>VFQM010000039.1_pt1 | contig 158935 bp, 151 predicted proteins | sample 3512391 | NCBI WGS metagenome assembly VFQM01 (sample SAMN10412369, study PRJNA504923) | tailings metagenome | isolation source: Replicate 1 from Balatoc abandoned mine | place: Philippines
TCGCGCGCTGGTTGCGCACCTTGCTCGCCTGGTACTGCGGCATGGTGTCGGGCAGGTCGCGATAGACGCCGCCGGGGCGGAAATAGGCCGCGTGCATGCGCGCGCCCGACACCGCCTCGTACATGTCGAACAAGTCCTCGCGCTCGCGGAAGGCGTAGATGAGGATGGTGGAACTGCCGCAGTCGTTGCCGTGCGAACCGAGCCACATCAGGTGGTTCAGCAGGCGCGTGATCTCACTGAACATCACGCGGATGTACTGCGCGCGGACCGGCACCTCGATGCCCAGCAGCTTTTCGATCGCCAGGCAGTAGGCGTGCTCGTTGCACATCATGGACACGTAATCGAGACGGTCCATGTAGGGCAGCGACTGGATGTAGGTCTTGTGCTCGGCGAGCTTTTCCGTTGCGCGGTGCAGCAGGCCGATGTGCGGGTCGGCGCGTTGCACGACCTCGCCGTCGAGCTCGAGCACCAGGCGCAACACGCCGTGCGCGGCCGGGTGCTGCGGGCCGAAGTTCAGGGTGTAGTTCTTGATCTCTGCCATGTCGGTTCGCCCCGCGGGTTCAGTGCAGGCCGCCGTAGTTGTCTTCGCGGATCACGCGCGGCGTGATCTCGCGCGGCTCGATCGTGACCGGCTCGTAGACCACGCGCTGGCGCTGTGCGTCGTATCGCATCTCGACGTGACCGGAGAGCGGGAAATCCTTGCGGAAGGGGTGGCCGATGAAGCCGTAGTCGGTGAGGATGCGGCGCAGATCGGCGTGCCCCTCGAAGACGATGCCGTACAGGTCGAAGGCCTCGCGCTCGTACCAGTCGGCGCTGCTCCACAGCGCCGTGACGGAAGGCAGCACGGGGAAGTGATCGTCGGCACAGAACACGCGCACACGCACGCGCTGGTTCAGGCTCACCGAGAGCAGGTGCGAGACAGCCGCGAAGCGCGCGCCGTCCCAACGGCCATCGCCGTAGTCCTGGTAGTCGACGCCGCAGAGGTCGACAAGTTGTTCGAAGCGGGCCTCGGGCGCGTCGCGCAGGGTCTGCATCACACCCAGGTAGTCGCCGGCGGCCACGGTGACGGTGACCTCGTCACGCGACAACTCGACCGCGCGGGCACGCTCGCCCAGCAGATCGGCCAGGCGTTGGCGCAGTTGTTCGGGCGCGATGGCGTGAGGAGCGGTGGCGTGTTCGGTCATGGTGCTTCTCAGGCGCGCGCGATCGTCTGGGTGCGGCGGATCTTCTGCTGCAGCTGGATGATGCCGTACAGCAGCGCCTCGGCAGTGGGCGGGCAGCCGGGCACGTAGACGTCGACCGGCACGATGCGATCGCAGCCGCGCACGACCGAGTAGCTGTAGTGGTAATAGCCGCCGCCGTTGGCGCACGAGCCCATCGAGAGCACCCAGCGCGGCTCGGCCATCTGGTCGTAGACCTTGCGCAGGGCCGGCGCCATCTTGTTGCACAGCGTACCGGCCACGATCATCAGATCGGACTGGCGCGGGCTGGCGCGAAACACCTCGGAGCCGAAACGGCCGATGTCGTACCGCGCGGCCGCGGCATGCATCATCTCGACCGCACAGCAGGCCAGACCAAAGGTCATGGGCCACAGCGAGCCGGTCTTGGCCCAGTTCACCACCGCGTCATAGCTGGTGGTGACGAAACCTTCCTTGAAGACACCTTCAATCATGCAGAGCTCCGTCGCGCCCGCGCGGCGGGCGCAGATTCATTCCCAGTCGAGTGCGCCTTTTTTCCACTCGTAGGCAAAGCCCACGGTGAGGATGGCGAGAAACACGACGCCGGCCACGAACCCCGTGACACCGATGTCGTTGAAGGCGACCGCCCAGGGGATGAGGAAAGCGATCTCGAGATCGAACAGGATGAAGAGGATGGCCACCAGGTAGTAGCGCACATCGAACTTCATGCGGGCGTCTTCGAAGGCCTCGAAGCCGCATTCGTAGGGGGAGTTCTTCTCGGCATCCGGCAGGTTGGGGCCGAGGATGTAGCCGAGCACCTGGGGGATGACGCCTACCGCGATACCCACAAGGATGAACAGAAGCACGGGGAGGTACTGGTCTAGGCTCATCGTGGGTCGGTTCCATAAGCCGGGCCTGCGGGCCGGGCCTTCAACGATCTGGTGCCGACGGCGAGACTCGAACTCGCACAGCTTTCGCCACTACCCCCTCAAGATAGCGTGTCTACCAATTTCACCACGTCGGCTTGGGTCTGCGTTGCCATGCTCACGAGGCTTGAGTGAGCAATCGCGACAACCCAGGGAGTTTACCCTGAAATGCCCCCTCATTCGGGGAGGGCCGGGCCCTTTTTTGAAGCATCCGCACCGCGTGCGTCAGCACGCGGCAAGGGATGCCGCAAGTTCACTGCGATGGGATCTGTCCGGCACCTGCGGGTGCGGGTGCGGGCGACGGCGCGCCTTGTGCCGGTGCGCCTTGTGCGGGCGCCGCACCCGGCGTGGCGGCGGGTGCGGGCACGTCACCGGGGATCTGCTGTGCGGGCGTGGCCGGCACGGACTCGAGCACGCTGGCCGAACTCGGCGCTTCACGCAGGTTGCCGAAGTACGCCAGGCCCAGCGTGCACGCCAGGAACACCGCCGCGAGCACGGCCGTGGTGCGCGAGAGGAAGTTGGCGCCGCCCGAGGCACCGAACAGGCTTGCGGAGCCCGCGCCGCCGCCACCGAAGGCGGCACCGGCATCGGCACCCTTGCCGTGTTGCATGAGGATGAGGCCGATCATGCCCAGCGCAGCCAGGATCTGCACCACGAGCAGAAGGGTCAACAGGAAGTTCATCGATTTCTCCGGGTTTCCGTGCATGCGGCCTGCGCCGCTGCTGAAGTTCTGAATCAGTGGGCGGCAGCGACGATCTGGAGAAAGTCGGGCGCCTTGAGTGACGCGCCGCCAATGAGGCCGCCGTCGATGTCGGGCTGCGCCAGCAAGCTGGCGGCATTGCCGGCATTCATGCTGCCGCCGTAGAGGATGCGGACACGTTCAGGGTGGGCGGTGGCCGCGGCAATCTGCGCCCGCAACACCGCATGCACCTGTTGCGCCTGCTCGGGCGTGGCGGTCTTGCCGGTGCCGATGGCCCAGACAGGTTCATAGGCCACGACGATTTCGCTCGTGCAGTGGGCCACGGTATGAATCACGGCGGCGAGCTGGCGCCTGACGACGGCTTCGGTCTGGCCGTCTTCGCGCTCGGCCAGGGTTTCGCCCACACAGACGATGGGGGTCACGCCACCGGCGAGCGCGCGCTGCGCCTTGGCAGCCACCACGGCATCGGTCTCGCCGTGGTACTGGCGCCGCTCGGAGTGGCCCACGATGGCGTAACGGCAACCGAAATCGCGCAGCATGGTCACCGACACCTCGCCGGTGTAGGCGCCCTGCTCGTGCGCCGATACGTCCTGCGCACCCCAGGCGATGGCGCTGCCGTGCAGCAGGGATTGCATCTGCGCCAGGTAGGGCGCCGGCGCGCACACCGCCACCTCGGCGGCGGGCGCACCGATCTGCGCCAGCAGCGCGCGCAGCAAGGCCTCGTTGGCGGCCAGGCCGCCGTTCATCTTCCAGTTGCCGGCAATGAGTTTCTTCATCGTCATGACCAACGCAGCATCAGCTTGCCGATGTGGCGATTCGATTCCATGAGTGCGTGGGCGTCGGCCGCTTGCGCGGGCTCGAACACCTGATGGATGACCGGTTTGATCGTGCCCGCCGCCAGCAGCGGCCACACGCGATCGCGCAGCGAGCGCGCAATGGCGGCCTTGAAGGCCACCGGGCGCGGGCGCAGCGTGGAGCCGGTGATGGTGAGACGGCGACGCAGCACCAGGCCCGCGTTGAATTCGGCCTTCACCCCGCCCTGCACCGCAATGATGACGAGCCGGCCGTCCTCGGCCAGGCAGTCGATCTCTCGCGCCACATAGCCGCCCGCAACCATATCGAGGATCACATCGACTCCACGGCCGCCCGTGATGTCGGCCACCGCGGCAACAAAGTCCTGCGTGCGGTAGTTGATGGCGTGATCGGCGCCGAGCGCCTTGCAGGCAGCGCACTTCTCGTCACTGCCAGCGGTGGCGATGACCACCGCCCCCATGGCCTTGGCCATCTGGATCGCAGTGACGCCGATGCCGCTGGTGCCGCCCTGCAGAAGCAGGGTCTCGCCGGCCTGCAAGTGGCTGCGGTCGAACACATTGCTCCAGACGGTGAAGAAGGTCTCGGGCAGAGAGGCCGCGGCCACGTCGTCCAGGCCCTGCGGCACCGGCAGACACTGGCCCACGGGCGCAACGCACCACTGCGCGTATCCGCCACCGGCCACCAGCGCGCACACGCGGTCGCCCACCTTGAACCCGGCCTCGGCCAAAGCGGCTGCGTCACCAGATTCGATGACACCGGCCACTTCGAGACCCGGGATGTCGGAGGCGCCAGGCGGCACCGGGTAGTTGCCGGTGCGCTGCAGCACGTCGGGGCGGTTCACGCCCGACGCGCTGACGCGGATCAGCAATTCCCCGGCGCCCGCGACCGGGCGCTCGCGCTCGCCCAGGCGCAGCACCTCGGGCGCGCCATAGGCGCTGATCTCGACAACCTGCATGCTCGGCATGTCGGCGCGTGCCTTACTGCTGCTGTTGTTGCTGTTGCTGGGCAGCGGCCTCGGCAGACGCGCGATCACCACGATCGCCACCGCCGTTGCGCTCCAGCAGCGCCTTCATCGACAGCTTCACGCGGCCCTTCTCGTCGGTCTCGAGCACCTTGACCTTCACGATCTGGCCTTCCTGCAGATAGTCGCTGACCTTCTCGACGCGCTCGTGCGCGATCTGGCTGATGTGCAGCAGGCCGTCCTTGCCAGGGAGCAGGTTCACCAAGGCGCCAAAGTCCAGAATCTTGGTGATGGGGCCTTCGTAGACCTTGCCCACTTCCACTTCGGCCGTGATCTGCTCGATGCGGCGCTTGGCTTCATCGGCCTTGGCCGAATCGGTGGAGGCGATGGTGATGGTGCCGTCTTCGTCGATGTTGATCTGGGTGCCGGTTTCCTCGGTCAGCGCGCGGATCACGGCGCCGCCCTTGCCGATCACGTCACGGATCTTCTCGGGGTTGATCTTCATCGTGTACAGCTTGGGCGCGAAGCTGGAGATCTCGGTCTTGGCCTCGCCCATCGCTTCCTGCATCCTGCCCAGGATGTGCATGCGCGCCTCCTTGGCTTGCGCCAGGGCGACCTGCATGATTTCCTTGGTGATGCCCTGGATCTTGATGTCCATCTGCAGGGCGGTGATGCCGTTGGTGGTGCCGGCGACCTTGAAGTCCATGTCGCCCAGGTGGTCCTCGTCACCGAGGATGTCGGTCAGCACCGCGAAGCGGTTGGCATCCTTGATGAGGCCCATGGCGATGCCGGCGACGTGTGCCTTCATCGGCACGCCGGCGTCCATCAGCGCCAGGCAGCCGCCGCAGACGGAGGCCATCGAGGACGAGCCGTTGGACTCGGTGATCTCGGAGACCACGCGGATGGTGTAGGGGAACTCTTCCTTGCTCGGCAGGCAGGCCACCAGGGCACGCTTGGCCAGACGGCCGTGGCCGATTTCGCGGCGCTTGGGGCTGCCCACACGGCCGGTTTCGCCGGTGGCGAAGGGCGGCATGTTGTAGTGGAGCATGAAGCGGTCTTCGAATTCACCGGCCAGTGCGTCGATCTTCTGCGCGTCGCGGTCGGTGCCCAGCGTGGCGATCACCAGCGCCTGGGTTTCACCGCGGGTGAACAGTGCCGAGCCGTGGGTGCGCGGCAACACGCCGTTGCGGATTTCGATGTTGCGCACGGTGCGCGTGTCGCGGCCGTCGATGCGCGGCTCGCCAGCCAGGATCTGGCCACGCACGATGCGTGCCTCGATGTCGAACAGCAGGCCTTCGACCTTGACGCTGTCGAAATCGACGCCGGCGGCCTTGAGGCCGTCCATCACGGCGGCGTAGGCCTCGCGGCAGGCCTGGGTGCGGGCTTGCTTGTTGCGGATCTGGTAGGCCGCACGCAGCTTGTCTTCGCCGAGCTCGGCCACCTTGGCGATCAGGGGTTCGTCGCGCGCCGGGGCTTCCCAGGTCCACTCGGGCTTGCCGGCTTCACGCACCAGATCGTTGATGGCGTTGATGGCGATGTTGCCCTGCTCGTGACCGAACACCACGGCACCCAGCATGATCTCCTCGGAGAGCTGCTCGGCCTCGGATTCGACCATCAGCACCGCGGCCTGCGTGCCGGCGACGACGAGATCCATCTGCGAGTTCTGGCGCTCGGTCTGGCCCGGGTTGAGCACGTACTGGCCGTTGATGTAGCCCACGCGCGCGGCACCGATGGGGCCGTTGAACGGGATGCCGGAGACCGACAGCGCGGCCGAGGTCGCGATCATGGCGGCGATATCGGCATCGACTTCGGGGTTCAGCGACAGGGTGTGGATGACCACCTGGACTTCGTTGAAGAAACCCTCGGGGAACAGCGGGCGGATCGGGCGGTCGATCAGGCGGCTGGTCAGCGTCTCCAGCTCGCTCGGGCGGCCTTCGCGCTTGAAGAAGCTGCCGGGGATCTTGCCGGCGGCGTAGGTCTTCTCGATGTAGTCGACGGTCAGCGGGAAGAAGTCCTGGCCGGCCTTGGCTTCCTTGCGCGCCACGACGGTGGCCAGCACCACGGTGCCTTCCATGTCGAGTAGCACCGCGCCGGTGGACTGGCGCGCGATTTCGCCGGTTTCCATGGTGACCGTGTGCTGGCCCCACTGGAAGGTCTTGGTGACTTTGTTGAACATGCTCATGGGTTCATCTCCTGTGCGCCGCCCGCTTCTTCGGGCGGCATGGCGTGCAGTGAATCTGCACCTTCCCGGAGAACGCACCCAGAACACGATGCCATTCCAGAGCTGCTGCGCAGCGCGCAACCGCTTTGGAATGACACAGCTTCGCTCGGTGTGTGGTCTCCGGACTTCAGCGAACCGGTGCGCAGAACGCAAAAAGCCCGAGCCAGCGAACCAACTCAGGCTTGTTGCGTGGGCGCACCCGGCTCAAATTACTTGCGCAGGCCCAGTTTCTGGATCAGCGCCAGGTAGCGGTCAGCGTCCTTGGCCTTGAGGTAGTCGAGCAGCTTGCGGCGACGACTCACCATGCGCAGCAGGCCGCGACGGCCGTGGTGATCCTTGGCGTGCGTCTTGAAGTGCGGGGTGAGTTCGTTGATCCGTGCGGTCAGCAGCGCAACCTGGACTTCGGGACTGCCGGTGTCGTTGGCGGCACGGGCGTTGGCGGCAATGACGTCCGCCTTGATTTGTTGAGCGATCATTTCGGTTTCCTGTGGACTTGCGTCCCACTGCAGCGGGGTTTTTGACCCTGCCGCGACGGGCGTGACGTGTCGCTGCACTGCAACGACAACCGCGCATTCTAGCCGAAACAGGGCGCTGGGTGGCTGCCGCTCACCGGGTGGAGGCCAGCCAGCCCTTCAAGCGCGCCACGCCATCGACCAGCCGGGCGGTGTCGCGGCTGGCAAAGCACCAGCGCAGCCAGCCGCTGGCCTCGACCCCGAAGGCGCTGCCCGGCGCCAGCCCCAGGCCGGCCTCGCGCACCAGCCGTTTCGCAACCTCCAGACAGTCGCCCTGCCCCGGGAGCTGGAAGAACGCGTACATGCCTGCGCGCGGGGTGGCCAGCGCCACGCCGGGCACCGCCTGCAGCAGGGGCACCAGGACGTCGCGGCAGTGGCGAAGGTGGGCCACCAGCGCGGGCGTCACCGCGTCGCCGTGGGCGATGGCGGCCACCGCGCCGCGCTGCACGAACACCGGCGCGCAGGAGGTGTTGAACTCGATCAACTTGCCCACCGGCTCCGTGAGCGCACGCGGCAGCACCAGCCAGCCCAGCCGCCAGCCCGTCATGAGAAAGCTCTTGGAGAAGCTGTGGGCGACGATCAGGCGGTCGTCGGGTTCGGCCACGTCCAGGAAACTGGGCGCCGCGCCGTTCGCGGTATCGGCCTCGAAGTACAACCGCTCGTAGACCTCGTCGGCCACGATCCAGGTGCCGCTGGCGCGGCAGTGCGCCAGGATTGCGCGCTGCTCGGCCGCGGTGAGGGTGAAGCCAGTGGGGTTGGCTGGCGCGTTGACGATCAGCACGCGCGTGGCCGGCGTGATGGCGGCACGCAGGGCGTCGAGGTCGAGCGTCCAGGCGCCAGCGCGCGGCACCAGAGACACCGTGCGCACGCGCGCCCCCATGATTTGCGGTTGCGCCACCAGGTTGGGCCAGGCGGGCGTGAGCACCACCACCTCGTCGCCCGCGTCCACCAGCGCCTGCGCCGCCAGCATGAGCCCGTTCACGCCACCCGAGGTGACAGCAATGCGCTCATACCAGTGCGCCGCACCGCGCCCCGGGTGCAGTCGCTCGGTGTAGCCGGCGATGGCCTGGCGCAGCTCGGGCAGGCCCAGGTTGTGGGCGTAGAACGTCTCGCCCGCCCGCAGCGAGGCAATCGCCGCTTCGCGGATCGGCTCGGGGGTCACCTCGTCGCTCTCGCCGAACCAGAACGCCAGCACGCCCTCGCGGCCGATGCCCTCGTTGGCCACCTCCCGAATCCGCGAGCCCTGCAGGCCCGCCACCACCTCACGCATCACCACACTCCTGTCGATTCAAGGGCGCTGCATCGTACAGGTGTGCGCCATCTCGGCCTGCTGTGGCGTGAGGTTGCGGATCACCCGGAAGCCGTAGCCGGAGCCTTCGACGTCGAACTTCGCCCCGGGTGCGCCCTGGCGTTCCATCACGGCCACCGCCAGGTTCTGCTGGAACTGGTGATCGCCTTCGCGCATGCGCCCGCGCTGCCCCGCCAGCGTCACGTCGGCCTGCGCCAGCGCGGCGGCAATGGCGCCCGCCTCCACCTTGCCGGCCCGCTCGATGGCCTGCGCCAGCGCCTCGATCATGAGCTGCATGCGCATGTGCACGTAGTCGTCTTCGGGTTTGGGAAAGCGCTCCCGAAAACTGCGATAGAACGCCTCGCTTTCGGCCGTCGGTACGTTGGGGAACCAGTCGGCCACGGCCACCACTTTGCCCACACCCGCCTCGCCGATGGCCGCCGGCGCACCGAGCGCATTGCCGTAGAAAGTGTAGAAGCGCCCGTCGAAGCCCACGTCGCGCGCGGCCTTCACCAGCAGCGTGAGGTCGTTGCCCCAGTTGCCGGTGAGCACCGCCTGGGCACCGCTGGCCTTGATCTTGGTGGCATAGGGCAGGAAGTCCTTCACGCGCGCGATCGGGTGCAGCTCGTCGCCCACGATCTGCACATCGGGGCGCTGCGCGCCGAGCTGGCGCCGCGCCTCGCGCAGCACACCCTGGCCAAAGCTGTAATCCTGCCCGATGAGGTAGATGCGCTTGAGATCCTTGTCCTCGCGCAACACACCCATGAGCGCGGTCATGCGCATGTCGGCGTGGGCGTCAAAGCGGAAATGCCAGAAGCTGCACTTCTCGTTGGTGAGCGCCGGGTCCACCGCCGAGTAGTTGAGGAACAGCTGGCGGCGCTGCGGCTCGCGCTCGTTGTGCTTGTTGATGGCTTCGATCAGGGCGCTGGCCGCGGCCGAGGAGTTGCCCTGGGCCACGATCGGGATGCCGCGATCGACCGCCAGGCGCAGCGAGGACAACGCTTCCTCGGTCTGCCCCTTGCTGTCAAAGCGCTCGATCTGCAGCGGCCGTGCGCCGCCGGGCAGCTTGACGCCGCCGCGTGCGTTCACGCGTTCGGCCGCCCACAGAAGGTTGCGATACACCGCCTCGCCGGTGTTGGCAAACGGGCCCGAAAGGCCTTCGATCATGGCGATGCGGATCGGCTCGCCACGCGGGGCTGCGGGGGTGGACTGGGCCAGCGCCAGCGGCACGGCGGAGAGGGACAACAGGGCTGCGCCCAACGCGGACAAGCCGCGACGACGGGAAATGGGAAACATGAACAACTCCGTGGTGAAACATCGGGCCACCCGCTGGGTCGCCCGACTCAACTGTCGCACATGCGACAGCAATCTACTTTAATTCATAATTATTTAGTGCTTTGGACCGCTTCTCCGGCCGCTGCTCATGCCACTGCTCAGCGCACCCTCCGGTTTCAAGCGGCAGGTGACAGGTTGGCCAGCGGCCAGCGCGGTGCCACGTCGAAGCGGCCCGCGGGTTCACCTTGCCCGAGCAGGCCGGCCTGGGCGCGCAGCCCGGCCGCGAGGGCGATCATGGCGCCGTTGTCGGTGCACAGCGCCAGTTCGGGGTAGTGCACGCGCAAGCCGCGCCGTGCGGCCTGTGCGTTCAACTGCGCGCGCAGCCGCGCGTTGGCGCCCACGCCGCCGGCCACCACCAGGCGGCGCAGGCCCGTGGCGTCGATGGCGGCCAGCGACTTCTTCACCAGTACGTCGACGATCGCGGCCTGCACGCTGGCGGCCACGTCGGCTTTCTCCTGCGGCGTCAGCGGGTCGGCCAGGTGCGTGGTTGCCGGGCCCTCGGGCGCTGCGTGGGCCAGTCGTTTCACCTGCGTGAGCACGGCCGTTTTCAGGCCGGCAAAGGAGAAATCGAGATCGCCGCTGTGCAGCAGCGGACGCGGGAACTTGTAGGCGGTGTCGCTGCCCTGCCCGGCCAGCCGTGCCAGCGCCGGTCCACCCGGGTAGCCCAGCCCCAGCAGCTTGGCCGATTTGTCGAACGCTTCGCCCGCCGCGTCGTCGATGGTTTCACCCAGCAACTCGTAGCGCCCCACCCCGTCCACCCGCATCAGCTGCGTGTGGCCACCCGACACCAGCAGCGCCACAAACGGGAACCCGGGCGGGTCCGCGCTCAGGAACGGCGACATCAGGTGCCCTTCGAGGTGGTGCACACCGATCACCGGCTTGCCCAAGGCCACGCCTAGTGCGTGCGCCACGCCGGTGCCCACCAGCAGCGCACCGGCCAGCCCCGGCCCACGCGTGCAGGCCACGGCGTCGATCGCGTCCAGCCCGAGCCCGGCCTGCGCCAGCACCGCGTCGGTGAGCGGCAGCACGCGGCGGATGTGGTCGCGGCTGGCCAGCTCCGGCACCACGCCGCCATAGGCCTGATGCATCTCGATCTGGCTGTGCAGCGCGTGGCCCAGCAAACGGGGCACCGCGTGGCCGCTGGCATCCACCAGGGCCACACCGGTTTCGTCGCAGGAGGATTCGATACCCAGGATTCGCATGAGGGGCGGGAGTTTAAGCGCGGCACGCTTGTTGCTCGGGTGGTGGGGAGATGAGGGATGCGATGGACTTGCGATGAAGACGGGCCTGGACTTTCTGCTGGCCGCCAAGCGCTGCGAGATCGACGGCCTGCAGCGGCTGGCGTTCACCGCCACGCTGGTGGACGTGACGGCGCGCCTGGTGCACAACTTGCAGCGCGAGCGGGGTTTGACCAACATGGTGCTGGCCTCGCAGGGCACACGCTTCGCCGAGGCGCGGCTGGCGCAGCTCGCGGCTTCGCGCGAGGTCGAGACCGAATGGCGCGCACGTCTCGAACGGCTGGACGCCAGCGCCGCGCAGGCCGGTCACGGTGCGCGGCTGTTCAGCCGCATCGCCTACGTGCTGCAGGGGCTGGACGGCCTGCCCGCGCTGCGCGAACGCCTGTCCGGTGGTGACTGGGGCACCGCGCGCGCCACCGAGTCCTATGCGCGCCTCATCGCCGCGCTGCTGGCGGTGGTGTTCGAGGCCGCCGACAGCGCCACCGATCCCGAGGTCTCCCGCCGCCTGGTGGCGCAGTTCAACTTCATGCAGGGCAAGGAATTCGCGGGCCAGGAACGCGCCCTGGGCGCGGCCCTGTTCGCGGGCGGCCACGCCGATGCGGCCGATCAGCAGCGCCTGCTGCACCTGATCGAATCGCAGGAGCGCTGCCTGGAGGTGTTCAGCGCCTTCGGTCCGCCCGAGCTCCGCGCCACACACGCAGACCCCCACGCCGCAGACACCCTGGCCGACCTTGAGCGCTTGCGCCGCGCGCTGTGCACCAGCGCGCACGGTGCCGCACTCAAACCCGGGTTGAGCCAGACCTGGTTCGACACCTGCAGCGCGCGCATCGACGGCATGCGGGGCGTGGAAGACCGCCTCACCACCGAACTGCGCAGCCTGTGCAGCGAGAAGATCGCCCAGGCGCAGGCCGAGCTCGCCACATTCGGTGCGCTGGCCGCGCAGCCCGCACCCGACCCGCTGGTGTTCTACCTGGCCCCGGCCGACACGCGAGCGGGCCCCACCGCCGCGCAGGGCTTCGGCCTGCCGCTGGAGCGCTCGGTGCTGGAACTCGTGCACGACCAGGCGCGCCGCCTGCAGGCCATGGGTGACGAACTCGAGGCCGTGCGCGCCAGCCTCAACGAGCGCCGCCTGATCGAGCGCGCCAAGGGCCTGTTGATGGCGCACCGGCAGTTCAGCGAGGCCGAGGCGCACAAGGCGCTGCGCCAGATGGCCATGAACCAGAACCGGCGCCTGGTGGACGTGGCCGAAGCGGTGCTGTCGATGGCCGAGGTCCTTCCTCCGCGCTGAACGCACTGCTGCGGTGCACAAAAAAAGGTCGTGCGCACCAAGCGGGCGCCGCGTTCACCGGCCGGGTCAGGAAAATCAAGCACTTGCAAACACGGCAGCGGCTGGCACGGTCCCTGCATTGATGTAGCCGAACGGAGACCGGCCAATGGCGGTCGGGCTCCGGCCAGTCTCCCCGGACACAGGACAACGGCGTCCATTTCCCACCCGCGTTTCGCGGGCCTGGAAATGGGCGCCGTTCTGCTTTGGGGGTTCCGATGTCGCCATCCCTGCCTCACAGGAGTCCACGATCATGCCTTCGCACACCGTCTCCCGCCGCCGCCTCATCAAGCAAGCCGGGGTCTTCGGCTCGGCCGCCCTCGCCGGCAGCCTGCTCAGCACCCGCGTGCAGGCTTCCACCGCGCTGGAAACCAGGGCCGCCAAGCTGGGCTTCATCGCCCTCACCGACGCCGCACCGCTGTTCGTGGCCGACGAGAAAGGCTTCTTCAAGAAGCACGGCATGACCGAGGTCGAGGTGCTCAAGCAATCCTCGTGGGGCACCACGCGCGACAACATCGTGCTCGGCTCGGCCAGGGGCGGCATCGACGGCGGCCACATCCTCACGCCCATGCCCTACCTCATCACCACCGGCGCGGTGACACCCAACAACGTGCCGGTGCCGATGAACATCCTGGCGCGCCTCAACCTGGGCGGCCAGGGCATCTCGGTGGGTGCCGAATACGCCGGGCTCAAGGTCGGCACCGACACCCGGGATTTCGGCAAGGCGCTGGCCGCCAAGCGCGCGTCGGGCAAGCCGGTCAACGCCGCCATGACCTTCCCTGGCGGCACGCACGACCTGTGGATCCGCTACTGGCTGGCCGCCGGCGGTGTGGACCCGAACAGGGACATCTCCACCATCGTGGTGCCGCCCGCGCAGATGGTGGCGAACATGAAGGTCGGCAGCATGGACACCTTCTGCGTGTGTGAGCCCTGGAACCGCCAGCTCATCAACCAGAAGATCGGCTACACCGCGATCACCACCAGCGAACTCTGGATGAACCACCCGGAGAAGGCGCTTGCGCTGCGCGCCGACTACGTGCAGGCCAACCCCAACGCCACACAGGCGTTGCTCAAGGCCGTGATGGAAGCGCAGATGTGGTGCGAAGACCCGGTCAACCGCGCCGAGGTGGCCGAGATCTGCTCACGCCGGCGCTGGATCAACGCGCCGGTGGCCGACGTGATCGACCGCGTCAAGGGCGACTTCGACTACGGCACCGGCCGCGTCGAGATGAACAGCAAGTTCCAGATGCGTTTCTGGAAGGACCAGGCGAGCTACCCGTTCCAGAGCCACGACCTGTGGTTCCTGGTGGAGAACATGCGCTGGGGCTACCTGCCCACCACGCTGGACACCAAGGCGCTGATCGCCAGGGTCAACCGCGAGGACCTGTGGCGCACCGCTGCGAAGTCGCTCGGCGTGGCCGCGAAGGACATCCCCGCCTCCTCATCGCGCGGCGTGGAGACCTTCTTCGACGGCAAGGTGTTCGACCCGGCCAACCCGAAGAAGTACCTCGACAGCCTGGCCATCAAGAACGTCAAGGCTGCCTGAGGGGATCAGCGATGAACACCATCTCGCTCGACACCGTTCGCCCCGAGCCTGTCGAAGGGCGCGCAAGGGCTTCGACAAGCCCAGCCCGAACGGGGCTTCACGCGGTCCGAAACGGCCTGCTGTCCACCGCGCGCGGTTTCATGACGCACGTGCTGCCACCGCTGGTGATCGTCGGCCTGCTGCTGCTCATCTGGGAGCTGCTGGGCTCGCGTCCCGGCGCCGCATTGCCACCACCGAGCAAGGTGGTGGAAGACACCTGGGAGCTGATCGTGAGCCCCTTCTACGACAACGGCGGCAACGACGTCGGCCTGGCCTGGCAGATGCTCGCCAGCCTGAAGCGCGTGGCCTACGGCTACACGCTGGCGGTGCTGGCCGGCGTGAGCCTGGGTGTGCTGGTGGGCCAGTCCACCTGGGCGCTGCGCGGCCTGGACCCGCTGTTCCAGGTGCTGCGCACCGTGCCACCGCTGGCCTGGCTGCCGATCTCACTGGCCGGCTTTCGCGATGGCCACCCTTCGGCCATCTTCGTGATCTTCATCACCGCCATCTGGCCGATCATCATCAACACCTCGATCGGCATCCGCAACATCCCCGACGACTACCGCAACGTCGCGAAGGTGATCCGCCTCAACGGTATCGAGTACTTCGCAAAGATCATGCTGCCCGCGGCCGCGCCCTTCATCTTCTCGGGGTTGCGCATCGGGGTGGGTCTGTCCTGGCTGGCCATCGTCGCGGCCGAGATGCTGATCGGCGGCGTCGGCATCGGCTTCTTCATCTGGGACGCCTGGAACAGCTCGCGCATCAGCGACATCATCCTCGCGCTCTTTTGCGTCGGCATCGTCGGCTTCCTGCTCGATCGCATCGTGGCCTTCGTCGGCCGCCTCGTCACGCGCGGCACCGCCGCCTCCTGAACCCATCGCCCACGGAGCCTTCCATGAACGACGCCTACCTCAGCATCTCCGACGTCGACATGACGTTCACCAAAGGCCGCAGCGTCAACCCGGTGCTGCGTCACATCAACCTCGACGTGAAACGCGGTGAGTTCATCTCGCTGATCGGTCACTCGGGCTGCGGCAAGTCCACCGTGCTCAACATCGTGGCCGGCCTGCTCAAGGCCAGCAACGGCGGCGTCATCGTCGACGGCCGCGAGGTAAACGAGCCCGGCCCCGACCGCGCGCTGGTGTTCCAGAACCACTCTCTTCTGCCCTGGCTCACGGTCTATCAGAACGTGGCACTGGCGGTTGACAAGACCTTTCGCAGCACCAAGAGCGCGGCCGAGCGCAAGGACTGGGTGCTGCACAACCTGGAAATGGTGAGCATGGGCCACGCCCTGCACCGCCTGCCATCGGAGATCTCGGGTGGCATGAAGCAGCGCGTGGGCATTGCGCGCGCACTCGCCATGGAGCCCAAGGTGCTGCTGCTCGACGAGCCCTTCGGCGCGCTCGACGCGCTCACCCGCGCTCACCTGCAGGACGAGGTCATGCGGATCCAGAGCGAGCTGCACAACACGGTGATGATGATCACGCACGACGTCGACGAAGCCGTGCTGCTGAGCGACCGCATCGTGATGATGACCAACGGCCCCTCGGCCACCATCGGCGAGATCCTCGACGTGGAACTGGAACGCCCGCGAGACCGCCTCGCACTCTCGGACGACGCCCGCTACAACCACTACCGCCATGAGGTGCTGAGCTTCCTGCACGAGAAGCAACGCAAGGTGGAACCGATTGCGCGCAGCGTGCGTAGCCGGGTGGCCGAGGCAGCCAGCGCCTGAGCCACAACACCAGAGGAGACCCGACATGGACATGCGCGTCAATCCGCGACAGAAGATGAAACTGGTGATGGTGGGCAATGGCATGGCCGGCGTGCGCACGCTGGAGGAACTGCTCAGGATCGCACCCGACCTGTACGACATCACCGTCTTCGGTGCCGAGCCGCACCCCAACTACAACCGCATCCTGCTCTCGCCGGTGCTGGCGGGCGAGCAGACGCTCGAAGAGATCGTCCTCAACGATTGGTCGTGGTACCCGGAGAACGGCATCACGCTGCACGCGGGCTGGCAGGTCACGTCGGTGGACCGCGCCAAGCGCGTGGTGCACGCCACCAATGCGCAGGGCGAGACGATCAGCGCGCCGTACGACCGGCTGATCATGGCCACCGGCTCCAACCCCTTCATGCTGCCGATCCCGGGCAAGGACCTGGCAGGCGTGCTGGCCTACCGGGACATCGCCGACACGCAGGCCATGATCGACGCCGCCACCCGATACCAGCACGCGGTCGTCATCGGCGGCGGCCTGCTGGGGCTGGAAGCGGCCAACGGCCTGATGAAGCGAGGCATGCGCGTGAGCGTGGTGCACGTGGCGCCGTGGCTGATGGAGCGGCAACTCGACGACGTGGCCGGCAAGCTGCTGCAGCAATCGCTGCAATCGCGCGGCATGAACTTCCTCATCGGCGCGCAAACGCAGGAGCTCGTTGGCGGAGTTGGCGGCCGCGTGAAAGCGGTGCGATTCAAGGACGGCACCGAGGTCCCGGCCGACCTCGTGGTGATGGCCGTGGGCATCCGCCCCAACACCGCGCTGGCCGAATCGATGAAGCTGCATGTGAACCGCGGCATCGTGGTCAGCGACACGATGCAGACCGTGACCGACCCGCGCATCTACGCGGTGGGCGAGTGCGCGGCGCACCGCGGCATTGCCTACGGCCTGGTGGCGCCGCTGTTCGAGCAAGGCAAGGTGCTGGCCACGCACCTGGCCGAGTTCGGCATCGGCCGCTACAGCGGCTCGCTCACGTCCACCAAGCTCAAGGTCACCGGCATCGACCTGTTCTCGGCCGGCAACTTCATGGGCAGCGACGACACCGAGGAGATCGTGATGAGCGATCCCGCGGTCGGCATCTACAAGAAACTCGTGATTCAGGACGACAAGCTCGTCGGCGCCTGCCTGTACGGCGACACGGTGGACGGCAGCTGGTACTTCAAGCTGCTGCGCGAAGGCCGCAGCGTGGCCGACATCCGCGACAAGCTGATGTTCGGCGAATCGAACATCGGCGACGTCGGCCACGAGGGCCACAACAAGGCCGCCGCGATGGCCGACAGCGACGAGGTCTGCGGCTGCAACGGCGTCACCAAGGGCACGATCTGCAAGGCCATCAAGGACAAGGGCCTGTTCACGCTCGACGAGGTGCGCAAGCACACCAAGGCCAGCGCGAGCTGCGGCTCGTGCACCGGGCTGGTGGAGCAGATCCTCATGTTCACCGCCGGCGGCGACTATTCCGCCACGCCCCGGCTCAAACCCATCTGCGCTTGCACCGAGCACGGCCACCAGGCGGTGCGCGATGCGATCCGCGAACAGAAGTACCTGAGCACCGGCGCCGTGTTCGCGGGCATGGGCTGGCGCACGCCCAACGGCTGCGCCACCTGCCGCCCGGCCGTGAACTACTACCTCATCAGCACCTGGCCGAAAGAGGCCAGGGACGATCCGCAGAGCCGCTTCATCAACGAGCGCAGCCACGCCAACATCCAGAAAGACGGCACCTACAGCGTGATCCCGCGCATGTGGGGCGGCGAGACGAACGCGGCCGAGCTGCGCCGCATCGCCGACGTGGTGGACAAGTACCAGATTCCCACCGTCAAGGTCACGGGCGGCCAGCGCATCGACCTGCTGGGCGTGAAGAAGGAAGACCTGCAGGCCGTGTGGCGCGACCTGGACATGCCCAGCGGCCACGCCTACGCCAAGGCCCTGCGCACCGTGAAGACCTGCGTCGGCAGCGAGTGGTGCCGCATGGGCACGCAGGACAGCACGCAGATGGGCAAGGACCTGGAGCGCGCCATGTGGTGCATGTACGCCCCGCACAAGGTGAAGTTCGCGGTGAGCGGCTGCCCGCGCAACTGCGCCGAGGCCGGCATCAAGGACGTGGGCATCATCGGCGTCGACTCGGGCTGGGAGATGTACATCGCGGGCAACGGCGGCATCAAGACCGAGGTGGCCGAGTTCCTGGTGAAACTCAAGACCGCAGAAGAGGTGCTGGAGTACACCGGCGCCTTCATGCAGCTCTACCGCCTGGAGGGCTGGTACCTGGAGCGCACCGTGCACTACGTGGGCCGCGTGGGGCTCGACCACGTGAAAAGGCGCATCCTGGACGACGCCGAGGGCCGCAAGGCGCTGTGGGCGCAACTGCAGTTCGCGCTCGACGGCGAGCCCGATCCGTGGTTCGAACACGAGAAGGCCGTGGTGGACACGCGCCAGTTCATTCCCATCCAGCCCGTGGCGCTGGCCAACGAAGGGAGCGTGGCATGAGCGCCATCAGCCCGAACTGGACGTCGATCTGCCGCGTCGACGACATCCCCGTGCTGGGCTCGCGCACCGTGCGCCGCCCCGCGGGGCTGGACGTGGCCGTCTTCCGCAACGCCGATGGCGGCGTGTTCGCCCTGCTCGACCGCTGCCCGCACAAGGGCGGACCGCTGAGCCAGGGCATCGTGTTCGACAACCGCGTGGCCTGCCCGCTGCACAACTGGACCATCGGCCTCAAAGACGGCTGTGCGCAGGCGCCCGACGAGGGCTGCACGCCGCGCTTCGCGGTGCAGGTCGTGGATGGCGTGGTGCACCTGGACGCGCGCGAACTCGCCACCCACGCGACCGAACTCACGCGCCCCGTGGCCGGGCCGCAGACGCGGCGCGCAACCGCATGACCGAGACCCGCTCCACCTGCCCCTACTGCGGCGTGGGCTGCGGGGTCATCATCGAAAGCGAGGGCACGCAGATCACCGGCGTGCGCGGCGACCCGCAGCACCCCGCCAACTTCGGCCGCCTGTGCAGCAAGGGGCAGACGTTGCACCTGACAGCCGCCGCGTCCGTTGCGCAACAGACCCGGTTGCTGCACCCCATGCTGCGCCCCGCGCGCGGCGCCGCGCCGGTGCGCACCGACTGGGACAGCGCGCTCACGCTCGCCGCGGACCGTTTCAACACCGTCATCAACAGCCACGGCCCCGACGCCGTGGGCTTCTACATCAGCGGCCAGTTGCTCACCGAGGACTACTACGTCTTCAACAAGCTGGCCAAGGGCCTGATCGGCACCAACAACATCGACACCAACTCGCGCCTGTGCATGAGCAGCGCGGTGGCGGGCTACAAGCTCACGCTGGGCGCCGACGCACCGCCCGCCTGCTACGACGACGTGAACCACGCCGACTGCCTGTTCATCGTGGGCAGCAACGCGGCCTGGGCGCATCCGGTGCTGTTCCGCCGCATCGAAGACGCCAGGGCCGCGCGGCCCGGCATGAAGGTGATCGTGGCCGACCCGCGCCGCACCGACACCGCCGGCCTGGCCGACCTGTACCTGCCGCTGCAACCCGGCACCGACGTGGCGCTGTTCCACGGCCTGCTGCACGTCATGCTGCGGGAGGGCTGGGTCGACGCCGGCTACATCGACCGCCACACCACCGGCTTCGACGCGCTCAGGACGCTGGTGCAAGAGCACACGCCCGAGCAGGTGGCGCAGCTGTGCGGCCTGAAGAAGGAAGACCTGTTCACCGCGGCACAGTGGTTCGCCCGGGGCGGCGATGCAGGCGGCCCGCAGGGCCGCGGGGCCACGCTCAGCCTCTACTGCCAGGGCCTCAACCAGAGCAGCAGCGGCACCGCCAAGAACGCAAGCCTGATCAACCTGCACCTGGCCACCGGCCAGATCGGCAAGCCCGGCGCCGGCCCCTTCAGCCTGACCGGCCAGCCCAATGCCATGGGCGGGCGCGAAGTGGGCGGCCTGGCCAACCTGTTGTCTGCCCACCGCGACATGGCCAACCCCGCGCACCGCGCCGAGGTGGCCGCGCTGTGGGGCGTGCCCGATGTGCCTTCAAAGCCCGGCCTGACCGCGGTGGAGCTGTTCGAGGCCGCGGCCGACGGCGCGGTGAAAGCGCTGTGGATCGCCTGCACCAACCCCGCGCAGTCCATGCCCGATCAACACACCGTGCGCCGCGCGCTGCAGCGCGCCGAGTTCGTGGTGGTGCAGGAGGCCTTCGCAACTCCCGCCACCTGCGACTTCGCCGACCTGCTGCTGCCCGCCACCACCTGGGGCGAGAAGGAAGGCACCGTCACCAACAGCGAGCGCCGCATCAGCCGCGTGCGCGCCGCCGTGCCGCCGCCCGGCGAAGCAAGGCACGACTGGCAAATCGTGGTCGACTTCGCACGTCGCCTGGAACAAGTAAATGGGGTCGGATCCGAATTCAAGAATTCGGCTCTGACCCCATTTGCGGTGCAGCCGGAGACCACTCTCTTCCCCTACGAAGATCCCGAATCCATCTGGCTCGAACACCGCGAATCCAGCCGCGGGCGCGACCTCGACATCACCGGCCTGTCGTACGCCACGCTGGAAAATCAGGGCCCGCAGCAGTGGCCCCTGCGCGAAGGCGAAGCCGCCGGGCGTGAGCGCCTGTACCAGGACGGCGTGTTCCCCACGCCCGACGGCAAGGCCCACTTTGCTGCCCTGCCTTACCAGGCCCTGGCCGAGCCGCGCGAATCGCGCTATCCGTTTTCGCTGACCACCGGCCGCCTGCGCGACCAGTGGCACGGCATGAGCCGCACCGGCACGCTGGGCCGCCTGTTCGGTCACGTGGCCGAACCCGCGGTTCAACTCAACGCCCAGGACATGGCCCGGCTGGGTCTGCGCGATGGCGATCTGGTGCACGTGACCAGCAAGCGCGGCAGCATCGTGCTGCCCGCGCAGGCCAGCGAGCAGATCGCGCCCGCGCAAGCCTTCATCGCCATGCACTGGGGCAGCGAGTACCTGAGCGGGCGCAGCAGCGTGGGCGAACCGATGGCGGGCGTGAACGCACTCACCACCTCGGCCTTCTGCCCGGGCTCCAGACAGCCCGAACTGAAACACGCCGCGGTGAAGGTGCTCAAGGCCGAACTGCCCTGGTCGCTGCTGGCCGTGGCCTGGCTGCCCGAGCAACGCGCGCTGGCCGCGCAGACCGCGCTGCGCGCGCTGATGGCCGAATTCCCGTTCGCGATCTGCGTGCCCTTCGGCCGCGAGCGCACCGGCGTGGTGTTTCGCGCCGCTGCGCACGAAGCGCCGACACCCGAGCTGCTCGACCGCCTGGAGCAGCTGCTGGGCCTCGACCGCACCGACACCCAGCGCTATGCCGACCGCCGCCTGGGCCAGCGCCGCGCCGCCCGCCTGCTGCGGGCACCGGGCGTGCCGGCGCAGCTCGACGCCTTCTTGCTCGCCGGCGACACGCGCGCCGAGGCCTGGCTCAAGCCCTTGCTGCAGGAACAATTGCCCGCCGATGCCTACGCGAAACGCCTGCTGATGCCGGGCGGCAAAGCCCCTGTGGACGAGGCACCGCGAGGCCGGCAGGTGTGCACCTGCCTGAACGTCGACGACACCGCGATCCGCGACCGCCTGGCCCGCTGCGACGGCAGCGAAGAACAGCGTTTGACGCAACTGCAGGAGGCGCTGCGCTGCGGCACGCAATGCGGCTCATGCGTGCCCGAGCTGCGCCGCCTGGTGCGCGACCACGCACCCGCGCTGGCCTGATGCCGCCGCAGGCGCCATATAACGACAAGTAATCAACCTTCCCGGACAATCCGCCGACCATGGGCATCAGCCACTACATCAAGGACATCGGCCGCGGCAAGGAGGGCGCACGCGCCCTCACGCGCGCGCAGGCCGCAGACCTGATGGGCCAGGTGCTCGACGGCGCGGTGAGCGACCTCGAACTCGGCGGCTTCTGCCTGGCCATGCGCATCAAGGGCGAAACACCCGAGGAAATGGCTGGCTTCCTGGACGCCACCCACGCGCGGTTGCAGTGCGTGCCCGGCAACCGCCAACCGATCGTCGTGCTGCCCAGCTACAACGGCGCGCGCAAGCTGCCGCTGCTGACACCGCTGCTGGCGCTGTGGCTGGCCCGCCAGGGCGCGGCGGTGCTGGTGCATGGCACCGCCACCGAAGACAAACGCGTCAGCGCCGAGGCGGTGTTTGGCGCGCTCGGCATCGCGCCGGCCGCGCGCGTGGCCGCCATCGCCAGCGGCGTATGCGCCTTCGTGCCCACCGAGGTGCTGCTGCCCGGCCTCAAGCGCCTGCTCGACGTGCGCCGCGCCGTGGGCCTGCGCAACCCCGGGCACAGCCTGGTCAAGCTCATGAACCCGGTGGCCGGGCCCGCGCTCATCGTGGGCAGCTACACCCACCCCGAGTACGCGGTCAGCATGGCCGAGACCTTTGCCCTCACCGGCGCGCACGCACTGCTGCTGCGCGGCACCGAAGGCGAGCCGGTGGCCGATGCGCGCCGCCAGCCGCGCATCGAGGCCTTCTACGACGGCCAGCGCACCGAGCGCATCGCCGCGCAGGACGGCCCGCTCACGCAACTGCCCGAGCTGCCCGCGATCGACGCTGCCAGCACCGCCGCCTACACCCGCGCCGTGCTCGACGGCGCCCTGCCCCTGCCCCCGCCGATCGCCCGCCAGGGCGCGTGCATCCTTGCCGAGATCCATCGCCATGAACCCGTCAACGCCTGACTTCCGCCCTGGCACCGTCACCCTGGTGGGCGCCGGCCCGGGTGACCCGGAACTGCTCACGCTCAAGGCCGTGCGCGCCATCGGCGCGGCCACCGTGCTGCTGGTGGACGATCTCGTCAACGACGCGGTGCTTGACCACGCCAGCCCGCGCGCACGCGTCGTGCACGTGGGCAAACGCGGCGGCTGCAAGAGCACACCGCAAGCCTTCATCAACAAGCTCATGGTCATGGCCGCGCGCGAAGGCGAGGTGGTCGTGCGCGTGAAAGGCGGCGACCCGTTCATCTTCGGTCGCGGTGGTGAAGAAATCGAGCATCTGCAGGCCGAAGGCGTTGCGGTGCAGGTGGTCAACGGCATCACCTCGGGGCTGGCCGCGGTCACCGCATTGGGCGTACCGCTCACGCACCGCGACCACGCGCACGGCGTGGTGTTCATCACCGGCCACGCCAAGCCCGGCGATGCCGGCACCGACTGGCCCGCGCTGGCCGCCACCGCACGCGACGCAAAACTCACGCTGGTGATCTACATGGGCGTGAGCGGCGCCGCGCACATCGAGCACGGCCTGCTCGCCGGACTGCCCGCGCACACGCCACTGGCCGTGATCCAGCACGCCACGCTGCCGCAACAGCGCCACACCGTGAGCACACTGGCCGACCTGCGCGGCTGCATCGAACGCGAAGGCCTGGGCAGCCCGGCGGTGATCGTGGTGGGCGACGTGCTGCGCGGCCTGCAGTCGCTGTCGCAGGCTCCCTCGGCCCTGGCCGCCTGAGCTGCCCGCCCGGCGCGGCGTGCGCGCGCTGGCTACACTGCGCGCCGTGCAAGACTTCGATGCCGTCATCGTCGGTGCCGGCGCCGCCGGCCTGTTCTGCGCCGGTATCGCGGGCCAGCGCGGCCGGCGCGTGCTGCTCATCGACCACAGCGCCAAGGTGGCCGAGAAGATCCGCATCTCGGGCGGCGGGCGCGCCAATTTCACCAACCGCGACCTCGACCCGCGCGCGCCGCAAAAGCACTTCGTGGGCGAGAACCCGCACTTCTGCCGCTCGGCGCTGTCGCGTTACACGCCGGCCGACTTCATCGGGCTGGTCGATCGCCACGGCATCGCCTGGCACGAAAAGCACAAGGGTCAGTTGTTCTGCGACCGCTCGGCCGACGACCTGATCCAGATGCTGCTGCGCGAGTGCGAGGCCGGCGGCGTGACCCGCTGGCAGCCCTGCGCGGTGGCGGGCGTGCGCCAGGGTGCAGACGGCGGCTACGAGCTCGACACCGACCGCGGCCCGGTGCGCGCCCCGAAGCTGGTGGTGGCCACGGGCGGGTTGCCGATTCCGCAGATCGGCGCCAGCGACTTCGGCCTGCGCCTCGCCGCGCAATTCGGGCTGCGCGTGGTCGAGCCCCGCCCCGCGCTGGTGCCGCTCACCTTCGACGGCGCCGGCTGGGCGCCCTACGCCGAACTGGCCGGCCTGGCGTTGCCGGTGCGCATCGAAACCGGTGAGAAGAAAACCCGCATGGCCTTTGACGAGGACCTGCTGTTCACCCACCGCGGCCTCTCGGGCCCGGCGGTGTTGCAGATTTCCAGCTACTGGTTGCCCGGCACGCCGCTGCGCATCGACCTGGCGCCCGGCGCCGCGCTGGCCGACGAACTGACCGAGGCCAAGCGCCATTCGCACAAGCGGCTGGCCAACGAACTGGCCCGCTGGGTGCCCGCCCGCCTGGCCGACACCTGGACGGCCCGGGACGCCGACTGGCAGCGCCCTGTGATGGAAACCGCCGACAAGGCCCTGGCCCGCCTGGCAGGGGAACTGCAACGCTGGGAGCTGGTGCCCACCGGCACCGAGGGCTGGCGCAAGGCCGAGGTCATGCGCGGTGGGGTCGACACCCGCGAACTCTCCCAGCAGACGCTGGAATCGCGCCAGCCGGGGTTGCATTTCATCGGCGAGGTGGTCGACGTGACCGGCTGGCTCGGCGGTTACAACTTCCAGTGGGCCTGGGCATCGGCCCATGCCTGCGCCCAGGCCATCTGAGGGGCCCCTCGGGTAGCCAACCGTTGCGAAGTGGCTATAATCGCGGGCTTTGCTGGCAAATTCCCGTCGGCCAATACTAGTTTTTGACGGGACGAACCGCGATCAAGAAGCGTGATCAAGAAGGCCGGGCCTGATCTACCCGGACAACTCTGCGCCTCCTCTGCCGCACATTCAGGAATTGACTGATACATGACCACCATCCGTGTCAAGGACAACGAGCCGTTCGACGTGGCTCTGCGTCGCTTCAAGCGCACCATTGAAAAGCTCGGCCTGCTGACCGACCTGCGCGCCCGCGAGTTCTACGAGAAGCCCACCGCCGAACGCAAGCGCAAGAAGGCCGCCGCCGTCAAGCGCCACTTCAAGCGCGTGCGCTCGATGCAGCTGCCCAAGAAGCTGTACTGAACGCCGCCGGCACGTCCGGCCGAAAAGCCCGCTCCAGGACGCTAGAGCGGGCTTTTTCTTTTGCATCGCCTTTTCCGGAGTGAACCCATGAGCCTCAAAGCACGCATCACCGACGACATGAAAAGCGCCATGCGCGCCAAGGAGACCGAGCGCCTGGCCACCATCCGCCTGCTCACCGCTGCCATCAAGCAAAAGGAAGTGGACGAGCGCATCGAGCTCGACGACGCCGCTGTGGTGGGCGTGATCGACAAGATGGTCAAGCAGCGCAAGGACTCGATCGCCGCGTTCGAGCAAGGCAACCGCCCGGATCTGGCCGCGAAGGAAGCTGCTGAACTGAGCGTGCTGCAGGCCTACCTGCCCGAGCGACTGTCGGCCGAGGCCGTGGTGGCCGAGGTAAAGGCCATCGTGGCCGAACTCGGGGCCAAGGGACCGGGCGACATGGGCAAGGTCATGGGCGCCGTGAAGGCCCGGCTGGCGGGCAAGGCCGACATGGCGCAGGTCTCGGCGGCGGTGAAGGCGGCGCTGGCTGGCTGATTCCTCCAGCCGCGATTCGCCATCAACGTCAACCCGGTTCGCCTACTGGGGGAAGTCGCGGGTAACCAGTGAGCTCAGATCGTCGCCTTTGCTGATACCCGGCGATAGCGAAACCGCACGCGCCTGATCGGCGATGAGGATTGTGCTGGAAGCTTGCGACTGCCATGACGCGGCGTACTGCGGCGACTCGCGCGTCTGAAAGATCGCACGGCCCGCCGAGTCCGTGTACATCATGCGCACAGGCGCGCCTGGAACGGTGCTCCACCCGATCGCCACGTCGCTGCTTCTGGAGATCTGTGTCGATGGCGGCAAGCTCACCGTCAACCACGTTCCCCATTTGGAGTTGACGTCGCGCAGGATGCGCCGGATGGCGCCCTGGCTGCCATCGGGTTGGGTTGTAACCGCCAGGATGTTGGTGCCCCCGAGCGCACCCGTGCTCAGATCGCTTGGCCCGGCAGCAATCGCCAACGCGTGGGCATTCATTCCCTGCGCACCGGGAATCACCTCGAATGGCTGCCAACTGCGGTTGGGAAACTGCACGCCGTAGTACACATTGCCTTGATTCGCGTCGCTCGCAATCACCTGCAGGTTGCCGTAGGAACTGGGCGTTTGTGCAATGAGCGAGATGGCCACGTCAGGCGCCTGGAACGTGGGCGCCCCGACGAATCCGTCGAGCTTCAAGAACGGGGCCCAATCGCCAGAGGATTTGCGCATGGCCTGGTACAACCGGTTGTCCAACCGATTGATGACCACCACTTGCAAGCTGCCGTCCAACGCGGACACCAGAGCCACCTTGCGGGCCAGGATGCCGCCCGCGCTGCCTCCCACACCGGGCACCACGGCAAATGGAGTCCACGTGAGCAGCCCGCCCGAGGAGCCCGCTTTGAGCATGCGGTGATAGAGACGTTGATCGGGTCCGATCGCCAACGCATGCGCACGGATACCGGTGCTCTGCAGCACGCCCGGATCGGTGAAGACCATCGCACACTGCGTGGCGTAAAAGTTCACGTCGTCAGCGAGTATCTTGCCCGCGCCTGTGGGCTCACTTTGATAGCAGTTCTTCGGCACGCGCCCCCAGTCGGCCTGCGCCACGCTGCGGTTCCACGAATAGAGCAACTTGCCACCGAGATCGCGAATGGCCATGACGTTCGCGGCGTCCCAGCCAACAATGCTCACGCCATCGGGTGAAATCGCCTTTCTCACGCCACCGGTGCCCGGTGGCGGTATGAGACGGATGTTGAAGCCATCGGATTGGATGGCCGCCGTGTCCACGGCGGACCCGCCCGCAGAAATGCGGCCATAGATGATGGTCTTGCCATCGGGCGCCCACGACGGCGCCCAGCCGCTGTAGTTGCTGGGATCGAGGCGACGACTGCCGGGCGTGAAAGTGTCCGCGACATACAGACCGCCACCGCTGTTTTCATACGCAAAGGTGGTGGAGCCCAGTGACCACTCGAGCGTGGTGTACGCGATGCCCGTGCCGGAAATCTCACGCACCCGGGTCTTGCCCGAGCCGTCCGGGTTCATGGTCCACAGGTCGGCCGGTGAATCCCGGTTCGGCTCGCGCGCGTACGCCAATTTGGCGCCATCGGGCGTCCAGCTCACCGCCACATTGGCCATATCGTTGGTGAGCTGAACCACATTCGAACCATCGATGTCCATGACATAGACATCCGCTGGCTGCTGATAGCCCCCCTTCAGAAAGGCGATCTGCCTGCCATTGGGTGCCACCCTCGGTGAAAAGCCGTCGCCAAGGTACTTGATCTGCGGGTTGCCCCAAGTGGCCCTCGCGATCCCGAATGCATTCGGCTCGGTCACCTCGAACACGATCGCGCCGTTCTCGCCCGGGTAGGTTGCGTGAACAGGGTTCACGAACACAACGAGTGACAGCAGCAGGCCCACTGCAGCGGACACGCAGGAACCCGTTCGAATGCGGTTTCGCTCATGTGAGCCAACCGGGTTGGAAAGGAAAAAAAGCCGCCTCGTCATGCAACCTCCTGTGAAATGAGGAGGCGCACGATATAGGCCGGCGACCATGCAGAACATGGCCCCAATGCAGTATTCACGGTATCCACGCAGCGATCTCACGGCCCGCCGCGACCGTGACCGCCGCTTCGGCGCGGATCAGACCCCCGCGACCTTCATCCGGTCGATCAGAACCGAGCCCACGGTCTTGGCACCGTAGTTGTAGGCGTCGGCACCCACGGCCTTGATGCCCATGAGCATGTCTTTCAGATTGCCCGCGATGGTGATTTCCTGCACCGGGTAGGCGATGACGCCGTTCTCGACCCAGTACCCCGAGGCACCGCGCGAGTAATCGCCCGTGACGGGGTTGACGCCCTGTCCCATGAGCTCGGTGACGAACAGCCCGCGGCCGAGCTTCCTGAGCATGGCGTCGAGGTCGTCGCCTTTGCGGGTGCGCCGGCTGGTGAGCGTGAGGTTGTGCGAGCCACCGGCGTTGCCGGTGGTGCGCATGCCCAGCTTGCGCGCCGAGTAGGTGGAAAGAAAGTAGCCCTGCACCACGCCCGCGTCGACGACCTTGCGCGCTGACGTGCGCACGCCCTCGTCGTCGAACGGCGCGCTGCCCTTGCCGCCGCGCAGGTGCGGGTCCTCCACGATGTCCAGGTGCTCTGCCATGGCGCGCTTGCCCAGGCTGTCGGCCAGGAAGCTGGTCTTGCGGTAGAGCGCGCCGCCGCTGGTGGCCTGCACGTAGGCACCCAGCAGGCCGGCGGCCAGGGGCGATTCGAACAGCACCGGGCATTCGGTGGTCTTGATCTTGCGCGCGCGCAGTCGCGAAAGTGCCCGCTCGGCGGCGTAGCGGCCCACGACCTCGGGCGAGGCCAGGTCCTCGGGCGCGCGCATGGAGCTGTACCAGTAGTCGCGCTGCATGGCGTCGCCCTTGCCCGCGATGGGGGCCACGGACAGACTGTGGCGCGAGCTGGCATAGCCGCCACTGAAGATGCCGGGCTTGCCGCGCTCGCCACCGCGCATGTGCGCCACGAAGAAATGCGATTGCTGGGCCGAGACACCCGCGCCCTCGCTGTTGCTGATCTGCTTGCTGGTGGCAAAGGCCGCGGCCTCGCAGGCCAGCGCGATCTCGGCCGCGCGTTCTGCGCTCAGATCCCAGGGATGGAACAGGTCGAGATCGGGGCAGGTGTCGGCCACATCCTGCGGGTCGGGCAGGCCGGCCACCGGGTCTTCGGCGGTGAAGCGCGCGATGTCGTAGGCCGCCTGCACCGTCTGGCGGATGGCGGCGGCCGAGAAGTCGGACGTGCTGGCGTTGCCGCGGCGCTGGCCGAGGTAGACCGTGACGCCGAGCGACTTGTCGCGGTTGCGCTCCACGTTCTCGAGCTCGCCCTTGCGCACCGAGACGCTCAGGCCCGAGCCCTCGGACGCCTCGGCGGCGGCGTCGCTGGCGCCCAGCGATTTCGCGTGCGAGAGCGCCAGGTCGACCAGTTCCTCGAACTGGTGGCGGCTGTGGTGGAAACCGGGGAGCGGGGCGTTCGGGGAAGTGTTGGGCATGGCGGCCGCTATGATACGGGCCCGTTTTCCGAGGCGCTGCGCCCTGCGCACAAGCCCATTCCCCACCCTCCCCCATGGCGCGCAAACCCACCCGAGGCTATTTCGTCCGCGGCCACTTCGTGGCCCTGGGCAGCGAGCAGGACCAGGAGCTCAAGCGCGAAGCCAAGGGCACCGACGGCCTGAGCCGCACCGACCTCAAGAAGCTCAGCGACAAGCTGCAGGACCTGGGCGAACAACTGCTCACGCTGCGCAGTGACCTGTTCAAGGCGCTGGAGCTCGACGACGCGCTGAGCGACGCGCTCGACGAGTTGCGTCGCATCACCAACTTCGAAGGGCGGCGCCGCCAGAGCCAGTACGTGGGCAAGCTCATGCGCAAGCTGCCCGAGGACAAGATCGCCGCCATCGAGGCCGCCATCGAAGAGCAGCGCAAGCCCTCGGCCGAGGCCACGCTGCAGTTGCACCAGGCAGAGCAATGGCGCGACCGCCTGATTGCCGACGATGGCGCGCTCACCGAATGGCTGGCGCTCGACACCGAGGCCGATGTGCAGCATCTGCGCACGCTCATCCGCCAGGCGCGCAAGGACGCGCAGGCCCACCCCGACAAGCCCGGCGAGGCGCAGCGCCACGGCCGCGCCTACCGCGACATCTTCCAGCTCGTCAAAGCCGCGCTGTCCCGCGGCGGCGACGCCGACGAACACGAAGCCCCCGACCCACAAGCATGAGCGAACAAACCCCCGCCCACGACCCGGTGCGCATCGGCATCGTTTCGATCAGCGACCGCGCCAGCAGCGGTGTCTACGAAGACAAGGGCCTGCCCGCCTTGCAGGAGTGGCTCACCCGTGCGCTGAAGAACCCGATCACCTTCGAGCCGCGCCTCATCCCCGACGAGCAGGAGCGCATCAGCGCCACCCTGATCGAACTCGTGGACGCCGGCTGCGCGCTGGTGCTCACCACCGGCGGCACCGGCCCCGCGAAGCGCGACGTGACGCCCGAGGCCACGCTGGCTGTGGCGCACAAGGAAATGCCGGGCTTCGGCGAACAGATGCGCCAGATCAGCCTGGCCTTCGTGCCGACAGCCATCCTGTCGCGCCAGGTCGCGGTGGTGCGCGACAGCAGCCTCATCATCAACCTGCCCGGCCAGCCCAAGGCGATTGCCGAGACACTGGAAGGCGCTAAGAACGCCGACGGCTCGGTGCGGGTCAACGGCATCTTTGCGGCCGTTCCGTACTGCATCGACCTCATCGGTGGCCCCTACCTCGAAACCAACGACGAGGTCATCAAAGGCTGGCGCCCCAAGAACGCCGTGCGGCCCGCGCGCTGAACACCCAGGACACCCAGGAGACACGCATGAAGATCGAAAAAGACACCGTGGTCACCGTGACCGCCCGCATCCACGACGCCAAGGGCAAGTTGCTCGACGACGGCAAGACCGCGCGCGCCTACCTGCACGGCGGCTACGGCAACACGCTGCCCGGCATCGAGATCGCGCTGGAGAACCAGGAAAAGGGCTTCAGCACCACACTCACGCTGCAACCCGGCCTGGCCTTTGGCGAGCGCGACGAGTCGCTGGTCACCAGCATTCCGAAGTCGCAGTTCCCTCCCGGTGTGAAGGTGGGTGGCCAGCTTGAAGGCACCGACGACCAGGGCCGTCGCCAGATCTTCACCGTGGTGAAGATCAAAGGCGACAAGGTGCTGCTCGACGGCAACCACCCGCTCGCAGGCGAGGACCTGAAGATCGGCATCACGGTGCTCGACGTGCGTGCTGCGTCACCCGAAGAAATCCAGCACGGCCACGCCCACGGCGACCACGGCCACCACCACTGAGCCGGAGGCAGTACCGGGAATGCCGCGGAACCGGCTGTGCCGGGCCGCAGGCATTGCCCCCTTGAGGGGGTGACAGCCCGCAGGGCTGGCGCGGGGGTGGGCCTACTTGCCCACCAGCTGGTTCAGCTTCTCGGCCTCGAAGCATTCCTTGCGCTGCGCGTCGGTGGGCACGCAGTCGCGCTCGCGCGCCTCGGCCAGCTTCTCGATCGCCTGCCACAGCAGCGCAATCTGATGTTCCTGGCTGGCGGTGCTGTCGATCAGGCCGCGCATGGCCTGTGACAGCGGGTCGTCTTCCTGCGTGACGCCGTAGGCCGAGAACTTGGTCTCCGTCACGTCGGCGCTCTCACCCTTCTTGCTCGGGATGATGCGCGCCGGAATGCCCACCGCGGTGGCACCCGCAGGCACGGGCTTGATCACCACCGCGTTGCTGCCGATCTTGGCGCCGTCGCCCACCTCGAAACCGCCCAGCACCTTCGCACCGGCGCTGACCACCACATCGCGGCCCAGTGTGGGGTGGCGCTTGGTGCCCTTGTAGAGCGATGTGCCGCCCAGCGTGACGCCCTGGTAGATGGTGCAGCCGTCGCCAATGACCGCCGTCTCGCCCACCACCGTGCCCATGGCGTGATCGAAGAACACGCGCTCGCCGATCACCGCGCCAGGGTGGATCTCGATGCCGGTGAAGAAGCGCCCCAGGTGCGAGATGAAACGCCCCGGCCACTTGAGCCCGTGCGTCCAGCACCAGTGCGCCGCGCGGTGCAGCACCACCGCGTGCAGGCCCGGGTAACACGTCAGCACCTCGAAGGCGCTGCGCGCGGCCGGGTCGCGCTCAAGGATGCACTGGATGTCGGAGCGAAGGCGTGTGAACATGGGTTGCGCCGTGTCGGGGGCCAGCCAGTCTAGCGTTTCGCGCGCTCGGCGGTTTGCAGCATGGCGCGGGCAACACCGCGAAGAATGTGGATTTCCTCGTCGGTGGGTTGCGCGCGGTTGAAAAGCTGCTGCAGGCGCGGCATGAGCTTCTTCGGCGCTGCGGGGTCGAGGAAGTCCACCGCCACCAGGGCCTGTTGCAGGTGCTCCAGCATGCCGGCCAGGGCGGCGGCGTCGGCGGCCGCTCGTTCTGGCAGCGGTGATGTGACGGCGTAGCCACCCAGCGCCTGACGCCAGTCATAGGCCAGCAATTGCACCGCGGCGGCCAGGTTGAGCGAGCCGTAGCCCGGTGCAGTGGGAATGGACAGCGCCACGTGGCAACGGTAGACGTCGTCGTTGGCCATGCCGAAGCGCTCGCTGCCGAACAGGAAGGCCACGCCCGCGGGGGCTTCGCCACCGGCCAGCAACCGGGCAAAGTGCTCGCGCGGCGCGCGCGTGGGCGGGCCGAAGTCGCGCGGCGTCATGGCGGTGGCGCACAGATGGGTCATGCCCTCGAGCGCTTCGTCGAGCGTTTCCACGATACGCGCCTTCGCCAGCACGTCGGTGGCGCCGCTGGCGCGCTGGATGGTTTCTTCCTTGCGCAGCACGTTCGCCCAGCGCGGGCGCACCAGCACGAGATCGTCGAATCCCATGACCTTGAGCGCGCGCGCAGCGCCGCCCACGTTGCCGGCGTGGCTGGTCTCGATGAGGACGAATCGGGTGTGCATGGGCGGGGTACGGGGTAGCCGGGTAAAATCACCGCCATTGTCGCCGCCCGCATCGCCGGGCAACCGGTGGCACCCCCTCCCCCCGCTCTTCACCATTGCGCTGCGGCGCGAAGGTCACAATCCATGTCGTCCAGCCAGCACCCCATGCTCAACGTGGCCGTCAAGGCCGCCCGCGCCGCCGGCGCCATCATCAACCGCGCCGCGCTCGACGTCGAGTCCGTGCGCGTCTCGGTCAAGCAGACCAACGATTTCGTCACCGAGGTAGATCACGCGGCCGAGGCCGCGATCATCGAGACCCTGCGCACCGCCTACCCCGACCACGGCATCTGGGCCGAGGAGTCCGGCCAGCAGCCCGGCAAGGGGCGCGACAAGAACCACGTGTGGATCATCGATCCGCTGGACGGCACCACCAACTTCATCCACGGCTTCCCGGTCTACTGCGTGAGCATCGCGCTCATGGTGGAAGGCCGCATCGAGCAGGCCGTGGTCTACGACCCCACCCGCAACGACCTGTTCAGCGCCACGCGCGGGCGCGGTGCCTACCTCAATGACCGCCGCATCCGCGTGGCCAAGCGCACGGTGCTGCGCGACTGCCTGCTCGCCACCGGCTTTCCGTTCCGCCCGGGCGACGCCTTCCAGACGTACATGCAGATGCTGGGCGAGGTGATGCCCAAGGTGGCCGGCGTGCGCCGCCCCGGCTCGGCCGCGCTCGACCTGGCCTACCTGGCCGCCGGCTTCACCGACGGCTTCTTCGAGATGGGCCTGTCGCCCTGGGACGTGGCCGCGGGCTCGCTGCTCGTCACCGAAGCCGGTGGCCTGATCGGCAACTTCACCGGCGAGCCGGATTTCCTCGAACAGAAGGAATGCCTGGCCGCCAACCCCAAGATCTATGGCCAGTTGGTGGCCATGACAGGCAAGTACAGCAAGTTCGCCAGCGCTGGCGACAAGGCCGCCGTGCGCCAGGCCCGCGCGGCCGCGCGCAAGACGGTGGCGGCCAATCCCGCGGCAGAAGAAGACGACACCGCCGGGTGATCCTCAAGCCTGGGGAAGGTTAAACCAGAACGTGGCGCCCTGGCCCGGCGCCGATTCGGCCCATACGCGCCCGCCGTGGCGCTCGACGATGCGCGAGACGATGGCCAGGCCCACGCCCATGCCGGGGACGTCGGTCTGGACGTGCAGCCGCTGAAACAGGCCGAAGAGCTTGGCGGCTCGCGCCATGTCGAAGCCGATGCCGTTGTCACGCACGAAGTACGCGCGCTGCGACGCGTCGTGGCCGACCACCACGTGTGGCAGCGCCTGCTGGCGAGAGTATTTCAATGCGTTGTCGATCAGGTTGCTGAGCACCTGGCGCAGCAGGGTCGCGTCGCCCATGGCCAGCGGCAGCGCCTGCACCTCGATGCGCGCGGCCGGCGCCTGCGGGCCCAGCGCCTCGGCCACGGCGTGTGCCAGGGCGGCCATGTCCACCGGCTGCGGCTCCAGCTCCACCTGCACCACGCGCAGCAGCTCCAGCATGTCGGTGATCATCTGCCCCATGTTGCGGGCCGATCGGGAGATGCGCGAGAACATCTCGCGCCCCTGCTCGCTCAGGCGCGCGGCCTCCTCCTCGGCGATCACCTGGGCAAAGCCGTTGACCGAGCGCAGCGGTGCACGCAGGTCGTGTGCGATCGAGTAGGAGATGGCTTCCATGTCGCGCATCGAACGCTCCAGCTCGGCCGTGCGCTCCAGCACACGCTGCTCCAGGCTGGCGTTGAGCGCGCGGATCTGTTCCTGCGCGGCCACACGGTCGCTGATGTCCAGGTGCGTGCCCGACATGTAGAGCGCACGGTCGTGCTCGTCGCGGCGATGCACCCGCCCACGGGTGTTGACCCACACCCAATGGCCGTCCTTGTGGCGCAGGCGGATGTCGCACTCGTAGTAGGGCAGCTCGCCTGCCGCGTGCCGGTTGCGCAGCGCGGTGGCGCGCTCGCGGTCATCGGGGTGCACGCGCGAGGCCCAGGTCTGGTAGCTGACCGGCTCGAGCTCCTGCAGCGTGTGGCCGAGCATCTCGGCCCAGCGCTCGTTGATGACCATGCTGCCGTCGGTGAGGTTGGTCTCCCAGATGCCGGGGCGGGTGGCTTCGAGCACCCAGGCCAGACGCTGGCGCTCATCGCGCAGCGCGTCCTGCGTGGCGATGTAGGGGGTGACGTCGGCGTAGGTGCGCACGAACCCGCCCTCGGGCAGGTGGAAGGTGCGGATCTCCAGCGTGCGCCCCTGGCGCGTGCGGCGCCAGAAGTGCTCAGGCGGCGCCGCCTGCGCCTTGAGTGTCAGGTACTCGCGCGCGTTCGGGTCGACCCACTCCATGCCGGGGCCGAAGTCACCGCGTTCGGTCTGGAAGCGAATCAGGTCGTCGTGCGTGGGGTGACGCTCGAGCACCGATTCGGGCAGATCCAGCAACTCCAGGAAGCGGCGGTTGTGGACACGCACATGGCCCTTGGCGTCGACCTTGACCAGGCCCTGACTGATGCTCTCCAGCGTGATGTGCAGCGCCTCGCTCTTCTCGCTCAACAAGGCGCCCGTGTGTTCGAGCGCCTGCTGGGTGCGCTGGCGCTCCTCGTGGCTGCGCCATGCCATCACCAGCTGACGCAGCGCGCCCAGCAAGGGCTGCAGGAACTGCACGTCATCGTCGCAATAGCCACCGGGCTGATTGGCCAGGCCCACCATGGCCACCAACCGATCGCCCACCGCCAGCGGCACCCCCAGAAACGCGTTCATGGGCCGATGCCCGTGAGGCATGCCTCCGGCACGCGGGTCGTTGGCCGGATCGTTGGCAATCACCGGCTCGCCGGTGCGCAGGGCGTGGCCGAACAGGCTGTCGAGCTTGCGGAACTCCATGCCGCGTTCGCGGTGCTGGCCGTACATGCGGCGCGACGCGTCGTCCCACGAGATGTCGGTCATCGCGTGGGTGCGCAGGTAGGGCTGATCGTCCGCGTCGCGCTCGACTTCGCCCACGAACCCGTATTCGCTGTCCGTGACGGACAGGAACGCATCGAGCAGGCCCTGGAAGGCGCGCCGCTTGTCCGCGCCTTCGATGAACACGGTCTGAGCCTGTGTGACGGCCGCCAGCATGCGGTTGATGCGCTCACGCCGCTGATCGTCAGCGCGCTTTTGCGTCACGTCGGTGGTGAAGCCGTGCCACACCACACAGCCATCCGGCTCGATCAGCGGAATGGCCTCTACGCTGAGCCAGCGCTCGCCGCCGGCCGGCAGCACAACGCGGTAGGTCTCGCGCCAGGGCACGAGTTCACGCGCTGAACGCTCCAGCGATGCCATGACACGCGGCTTGTCCTCCGGGTGCAGAACATCGAACAGCACCTGCGAATCGCGCATCAGCGACTCGGGCTCGACGCCGAACAGATCGCGCACCGCGTCGTTGACGAAGGTGATGACGCTGCGCCCGTCGGGCGTGAGGCGCGCCTCGTAGATGATGCCGGGCACGCGCGCCGCGATGTTCTGCAGCAGGCGCAGTTTCTCGGCCAGCCGGTCGGTCGCCTCGCGTTCGGCGGTGATGTCCTGCACCACGCCGTAGTCGGTCTGGGGGTTGCCCTTGACCGTCGTCAGGCCCATGCGGGTACGGAACCAGCGCAGCGAGCCGTCGGGACGGACCCAGCGGAAAACCACCTCACGGCCATCGAGGTGCTTGCGCGCCTGCAGCCAGGCGTCCATGTCGTCAGGGTGAATGCCGCCGCGGCCCAGCGTGCGCGTGAGGCGGTCCTGCTTCTCCATGCCCGCAATCTCGTACAGGCCATCGGACCAATACACGTCCTGCTCGCTCTCGGCGTTGGTCCAGTGCCCCACCCGCGCGGTGCGTTCGATCTCCGCGTGCAGTTCCACGCGCTGTTGCAGTTCGATGTTGGCCGCGCGCAGGGCCTGCTCGCTGCGCTCGCGCGCGGTCTCGGCCGCCACCTCGCGCTCGGCCTGCACCACCTGCACCAGCAGCAGGTCCTCGCCGCCGTCGCGCACCACGGCCACATGCATGCGCACCAGATGCGAGATGCCGCCATTGAAGCGCAGCCGCGTGGGCGGCAGCTGCCCGGGCACGAGCTCCAGAAATTCGGCACGCTGGGCTTCGTCGCTCCAGTGGCCGAGTTCAAGCGTGGTGCGGCCGATCGCATCGGCCCGGCTCACACCGGTGAGCGCCTCCCAGGCGTGGTTGACCTCGATCAGGCGGCCATCGCTGCGCCGCGTGATCGACGCGGCGACGCGCGACGCAATGAAAAGCGTGCGAAACGGCAGTTCCGGCGAGTCGGGGGCCGCCGGGGAGATCGGGAGCGGGGCGACGGAATCCAAGATGTTTAAGGCGCGGGGCCGGACCATTGTGCCCCACGCCCCGCCCTCGCCACCATCCCCCGAAGCCACCGGGAGAACCCGGGAGAACCCGCGGAAACCGCTCAGGCGAACGGCCGCGTGCCGCCGAAATCGCCGATCGGCACGGTGTGGCTCACCAGCCGCTGGCCGTGCCACAGGTGCAACTGGAAACCCGGCGGCTCCATCACATAGCCATCGGGTGCAAGCCCTTGCAGGTTGAGTGCGATCTGGTGGGCCGGGCTCGGGCAGGTGCTGGCCATCGCGCCGCCAAAGCGCGTCTGGATGCTGCGGTGCAGATGCCCGCACAGCACGGCCTGCACCTGCGGGTGCGCGGCCACGATGGCTTCGAGCTCGACCGCACCTTCGCGCAGGCCCATCGCGTCCATGTGGCCGATGCCGGTGGCAAACGGCGGGTGGTGCATGGCGATCACCACCGGCCGCGCGTCTTCGCCCAGGCGCTCGCGCAGCCAATCGAGACGGCGCGCGCACAGGGCGCCGTGGGCCTGCCCCGGCACCACCGTGTCCAACGCCAGCAGCCGCAATGGGCCGACCTCGGCCTCGTATTGCAGGAAGTGGGCCATCGCCGCGCGGTGCGTGCCCATGCGCAGGCCGAGTGCCTCGCGCAGGCGGTTGCGTTCGTCGTGGTTGCCCGCCAGCGGATACATCGGCCAACCGATGGGGGCCAGCACGTCCAGCAGGTGCTGGTACTCCGCCTGGCCACCGGCCTCCACCAGATCGCCACTGAGCAGCAGCGCGTCGGGCACCGGTCGCAAGGCCTGCAGCGCCCGCACGCAGGCGCGCGCCAGGACGTTGGTGTCCACCTCGCCAGCCAGTCGGCGTCCTGGCGCGCAAACGTGCAGATCGGATACCTGGGCGATCAGCATGCGGTCTCCTCCTCCACGGGCGGGTCACCCTGCCCCTTGCCGCGGCATTGAACCAAGGATCACGCCCGGGCGCCAGAACAAACGGGGGAGGCGCTGACGCAGCGTCGCACCCACGCGTCAGCGGCCCGGCGCGTCAGGCAAAGCGCTGCGGCGCATACGGCGCGGGGTCCACCACGGGCACCGAACCCTCGATCAGCTCGGCCAGCAAACGCCCGCTCACGGGGCCCAGAGTGAACCCCTGATGCGCGTGGCCGAGGTTGAACCACAGGCCGCGATGCCGTGGCGCAGCGCCGATCACCGGCAGCATGTCGGCGGTGCAGGGGCGCGCGCCCAGCCAGGGTTCGGGCTCCACAGGCTGCGGCAGATCAAGCAGCTCGCTGGCCAGCGCGTGGGCCTTGGTGAGCTGCACCGGTGTCGGCGGCGCGTCCAGCCGCGCGAACTCGGCACCGGTGGTGATGCGCACACCGCGTTGCATGGGCGCAATCACCACGCCGCCGTCGGCGTCGAGCAGGCTCAGCCGCGGCGCCTGGCCGCCCGTGTAGTGGCGGTGGTAGCCGCGCTTGACGAACAAGGGGAAGCGGTAGCCCAGCGCGCGCAGCAGCGCGTCGGACCAGGGGCCGAGCGCCACCACCGCGTGCTCGGCCTCCACCGGCCCATCGGTGCCGCGCACCTGCCAGCCACCGGCCGTGGCGCGCAGCGTGGCGGCATCGCCCTGCAGCACCTGCACGCCCAGCCGCTGCGCCAGCGCGCCGTAGCGCGCCACCAGCTCACCCGGGTCGCTCACCGACCAAGGGTCGAGCCAGTGGATGGCGCCCGCCAGGCGGCGCCGCAGCGCGGGCTCGGCCTGTGCAAGTTGATCGCCATCGAGCACCGCGTGGCGCACGCCGCAGGCGCCGGCCACGCGCTGCGCATCGTCCCGCGCCACGCGCAGCGATGTCGCTTCGCGAAACACCGCGAGGTAGCCGTCGCGGCGCAGCAGGTCATCGGCGCTGGCCTGCGCGATCAGGGGTTCATGCTCGCTCAGGCAATGGGCAATCAGGCGCTCGAAGGCCAGGGCGATGCGCGCATGGCGTGCCGGGGCCGAGTGGCGCCAGTAGCGCAGCAGCGGTGAGGCCAGCGCGGGCAGCGCGCCGAGGTGGTAGTTGACGTCGGCCCCGCGCTTGAGCGCGACACGCACCAGCGTGGCCCATTCGCGCGGAAACGCATAGGGCTCCACCGCCTCACGCTGGATGATGCCGGCATTGCCGTAGGAGGTTTCGCGCCCGGGTTCGCGGCGGTCGATCAGCGTGACGGCGTGTCCACGCTGCGCCAGATGCAGGGCGGTGCAGGTGCCGACCATGCCGGCGCCGAGCACGAGCACGCTGGTGGGGGAACGGGGCTTGCTCATCGCGGGTGTTCGGTCAGGGGCTGCGGGATCATATGGGCGACACGCCGGCCTGGCGCGCCAGCGCAGAATGCGCCGCACCGCACTCCCCGCAGGCATCCCGATGAACGACGCTCCACTGCTGCTGTCCACCCGCCCGCAGACTGGCGTGGCCCTGCTCACCCTGAACCGGCCGCAGGCGCTCAACGCGCTGTCGATCGGTCTGCGCGAGGCCCTGGTGCGGGCGCTGCGCGACATCGCCGCCGATGGCGAGGTGCGTGCCGTGGTGCTCACCGGTGCCGGGCGCGGCTTCTGCGCCGGGCTCGACCTGAAGGAGCTGGGCGAGCGCGGCCTGGTGCCGAGCAACGCCGACAACGACGTGGCCGCCGCCCTGGCGGCCATGCCGCAGCCCGTGATCGGTGCCCTCAACGGCGTGGCCATCACCGGCGGGCTGGAACTGGCCCTGGCCTGCGACATCCTGCTTGCCAGCACCCAGGCGCGATTCGCCGACACGCACGCGCGCATCGGCATCGTGCCCTACTGGGGTCTGTCGCAAAAACTCAGCCGCCTGGTGGGCCGCTCGCGCGCGATGGAGATGTCGATGTCGGGCAACTTCGTCGACGCGGCCACCGCCGAGCGCTGGGGACTGGTGAACCGCGTGGTGGAACCCGATGCGCTGCTGCCGGCGGCACTGGCCCTGGCGGGCGACATCGCCAGCGCCGACGGCGCGATGCTGGCGACCTACAAGCGCCTGATCGACGACGGCCACCGCCTGCCGCTGGGCGAGGCGCTGCAACTGGAGCAGCAGCGCAGCCGCAAATGGTCGCAACGCCTGAACCGCGACGACCTCGCCGCGCGGCGTGAGCAGGTGCAGGCGCGCGGGCGCTCCCAGCAGGGCCGCTGAGGCGGGGGTGATCGGCTACAGTCGTCGGCTGTTTTTGCCGCGACCGACGCCCCGTGACCGCCCCGCTGGAAGCCCACACCCCCATGATGCAGCAGTACCTGGCCTTGAAGGCCGGGCACCCGCACACGCTGCTGTTCTATCGCATGGGCGATTTCTACGAGTTGTTCTACGAGGACGCCGAGAAAGCCGCCCGGCTGCTCGACATCACGCTCACCCAGCGCGGCCAGTCGGCCGGCAAACCGGTGGTCATGGCCGGCGTGCCCTTCCATTCGGTGGACACATATCTCGCGCGCCTCATCAAGCTCGGCGAGTCGGTCGCCATTTGCGAGCAGGTGGGCGACGTGGCCACCGCCAAGGGGCCGGTGGAGCGCAAGGTGGTGCGGGTGGTCACGCCCGGCACGCTGACCGACGCCGAGCTGCTGTCGGACAAGAGCGAATCGCTGCTGATGGCGGTGCACGCGGGCGCGCGCACCGGCTGCGGCCTGGCCTGGCTCTCGCTCACCCAGGGCATCGTGTTCCTGGCCGAGTGCGCAAGCGACGAGCTGGCCGACTGGGTGGCGCGCATCGGCCCGGGCGAACTGCTCTACAGCGCCGACGCGACACCCGCTTTCGAGCAACGCGTGCAGGCGCTCGCCAGCCAGCCCACGGCGCAGGGCGGACGGCTGGTGGCGGTGCTGCGCCCGGCCTGGGCCTTCGACGCCGCGCTCGGCGAGCGCAAGCTGCTGGAACAACTGCAGGCCGCGAGCCTGGCCGCCTGGGGTGCCGACGGGCTGGGGAGCGCGCACGCCGCCGCGGGCGCGCTGCTGAGCTACGCCGAGCACACCCAGGGCCGCGCACTCGCGCATGTGCGAAGCCTTCAAGTGGCGCGTGCGGACGAACGCATCGACCTGCCGCCCAACACGCGGCGCAACCTCGAACTCGTGCAGACACTGCGCGGTGAAGCATGCCCCACCCTGTTCTCGCTGATTGACACCTGCGCCACCGGCATGGGCAGCCGTGCGCTGCGCCAGTGGCTGCTCGAACCCCGGCGCGACCGCAGCGAAGCGCGCGCCCGCCTGGGCGCCATAGGCGCCCTGCGCGCAGGCCCCTGGCAGGCGTTGCGCGGACAGCTCAAGGGTTGCAGCGACGTGGAGCGCATCACGGCGCGCACCGCGCTGAGGCAGGTCAAGCCGCGCGAACTGGTGGGCCTGGGGCTCACGCTGCAGCGCGCGGGCGATCTGTCCGGTGCGCTCGCTCCGCTGAAGACCGACGCCCTGCTCGCGCAGGCCGCGCGCGACCTGCAGCCACCGCCCGGCTGCACCGAACTGCTGCAGCGCGCACTGCTGCCCGAGCCCGCGGCGCTGGTGCGCGACGGCGGTGTGATGGCCGACGGCTTCGACGCCGAGCTCGACGAGCTGCGAAACATCCAGACCCACAGCGACGCCTTCCTCATCGAGCTTGAGGCGCGCGAGCGCACGCGCACCGGCATCGCCAACCTGCGCGTGCAGTTCAACAAGGTGCACGGCTTCTACATCGAGGTCACGCAGGGCCAGCTCGACCGCGTGCCCGAGGACTACAAGCGCCGCCAGACGCTCAAGAACGCCGAGCGCTTCATCACGCCCGAGCTCAAGGCCTTCGAGGACAAGGCGTTGTCCGCACAGGAGCGCGCGCTGGCGCGCGAGAAGTGGCTCTACGAACGCCTGCTCGATGAGCTGCAGGCCTTCATCGACCCGCTGACACGGCTGGCGCGTGCGCTGGCCACGCTGGACGCGCTGTGCGCGCTCACCGAACGCGCGCTCATGCTGAACTGGTGCGCGCCGGTGTTCAGCACCGAGCCCGGCATCGAAATCCGCGGCGGACGGCACCCGGTGGTGGAGGCGCGGCTGGCCGAGACCAGCAGCGGTGGCTTCATCGCCAACGACACCGTGCTCGGCCCCAAGGCACGCATGCAGGTGATCACCGGCCCCAACATGGGCGGCAAGAGCACCTACATGCGCCAGGTGGCGGTGATCGCGCTGCTGGCCAGCATGGGCAGTTACGTGCCCGCGAGCGCCTGCCGGCTCGGGCCGATCGACGCCATCCACACCCGTATCGGCGCGGCCGACGACCTGGCCAACGCGCAATCCACCTTCATGGTCGAGATGACCGAGGCGGCGCAGATCCTGCACGGCGCCACGCCCGAGAGCCTGGTGCTGATGGACGAGATCGGGCGCGGCACCTCCACCTTCGACGGCCTGGCGCTGGCCAGCGGCATCGCCGCGCACCTGCACGACAAGGTGCGCTGCTTCACGCTCTTTGCCACCCACTATTTCGAGCTCACCGAATTCCCGGCCACCCACCACGCCGCGGTGAACGTGCATGTGAGCGCCACCGAAGGCGGCAGCAAGGGCATCGTGTTCCTGCACCAGATCGAGCCCGGCCCGGCCAGCCGCAGCTACGGCATCCAGGTGGCGCGCCTGGCCGGCGTGCCCGCCTCGGTGGTGCAGCACGCGCGGCACACGCTGGCCGCGCTGGAGGCGCACAGCACCGAGCAACAGAACCAGGTGGATCTGTTCGCGCCACCGCCAGTGGCCGAAGCACCCGAAACGCACCCCGTGGTGGCCGCACTGGCCGCCATCGACCCGGACACGCTGAGCCCGCGCGACGCGCTGGACCAGCTCTACCAGCTCCGCAAACTGATCGCCCTCACCGGGGAAAAATCATGACCTACTGCGTTGCCGTCAAGCTCAAGGCCGGCATGGTGTTCCTGTCCGACTCGCGCACCAACGCGGGCCTGGACCAGATCAGCACCTTCCGCAAGATGATCGTCTACGAGAAGCCGGGCGACCGCTTCATGTGCCTGCTCTCGGCCGGCAACCTCAGCGTCACGCAGTCGGTGCGCGAGATCCTGCAGGTCGAACAACTGGACGACCATGAAGGCGGCGAGCCCATCAACATCTGGAACGCGCGCAGCATGTTCGATGCCGCGCGCGTGCTGGGCTCGGCCGTGCGCCACGTGTGGCAACGCGATGGCGAATCGCTCAAGCGCGCAGGGGTGGACTTCAACATCACCATGATCTTCGGCGGCCAGATCCGTGGCGAAGGCATGCGCCTGTTCCAGGTCTATGCGGCGGGCAACTTCATCGAGGCCACGGCCGAGACGCCGTTCTTCCAGATCGGCGAGTCCAAGTACGGCAAGCCCGTGCTCGACCGCGTGATCAACCCCGACACGCCGCTGGACGAGGCCGCCAAGTGCGCGCTGGTGTCGATGGATTCGACACTCAAGTCCAACCTGTCGGTGGGCCTGCCGCTGGACATGGTGGTCTACCAGGCCGACACGCTCCAGACCGACCGCATCGTCTGCATCGACGAGAACAACCCGTACTTCCGCATGGTGCGCAGCTCCTGGGGCCAGCGCCTTCGCGAGGTGTTCGACAGCATCGAACACCCCACCTGGGACGGCAGCCCGACCGAGGTGCCGCTGGTGTGCGAGAACGAACGCATCCGCCCGCTCAAGAAGATCACCAACCCGCGCGAGCGGCTGATCTGAGCCTGCGTCTGAGCCTGAGCGACTCCACTCCGTGTCCCTGATCGTTTTTTCCCACGCCAACGGCTTCCCCGCCGGCACCTACCAGGTGCTGTTCCGCTCGCTGCGCGGGCGCGGCCACACGGTGCGCGCGGTCGACAAGTTCGGCCACGAGCCGCAGTGGCCGGTCACCAGCAACTGGCCGCACCTGGTCCAACAGCTTGCTGCGTTCGCGGGCGCCGAGGTCGAGCGCGCCGGCCAGGGCGCCTGGCTGGTGGGGCACTCGCTCGGCGGGTTCCTAAGCCTCATGTGCGCGGCCCGCCACCCGTTGCTGGGCGGGCAGGCGGTGCGTGGGGTGGTGTTGATCGACTCGCCCGTGCTCGGCGGCTGGCGCGCGCGCACGCTGGAGCTCATCAAACGCACGCAGTTGGTGGGCGCCGTCTCGCCCGGGCGCGTGAGCAAGCGCCGCCGCGAGCGCTGGCCCGACGCCGACGCTGCGTTCGCACACTTCCAGCACAAGCGCGCCTTTGCCCACTGGGAGCCGCAGTGCCTGCGCGACTACATCGCCCATGGCACGCACGAGGTGCAGACCCCGCAAGGCCGCGAGCGCGTGCTGAGCTTCTCGCGCGAGGTCGAGACCGCGATCTACAACACCCTGCCCCACAACCTGGACCGCCTGCTGCGCCGCCACCCCCTGCAATGCCCGGTGGGCTTCATCGGTGGCACGCGCTCGCAGGAGATGCAGCAGGTGGGCATGGCCATGACGCACCGGCTGGTTGGCGGGCCTGCGTCGCCAGGCCTGCGCATGGTCGAAGGCAGCCACCTCTTCCCCATGGAGCGCCCGCACGAGACCGCGTCGGCGCTGGACGACTTGTTGCACGCGCTGGCGTGAAGAATCCGACGCCGGGGCGTCATCGGTGCATTCCCGTGGCTCGCGACGCAGGTACCGGTGTAACCTCGCTCACTGTGACTTCCATCGCCCAGACAGCGGCCAAGCCTGCAACGCCCTTGTCCCCGGCTGGCCTGCGCGAGCGCGTGGCCAACTGGGAACCCGCTCATCATCCCTGGTGGCTGCGCGCCATCGTGGCCCTGGCGATCACCGCGCTGGCCTCCTGGATGCGCGTGGCACTGGCGCCGGCCGAATCCGGCGGGCGCTTCATCACGCTGTCGCTGGCCGCCGCGCTGTGCGCGCTCTACGGTGGATTTCGCATCGGCATGCTCAGCACCGTCGTGGGCATGCTTTTCATCAACTTCCTGCTGGTCAAGCCCTACTTCAGCTTCGCGTTCAGCAACCCGGTCGAGGCCTTCTGGCTCAACCTGTGGCACCTCATCACCCAGCTTGTCGTGGTCGGTGCCATCGCCCTGATGCAGCGCCGCAACCGGCTGCTGCGCGCGTCGATGGCGCTGGCCGAACACAACCAGCGGCAGATGCACGCCACCTTCGAGCACAGCGCCACCGGCATGGCGCACTTCACCCCCGAGGGCGCGACGCTGCGCATGAACCGGACCTACGTCGAGATGCTGGGTTACACGCACGACGAACTGATGCAGATGCACTGGACGGCGTACACGCATCCCGACGACCGCGCCCCCGATGTCGCCCTGAGCGAGCGCATGCTCGCCGGCGAGTTCGACCACTTCACGCTCGAGAAGCGCTTCATCCACAAGCAGGGTCATGTGATCTGGACCCTGCTGTCGGTGGCCCTGGTGCGCCAGCCCGATGACCAGCCCGACTACGAGATCGTGGTGGTGCAGGACATCACCCGCCGCAAGGAAGTCGAGGCCGCGCTTCGCACCAGCGAGCGGCTGCTGTCGCAGGCGCAATCCATGGCCGGCATGGCCAGCTGGCGCTTCGACGCGACCACGCGCACCTTCACCGTGCTGGGCGAGTCACACCAGGTGCTGGGCCTGCCCGGCACGCAGTTCACCGATCTCGAGATGCTGGAGCAGACCCATCCGGACGATGTGGAGAAGGTCAAGCAGACCTGGGCCGCGGCATTCGTGCACGGGCACCCCTATGGCATCGACTACCGGTTGCGCTTTGGCCAGGTGTGGCGCTGGTTCGCGGTGCGCGCCGAGTTCGAGCGTGATGACAAGGGCCGGGTCACGGTCGGGCTGGGCGTGGTTCTCGACATCACGGAACGCAAGCTGGCCGAAATGCACATCCAGGAGCTCAACGCGTCGCTGGAGCTGCGGATCCAGGAGCGCACGCAGGCGCTCAAGGCCGCTTACGACGAGCTGGAAAGCTACTCCTACGCCGTGGCCCACGACCTGCGCTCGCCATTGCGCATCATCAACGGCTTTGCACAGGCGCTGGAGGAGGACAACCCGCGCCTGGAAGACGAAAGCCGCAAGCACCTGGAGCGCATCCGCGACGCCAGCAAGAAGATGGGTGAGCTCATCGACGGCCTGCTCAAGCTGTCGCAGATGGCGCGCGGAGAACTGCAGCGTGCGCCGGTGGACCTGTCGGCCATTGCCACACGCCATCTGCGTGAACTGGCGGCCACCGAACCCGAGCGCCGTGTGGACTGGACCGTTGAACCCGGCCTGCTGGCCATGGCCGATCCGCCGCTGGTGGAGGCGCTGCTGCAGAACCTGCTGCACAACGCCTGGAAGTACAGCGCCTGCACCACGGATGCGCGCATCCAGGTGCGGCTGGAGGTGAACAACGGCGTGCGCGAGTTCGTGGTGGCCGACAACGGTGCCGGCTTCGACATGGCGCGCGCGGGCAAGCTGTTCCAGCCGTTCCAGCGGCTGCACATGCCGCACGAGTTCAAGGGCCTGGGCATCGGGCTGGCCACGGCGCGCCGCATCGTGTTGCGCCACGGTGGCGACATGCGGGCCGAGGCCGCGCCGGGCCAGGGCGCGCGCTTTTACTTCACGCTGCAACCCGGGGCGTGAACGCGTCCGAGGCAGGGCTGGTCAAGCGCTCCAGTCGATCCAGCCGGCCTGCGCGGTGAGCAGGATCAGCACGCCAAAGCCGATGCGGTACCAGGCGAACGGCGCGAACGTGTGCGAAGCGACGAAGCGCAGCAGCCAGCGCACGCAGACCCAGGCCGACAGCCACGACACGATCAGCCCGGTCGCGAAGAACGGCAGATCGTCCATGCTCAGCAGATGGTGGTGCTTGTAGAGGTCGTAGGCGCCCGCGCCCACCAGAACGGGCAAGGCGAGGAAGAAGCTGAATTCCGTGGCGGCGCGGCGGCTGAAGCCGACCAGCATGCCGCCGATGATGGTGGCGCCCGATCGGCTCACGCCGGGCACCAGCGCCAGGCACTGGATCAACCCGACCTTGAGCGCGTCGCGCCAACGGATGTCGTCCACCGCGTCGACCTGCGGCACCGGGCCACGGGCATGGCGCGCTTCGGCCCACAGAATGATGAAGCCACCCACGATGAAGCCCGTGGCCACGACCAGCGGATTGAACAGCACGCCCTTGATGACGCCGATGAAGAAGAAGCCAAGCACCGCCGCCGGCAGGAAGCCGATCAACACGTTGATGGTGAAGCGCCGCGCCACGGGATCGCCGCCGGGCAGCCCCTTGAGCGTGTCGAGCAGGCGCTGCGCATAGACCGAGACGATGGCGAAGATGGCGCCGGTCTGGATCACGACCTCGAACAACTTGATCTTCTCGCCGTGCAGGCCGAGCAAGGTGCCCGCCAGGATGAGGTGGCCGGTGGAGGAGATCGGCAGGAACTCGGTCAGGCCTTCGACCACCCCCATCAGGGCGGCCTTGATCAGCAATGCAATGTCCATGAAGCGGGCGGGCAACGCGCGGTTGAGCAAACAAGCCCGGCATCCTACCCGGGCAGGGAGTCCATCTGACTGCCGGGCCTGCCGTCACTCGTGGCGCAAGGCCTCGATCGGCAGCAGCCGCGAGGCGCGCCGCGCCGGATAGAAGCCGAAGAAGACGCCCACGAAAGCCGAGAAGCCGGCGGCCAGCGCCACTGAATCCAGCGTCATGCTCACCTGCCAGCCCGCAAACTGCCCAGTGGCCCAGGTGGCCACGGCACCCAGCGCCACGCCAATGGCGCCGCCGATGAGGCTGAGCGTCACCGCCTCGATCAGGAACTGCGCCAGGATGTCGCGCCCGCGCGCGCCCACCGCCATGCGCAAGCCGATCTCGCGCGTGCGCTCGGTCACGCTCACCAGCATGATGTTCATGATCCCGATGCCGCCGACGATCAGGCTCACGCCGGCCACCGCCATCAGCAGCAGCGTCATGATGCGGCTGGAGGCCTCCTGCGCCTGCAGCACCTCGGTGAGATTGCGCACGGTGAACGGGTCGTCCATGCCGGGCTGCACGCGCAGGCGCTGGCGCAGCAGTTCCTTGATGCCCTGCTCCGCCGCGGCCATGCTCTGGCCTTCGTGCACCTTCACGTTGATGGACCACACGCGCTTGAGCCGCCCGCCCCCGCCACCCTGGATGCGGTTGCGAAAGGTCGACAGCGGCAGCATCACCACGTCGTCCTGATCCTGCCCGAAGCTGTTCTGCCCCTTGCGCGAGAGCACGCCGACGATGGTGACCGGCACCGTTCGCACGCGGATCATCTGGTCGATCGGATCGGCGTCGCCGAACAATTCGCGCGCCACCGTCTGGCCGATCAGGGCCACCTTGCCCGAACCCTGCGCCTCGATGGGCTCGAAGCCGCGGCCGCTGGCGAGCTCCCAGTCGCGCGCAACCAGGTAGTCGTTGGTGATGCCGAAGATCGACGTGGCCCAGTTGCTGCCACCGCCCACCACCTGCCCGCTGGTGCGGTTGCTGGGCGCTGCCACCTGCACCTCGGGCACCTCCAGGGCGATGGCCTGGGCGTCTTCTTCGGTCAGGATCTGCCCGGCCTGCGCGCCCAGACGCACACCGCTGGAGGTGACGCTGCCCGGCGTGACCAGGATGATGTTGGAGCCCAGCGCGCGCATCTGCGCCTGCACGCGCTCGGTGGCGCCGGCGCCGATGGCAATCATGGTGATGACCGCGGCCACGCCGATGATGATGCCCAGCATGGTGAGCACGCTGCGCAACGCGTTCGCGGTGAGCGCACGCCAGGCGCTGCGCACGGCGGCCAGGGTATTCAAGATGCCGGCTCCGTGTGCGGGGTGTCGTGGTGCGGCGGCTGCAGCGCATCCTCGACCACGCGGCCATCGCGAAACACCAGCCGGCGCCGCGCCCAGGCGGCCACGTCGTGCTCGTGCGTCACCAGCACCACGGTGATGCCCTGGCGGTTGAGGTCGGTCAGCAGGCGCATCACGTCCTCGCTGGTGTGCGTGTCCAGCGCACCGGTGGGCTCGTCCGCCAGGATCAGCGAGGGGTTGTTGACCAACGCGCGCGCGATCGCCACGCGCTGCTGCTGCCCGCCCGACAGCTCGGACGGCGTGTGGCCCAGCCGCTGGCCCAGGCCCACGCGCTCCAGCGCGGCGCGTGCGCGCGCCTGCCGCTCGGCCGACGGCACGCCGGCATAGACCATGGGCAACTCCACGTTCTCCAGCGCGCTGGTGCGGGGCAGCAGGTTGAACTGCTGGAACACGAAGCCGATGCGCCGGTTGCGCACGCTGGCCAGCGCATCGCCATCGAGCGTTTCCACGGCTTCGCCCGCCAGCCGGTATTGCCCGCCATCGGGCCGATCCAGGCAGCCCAGGATGTTCATGAGCGTGCTCTTGCCCGAGCCCGATGCACCCATGATGGCCACGAACTCGCCCGCGTCGATGTCGAGCGAGACGCCGTCGAGCGCGCGCACCGGCTCGTCGCCCATGGCGTAGGTCTTGGTCAACCCGCGCGCTTCGATCAAGGGCATGGCGTAGGCCTCAGCTCAGAACAGGCGCGGCCCGCTCGGGCGAGCCGCTGCCGGGTTCGTGTTCACGCCGGTGATCACCGTGGCACCTTCCACCACCGCTGCCGCGGCCGGCGTGTCGGGGCGCAACAGCACCTCGCTGAAGCTGCCGTCCCCCACGCCCACGCCCACGTTGTAGGCCACCGGCTTGCCATCGGCGCCCAGCAGGTACAGCCGCCCGCGCGAAACACTGTTGCGCCCGCCGGACATCGGGGCAGGCCGGGCACCGGGCGCCGCATCGGCCGGCGCACTGGCCGCCGGCTCCACGCCGGCAATACGCACACGCAGCGCGGCGTTGGGCACCTTCAGCACGTTGTCGCGCTGCTCGGTCACCACGCGCACGTTGGCCGTCATGCCGGGCAGCAGGCGGCCGTCGTTGTTCTCGAAGTTCACCACCGCCACGTAGGTGATCACGTTGGAAACATTGGTGGCGGCCTTGCGCACCTGGCGCACCGTGCCCTCGAAGCTGCGGCCCGGGAACGCGTCCACCGTGAAGCTGGCCTTCAGGCCAGCGCGGATGCGCCCGACGTCGGCCTCGTCGATGCTGGTGTCCACCTGCATGTCGGAGAGGTTGCGCGCGATCACGAACAACTCGGGCGCCTGCAGGCTGGCGGCCACGGTCTGGCCGCGCTCCACCGTGCGCTTGATGACGATGCCGTCCACCGGCGAGGTGATTCGCGTGCGCGAGAGGTCCACCTGCGCCTGCGCGAGCGCGGCGCGGCGCTGCTGCACGTTGGCGCGCGCGCTCTGGATCTGGGCCTCGCTCACGCCCAGCAGCGCCTGCACCGCCTTGAGCGACTCCTGCGCGGAGTCGAGCGCCGCGCGGGTGCGGTCGGCCTCGCTCTGCGCGATGAAGGCCTGCGCCACCAGGCTCAGGTTGCGCTCGTGCGCGCGCCGCGCCTCGGCCACTTCGGTCTGCGCGCGCGACACATTGGCGCGGCTGGACAGCGCGTTGGCCTGGGCGATCGCCACCGCGGCCTCGGCGGCGTCAAGGTCGGCCTGGGCCGAACGCACGCGGTACTCGAAGGTCTGGGGGTCGATCTCGGCGATGAGCTGGCCGGCCTTGACCTCGCTGTTGAAGTCGACGTGGATTTCCTTGATCTGGCCCGACACCTGGCTGCCCACCGAGACCTGCTGAACCGGGTTGACGGTGCCGCTGGCCGACACGCTGGCCTGCAGCGCGCCACGCTCGATGGCGGCGGTGCGGTAGGTGTCGGCGCCAGCGGCGCCGCGCTGGGCCCACCACCACCCGCCAGCGGCCAACGCCAGCACGGCGACCCCGGCGATCCAGTACTTGGTTTTCATGCGCAGATTGTAGGAATCGCCTGCGTCGCCCCGGTGGCGCTGGGGTATCGCTGCGGTAAAGGCGGCGCGGGGGCCCGCATTTCGCGCCGCGATGCAGGCGTTTCGCGCCACCCGGGCGCGGCTTCGTCGCAGGCCGCTGGTGGCGGCGAAGCCCATCGCGCACAAAGTGGTCCGGGCCAGTGGCTCGGCCTCATCTGACAACCCTTCACCCGCCACCGAAAGGAAACCCCCATGAACACCACCTTGCCTGCCCGCGACGACATCGAACGCACCGCCCGCCGACGCGTGGCCGCGCGCATGGGCTGGACCCTTCACGCCCTGGTCTTTCTCGCCGTCAACGCCGGCCTTGTGCTTCTCTCGATGCGCAGCGGACGCGACTGGGCCATCTACCCCGCGCTGGGCTGGGGGCTGGGCCTGCTCATTCACGGCGCGGCTGTGTGGGTGCGCCTGGGTGGGGGTGGCCTGTACGAGCGCTGGCTGGCGCAGGAGCGCGAGCGCCTGCAGCGCGGACGCTGAGCACTGCGCCCGGCATACTGCGCCCATGGCCGCCTTCAACCCACGCACCGTGCTGCGCCGCAGCGCTGATCGCGGTGGTGTTCAACACCGTGCTGGCGTTGGGCATCAGCGCGATCACGGGCGACCTCTTCCCGCACACCCTGCTGTACTCGCAGCTCATCGGCCTGGGCATCTGGGCCGGCATCGATGGTGGGCGCTTTGCGCTTTCGCCGACCGGCTGGCCAGGCGTGCGGCCCATGGCGGTGCTGGTGGTGGTGAGCGTGCTTGCAGGCTACGGGGCGGGCCTGGCGCTGGGCAACCTGCTGCTGGGGCGCCCGTTGCTGTCCACTGCAAACAACCTGCCCGGCGCCACTGTGGGCTTCCTGCTGATGTCGCTGGCCATCGGCACCTTCGGCGCCTATTACTTCACCAGCCGCGAAATGCTGGCCAAGGCGCGGCTGGCGCAAGAGGAAGCCCAGCGCCAGGCCAGCGAAGCGCGGTTGCGTCTGCTCGAATCGCAACTCGAGCCGCACATGCTGTTCAACACCCTGGCCAACCTGCGCGCACTCATCACGACCGACCCGCCGCGCGCGGTCGACATGCTCGACCGGCTCAACGGCTTCCTGCGCGCCACGCTGGCCGCGTCGCGCAGCGACGCGAACGGCGGCGCGCACACCCTGCGCGACGAGTTTGCGCGTCTGGCCGACTACCTGGCGCTCATGGCCGTGCGCATGGGCCCGCGCCTGCGTGTGCGGCTGCAGCTGCCCGAAGCGCTGGCCGCCTTGCCGGTGCCGCCGCTGCTGCTGCAGCCGCTGGTGGAGAACGCCATCCGCCACGGGCTGGAGCCCAGCACGCGCGGCGGCGAAGTGATCGTGCGCGCGCAACGCGCAGGCCAGATGCTGACCCTGAGCGTGAGCGACGACGGGGTGGGCAGCGAACAGGCGGGCGGCAACGGCTTCGGCCTCACCCAGGTGCGCGAGCGGCTTCGCGCACTCCACGGCGATACGGCCCGGCTCGCCTGGCACAGCCGCCCCGGCGCGGGCACCCAGGTTCACCTGCAACTGCCGATTCGCCCATGAACGCCACCGCCCTCATCGCCGAAGACGAACCGCTGCTGGCGCAAGCACTGCAGGCCGGGCTGGCGCACGCGTGGCCCGCGCTGCGCGTGCTGGCCTGCGCCGGCGATGGTGAAACCGCCGTGCAGCAGGCGCTCGCCTTGCGGCCGCAGGTGCTTTTCTTCGACATCCGCATGCCCGGCCTGGGCGGCCTGGAGGCCGCCGCTGCGCTGGCCGACGACTGGCCGGGCGACGTGCCCTTGCCGGTGCTGGTGTTCGTGACCGCCCACGACGAGTTCGCGGTGCGGGCGTTCGAGGCGCAAGCGCTGGACTACCTGCTCAAGCCCGTGCAGGCCGAGCGGCTGCAGCGCACCGTGACGCGGGTGCAAGAGACGCTGCGCGCACGCGCCAGCGCCAGCGCCAGCGCCGCCCCTGCGCTCACCGCACCCAGCACCGCACCCATCACCACACCCGACGACTGGGCGGCCCTGCGCACGCTGCTGGCCACCGGCACGGGCCCGGCGCCAGCGCGGCTGCGCCACCTGATGGCCGGCGTGGGCAACAGCGTGGTGCGCGTGGCCATCGACGAAGTGCTGGCCTTCGAGGCAGCCGACAAGTACGTGCGTGTGCTCACCGGCGAGCGCGAGTGCCTCATCCGCACGCCGCTCAAGGAGCTGTTGCCCCAGCTCGATCCGGAGGTGTTCTGGCAGATCCACCGCGGCACGGTGGTGCGGGTGGATGCCATCGATCGCGTGACCCGCGACGAGACCGGCAAGTGGCGACTCACCCTGCGCGGCCTGCGCGAGACGTTCACCGTGAGCCGGCTCTACGCCGACCGCTTCCGCGCGATGTGAAACGGTCGTGCGTTACGTGGCCGGTCAGTCACGCCAGCCGCGGTGACCGCGGTGATGCCCGTGGCCGTGCTTGCGGTGGCCATGCCCTTTCCAGTGCGAATGGCCGGGGTGCCGATAGACCGGGTAGCCGTAGCTGTGCACCACCACCGGCCGCGGGTGAACCACGACGGGGCGCGGATAGACCACCACCGGGCGCGGCTCGTAATAGACCGGATAGCCGTAGGAGGGATAGCCGTAGACCACGGCCGGCGCGTTGGACACACCCACGCTCACGCCGGGCGAGTTGATGCCGATCGACCAGTGGATGTTGTCGCGCGCTTGCGCGGTGCCCGACAGCGCCCAGGCGCCAGCGGCGAGCGCCAGAACGGCCAGGCCCCGGGCCCAGGTGCGAGCGGGGTGACGGGCGACGTCAAGGGACGGGGTGTTCATCGTGGTGACTCCGTTGTGCGGCAGAACGCCGTTCACCGATTGCACAAGAATGCGCTCTGCGCCGATCTGCACGCTCGGTCAAACCTGTTGCAATACGTAAACGCCATGAACACCCCCCTGCCCGCCGCCGCCCGTGACCTGCTCGATCTGTGGCTGGGCGACGGCCTCGAGCGCGACTGGCCCAGCACCCCGCGCAACGACCTGTGGTTCAACGCCACCCCCGAGCAGGACGCCGAGCTGCGCAATCGCTTCGGCCCCGAGGTGCAGGCGGCGCTGGCCGGCCTGCGCGACGACTGGGCCGCCACACCCACCGGCCGGCTGGCGCTGGCGCTGCTGCTGGACCAGTTGCCCCGCAACCTGTTTCGCCGCCAGGCCGCCGCATTTGCCGGCGACGCCCGCGCCCAGGCCCAGGTGCTGGCCGCCCTGGCCGCAGGGGAGGATGCGGCCCTGCCCACCATCGGCCGCGTGTTCCTGTACCTGCCGCTCACGCACGCCGAGTCGCTGCCGCTGCAGGACGAGTGCGTGCGCCGCTTCGAGCGGCTGCGTGCAAACGCTGCGCCCGAGCGTCACGCCGACCTGGACAACAACCTGCGCTACGCGCGGCTGCACCGCGACATCGTGGCCCGCTTCGGGCGCTTCCCGCACCGCAATGCCGCGCTCGGGCGGGAGAGCACGGCCGAGGAGATCGAATTCCTCAAGGACGGACCGCGCTTCGGGCAGTGACGCCATCCAGGCGTCACACACCTTTCACGCCGGCGTCATGGGGCCGGCTTAGAACCTTGTGCTGCATTTCAACCACCACAAGGACACCCGATGAGACTCCGCCTTCGTGGGCAGCGCACCGCCGCGCTCGCCGCCACGCTGTTCGCCTCCGCCACCCTGGTCGCCTGTGGCGGCGGTGGCAGCGAGCCCGCCGCAGCGCCCACCCCCGGGCAGCCCCTGAGCGTACAACTGGAAAAAATCGGCGGCTACGCCAGCGGCCAGTTCGGTGTTTCGGCGGCCGAGATCCCGGCCTACGACAGCGGCACGCAGCGACTGTTCATGGTCAACGCCCAGGCCGGCAAGGTCGACGTGCTCGACCTGCGGGTCCCCGCCAGTCCGCTGAAGGTCGGCGAGATCGACGCCGCCACCGCGCTCGGCCTGCCCGGCGCGGAAATCAACAGCGTGGCGGTGCATGACGGCCTGGTGGCCGTGGCCGTGCAGGCCGCGCTCAAGACCGACCCGGGCCGCGTCGCGCTGTTCCGTGCCGCCGATCTGACGCTGCTCGGCTCGGCCACCGTGGGTGCCCTGCCCGACATGATCACCTTCACGCCCGACGGCCGCACCGTGCTGCTGGCCAACGAGGGCGAGCCCAGCGACGACTACCAGACCGACCCCGAAGGCAGCATCGCCATCGTGGACGTGAGCACGCCGGCCGCGCCGGTGGTGCGCACGGCGGGCTTCGGCGCCTTCAACGCCCAGCGGGCCGCGCTGCTGGCCGCGGGCGTGCGTCTGTACGGCCCGGGCGCCAGCGTGGCGCAGGACATCGAGCCCGAGTACATCGCCGTCTCGGCCGACGGCACCACCGCCTGGGCCACGCTGCAGGAGAACAACGCGCTGGCAAAAATCGACATCGCCAGCGCCACGGTGACCGACATCCTGCCGCTGGGCACCAAGGACCACGGCGCCGCGGGCAACGGGCTCGACGCCTCCGACACCGACGGCGGCAACATCAACATCCGCAACTGGGCCGGCGTGCACGGCCTGTACCTGCCCGATGCGATGAGCGCCTTCACCGCGGGCGGCCAGACTTACCTCGTCACCGCCAACGAGGGCGACGCGCGCGCCTGGGGTGAAGACAACCCCGCCTACTGGGCCGGCGACGCTAGCCAGGGCTTCGTCGAGGAGTTCCGCGTCAAGCACCTCGTCAACCGCAACGGCTGGGCCGGCCGCGCAGGCGACGACCTGCCGCCGCAGCTCGATGCCCTGGCCGCCGGTGGCCTGCTTGACCCGGCCACCTTCGGCTACTGTGGCGCCATCGCAGGCAATCCCGGTGCCTGCCGCAACGACGAGAACCTGGGCCGCCTCAACATCACCTGGACGATGGGCTACCGCACCAACCCCGACGGCTCACCCATGATGTTCGACGCCACGGGCGCGGCCAACCCCGCAGGCGACCGGCTGATGTACGACCGCCTCTACAGCTACGGCGCCCGCTCCTTCAGCATCTGGAACGCCGATGGCCAGCGCGTGTGGGACTCGGGAGCCGAGTTCGAGACCTTCCTTGCCAGCGCCGATTGCAGGCTGGGCAGTGCGCGCAACATCCCCTGTTCCGATTTCTTCAACAGCGGCCACGACGAAGGCAGCGCGAAGGACAGCCGCAGCGACGCCAAGGGCCCTGAGCCCGAAGGCATCGCCGTCGGCCAGGTGAATGGCCGCACGCTCGCCTTCATCGGCCTGGAACGCATGGGCGGCATCCTGGTGTACGACATCACCGACCCCACCGCGCCCAGGCGCCTCGACTACCTCAACAGCCGCGAGGACTGGACCACTGCCGACCCCGGCACCGTGCTGGCCACCGCCGGTGACCTGGGCCCCGAGGGCCTGGTGTTCATCCCGGCCAACCGCTCGCCCGATGGCACGCCGCTGCTGGTGGTGGGCAATGAAGTGAGCGGCACCACCGCGGTGTACCGCGTCAACGCCACCGGCGGGCGGCCCTGATCGGGGGGGGGCCGCCTGCCTGCGACGGCGCGCGCGTCGGGGCGCGTCGGGGCGCGCCCCCTCAGCGTGGCTCGGCCAGCGGCTTCAGCGGCGCTGGCAGCCAGCCCACCAGCGCCGCGTGGATGCGCGCCTCGCGGCGCTGCCACCAGATGCCCAGCGCCACGATGCCCAGGCCCAGCAGCGTGAGCACGAAGGGAAACAGCAGGCTGTCGGCAAACACCTTGTGGCTGAGGTAGCCCAGATAGCCAGCCACGCCAAGGGCACCGAACACGGTGAACACGCGCCGCGAGATCGCCGCACCCAGGAACACCATCACCACGTTGATGGCCGCGTAACCGGCCTTGGCCAGTTCGCTGTCGCTCTCGCGCAGGCTCAGGCCGCCCCAGAACATGATCACGCCGAACAGGTAGAGCCAGAACGCAAAGTCCTGCCGGTCGCGCGGATCGCGTGCGAGGCGGGTGCGCAGATCCACCCACACCGCCATGGCGACGGTGGCGATGCCGAACAGCAGCGAAGTGTCGCGCGTGAACTGCCAGTCAAAACCTTCCTTCTGCATCAGCATGTGGGTCAGGTCCATCCACAGGTACCAGATCGTCACGGCCACCGGCATCACCATGAACGGCAAGCGCAGCCACCACAGCATGACCACCGCTGCGGCCAGCGTGGCCAGCTCCAGCCAGAGCCAGCGCCAGTCGATGAAGCGGTGGAAGTCGCGGTAGTTGTCGTGCGCGCCATCGGGCCACAGGCCCAGCGCGCTCTGCAGCGCCCAGGTGGCCAGCGGCACCAGGCACACCGCCACGGTGGCCAGGATGCCGGCGGGAATGTGCAGGCCGCGGCGCAACAGGTTCCTGGCCACCGCGATGGCCCCCACACCGTAGCCCACGGCCAGGAGCAACACGCCCCAGGCGCCAAACAACTCCCAGCCCAGCGTCATGAACAGCGTCATGGCGCCGATGGCGAGCATGCCGCCGAAGTAATAGAGCACGTGCGTGAAACTGAAGCGCGGTGCGGCAACGGCGCCGGCACTGCCGGCGTTGCCGGCCCATCGAGCCCACAAGCGCTCGGCCTGCTCGGCCGTGATGTCGCCGGCACGCGCTGCTGCCTGCAGTTGAGTCCAGTCGAGCTGGATGCGGCGTGCGGTGTCGGGTGCGGAGCCCGGCGTCAAGGCGGCCGGCGTGGTGGCGTCGTTCATGTGGTGTTCCTCCGGGGGCGCACGATAGCGCATGGCCAGCGCGCGCGGCCGCTCCGGTATCGGGCAGCGCAGGCTGTGCAGAGCATCCCTAGAATCCCGGGATGACTTCCCCCACCCCACCCGCCGCCGAGGGCGACGCCAAGGCCAGCAACTTCCTGCGCCAGATCATCGAGGCCGACCTGGCCAAAGGCACCTACGCCAGCCGCCGTTGGGCCGGCAGCCCGGGCGATGCCACCCACCAGGCCAGCGGCCAGCCCGACCCGGCAAAGATCCGCACCCGCTTTCCGCCCGAGCCGAACGGCTACCTGCACGTGGGCCACGCCAAGAGCATCTGCCTGAACTTCGGCCTGGCGCGCGACTACGGCGGCATCTGCCACCTGCGCTTCGACGACACCAACCCCGAGAAGGAAGACACCGAGTACGTCAACAGCATCATCGACGCGGTGCAATGGCTCGGCTTCTCGTGGGACGCGGGCGGCGTGAAGCACCTCTACCAGGCCAGCGACTACTTCGACTTCATGTACCGCGCGGCCGAAGCGCTCATCGAGCGCGGCCATGCCTATGTGGACGAACAAACCGCCGAAGAGATGCGCGCCAACCGCGGCGACTTCACCACGCCCGGCAAAGACAGCCCATTCCGCGCCCGCACGCCCGCCGAGAACCTGGCGCGCTTTCGCGAGATGCGCGATGGAAAGCTGGCCGACGGCGCCGCCGTGCTGCGCGCGAAGATCGACATGGCCTCGCCCAACATCAACCTGCGCGACCCGGCCATTTACCGCATCCGCCGCGCCACGCACCACAACACGGGCGACAAGTGGTGCATCTACCCCATGTACACCTACGCGCACCCCATCGAGGACGCGCTGGAGCAGATCACCCATAGCTTCTGCACGCTGGAGTTCGAAGACCAGCGCCCGTTCTACGACTGGCTGCTGGAGCGCCTGAGCGAAGCCGGCCTGCTGGCCAGCCCGCCACCGCGGCAGTATGAATTTGCGCGCCTGAACCTCACCTACGTGATCACCAGCAAGCGCAAGCTCGCGCAGCTGGTGAACGAGGGCAAGGTCAGTGGCTGGGACGACCCGCGCATGCCCACCATCGTGGGCCTGCGCCGGCGCGGCTACACGCCCGGGAGCATCCAGCTGTTCGCCGAACGCATCGGCGTCACCAAGAGCGACAGCTGGATCGACTACAGCGTGCTCGAAGGCTGTCTGCGCGAAGACCTTGAAAACAAGGCCCACCGCGCCATGGCCGTGCTGGACCCGGTGAAGCTGGTGATGACCAACTGGGCCGAGGTGTTCGGCAGCGATGCCCACAACGAAGACTGCACGCTGCCCGCCCTGCCCCACAGCGCCATCGCCGAAGGGCAAACGCCGCCACCGGACCGCGTGTTCAAGATCGGCAAGGAAGTCTGGATCGAACGCGAAGACTTCGAGGAAGTGCCGCCCAAGGGCTACAAGCGGCTCTTCCCGGGCAACGTGGTGCGGCTGAAAGGCGGCTACGTCATCGAATGCACCGGCTGCGCGAAGGACGCGAACGGCCAAGTGACCGAGGTGCACGCCAAGGTCATTGCCGGCACCAAGAGCGGCACCCCCGGCGCCGACAGCGTGAAAGCCAAGGCCGCCATCACCTGGGTGGCCGTGGCCGACGGCGTGAGCGCCGAAGTGCGCCTGTACGACCGCCTGTTCAGCGACCCCCACCCCGACGCCGGCGGCAAGGACTTCCTCGCCGCCCTCAACCCCACCAGCCTGACCGTGGTGCAGGCCTGGGTGGAGCCTTCACTGGCCACCGCAAAGCCGGACGACAAGTTCCAGTTCGAACGCCACGGCTACTTCGTCGCCGACCGCGTGGACCACGCGGCCGGTGGCAAGGCGGTGTTCAACCGGGTAACGGGGTTGAAGGATTCCTGGGGGAAGTGACCGGGCGTTGGCAAGTGCCGATCACGACCTGCCGGTGGCTCGCCAGGGCCGCCGGCATTTCTTTTGAGGGCGGCGCTGGCGCAGCCTGCGAACCTACAGGTGGAAATCGCCCGCCGCTTCCGGCTGGTAAAGCACTTTCTCGATCCGGATGCGGCAGGTCCGGTCCGGCATCCGCCAGTTGAAGGCATCGCCCGCCTTGTAGCCCAGGATCGCGGTGCCGATGCCGGAACACACCGACAGCTTTCCGGCACTGTCGTCCGCTTCTTCGGGGTACACCAGCGCAACTTCCCGTTCCTCGTCATCCACCTGAAGCAAGGCCCGGGTATTCATCGTGACGACATCGTCCGCCACCTGCCGTGGATCGACGACGATGGCCCGCTCGATCTCGTGCTCCAGCTCGAACACATCCGGGCCGCGTTCAAACGCCAACAGGCTCCTGAGCCGGGCCCTGTCGTTCTCGGTGATGTGGATGCTGGAGGTGTGGGCCGCCGGACGCTCGCGCAACAGCTGCAGATAGCGCTCCGAGCTCATGACAAGCGACTTCATCGTGGGCGTTTCGTCATGGAGCGAGAAGCCGTTGTGAAGAAAGGCCTTCAGCGATCGGGCGTTGTCCGGGTGGATCTTGGCGATGAGCTTCTCCGCCCGCATGTCGAAGAAGGCGAGCTTCATGCCTTCGCGGATGGCGCTGCCGCCGAGCTTTCGGCCCCAGTTATCGCGGTTGCCGATCACCAGGACCATCTCGCAGTCCGAGCCTGTCTTGACGAGTCGCACAAAACCGACCGGCACGTCATGCTGGTCATAGGCCATGAAGAAGCGGCCACCCTGGTTGAACAGATGGGTCAGGACGGGCAACTGGACACGGCCGATCACCTGCTCGATGAAACGGGAGACATGGCGCGAATCACTCAGGTAGCGCGTGACTTCCTCGTCCTCCAACCAGTCCATGAGCGTCAGCGCGTTGGCCCGGGTGATCTCGGGGCACAGGGAAATGAAAGGCTTGTTCATCTTCACCACCTTTGGTTTCAAGAATGAAAGCCTTCCATGGGCGCGGCCATGACGGTTCTTTCGAGTAACCACACATTCTAAAGCGGTGAGCGAAATCGGGCGATCCAGGTCCTGCAGAGACCGTGCAACGCATGCTGCAAGCAAAGGCAACAACTGCATTTGCCCGTCCGACAGGATCTCGGCTCAACGAGGGCGTTCGGACGGGCTCGACAAGCACAATCTCACAATGCCCCGCCCGCACCACCACGTCTACGTCATCGAGCTGCACCCCGACGTGCTGCACGAGCGCAAGTTCCGCGACTGCAACCCGGGCTACGTCGACGGCAAGCCTTGCGTGTACGTGGGCATGACGGGGCTGGACCCGGATCTGCGCTTCGACCGTCACAAGGCCGGCATCCAGTCCAACGCCTACGTCTTCAAATACGGCCTGCGGCTGCTGCCCGACCTGTACGAGGGCTTCAACCCGATGCGCTACAAGGACGCGGTGGACAAGGAGATCGCGGTCGCGATCGACCTGCGTTCGGCGGGGTTCGGGGTGTGGCAGGCGTGACTTGAATTCCCAAAACGGGTATCATCGAACCCGTTTTGGGAATTTAGACCATGAACATCGCCGATGCCCTGTTCCCCAAAGTGCGCCAGCGCGTGCTGGCGGTGCTGTTCGGTACACCCGATCGCAGCTTCTTTGCCAACGAGGTGATTGCACTGGCCCGATCGGGGACGGGCGCGGTGCAGCGTGAACTGGCCGATCTCACATCGGCTGGCCTGCTCACGGTGCGCCCGGTGGGGAACCAGAAGCACTACCAGGCCAATGCCGCATCGCCCGTGTTTGCGGAGTTGCGTGCACTGGTGCTCAAAACGGTGGGCCTGGCGGACGTGATTCGCAGAGCACTTGACGCACTGGCAGGGCAGATCGATCTGGCCTTCATTCATGGATCGATTGCTCGCCAGCAAGACACCGCGGGCAGCGACGTGGACCTGATCGTCGTGAGCCCGAGCCTGGGCTACGGCGAGTTGATGGGCGCGCTGGACACGGCGAGTCAGACGTTGGGGCGGCCGATCCATCCCGTCGTGTACTCCCCGGGGGAATGGCAGCAACGCCTCACGCAGGATCACGCCTTTGTCACACGCGTGATGCAACAGCCCCGGATCTGGCTGTACGGCGAAGAGGCACCAGTACATGAACGCTCACCTGCAGAACCTGAGCGGGCCAGGCAAGCCGCTCAAGAATGAAGCCCCGGACGCAGCCGAACTGGCCGGGCTGATGCGAACCGGACTCGCAAGGCTGGCCGACGCGGGCAACGGTTCACTCGCGCTCGAAAGCCGCTTCGACCTGGCCTACAACGCAGCCCACGCGCTATGCCTGGTGGCCTTGCGCCGCCAGGGCTATCGCCCCAGCCAGCGCTACATCGTGTTCCAGGCGCTGCCCCACACCCTGGGGTTGGGGCCAGAGGTTTGGCGCGTGCTCGATCTGTGCCATGGCCGACGAAACACCGGCGAGTACGAAGGGCTGCTCGACGTGAATGAGCGGCTCGTGAGCGATCTGTGGGCTGCCACGCAGCGAGTCGCCGCCGCATTGAACGTCGATTCGCTCTGATGCCTCTCGCTCAGTGCGTGCTGCCCGCTCCCGACGCCACATCCTCCGCCATCTCCAGCGCACACCGCACCGCCACCCGCAGCCCGCGCACGATGTCGTCGAGCGCCATGTGCGGCGTGCCCTGCTCGGGCAGCCAGGGCACATGGATGAAGCCGCCGCGGGTGTGGCGCAGCGCAGGCTGCGTGGCCAGGGTGTGCATGAGGCCGTAGAACACGTGGTTGCAGACGAAGGTGCCGGCGGTCTGCGACACCTCGGCCGCAATGCCTTCGGCCTGCACCGCTGCCCGCATGGCCTTGATGGGCAGGCTGCTGAAACAGGCGGCGGGCGCACCCGCGATCACGGGGGTGTCGATGGGCCGCGCGCCCGCGTTGTCGGCAATGGGCGCGTCGTTCACGTTGATGGCCACACGCTCGATGGAGATCGCACTGCGCCCACCGGCCTGGCCGACGCAGATGGCGAGCGCGGGCTGGTGGGTGTGCAGCAGCGCATCGAGCACGCGCAGCGATTCGCCGAACACCGTGGGCAGTTGCGCGGCGACGATGCGGTGGCCGTGCACCGTGCGGCCGTGCAGCGCTTGCACGGCCAGCCAGCTCGGGTTGAGCGCCGATCCACCGAAAGGGTCGAAGCCGGCGAGCAGCACCTTGCGCGGCGCGGGTTTGGTGGTTGGGCGTGAGCTGGGCATCGCCACAATCTACCGCAGGCGCAGGGCCCACCCGGCGGCCAGCACTCAGCGCCGTGCGACGCGCGCGCGCAGATCGACCAGCTTGGTGCGCAAGCGCTGGTGGTTGTCGGCGCCGGTGCGCAGCAGCATCTTCTGCCCGGCCGACAGCGATTCGAGCGCGGGGTCGGCAAATTCGTAGCGCACCCATGGGCGGGTGGACGGCACGGGGCCCTTGACCTCCACCAGCTTCAACGCCAGCGGGCCGGGCTGCACGGGCGTGGCGATCAGGTGGTCCAGCACCTGCACCAGGCGGTCGTTGAAGTAGCGGCCGGGGAAACCCAGCTCCTCGTACGCTTGCTGGAACAGCGGGTAGAGGCGCCGGTACAGCGCCACGGCCTGTGCGCTGTCGATCGCGTCGACGAAGCGCACGAAGGGCGTGTAGCGCGCGGCGTTGTCGGCGTGGATGGTTTCGCTGGTGCCGTCCGCGCCCTTGAGGGTGGCAAAGCGCCCCTGCGTGGGTTTGACGGGCCACACCATCACCGGCGCCAGTTCACGCGGCAGGTTGTCCACCGTGGCCACGGCGCGCCGCACAAAGCCCTCGGTCAGCAGCCAGCTCAGCACCTGATCGCGCCCGAGCAGGCCGCTCAAGGCATCGCGCACGTAGGCATCGGCGTCGGCGAGTGCGGGCATGGGCTGCACTTCGGCGCCGGCCTCGGCCACTGGCTCCACCGGATGCTGGATGGCGGGCTCGGCCGGTGCGGCGGGCAGTGGCGTGGCCGGCAGCGCGGCGCTGGGCACGGGCGCGCTGGCGGGCGCCGCCTCGGGCGTGGGTTTGAAGTGGTTCCAGGCCAGGTAGCCGCCCACGCCCAGCACGAGCAACACGATGAGGGCTTCGGGCAGGCGGGAGGGCTTTTCGGATGTCATGAGCTTGGCGACGAATGCAATGAACGCGAACGATCAGGACCATGCTAGACCAACGCAGCGCACACCTCCTCGAATGACGCATTTTGTTTCGTCCGTGGCCTGCGCTGCGGATGGCATTGCCCTCGTCCGCCCTGGGTGGTTGTCGCGCGACACCCGGTCACGGTTGCGCGCATCGGCTCCAATGCAGGCATTGCCTCACTGGAGATTCACACATGAGCTGGTTGCTGTTGTTCGTTGCCGGGCTGCTGGAAGTCGCCTGGGCCATCGGCCTGAAGTACACCGACGGCTTTACGCGCTTGTGGCCGTCGGTGGGCACGGGCGCCGCCATGGTGGCCAGCGTGGTGCTGCTGGGCCTGGCCATGCGCACCTTGCCGGTGGGCACCGCCTACGCGGTGTGGACGGGCATCGGCGCCGTGGGCACCGTGATTCTCGGCATCGTGCTGTTCGCGGAACCCGCCACTGCGGCGCGGCTGGGCTGCGTGGCGCTGATCATTGCCGGTATTGCGGGACTGAAGCTCACGTCGGGATCATGAGAGAGACGTACGCGCCACATCGGTAAACCGCTGAAGCACAAGACCGGCGCGGCTGCTTTGAGAAACGATGCCGGGCATCGCGTTGGAAAAATCCGGATGTGCGAGGATTTCCTGGAATCGACTGACGACGAACTGCCCCACATCAACGGGCGCCGCCGCCAACTCGCCCAGCAACTCTTCGCGCCCTTCCACCACGGTGATGATGTCTTCCAGATCGTGGCTCAGGTACACGTCCCGGTTGCCACGGTCCTGAAAGGCTTCGAGTTTGGTGGCCACAAAATAGGGAGCAGACAGGTGTCGTAACCGCAGGCCACTGGGCAGAGTTGTCCACTGCGCGGCTGCAAAGCCCGGCCGGTACCAATGGTTGGCGAAACCCAGCACCTTTTCGTCCACGGGCACCAGATCCAGCTGCATGCTGCGCCAGAACCAGCGAAACGGCGGCGTGTTGTCGGCCATGGGTTGCTTGAAGCCCCGGGCCTGTAGTTGCTCCGCCAACGCGTGGTAGCCCACCAGCGAAGCCACCTCCACGATGGCATCCACGTCCTCTGTGGGACGGGTGTCGATCGCCAGCGGCTGCGTAACCAGCAGGCCTGTGGCACAGCCGCCCACGAACACCACCTGATCACACAGCGGCCCCATGGCATGCGCCATCCCCGAGAGCAGCTCGATGTTGCGGTCAGTCATGCAAGGGCCCCTCCGCCGACCGAGGCGCTTCTGGATGGATCAACCTGGGCAGGCGCTTGAGCGCCATGCCGCGCTCGCGGGCGCGGCCCACGCGCAAGGCGTCAAACAAGGCGAGCAACTCGTAGAGCCTGGCGTCCTGCATGGCTGCAAAGGGCACGGCGGGGTGCAAGGGTTCCAGCCCCTGCCCACGCACTGTGCCTTGCGGGTGCGGCCACACCCAGTCGTCCCCACCGGGGGCGAACACGCCCGCAAAAGCCGGCGCGCTGTGGCTGGTGGGCACACCCACGGCCACGGGCAATGGGTTGGCTGCAAAGACGTACTTGGCGCCATGCACCGCAAACTCCGCCAGGTTACGGCCGTTCACCCGCGCGGGGTTGTCGGCACTGCCCGCGGCCTCGGCCACTGCGCGGCGGGCCCTGGCACGCACGCGGTACACGGGGGTTGCCTCCTGCACGCCTGGGGCTGCCTCGGGCGGCGGTGCCAGCAACGCCACGTCCACCAGCAGGCCAGCCTGGATGCCGCGCTTCACCGCGCCGTGCGCTTCCGACGCACTCATCCCGAGCTCCTGGGCCAGCCGCGCGTACGTCCAGCGCTGGTGACCCCAGGCGACGAGCTTGAGGGCGACGAGGAAGTCCTGTGGTTTGAAACTCATACATTCCTTATTCGCGATTCTCGAATACAGAATCTATCAGCGATGCCTCGTTCACGCAAGATGGTGTTGTTGTCCGTCACGGATGCAGCACGCAACCGCCCACCGCGTGGACGAGTCTGACACCGCCGCCGGCCCCTGTTTGCTGCAGTTGCTACAGAATCATTCCAGACGGCAGCGTGACGCTGACTTTGAGTCCCGGCCGCGCGTTGCGGATGTCGCAGCGGCCGCCGTGGGCTTGTGCCACCAGGCGGCACAGGTACAGGCCCAGGCCCACGCCGCCGGCGTCGCGGGTGCGGGCGCTGTCGGGGCGGTAGAAGGGTTGGCCGAGTTGTTCGATGCGCTCATCGGGCACACCGGGGCCGTGGTCGCGCACCACGAAGCGCAGTTCACCGGCGCCGTGCTCCACGCGCAGTTCGGGCGGCTGCGCTGCGCTGGCGCCGTGGCGCAGGGCGTTGTCGAGCAGGTTGCGCAGCAGCAGGCGCAGGCGCACGCGGTCGAGCTGCGCGGTGGGCAGGTCGTCGTCGATGTGCAGCGCGATGCGGCGCGCCTCGGGCCGCGCTTGCGCAAGTTCGTCGATGGCCTCGCGCGCAAGCGTGGCGGGGTCGGTGGCTTCGCGGTGCAGCGCCGCGTGGCGGCCGGCCAGGCGCTCGCTCTCCAGCAGGTCGCTGATGAGGCGCGCCATCTCGCCGAGGTCGCGCAACAAGGCCTCGCGCTGCGGGTTCACCTCGGGTGATTCGGGCAGCAATTCGGTGTTGAGCCGCGCTCGCGTGAGCGGGCTGCGCAGCTCGTGACTGATGGCCAGCAGCAGCGCACGTTGTGCCTGCAGCATCTGTTCGATGTCGCGGCCCATGGTGTTGACGGTCGTGGCGAGCTCGCCGAGTTCGTCATGTTCGCGCCGCGCCGGCACGGCGATGGGCTGCGAGAAATCGCCTGCGCCAAAACGCACCGCTCCGGCGCGGATGGCGTCCAGCGGGCGCAGCAGGCGGCGCACGTACCAGAAGGCCAGTGTGGTGACGAGCAACAGCGCAGCCAGCGCGAACAGGAACAGACGCGGGCGGCGTTCGATAGCGGCCTCGTTGAGGCCGAACTCGATCAGGTGGCCGTCGGCGGTGCGGCGCTGCACGACCTCGCGCCAGACCTCATCGTCGCCCCAGTCGCCACCATCCCGACCGGCCGGGTCCGGGCGCCAGCGGGGTCGCGGCAGCTCGGGGTGCGATCGCCACTGCACTTCGGGGCCGCTGATGTCGATGGTGACGATGGGCAGGCGCTGCGCGAGCGCCTGCGCCTGCGCGAGGTCGGGCCGGCCTTGCGGCGCCACGTCGTGGGCCAGGCGGCTCACGTAGTCAATCAGCAGCGGGCGGCCGGCTTCCTTCCAGCCCAGGGTGAAGGCCTTTTGCGCGCCGCCGATGAAGATGAAGGCGACCAGGAACGCCAGCAGCAGGAACACGCCGAGCAGGCGCAGCTTGATGGAGTGGCGCCAGCGGCGCGGGCTGGCGTTCATGACCGCGCCGTGCGCCTCAGCGCGAGCGAATAGCCCGCGTTGCGCAGCGTCTTGATGCAGTCCAGCGGTTCGAGCTTTCTGCGCAGGCGGCTGACCACAATGTCAACCGCGCGCGTGAGCAACTCGGCCTCGTGCCCGCGCAGGTGGTTGAGGATGTCGTCGCGGCTGAGCACGCGGCCCGCCTCGCGCGCCAGCAGGTGCAGCAGCTCGAACTCGGTTCCGGTGAGTTCCACCACCTCGCCGTGGCGGCGCACCTCGCGTCGCGCCGGGTCGATGCTCAGGCCTTCAAACACCAGCACGCCGGGGTCGGGCGCGGGTGTGGCCACGCGCCGGCGCAGCACGGTCTGCACCCGCGCCACCAGCTCGCGCGGCTCGAAGGGCTTGGGCAGGTAGTCGTCGGCGCCGAGTTCAAGGCCGACCACGCGGTCCATCACGTCGCCGCGCGCGGTCAGCATCACGATCGGCAGGTCGCTGTCCTTGCGGATGGTGCGGCACAGCTCGAAGCCGTCCATTTCGGGCAGCATCACGTCCAGGATGGCCGCATCGAATCCGCCGCGGCGCAGCAGCCCCAGGCCTTCGCTGGGCTTGAGTGCCTGCACCAGCGCGAGGTCGAAGCGCTGGAAGTAGCTTGCCAGCGGCGGGCCGAGCTGCGCGTCGTCGTCGATCAGCAGGATGCGGGGCATGCGCGCATTCTCACACCGCGTTGGCGCCGACCGGGCCGGTGGCCGCGCCTGAGGCTCAACCGCGACGCCACCCGCCGCGGGGCTTGTCGAGGAACTCGCGCACCTCGGCCTGCTGGGTGGGGTTGAGGCTGTCGTAGAAGTCGGCCAGCGCGGTGATGACTTCGGGCGTTGCCATCTGCAGCACGCGCGTCTTCTCGTCGAGCAGGCTCAGCGCGCGGGCGCGGTCGAACTTCTCGCCCGCCACCAGGGCACGCATGGCCTCGCGCGGGTGGCCGTCCTGGCCGATCAGGGCGGCGCGCTGGGCGATCAGCTTGTCGGCCAGCACTTCGAATTTCTGGCGTTGTTCGGTGTTCAGGTCGAGCCTGCTGCTCACGCGGTCAACCGCCTTGCCGCGCCACTCGGCCACCCGCTCGGGTGAGGCCGGGCCGTGGTGGGCGCGGTGGCCGCAAGCGGCCAGGCCCCCGGCCAGCACGGTGACGCTGGCGAGGCCAATGAGGGTGCGTTGGATCCAGGGTTTCATGACGGGTCCTTCCGATACGGTGTTGAACATGGCCGCATGGTGCGCGGCAGGCCCCGACACGGGGTCTCGGCGCGGTATCGCTTCTTGTCGATTTGTTTCGGCGCAGAATGCGCCCACCCCAAGCCTGCCGGAGGTCAGCCATGCATCGCGTCACCGCCCTGCTCTGCCTGGTGCTTCTGGCACCCGTCGCACAAGCCACCGGCCCCACCACACCGCCGTCGGACGGCCTGCCCGCCGACTGCGACAAGCCCGAGACGCAGCGCCAGCTCACCGCCTGCGCCTATCGCGATTTCGAGGTCGCTCAGGCCGGCTACGCCGCCACCTTCCGCGACCTGTCGGCCGTGCTTGACAGCGCGCAGCGCACGCTGCTGCGCAACGCGCAAACCGCGTGGCTGGCCTACCGCACCGCCGCCTGCGACTTCGAAGCCAGCGGCGTTCGCGGTGGCAGCGCCGAACCCATGGTGCGGCAGCAGTGCCAGGCCCGCCTCACGCGCGAGCGCACGGCCGAGCTGCGCCGGCACATGAGTTGCCCGGAGGGCGATGTGAGCTGCGTGCGACCGCGCGCCCGCTGACAGCGCACCCCGGTGCCGTCAGCCCGTCGCCGTCAGCCCGCGAACACCTCGGTGTCCACCTCGCGGTTGCTCTGCTCGTTGTAGCGGTCGCCACTCACGGTCTGCGGGTTGATGAGCGCCTCCAGGCGCTGCATCACGTCAGCGCCGAGCACCACGCCATCGGCGCCCAGGTTCTCGTGCAGGTGGTCCACATTGGCCGTGCCCGGGATGGGCAGGATGTGCGGTGCCTTGTGCAGCAGCCAGGCAATGGCCAGTTGCGCCGGTGTGCAGCCCACCTCGGCCGCGATGGCCCGGTAGGCGGGCAGCCAGCGGCGGTTGGCACCCAGGTGCTCGGGTGCGAAGCGCGGCATGGAACGGCGGATGTCCTTGGCATCGAGCGCGACCGCATCGATCTCCGCGGCCAGAAACCCCCGCGCCACCGGGCTGAAGGCCACGAAGGCGGCGCCGATCTCGCGGCAGGCGTCGAGCACCGCGATCTCGGGGTTGCGCGTCCACAGCGAGTACTCGGTCTGCAGCGCGGCGATGGGGTGTTCGGCGTGCGCGCGGCGCAAGGTGGCGGCCGACACCTCGGACAGCCCCACCGCGCGGATCTTGCCGGCACGCACCAGGTCGCCCAGCGCACCCACGCTTTCCTCGATCGGGACCTGCTTGTCCCATCGGTGCAGGTAGTACAGGTCAATGACGTCGGTGCGCAGGCGCTGCAGCGCGGCCTCGCAGGTGGCGCGCAAGGTGACCGGACGGCCGTCGATCACGCGCACCAGCTGCCCATCGCCCTTCACGTCCACGCCCTGCATGCCGCACTTGCTGGCCAGCGTGAAGCGGCTGCGGTGCTTCGAGAGCACCTTGCCGATGACGGTCTCGCTGGCGCCGAACCCGTAGAGCGCGGCGGTGTCGAAGTGCGTCACACCGGCGTCCAGCGCGGCCAGCAACAAGCGTTCGGCCTGCGCCTCGGGCACGGGCGGGCCGTAGGCGTGGCAGATGTTCATGCAGCCCAGGCCGATGGCGCTGACGGTGAAGGGGCCGAGTGGTCGTTGTTGCATCTGCGTGTTCCTCGTTGCAGCGCAAAAGGGGTCAGAGCACATCGCCGACGGCGGCGAGTGATCTGACCCCTTTTGCTACGGGCGATCAGCCTTGTGCGTTCAGTTTCAGTTCAAGATCGTGCAGCACGCGGTAGCAATCGAACACGCGCGCCACGCTGGCGTTGGGTTCGCGGCCTTCGCGGATGGCGGCGAAGAACTCGCGGTCCTGCAGCTCGATGCCGTTCATGCTCACGTCCACCTTGCTCACGTCGATCTTCTCTTCCTTGCCGTTGAAGAGGTCGTCGTAACGCGCGATGTAGGTCGCCGTGTCGCCGATGTATCGGAAGAAGGTGCCCAGCGGGCCATCGTTGTTGAACGAGAGCGAGAGCGTGCAGATGGCGCCGTTGGCGGCCTTGAGCTGGATGCTCATGTCCATGGCGATGCCCAGCACCGGGTGGATCGGGCCCTGGATGGCGTTGGCTTGAACGATGGGGCTGTTGGCCTGGTAGGCGAACAGGTCCACCGTGTGCGCGGCGTGGTGCCACAGCAGGTGGTCCGTCCAGCTGCGCGGCTGGCCCAGCGCGTTGGTGTTGGTGCGGCGGAAGAAGTAGGTCTGCACATCCATCTGCTGGATGTTGAATTCACCCGCCTGGATCTTCTTGTGCACGTACTGGTGGCTGGGGTTGAAGCGGCGCGTGTGGCCGCACATGGCCACCAGGCCGGTCTGCTTCTGCAGGTCCACCACGGCCTGAGCGCCCGCCAGGCTGTCGGCCAGCGGAATCTCCACCTGCACGTGCTTGCCGGCCTTCAGGCAGGCGATGCTCTGCTCGGCGTGCATCTGCGTGGGCGTGCACAGGATCACCGCGTCAAGCTCCTTGATCGCCAGCGATTCGGACAACTCGGTGGTCACATGGCCGATGCCGTACTTGCTGGCCACTTCCTTCGTCTTGTCGAGTTCGCGGCCGATCAGCGAGATCACCTCGACGCCATCGATGTTCTTGATGCCGTCCAGGTGCTTGACCCCGAAGGCGCCGGCGCCGGCCAGCGCCACTTTGATGGTTTTGCTCATGTCAGTTGTTCTCCAGGATCAGGTGGCCCACGGCGGTATTGCTGGCGGGCACATGGAAGAAGCGGTGCGCCACCTTCGGGCGCGGGCCGCCGGCCACGTCGGCCATCGCGCCACGCGCGATCAGCCACATCACGAGCTCGATGCCCTCGCTGCCGGCCTCGCGCACGTAGTCGATGTGCGGAATCGCGGCCGCGGCGGCGGGGTCGGTCTCGAGCAAATCGAGGAAACGGTTGTCGAAATCCTTGTTGATGAGGCCGGCGCGCGGGCCCTGCAGTTGATGGCTCATGCCACCCGTGCCCCAGATGTGCACGTTGAGGTCTTCGTCGTAGCTCTCCACCGCCTTGCGGATGGCCTGGCCGAGATTGAAACAACGACGCCCGCTGGGCACGGGGTACTGCACCACGTTGACCGCGAAGGGAATCACCGGGCACGGCCATTCCTGCGGCTGGCCGCACATCAGCGACAGCGGCACCGTGAGGCCGTGGTCCACGTCCATCTTGTTGACGATGGTGAGGTCGAAGTCCTGCTGGATCACGCTCTGCGCGATGTGCGAGGCCAGCTCGGGGTGGCCCTTGACCACCGGCACCGGGCGCGGGCCCCAGCCTTCGTCGGCCGGCTGGAACTCGGCCGCCGTGCCGATGGCGAAGGTGGGGATGATGTCCAGGCTGAAGGCGGTGGCGTGGTCGTTGTAGACCAGAAAGATCACGTCGGGCTTGTTGTCCTTCATCCACTGCTTGGAGAACTCGTAGCCCTTGAAGACCGGTTGCCAGTAGGGCTCGGTGGTCTTGCCGAGGTCGAGCGCTGCGCCGATGGCGGGCACGTGCGAGGTGTAGACGGATGCGGTGATGCGTGCCATGTCAGTGCTTTCCTTGAGGTTGGCGGTGCGCCTGGGCATCGCCGTCTTCACCGATGTAGCGGTTGCCTTCGACGGAGCGGCCACCGCCGACCATCATGTTGCGGTACTCCTCCTCGGTCATGCCGGTCATGGAGCCCGCCATTTGCTGGAAGCTCTTGCCGTCGGTGGCGCCGATCTTGGCCAGGAAGTAAATGTTGCCGCCCAGCGCAATGCAGCGGTTGAGGTCGCGCGCCAGCACGGCCTGCTTCTGCTCTTCGCTCATGGCCCATTCGTCGAGATAGGCGCGCTCGTCCTTCTTGAAGCGCTCGCGATTCTCGGCCTTCATGAGGCTCATGCAGAACTGGTTGAGCCAGTAGCCCTTGCGGCTTTGCTCGGCGTCGAAGATGGTCGTGCCGGGCACGTCCTTGTAGGGTTTGTCGAGTGCCATGTCAGACCTCCCGCCGGGCCGCCCCAAGGGCGGTCTGGGCCCCCTCGGGGGGCAGCGAATACACGAAGTGATGAGCGTGGGGGTACATGTTCATGCCTCCTCGGGCCAGTAAAGACGCATCGGGTTGTCGACCAGCAGCTTCTTCTGAAGCTCGGCCGTCGTCGCGATGTGCGGGATGAAATCGACCAGCAGGCCGTCGTCGGGCATGTGGTCCTTGAGGTTGGGGTGCGGCCAGTCGGTGCCCCAGAGCACGCGGTCGGGGAAGGTTTCGACGACCTTGCGTGCGAAGGGGACGACGTCGCGGTAGGCCGCCTGCTCGCCGTTGAGCGCCTTGGGGCCACCCACACTGAGGCGCTCGGGGCAGCTCACCTTGCTCCATACGTTTTCGTGCTCGCGCATGAACTTCAGGAACAGCGCGAATTCGGGCCCGTCGATCGGCTTGCTCACGTCGGGGCGGCCCATGTGGTCCACCACCACGGTGGTGGGCAGCGCGGTGAAGAAGTCCCACAGCTCGGGCAGGTCCACCGCCTCGAAGTAGATCACCACGTGCCAGCCCAGCGCCTTGATGCGCCCGGCGATCTCCATCAGCTCGTCCTTGGGTGTGAAGTCCACCAGCCGCTTGACGAAGTTGAAGCGCACGCCGCGCACGCCGGCCGCATGCAAGGCCTGCAGTTCCTCGTCGGTGACGCTGCGCTTGACGGTGGCCACACCGCGCGCCTTGCCGTCAGATGCCAGGCAGGCATCGACCATGGCGCGGTTGTCGGCCCCGTGGCAGGTGGCCTGCACGATCACGTTGCGCGCGAAGCCCAGGTGGTCGCGCAGCGCGAACAACTGCTGTTTGCTCGCGTCGCAGGGTGTGTATTTGCGCTCGGGCGCGTAAGGGAACTCGGCGCCGGGGCCGAACACGTGGCAGTGCGCGTCCACGCTGCCCGGGGGCAGTGCGAAGCGCGGCTTGCTCGGGCCCTCGAACCAGTCGAGCCAGCCCGCGGTCTTGGTGAAGTCACCGGTTGTGGGTTTGCTCATCGTGTGGTCTCAGTCGATGTATTTGAGGCCGGCGGCGGCCAGCGGCTCGCGCATCTTGTACATGTCCAGGCCGAGCACGCCGCTGGCCAGCTTGTCGCGCTTCTCGCCTTCGTTGGCCTCGCGCTTGCGCGCGGCGTCCAGCGTGGCGGCGGCCTTTTCGCGCGGCACACAGACCACACCATCGTCGTCGGCCACGATCACGTCGCCGGGCGTGACCCACATGCCCGCGCACACCACGGGGATGTTCACCGAGCCGAGTGTGGCCTTGATGGTGCCCTTGCTGCTGATGGCCTTGCTCCAGACCGGGAAGTTCATTTCCTTGAGCGTCTTCACGTCGCGCACACCGGCGTCGATGATCAGCGCGCGCGCGCCGCGGGCCTGGAAGCTGGTGGCCAGCAGGTCGCCAAAGTAGCCATCGGTGCAGTCGGCGGTGATGGCCGCCACCACGATGTCGCCCGGCTGGATCTGCTCGGCCACCACATGCATCATCCAGTTGTCACCGGGGTGCAGCAGCACGGTGACGGCCGTGCCGCTGACCTGGGCGCCGCTGAAGATGGGGCGCATGTAGGGCTTGAGCAGGCCGACACGGCCCATGGCCTCGTGCACGGTGGCCGAGCCGAGCGCGGCCAGCGCGTCGGCGGTTGCGCGATCGGTGCGCTGGATGTTGCGGTAGACGACGCCGAGTTCGTACATGTCTTGTCTCCTTGGGAATCAGAGGCCCTTGGCCTTGAGGCGCGCATCGAGGCGCGAGAACACGCGGCGCGTGTTGCCTTCGTAGATCGCGTGCTTGTCGTCGACGCTCAGGATATTCGACGCCTCGATGTAGCGCTTGGTGTCGTCGTAGTAGTGCCCGGTGGTCGGGTCGATGCCGCGCACGGCACCGATCATCTCGGACGCAAACAGCACGTTCTTCACCGGGATGACGGTGTTGAGCAGGTCGATGCCGGGCTGGTGGTAGACGCAGGTGTCGAAGAACACGTTGTTGAGCACGTGCTCGGTCAGCAGCGGCTTCTTCATCTCCTGCGCCAGACCGCGGAAGCGGCCCCAGTGGTAGGGCACCGCGCCGCCGCCGTGCGGGATCAGGAACTTCAGCGTCGGGAAGTCCTTGAACAGGTCACCCTGGATGAGCTGCATGAAGGCCGTGGTGTCGGCGTTGAGGTAGTGCGCGCCGGTGGTGTGAAAACAGGCGTTGCAGCTCGTGCTCACGTGGATCATGGCCGGCAGGTCGTACTCGACCATCTTTTCGTAGATGGGGTACCAGTGGCGGTCGGTCAGCGGCGGGCTGGTCCAGTGGCCGCCCGACGGATCGGGGTTGAGGTTGATGCCGACCGCGCCGTATTCCTTGACGCACTTCTCCAGTTCGGGGATGCAGGTGGCCGGGTCCACACCGGGCGACTGCGGCAGCATGGCCACCGGCACGAAGTGCTCGGGGAACAGCGTGGAGACGCGATAGCAGAGCTCGTTGCAGATGGCGGCCCAGGTGCTGGAGACGGCAAAGTCGCCGATGTGGTGTGCCATGAAGCTCGCGCGTGGGCTGAACAGCGTGATGTCGCTGCCGCGCTCCTTCATGAGCCTGAGCTGGTTGGTCTCGATCGACTCGCGCAGCTCGTCGTCGCTGATCTTCAGGTCCGCCACCCTGGGGCTGACCGACGGGTCCTTGATGCCCGCGATCTGGGCGTTGCGCCAGTTCTCCAGCGCCTTGGGGGCCGTGGTGTAGTGGCCGTGGCAATCGATGATCAATGACATGTTGTCTCCTCGGGTTCGGGTATCTGTGAATTCGATCAGGCGGCCGCCATGCCCTGGCGCTGCTTGGCCGCATCGGCCTCGCGCGAGGTCATGAAGGCCAGCAGCGCGCGCACGGCATCGGCGTGCGGCGTGTTCACCGCAATGCCGGCGCTGAACACGGTGGTGATCTGGATCGGCTCGGGCAGCGGGCCGGCGATGGTGATGCCCTGCACATGCAGCAGCTCGCTGAGCTGTTGAAAGCCCAGCGCAACCTCGCCGCGCGCCACCAGCGAGGCCACCGGCACACCGGGCGGCGCCTGCACCGTCTTGCCCGCCACGGCCTCGGCCACGCCCCAGCGTTCGAACAGCCTTTGCAGCGCCACACCGCTCGGGCCGGTGGAGTAGCTGATACGGTCGGCCGCCAGCACCGCGGCCTTCACCGCGGCCTCGCTGGAAAGGTCGGGCACCGGGGCACCGGCACGCACGCAGGCGGCCACGCCGCTTTTCACCAGGTCGATGCGGCCCGGCATCAGGTGGCCGGCCGCGATCAGCTTGTCGATCGCATCGCTGGCCAGGATCACCACGTCGAAGGCCTCGCCGGCCTGCACCCGTTTCGCGGCGTCCACACCGCCCACCGACTCGATGGCCACGGCCTGGCCGGTGCGCGCTGTGTGGGCGGACGTGAGGTCGGCCAGCACCTGCCGGGTGGCCATGGAAGAGATGCCGCGCAGGGCGGAAACGGGGGTGTCGGGCATGGGAAAGGCATTGTGGCCACCCCGCCGTTGTGCGAAAACCCACAGTAGAGGCTAGCAGCTAGAACAAAATCCAATATCTAGCGATCGGAAGCCCATGGACCTGAAGCAACTCGAATACTTCGTGCGCGTGGCCGAACTCGGCAGCTTCACGCGCGCGGCCATCGCGCTGGACGTGGCCCAGCCTGCGCTGTCGCGCCAGGTGCGCCTGCTGGAGGTCGAGCTGCGGCAGACCCTGCTGGTGCGCAACGGGCGCGGCGCCACGCCCACCGAGGCCGGCAAGTTGCTGCTGGCGCACGGGCGCGGCATCCTGCACCAGGTGGAGCGCGCGAAGGAAGAACTCGGCCGCGTGCGCGGTGCGCTCGCCGGGCGCGTGGCCATCGGCCTGCCGCCCAGCCTGGCGCGGGTGCTGGCGGTGCCGCTCACGCGGGCGTTCCGCCAGAAGCTGCCACAGGCCAGCCTGTCGATCAGCGAAGGCCTCACGGCCAACATGCAGGAGTGGTTGATCACCGGGCGGCTGGACATCGCCGTGCTCTACAACGCGCAGCCGGTGCCCGAGATCGAGATCCAGCCCCTGCGCGAAGAAGAGCTCTGGCTGGTGCAACAGCGCCCGCCCGGCCTGAGCGAGGACCCGCCGCCCCCGCCCATGCCGCTGCGCGAACTGGCCGAGGTGCCGCTGATCATCCCGAGCCGCCCGAATGCCTTTCGCATGCAGGTCGAGACGGAGCTGGCCAACATCGGCTGCCGCCCCATCGTGGCACTGGAGATCGACGGCGTGTCGGCCATCCTCGATCTGGTGGCCGACGGTGCGGGTGCCGCCCTGCTCTCGCGCAATGCGGTGGCCAGCTCGATCAAGCCCTCGGCCTACCGGCTGCGCGGCATCACGCCGGCCCTGCGAACCCGCCTGAGCCTGGCCACCAGCTCGCAACGCCCGGCCACCCTCACCCAGCAACAGACGCTGGGGCTGATCGCGGAAACGCTGGCCGCGGTGACACAGCCCTGAGCGGCCCTGAGCGGCCCGCCCGATGGTCGCAGGGGGCGCAGTGTCCCCGTCAGCGCCACCCGGGCCTCACAGCTCCCGGTCCCAGTCGCGCAGGGGTCTGGCGCCGCGCTGGCGCAAGCCATCCATGTAGGTCCGCACGATGTGCCGCGCCACGGCAGGTGAGCGCTGTTGCTGCACCCACTGTGCCGCCAGATTGGGCAGCGAGCGGGCCCACCGCGCGCGTTCGGCATCGCTCCAGCGGGTCACGGTCACAGGCGTTGTCTGGCGGGCGCCGGTGGCTTCGATGGCCTTGAGGCCCTCCTCGTACTGAAGCGCCACTTGCTCTCCGACCAGGCGGGAATACCGATGGCCGGCTTCGCGAAAGATCTGCTGAAGCTCGGCGGGCATGGCCAGAAAGCGATCCCGGTTCATGGTCAGGCCACCGGCAAACTGGCAGCCCAGATCGACAATCGTGACGTGCGGCGCCACCTCGTGAATGCGCAGCGGGCGCACGCCCGAGACGATGGAAATCGTGCCGTCGCTCACGCCGGTCTGGATGTCGGTGTAGTAGGAGGCCAGCGAGCCATCCACCCCCACGGCGCCGGGACCCCGCAGCCACGGGCCAAGGGCGCCCGGCGCGCTCAGGCGCTGCCCGCGCAATGCGGCGTAGTCGGGAATGCGGTCCCGGGTGAACAACTGATAGCAGTCGGTGGCCATGGCGCCCAGCAACACGACGTTGTTGCGCTCCCAGGCCTGGGCCAGCTCGGGAACCGATTCATGCATCGCGTTGCTGACCTCCAGCACCGTGAGCAGATCGTTGCAGGTGAACGGCAGCGCGGTGCTGAACTGCAGGAGCGACAGGCGCGCGGGCTCGACAGAGCTCAACACCCAGCCAAGGTCCGTGATGCCGTCACTCACGCTGGAGAGCGCGGCGTTCATCTTGTAGAGCTGGCCGCCGTAGAGCTCGCGCCACTGGATCGACAGGCCGCGCCCGAGCGCCGCCACGCGCCGGTTCACCTCGGGCACGAACTCCGTGGAAATCAACTTCACCCAGGGCGTGGTGGTCGGGTGCACCGCCGCCACCGTCAGGTGGTGGGTAGGCTGGGCACGTGCGGCGCGCCATCCACCAAGCCCTCCCATGGCGGCCAGTGCGCCACACAGCAACTCGCGCTTCCTCATGGCCTGCTCCTCTAGGTCGCCGACGGGTTTCGAGCATGACCGCGTTTCGGCAGGGGCCAACTTTTAGCACCAAAAGCAGGGCAAGGGATACCTCAAACTGCCCACCGGCGGCGGGCGGCTGGTTCGCCAGCCCAGGGCGCCGGATGCGATGCCGCGCTTCCCAAACGGGCGTCCCGTCACGAGAATGCCGGCAAACCCGAGCACCACACCCGATGGACAAGGCCCCGCTGCACGAGCGACCCGCATGGCCGGGGGTGCGCATGACGTTTGCGTCCGGCGGCACCGTGAGCGACCTCAGTGCCGAGGCGATTGCACTGGAGAGCCGGTCCGCTGCGCGCTGGGCCGACCTGTCCATCCTGCAGCCAGACTCGCGTGGTGCCCTGAGCGCGGCATTGGGGCAACAGACATCGTTCGCGCTGGATCTGCACCTGCGCCGCAACGCGGTGTCGGCGCCCATCGCCATGCGCTGCGTCGGGCACTGGGACGCGCAACGCGATGTGCACGTGTGCCAGCTGGCCGATGCCAGCGACCTGCACACCGCCTGGGAAGGCACGGTAAACCGCCTGGCGCTGCTGCAAGAGATGGTCGACAGCCTGCCGCTGCTGATCATTCAACTCAATGCCCGGCCGGGCTGGCATTGCGTGTTTGCAGGAGGTGGCCTGCTGGAGTTGGTGACACCGCATCACCGCCATCCGGTGGGCATGGCTGCCCCGGATCTGTTCGGCCCCGCGCTGCACGCCGAGCTGCAGGCATTGCTGGCAGACAACGCGAGGCAACCATCACGCACCTTCATCTGGCGCGTCGTCGATGCACAGGGCGAAGCGCGCGTGCTGGAAGGCAACCTGTGCACGTTGACCGACGCCACCGGCCGCCCGATCAGTCACCTGCTGGACGCGCTGGAGACGACGGCTTACCACGCCACCATGGCCGAGCTGCAATCAACGCAAGAGCGCGTGCGGCGCTTCGTGACCGCCAGCAGCGACGGCGTGGTGATCTGCGCTGACCAGCAGATCATCGACGCGAATCCCGCGGCCTGCCGTTTGCTGTCAATGCCCGTCGATGCGCTGCGCCAGCGCCGCTTCAGCGATCTGGTGGCGCCACAGGACCTGGCCGCGTACGAGGCCCACATCCAACGCTCATCGGCCGAGGCGCTCGATTGCCACCTGCTTGACCAGACGGGCACGCGCCTGGCGGTCGAACTCCTGGCGCAGCATGAAGAACGCCAGGGCCGCCCGGTTCGCATGATGATCATTCGCGACGTGCGGGACCGCAGGGAAACGCAGGCGCGCATCCAGGCACTCATCGCGGACCTGCGTACCCAGAAGGACAAGGCAGAGGCCGCGGACCGGGCCAAGTCGCTCTTTCTGTCGGCCGCCAGTCACGACCTGCGCCAACCCATTCACGCCTTCAGCCTGTTGCTCACCAGCCTGGACGCCCTGTTGCAGTCCCCCGCGCCGCAGCCGTCCGTGCTCGACGACGTGTCGCGCCGCATGGGGCACTCGCTTGACGCGTTGAGCCGATTGCTCAATTCGCTGCTGGACGTCTCCCGTCTGGATGCCAACGCGGTACCGGTCCATCTGCGTGCCTTGCCCCTGGCCTCGATCCTCGAAGAGCTGGAGGACAACCTCATGGAGCCGGCGCGCCTCAAAGGCTTGCGGCTCGACGTGGTGACCTCCGGTGCCTGGGTCAGCAGCGACCCGGTGGTGCTGGGCCGGGTGCTGGAGAACCTGGTCGCCAATGCCATCCGCTACACGCACCAGGGCCGCGTTCTCGTGGTGGCGCGCTTGCGCGGCGCGGACATCGAGATCCAGGTGTGGGACACCGGCATCGGCATCGCCAGGGACCACCTGGACGACATCTTCGGCGAGTTCTACCGCGTCAAGCCCACGGCGCCATCGGGCACGGAGCAGCCGGGGCTGGGCCTGGGTCTGTCCATCGTCAAGCGCTCGGCCCGGCTGCTGGGCGCCACGCTCAAGGTGCGGTCAACGCCGGGTCGCGGATCGATGTTCTCGGTGCTGGTGCCTGGCGCCGATCCACAGCCTGTGGGCCCGTTGACCGGACCGGCGCCCCATGCCCCGGACGCTGAACCATCGACTGCCCAGGGCACGCAACCGGTGCGGTGCGTGCTGGTGATCGATGACGATGCCATGGTGGTGGTGGCGATGCAGCAACTGCTCCAGGCCTGGGGACACCGGGTCTGGTGCGCCAGCGATCCCGATCAGGCCATCGTGCTGGCCGTGACCCACGCCGACGAGATCGACCTGGTGCTGTCCGACTACCACCTGAGCGAGCACATCGATGCGACCCAGTTCATCGATGCCCTGCGGGCGTGCATCACCCACCCGGCACCGGTGTACGTGTTCACCGCAGACACATCGGCGCGGGTGGCGCGCGAGGTGCAATCCCGGGGCCTGCAACTGATGCACAAGCCCGTGCGCGAGGACGCCTTGCAGCAGCTCCTGCGACAGCCATTGCCCTGGAGGGATTGAGACCTTGATCGGCGATGAAGCCCCATCCGGCGCACCGCCGATCGACATCGAAGGCGTGGCGGGCCCTGCCGCGTTGCTGCGTCCATCGCCCTGGCGCATGCGGCCCAATGCAGCGCTGGCCGGGCTGCTTTCCCCGGCCGAACAAGACATGAGCGCCTTCAGCCAGTGCTTTGTGTCGCCGCACGGCGGGCTGGACGACCTGCTGACGCGCCAGCGCCCTTTCAGGGGGCGCCTGCATGCGCCCTTCGCATCGGTCGGTGGCCGCTGGCGCCTGCTGCATGCCGATTTCATGCCGCAACCGGGCAGCGCCGACTGGCTCTGCACGTTCGTGGACCTGTCGCCGATCGAGGATGAACACATGCGGCGCTCGCTCACGCTGCAACACCTCAACGACACGCTCTACCGCTTGCAGGACAGCATCTCCCTGGTGACGCGCGACGAACAGGTGCTGTTCGGCAACCCCGCCTACGCCTTGCTGTTCAGCACCTCGAACGACGAGGTGGCCCACCGGCCGTTGCGCGACGTCATGGGTGAGGTGAACTACGAAACGACAGCGCCGTACCGACGAACACTGTTCGCCACCAGCGAAGCGGTGCGGTACGAACGCGTGCTGGTCGACCGGGAGGGGCAGGAGCGCGTGATGGATGTGATGTTGCGCCCTCTCCTGGATGCGAACGGACGGGCGATCCGCATGGCCACCCTGAGCCGCAACGTGACCTCGCGCCATCAAGGCATGGTCGCGATCCGCCGCAACCTGGAGCGGCTTGACGCGCTCTTCGAGGCCGGCATCGAGGGCATCCTGCTCTGCGAGAACGGGCGCATCCGCGACGCCAACCCGGTGGCCGCCCGCCACCTGGACACGACCCGCGAGGCGCTGGTGGGCCAACCGCTCGACGCGGTGTGGGCCATGCTGGGGCTTGAACCCTTGCACGCTGGCACCGACGGCGCTCTGGGCGCCGATCTGCAACTGTGCCGACTGCCCCAGGGAGCCGACACGCCGCCGCTGACGATCCAGTGCATCGAATTCATGGACGAGGGCCGCGCGTGCCACGCCGTGTTGCTGCAGGACATGAGCTACCGCCTGCAGGCACAACGGCGCATCGACCGCCTCGTCGCCGACTTGCGCCAGCAGACCGCCAAGGCCACAGCGGCCGATCAGGGCAAGTCGGTTTTCCTGGCCGCGGCCAGCCACGACCTCAGGCAACCCATTCATTCGCTGGGCTTGTTCCTGACCACCGTCCAGAGCCTGGTGCGATCGGCACCTCCACTGGACAGGAAAACGCTGCTGGCGATCGCGCAGCGCATGCGGGCATCGCTCGACAGCCTGACGCAGTTGCTCGACGCCTTGCTGGGCGCCTCGGTGCTGCGCGCCAACAGCGAGGCCGTCACCCAGCAACCCGTTGCGCTGCAATCCGTCTTCGATGACGTGCTGGCCGAGTTCGCACCCGTGGCCGCCGGCAAGGGGCTGCGCCTGAGGGCCGTGCCCTGCCGGGCCTGGGTGCTGACCGATCCGGTGGTGCTGCGCCGCATCGTGACCAACCTGGTGGCCAACGCCGTGCGCTACACCCGGCGCGGACGCGTCGTGATCGGCGCCCGCACCCGCGGAGCGGACATGGAGATCCAGGTATGGGACACCGGCATCGGCATCGCGGGCGAGCAGCTCGGCGCCATCTTCGAGACGTTCTATCGGGTGGATCTGAAAGCCCCGCGCGGCGAGCGTGCGGAGGGGCTGGGTCTGTCGATCGTCAAGCGCGCCGCCACACAACTGGGGGCGCGGCTGGACGTGCGCTCGACCGAGCACCGCGGCTCGATGTTCTCCGTGACGCAGACCCGCTGCCCGCCGCGGCGGGCGGATCCTCCCACGGCAGACACGAATCCACTCGCAGCAATTGGCGCGGCCAGGTGCGTGCTGCTGATCGATGACGATGAACAGGTGCGCGACGCCACCGTCGATCTGCTCACCGCGTGGGGGCACACCGTCATCGTCGCCGCCAACGCCAACGAGGCGCTGCACCTGTGCGAGACCGATTCGCGCCGCATCGACGCCGTGATCTGCGACTACATCGACGGCCCGGTGATCGAGCGACTGGAGCAGGCGCTGCGGCGGCGCGCGCACGGCAACGGAACGCGCCCCTTCTGCCCCTTTTGCATGGTGACGGGCGACATGTCTGCCGAGCGGGTCGAGCAGGCGCGCCAGCATGGCTTGCAGTTGTTGCACAAGCCGGTCAGCGCGGCCGCCCTGCGCCAGTTCCTCCAGACGGTGGGTTGATGCCCCCGTGCAGGCCGCCCCTGCCGCGGGCGGTCGCGGTTCAGCGCGGAGTGCCGGCGCGCGCCGCCAGCAGGCGCTGGGCAAACGCGGCCCAATCCGGCGGGTCGGGCAGATCGAGAAACGCGCCGCCCCTGGCCAGGTCCGCCACCCACTGCTGCTTGTCGGCGATGGCGCGCGCCATGAAGGGCTCGAAGCCGGCCTCGGCCACCGTTTGCGCCACTTCGCGCATCTCTTCTGCGCGGCGCTGGCCGTGTTGTGCCACGCGGCTGAAGAAGTAACCCCCTTGCCTGGCCCAGTCGATGCCGGGGAAGGTTTCCTGCAAGGTCGCGATCATGGCCTCGGCCACGCCGTAATGCTGCGCGGTCGCATAGCTCTCGATCACCAGCGCCTCCAGCCCCTTGATCATCACGCTGCGACACATCTTGGTGGCCGACGCGACGCCGATGCGCTCGCTCGCCACATGCGCGTTCATGCCCCAGGCGGCCAGCACCGGCTGCAGGCGCGCAGCCTGCGCGCCGCCGAGCAGCATGGGCACCCGGATGCCGTGGGGCGGTACCGAGGTCATCACGCCGGCTTCCACGTAGTGCCCTCCCGCGGCGTCGATCAGTGCCGCGGCCTGCTGCTTGGTGCCGGGGGAGGCCGAGTTGAGATCGAGGAAAACGGTGTGCGGCGCGATATGGCGGGCCACCGCCTCGGCCACCGCGAGGGTGCTGCTGGCGGTGACCGCCGAGAGGATGAGCTGGCGGCCCGCGCACAGCGCGGCCACGTCGCTCGCGGCGCGCACGCCCCCCGCGCACGCCTGCGCCAGTGGCTCTTCGCGCCGCGCCGGGTCGGCAAACTTCACATCCCAGGCGACGATGTCGTGCAGGCCGCGTTCACGCAGACCGGCCGCAAAAATGCGGCCCACCTCGCCGTAGCCCACGATGCCCAGGCCGATGTCCGCTGCCCTCATGTCATTGCTTCGGAATGCCCGCGCGCTCGATCACGCCGCTCCAGCGGCGGATGTCGCTGGCCAGCAGCTCGCTGGCTTGCTCGGGTGTGGACGAGCGGGGGTCGATGTTGAGATCGCGCAGCTTCTGCTGCACCCCGGCATCGGCCACCGAGGCGGCGATCTCGCGTTGCAGGCGTTCGATCACCGGGCGCGGCGTTTTCGCGGGCGCGGCGATGGCGTTCCACGACGAGGCCACAAAGCCGGCCACCCCCGATTCGGCCGCGGTCGGCACATCGGGCAGCACCACGGAGCGCCTGTCGCCGGCGACCGCCAGCGCGCGCAGCGCACCGCCGCGAATCTGCGCCAGCACCGGCGCCAGGATCTCCACACCCACGTCCACCTGCCGGCCGCGCAGCGCGCCGATGAGGTTGGGCGTGCCGTTGAACGGCACGATCTGCGCGTCGATGCCGGCGCTGCTCTTGAACAGCTCGGCCGCCAGGTTCTGCGTGCTGCCGATGTTGATGCTGCCGATGTTGAGCTTGCCGGGATTCGCTTTCGCGTGGGCCAGCAGCTCGGTAAAGGTCTTGAACGGCGCCTCGGGGTGGGCCACCACCGCGATGTCGAAGAAGCCCAGTGTGGAGATGGGCGCGAAGTCCCGCAGCGTGTCGAACGGCAGCGATTTGAACAACCCGGCGGTGACCGCCGTGCCGTTGGACATGAGAAAGAGCGTGTGGCCGTCGGGCTCGGCGCGGGCCACGCTGTCGGCCGCCACCACGCCGCCAGCGCCGGGGCGGTTCTCGATCACCACCGGCTGGCCGAGCCGCTCGGCCAGCTTGCCGGCCACGATGCGCGCGGTGAGGTCGCCCACGCCACCGGCCGCGAACGGCACCACGATGCGCAGACCCTTGTTCGGGAATGCAGCCTGCGCATGCGCGCCAGCCCAGGGAGCCAACGCCGCCAGGGTGGCCAGCGTCAGCCAGGCTCGGCGCTTCACGGAGGCCACGGCGCTACAGCACGAAGGTCACGATCGCCGGGAACGCAACCAGGATCGCGGTGCGGATGAAGTCGCTTGCCACGAAGGGCATCACGCCGCGGTAGGTGGCCATGATGGGCACGTCCTTGGCCATGCTGTTGATGACGAACAGGTTCATGCCCACCGGTGGTGTGATCAACCCCACCTCCACCACGATCAGCACCAGGATGCCGAACCAGATCGCGAAGTGCTCCGGGCTCATGCCGAAATCGAGCGCGGTCACCACCGGGAAGAACACGGGAATGGTCAGCAGGATCATGGACAGCGAGTCCATGAAGCAGCCCAGGATCACGTAGATCACCAGAATGGCCACCAGCACCACGATCGGGCTCAGGCCCAGGCCGGCCACCATCTGCGCCGCTTCCTGCGGCAGTTGCGACAGCGCCAGGAAGGTGTTGTACAGGCCCGCACCCAGCACGATCATGAAGATCATGCCGGTGGCCACCGCGGTGCCCAGCACCGCGCCCCTGAGCGTCTTGATGTTCAGCCCGCCCGAGGCCCAGGCCGCCACACCGGTGCCGAAGGCACCCACGGCCGCGCCTTCGGTGGGCGTGAAGATGCCCAGGTAGATACCGCCGACCACCAGCAGGAAGATCGCCAGCACCGGCCACACCTTGAGCGTGGCCTTCCAGCGCTCGGCCATCGGCATGGGCGGCATGGTGCCCATCTCCTGCGGGCGCACTCGCGCGTAGATGGCGATCACGATCACGTAGCCCAGCGCCGCCAGGATGCCAGGCACGAAGGCCGCCAGGAACAGCTTGGCGATGTTCTGCTCGGTCAGGATGGCGTAGATCACCAGCACCACCGAGGGCGGGATCAGGATGCCCAGCGTGCCGCCGGCGGCCAGCGTGGCGGTGGAGATGCCGCCCGCGTAACCCGCGCGCTTGAGCTCGGGCAGCGCCACCTGACCCATGGTGGCCGCCGTTGCGAGCGAGGAGCCGCAGATGGCGCCGAAGCCGGCGCACGCGCCCACCGCTGCCATGGCGACACCGCCCTTGCGGTGGCCGATCCAGGCCTCGGCGGCCTTGAACAGCGCCTGCGACAGCCCGCCCAGCGCGGCGAACTGCCCCATCAGCAGGAACAGCGGAATCACCGACAGGTTGTAGTTGGAGAAGGTGCTGTACGTCACCTGCTTGAGCTGGTTGAGGATCGGCGTGGCGCTGCCGTAGATCATCCAGGCGCCACCCAGGCCGCACACCAGCATCGCGAGCCCGATGGGCACGCGCACGAAGATCATCAGCAGCAGGATCGGGAACGACCAGGCCGCGAGTTCGATGCCGCTCATCAGTGCACCCCCGCTTCGGTCGTCCAGCCGGCCGGCTCCTTGCCGATGCCGAACAGCGTGAGCGTCTTGGCGATGTAAGCCAGGCAGCCGATCACCGCACCCACCAGGCAGGCCGCGTAGGCCCACCAGATCGGCATGGCCAGGATGAAGGTGGTCTCCAGGTACTCCTTCTTCTCCAGCATGCCTTCGTAGAGCTTCCAGGTCATGATGAGCCACACGGCCAGCATGAGCAGGTCGCTCACGATCACGATGGCTTTCTTGCCCCATTGGGGCAGGTGCATGTACAGCAGGTCCACCGTGGCGTGGCCGCCCTTGAGGTAGGTCCAGGGCAGGAAGAAGAACACCGCGATCGCGGTGCCGACCTCGACCAGCTCGAAATCGCCGGGCACAGGGCCCAGGCCGATGGAGATGAGCGCGCGCCCGGAGACGCTGGCCACGATCATGAGCGTGAGCGCCACCAGCGCAATGCCGCCCACAACGGCCGACCAATAGGCCAGCCGGTACACAAATGCTGTCATGCGAAGGCTTTCAGAAACAAGAGAAACAACTCGCCGATTGTCCAACATCGGCGTTTCGCTCCCTCAACAAAAAGGCCGCCCCCTTGCGGGGACGGCCGGCAGCCCATTGGGGCGTTTACTTGGTGTGCTTGGCAATGAGGGCGCGCGCCTCGGCGGCGAGCTTGGCGCCATCGATGCCCTTGCCTTTGACCTCGTTGATCCAGTCGCTTTCCACGCTCGAGGCCGTGCGGCGCCAGCGCTGCGTCTCCAGCGCGTCCAGCGCCACGATGTTGTTCTTCGCACGCTCGGCGATCTCGCGCCCGGCCTTGTCGCCATCGTCCATCGCGCGGCCGAACATGGCCGCCGTCTCGATGCCCGAGTTCTTGTCGATCACGGCCTTCAGGTCGGCCGGCAACTTCTCGTAGGCAGCCTTGTTCATCGAGAACGCGAAGGTCTGGGTGTACAGGCCTTCCCTGCCGGCAAAGGTGGTGTGGTTCTTCACCAGTTCGCTCACCTTGAGCGCGGGGGTCACTTCCCACGGAATGGTGGTGCCGTCGATCACGCCCTTGGAGAGCGCTTCCGTCACGGCCGGCACCGGCATGCCCACGGGCGTGGCGCCCAGTTTGGTGAGCATGTTGTTGATGATGCGCGAGCCGCCACGCACCTTCATGCCGCGCAGGCTCTCAAGGCCGGTCACGGGCGTCTTGGTGTGGAACAGCCCCGGGCCGTGCGTGTGCACCGCGATCAGCTTGACGTCCTTGAACTCGTCGGCGGCGAACTTCTCGACGTATTCCTGAATGGCGCGCGAGGAGGCCTCGGCGCTGCCGCTCATGAACGGCAGCTCGAACACTTCCGTCTTGGGGAAGCGCCCCGGGGTGTAGCCCAGCACCGTCCAGGTGAGGTCAACCACGCCGTCGCGCGCCTGGTCGAACAACTGCGGCGGCGCACCGCCGAGCTGCATGGCGTGGAACAACTGCACCTTGATGCGGCCGCCGGACTCCGCCTCCACCTTCTGTGCCCAGGGCGTGAGCGCACGCGCCGGAATGGTCGCCTGCGGCGGCAGCATCTGGTGCAGGCGCAACGTCACGGTCTGGGCCATGGCGGTGCCGGCCATCGTGGCCGCGGCCACCGCCCCCAGCACCGCCAGGGCGGTGCGTCGCTTCAAGAGGTTCATCGTCGTGTCTCCGTTCGGGTGGGTCGCCCGCGCCTGGGGGGTGTGTGGGTGCTCGTCGGCACGGGCGTTGGGGAAAGCGCCCACACTGTGCATTCGCCGTACGGGGCCAGCCAGCCCCGGGACTGACTTTCAGGTATGCCGTTATGTTATGAAACCAGCGCAAACCCTGATGTTCTATCTGGCTCGCCATCCGGGCGGTACGCGCTGTCCACCGTGACGCAGCCCACCACCCGCGACACGCAGGCGCACAGTCGGCGGTTCTCGCGCTTCTCGTGCTCGCTCAGGAACACGTCGCGGTGGTCGATCTCGCCTTCCAGCGACAGCACATCGACCGCGCACAGGCCACACTCGCCGCGACGGCAGTCGCTCATCACCTCCACGCCCGCCGCCTCCAGCGCATCGAGCAGCGACTCGCCAGCCGGCACGGTGATTTCGGCGCCGTGGCGCGGCACGCGCACCACGAAGGTGCCGGTGGGCAGACGGCCGCCGCTGCCGAAAGTCTCGAACCGCAGATCGGCCGCGGCCCGCCCCTGTGCGGACCAGGCGGCGCGCGCTGCGTCGAGCAGCCCCGCGGGGCCACACACGAAGCACGACGCACCAGCGGGCAACGCCCCGATCTCGCGCGCCAGGTCGAGGCGCTCGCCCCGGGCCGACACGGCCGTCACGAGCGCATCGCCCAACAGGGCGCGCAAGCCATCGGCGTAGGCCAGCTCGGCGTCGTGGCGCACCGCATAGAGCAGGCGCACGCGCCGGCCCAGGCGCACCAGCGTCTGGGCCATGCCCACCAGCGGCGTGATGCCGATGCCACCGGCCACCAGCAACGTGTCGCTGGCGTCGAGCGACAGCGCGAAGTGGTTCTGCGGCGCGCTTGCGGCCAGGGTGTCACCCACGGCGAGCGACCACATCGCCTTCGAGCCGCCGCGCCCGTCGTCCAGGCGTTTGACCGCGATGCGGTAGGCGCCTGGCGCATCGCCTGGCAGGCCCACAAGCGAGTACGAGCGGTGCTGCTCGCGCCCGGCCACATGCAAGCGCAATTGCAGGTGCGCGCCCGGCGCCCAGGCCATGGCCGCACCCTCGACGGGCTGCAGCACGAACTCGCGCACGGTGGGGGTGAGGTCGGTGGTGGCAGCAACGCGCACGGTCTGCCAGGTGGGGTTGCTTTTCATGGGAATCGTCAGCGACGGCGGATGAGACGAAGGGCGGGCATGGACGCGTGCGCCTGCCCTTTGGTGTGTCCGGCCAGCACGGCGCGCAGGTTGCGCTGGGCCAGGCGGGAGTGCTCGCGCAGGATGGCCTCGGCACGCGCGCTTTCGCGGCGTTCGATGGCATCGAGCACCTGACGGTGCTGGTCCTGCGCGACGACGAGCATGTCGCGCGCCTGCGGCGACTCGGCTTCGGCGAGCACGAAACCCGAGGGCGAGGCAAACGGCAGCGCGCACACGCGCTCCAGTTGCCGCTCCACGGTCGGACTGTCGGCCATCTCGGCCAGCAGCACGTGAAAGCGGCTGTTGAGCGCCACGTAGTCGGAAAACGCTTCGTCGTCCAGCGTGGGCGCGGCGAGCACGGCGTCGATGCGTTCGAGCACGGCGCGCGCCTCGGTCAGCACGGCCCCGGGCGCGCCGCGCTCGGCCGCCAGCCGCGCCAGCAGCCCTTCCAGCGTGCCGCGCAGTTCGATGGCGTCGGCGATGTCGCGCTCGGAAAACGTCTCCACCACGTAGCCGCCACCGGGCAGCGCCCGCAGCAGGCCCTCCTGCTCCAGCCGCAGCAGCGCGGCGCGCACGGGGGTGCGCGAGACACCCAGGCGCTCGACGATGGCCAACTCGGCGATGCGCGAGCCACCGCTCAACTCACCCGAGAGGATGAGTTCGCGCAACTGCAGCAGCGCGCGCACCTGTGCGGATTCGGGGACGGCTTCTGTGGTGCTGTTCATGGGGACTGTGTTGCTGGCTTTCACTCGAACTGTGGTGGCGGGTGTCAGGGGAGTGGCTGCCTCTGCGGTGGCTTCACTGCAGCGCCCCTCGCTGCGCGAGGGGTTCCTTGCGATGCTCGCGCGGGAGGCGTGCGGCATAACTCACTGCGCGGCCTATGGCCGCTCCGTTCAGACAGATGCCGCAAGTCAGTTCACGAAGCGCGCTGCGCGCGCCGCCTCCCGCACTGCGCTTCTCAGCGCTGCACAGGCGCCACCGCAGAGGCAGCCACTCCCCTGACGCATGCATATCGACACGCCACCGTTCGCATGCCCGCACCTCGCTGGCCGAGGGCTTGGGCTGTGTGGCCGGGGGCGCCTGTGCGCAGCCGAGGAGCACAGGGTGGGTGGGCGCGCGCGCAGCGCGCTTCGTGAACTGACTCGCGGCGTCTGTTTGAGCGGAGCGCGCAACGCGCGCGCAGCGAGTTACGCCGCGGCCCACCCACCCGAGCACCGCAGGGAACCCTTCGCGAAGCGAAGGGCTGCGCAGTGAAGCCCCCGGCCACACAGCCCAAGCCCTCGGCCCGCCTATCAGGCACGAGTGAAAGCGCATCCTCACCCCACCCGCCGAATCGGAATCACCGAAGAAGCCTCACCCCGCTCCGCCTCCACCATCCGGTCGATCAGCCGCCGCGCCCACATGGCGCCGGCGTCGATGTTGAGGTTGTAGAACTTGTGGTCCGGGTGTTCCTCGATCGCCTTCTGCTGCGCTTCGAGGACCACCTCATCCTCGCGGAAGATGCCCGCCACGCCCTCGCGCAACTGGTGCGTGAGGCGCTGCTCACCCAGGCTGTAGTTGCGGGCGAAGGCCCAGAAGTAGAGGCAGGTGTTCCCGGTCTCGGGCGTGATGGTGTTGAGCACCATGCCGTTGACGCCCTGGCTGCGATCGCCCTGCGGCGCGCCAGTGCCAGCGGGCGCCACGCCGACGTCGATCGCCACCGTGCAGGGCGCCTCGAAGCGAATGATCTGCCAGCGGTCCACCGGGCCCTTGTAGCCGCGGGCCTGCTGGATCTGGCCGGCCCAGAACGGCGGCGCCTCGATGTTCTCCATCCAGCGAGTCACGGTGGCGGTGCGGTCACCGTGCGTGGCGACGAAGGGGGCTTCGGCCACGGCGCGGTTGCCGATGCTGCTGCCGTGCACGAAGGTCTCGTGCGTGAGGTCCATCAGGTTGTCGATCACCAGCCGGTAGTCGCACTTCACACGGATCATCTTGCCGTCACCGGCCCATGCCGGGTCGTGGTTCCAGCGCAGATCGGGGATCAGCGATTCGTCGGCCAGTGCCGGGTCGCCCGGCCACACCCAGATGAAGCGGTGCTTCTCGGCGACCGGAAAGCGCCGCACGCAGGCCGAGGGGTTGATGGTCTCCTGGCTCGGCATGTGGGTGCAGCGGCCCTCGGCGTTGAACACCAGGCCGTGGTAGCCGCAGACCACCTCGTCGCCCTCCAGCCACCCCATCGAGAGCGGCAGCAGGCGGTGCCAGCAGGCGTCCTCCAGTGCGGCCACGCGGCCGTCGGTCTGGCGGTACAGCACCAGTTTCTGGTTGCAGATCGTGCGGGCCAGCAGGCTGCGGCCGACCTCCACGTCGTACGCGGCGGCGTACCAGGCGTTCAGGGGAAAGTGGTTGGGCGCGGTGTTCATGGATACGCAATGTATACATGAAAGCCAAAATATCCAATGAAATCTTCCTGAATTGGTCGAAAATACCCATTACTGTATTCAATCCGTTCAACGCAGTTGCCAGCCAGACGGGCTTCGGCTACCGTCGGCGCCTTCCGCAACCCCCACACCTGGAGACAAGATGAGCCTGAATCCCCCGTTCCGCGCCGACCACGTCGGCAGCTTTCTGCGCCCCGCCTACCTGCTGCAGGCGCGCGAACAGAAGGCCAAGGGCGAGATCACGGCCGCCCAGCTGCGCGAGGTCGAGGACCGCGCGATCACCGAGATCGTGAAGTTCCAGGCCGACGTCGGCCTGCAGTCCATCACCGACGGCGAGTTCCGCCGCACCTACTTCCATATCGACTTCCTGGAGCAGCTCGGCGGGGTGAAGACCGACATCCCGGTCACCATCCGCAAGCCCGACGGCACCGAGGAACTGGCCCCGCCGGTGATCCGCGTGATCGACAAGGTGCGCCACGCGAAGAACATCCAGCTCGCCGACTTCCAGTACCTGCAGGCGCAGGTGAAGGCGCTCGGCCTGCCCGGCCTCATGCCGAAGGTCACCATCCCCTCGCCCACCATGCTGCACTTCCGCGGCGGGCGCGCCGGCATCAGCAAGGACGCCTACCCCGAGCTCGACCCGGTGTTCTACGACGACGTGGCCCAGGCCTACGCCGACGAGCTGCAGAGCCTGGCCGACGCCGGCTGCACCTATGTGCAGATGGACGACACCAACATGGCCTACCTGTGCGACGAGAAGATGCGCGAGGCAGCCCGCCAGCGCGGTGACGACCCCAACGAACTGCCGCACCGCTACGCCAGCTTCATCAACAAGGTGGTGGACAGGAAGCCCAAGGGCATGACGCTGGCCATGCACCTGTGCCGCGGCAACTTCAAGAGCACGCACGCCGCGGCCGGCAACTACGAGCCGGTGGCCGAAGCGCTGCTGTCCGAGATGAAGCTCGACGCCTTTTTCCTGGAATATGACGACGACCGCTCGGGCGACTTCCGCCCGCTGCGCTATCTGGGCAAGGGCAAGACGGTGGTGCTGGGCCTGGTCACCACCAAGTTCGGCCAGCTCGAGAGCAAGGACGACCTGAAACGCCGCATCGACGAAGCCGCGAAGTACGCCCCGCTGGAACAGCTGTGCCTGTCGCCGCAGTGCGGCTTCTCCAGCACCGTGCACGGCAACAACATCGCCGTGGAAGACCAGCGCAAGAAGCTGGCGCTGGTGGTGGAGACGGCGCGCGAAGTCTGGGGCGCATGAGGTCGCACTGGGCAAAAAAAGGGGCGGCCCATGGCCGCCCCTTTTTTGTTGGCGCTGCGCGCCCGTTTACTTGTCGTGCTTCGCGACCAGCGCGCGGGCCTCGGCGACGAGCTTCGCGCCGTCGATGCCCTTGCCCTTCACTTCTTTCACCCAGTCCGCCTCCACCGTTGCAGCGGCGGCCTTCCAGCGCGCCGTCTCCGCGGCGTCCAGCGTGACGATGTTGTTGCCCGCCTTCTTCGCCACGTCCAGCCCCACCTTGTCGGCTTCGTCCATGGCGCGCCCGAACAGCGCGGCGGTCTCGACGCCCGCGTTGGCATCGATCACCTTCTTCAGATCGGCCGGCAGCTTCTCGTAGCTGCCGCGGCTCATCACCATCGCAAAGGTCTGGGTGAACAGGCCGGTGGAGCCCGTGAAGCCGGTGTGGTGCTTCACCAGTTCCGCGATCTTGAGCGAGGGCGTCACCTCCCAGGGGATGGTGGTGCCGTCGATCACGCCCTTGGAGAGTGCCTCCGTGACGGCCGGCACCGGCATGCCCACCGGCGTGGCGCCCAATTTGCCGAGCATGTTGTTGATGATGCGCGAGCCGCCGCGCACCTTCATGCCACGCAGGCTCTCAAGGCCAGTGACGGGTGTCTTGGTGTGAAACAGGCCCGGGCCATGCGTGTGCGCAGCCAGCAGCTTGACCTGACGGAATTCGTCGGCCGCGTTCTTTTCCACGTACTCGTGGAAGGCACGCGAAGCCGGCTCGGCCGCACCGCTCATGAACGGCAGCTCGAACACCTCGGCCTTGTTGAAGCGTCCGGGTGTGTAGCCGAGCACCGTCCACACGATGTCGGCCACGCCATCGCGCGCCTGGTCGAACAGTTGCGGCGGCGAGCCGCCCATGGACATGGAGTGGAACAGTTGCACCTTGATGCGACCGCCCGACTCGGCCTCGATCTTCTTCGCCCACGGCGTGATCGCACGCGCGGGAATGGGAGCCTGAGGCGGCAGGAACTGGTGCAGGCGCAGGGTGATGGTCGGTTGGGCCAGGGCCTTGCCGGCCAGCGAAGCAGCGCCCAAAGCGGCAGCGGCCGCGATCGCGCCGCGGCGGTTCAAAAGGGTCATGGAAAGCGGTCTGTCGTGAAGGAAAAGACGTGCACCCGAAGGCGCACCCAGGCATGTGCCACGTCAAGCACAAGACCTTCACTGTGCAGCGACCGGTGGCGTTGCGCCACCGGGCAGCGGAACTTTCAGCTATGCCGTTATGGTATGAAGCCCTTTGACTTCATGTCTTTTCATGTGATTGCATCTGACCCCATCTGAGCGCAACTGCCATGGCCGCACCCCTGCACATCCACCTCGACTTCATCTCACCCTACGGCTACTTCGCCTCGTTGCGCGTGGAGGCACTGGCCGCGCGCCACGGCCGCACCGTGGCCTGGCATCCCATGCTGCTGGGCGTGGCCGTGCTCAAGGTGATGGGCCTCAAGCCGCTGATGGACACCCCGCTCAAGGGCGACTACGTGGATCGTGATGTGCGCCGCTACGCGCGCGAACACGGCCTGCCCATGCAGCGACAACCGCGCGACCCGGTGATGAACCCGCTGGCCTGCGGCCGCGCACTGGCCTGGGTGAACCGGCACCTGCCCGAGCGCGCGGGTGAGGTGGTGCACGCGATCTACCGCGCTTACTGGGGCGAGGCGCAAGACCTGTCGACGCCGGTGTCGCTGGAACCATTCGTGGGTAAAACCATTGCGCGAGCGGCCGCTGGCGAAGAAGCGGCCGCGCTGTTGCGCGCCGAGGTCGACGCCTCCATCGCCGCGGGCGTGTTCGGTTCGCCCACGCTCATCATCGACGGCGAGCCCTTCTGGGGCGTGGACAAACTGGAGCAGGCCCAGAGGTGGCTTGAACGCGGCGGCTGGTAGTCAAGGCAGGCGCCGCCCCGTGCAAAGGACACGCGGACGCCGCGAACGCGCCCGGGCCGTGGCCGTGGCCGTGGCCAAAGATGACCGATGTCAGGGCATTCCTGGAACCGAGCAGCGTCTCAGGTCACCCAGTGGCAGTCCAAGGAACACCCCCATGCCCACCCCCCTGCTGGATATCTGCAACCACCTCCAAGAAAACGCCCATGGCCACAGCTGCGCCCACGTCCTGCAATCGAGCGGGGGTGCAGATTGCCTGGAGATCGACATCGACGGCACGGACTTCCTTCTCACGCGCACGCCGTCCTGGTGCGAAGGATTGGCGCTGATAGCCGAACTGGGTTGCCTGGCCGCTCAGGTCGACCCCTTGCTGCATGAGGCCATGAGCGACAACCTGGATCGCGCACTCAGTCATCGCCCCGTCTTCTCCATCGATCGGCAGGCGCAAGGCGCCGTACTCACGGCAGTCCAGCGAATTCCGTTCATCGACCTCCACACGCCCACGCTCGTAGAGAACCTGCTTGAAGTCGCCGCGCTGCGGCGCCGATGGCACGAGAACGGTTGGCTGCTTCAACCCACGTCCGGAGAACCCACTTGACCCCCCACAGCAGCAACTGCACACACTCCGCGCCCCAATCACTGTCGGGATTCGCCAGCACGGCTACTCCCCCCGGGGGCAGCAACACGCCAGAGACGTACCACATCGAGCGCACACACAAGGCGGCCGGCACCCGCGTCAGGGGCACCACCGGGCACAGCAGACGGCCCGTGATGACGCCCGAAAAACGCGCCCGCTTGGCCAAACGGGCCCAGGAAGCCCAACGGGCCGCCGGCATCGTGGTGCGAACTACAGACCCCGAACACCGCGCCGCGCACGAGGAACAGGCGGGTGGCGCAATGCGCTCGATCGTGCAATGGCTCTCCAGCGCGAGCAAAGCGGTGTACCAGTCCCTGCCCGTCATGCCCGCCCTGGGCCTGCCCACGGCCGACGGGGCCGCGCTACCGGCCAAATCCCTGGGTGAGGGCGGTGTGGTGACGATCACCTACAACTTCGCTCCCCAGGAGCACGACCCCGAACTCTTCATCGACACGTACCGTGAAATCCTTCCTCCCGGCTTCCAGCCCGAGCATGTTCCGCGCGAGGTGCCCACCATCGCCGAGCCGCTGAACCCCGGGGAAGCCGACTCGCAAGGCATCCGCGATGCCCTGCGCAAGCTGTATCCGCACCACAAGATCCACACCGTAGAGGCACTTCCGTACTGCAACTACCCCTACCCCCGCAATCTGGCCATCGAGGGGCCCCATGGCATGTTGACGAATACCCGTGAAGCCTCTTTCCGGCTCGAGTGCGCGCGAGTGGCACTCACCCGCTACTTCGATCAGAAGGGCATCCCGTATGCCAAGGCGCCCGCTGATCTGAAGATCAACTTCGCCAATGTGCAATGGGTGCCTGACCTGGACATGCTGGTCGTTGCGGACGTGGACAAACCCACCCGCGACTGGCTCCTCAAGGCCTACGACAACCCCACGCGACAGCTCACTCTGTTCCTCAACAATGAACGTGAGACGCCTAGTGGCAAAAAACTTTGCTACGACATGGACATTGCTTTCTACGTCGTACCCACGCAGAACGACGACTGGGTCGCCTTGATCCACGACCCCTGCATCGAGGAGTGGCACCTGCAGGTCGATTCGACGATCTCGACCTCCGTTCAGACAAGCACCCCGTTGTCGGACATCCTGGCCAAGACGGGGCTGAAAGTGATACGACTCAGCGAAGCCGACACGCTGCGCCTGACGGCCAATGCGCTGACGTCATATGACGGAAGCGGAAGGCTGCTCATGACGGACCCGACCATGTCGAAGAAGCTCAAGAAAGATCTGCAGCAAGCAGGCGTGACGCCCGTGACCGCCGGCGAGCGGCTCGGGCACAGCGGCAACACCATCTCGCATTTCGGCATTCACTGCCTTACACTGCACATCCCGGCTTACCGAGCCGAACCCACCGAGTCAGGCAGCCAGGATTTATCCGCCGAACACGACAAGTCGGACCTCTGAGCGGCTTGTGCCCGGGGCGCACGGATGGCCCGGAGTCACCCGCTTCGTCAGGGCATCGAGGTCATGGAAGGGTGTTCACAAACACCACCTCGGTCGCTACTGCGATGGCGGACAGGGCTGCCTTGAGGCGCTCGACCAGCGCCGCGTCGGTCGGGCCGTCAAAGCGCACCGTGGCGTGATGGCGCCCGCCCTCCTCGCGTGCACTCACCTGCACGCCGCGCTCCGGTGCCAGATCCCGGGCGAGGTCAGTGAGCCGCAGTTCGATGGCGCGCAGCCGCAGTGCAGGCTTGAAGACCTTGCCGATCGCCGTTAACGGCAAGACATCCACGATCAACACGCGTTTGGGCACGGCGGGCCGTTCGTACACCTGCGGTGCCACCGCGCCGAGCAATTCTTCGGCACCGATGCCCGCCCCCGCGCGCAACACCACGAAGGCCGCGGGCACCTCGCCCGCGTAGGCGTCGGGCTCGGCCACCACCGCGCATTGCGCCACCGCGGGGTGGGCCAGAAAGGCGTCTTCCACCAGGCCGGGGTCGATGTTGTGCGAGCCGCGGATGATCACGTCCTTGGCGCGGCCGGTGATGTGCACACGGCCTTCGGTGTCGAGGTGGCCGAGGTCGCCCGAGACGATCCAGCCCCGCTCGAACATGCCGGCGTTGCGCTTCGCGTCGAGGTAGCCCGGGCTCATGTGCGGGCCGCGCAGCACCATCACGCCGGTCTCGCCACTCGCGCTGCGCTCGGCAAGCTGCGCCTCGCCGTCGCGCCAGGGCACGGCGTGAACCTCGGTGAAGGGCAGGCGCCAGCCCGCCGAGCCCGGCACACGCGGCGCGTGCAGCGGCTCGATGCTCACCAGCCCCGCGCACTCGGTCATGCCCAGGATGTTGCGCACGGGGATGCCGGTGCCGGCCTCGAAGCGCTGCGCAAGCTCGGTGGGCAGCGGTGAGCCGCCGGTATAGGCCGCACGGATACGAGACACGTCGGCGTCGATCGGCACACCAAGCAGGCTGGCCAGCACGGTGGGCACGCAGGCCAGATGCGTCACGCCTTCGCGTTCGCAGAAGCGCCAGTAGCGCTGCACGAAGCCCGCGCTGCGCATGCCGCTCAAGGTGGGCAGCACCTGGCGCGCACCCACCGCCAGCAAGGCGAGACCGTAGACAAAGGCCCCCGCCACGTGGAACAGCGGGAAGCCATTGACCTCGACGCTGTGCTCGTCGCAGTCGTAATAGGCGTGGGCGAACCAGGCCGTGTGCGCCTCGTTGCCTGCGGTGTGCTGTGCCAGCTTGGGCGCACCGGTGGTGCCACCCGTGTGGAACAGCGCCACCACGCGGTCGGGGTTCAGATCCGGCTCGAAGGTCAGCGCATCGGGCTGCGCGGCCATCAGGCTCTGCAGCGACGCGAGGCCGGGCACGCTTTCGTCGACGGTGATCTGCACCAGCGTGCATGCGTGGTGCTGCTGCACCTTCAAGGCGGTGGGCCACACCGCGAGTTCGGCGTTCGGGCCGAGTGCCACGAGCAGCTTCGCGTTGGCTGCCTGCATCAACGCCGCGATGTGATCGGGCTGCAGCAGCACGTTGATGGGGCACACGCGGCCTGCAAGCTGCGCCCCCCACAGCACCGCATGGGCCTCGGGCATGTTGGGTGCCAGCAAGGCCACGCTGTCGTGGGGGCCGATGCCGAGCGCGCGAAAGGCATTCGCCGCGCGATGGATGTTCGCCAGCAGCTCGCGATAGGACACGCGCTGCGGCTCGCTGGCAAGATCCGCGTCACGCAGGAAGGTGAAGGCCTCTCGATCGGGGAAGCGTTCGGCGGCGGCGCGGATCAGGCCGTAAGGCGTGCGCTGCGGCGCCACCTCGTGCAGGGGCCGCTGCTCCAGCCGCTCGATGTCGGCCAGCGAGGTGAAGGCCTTCATGTCAAACCCAGCAGGCGCACGGCGTTGCCTTTGAGGATGCCGGGCATCACCTCGGGCTTGAAGCCGGCGACCTCGAAATCCTTCATCCAGCGCTCGGGGGTGATGAGCGGGTAGTCGCTGCCGAACAGCACGCGGTCTTTCAGAAGCGTGTTGGCGTATTGCACGAGCTGCTTGGGAAAGTACTTCGGGCTCCAGCCGCTGAGGTCGATCCACACGTTGGGTTTGTGCGTGGCCACGCTGAGTGCTTCGTCCTGCCAGGGGAAGCTGGGGTGCGCCATCACGATCTGCATGTCGGGGAAGTCGATCGCCACGTCGTCGAGGTGCATCGGGTTGCTGTACTCCAGCCGCAGCCCGCCACCGCAGCGCATGCCCGAACCGATGCCGCTGTGGCCGGTGTGGAAGATGGCCGGCAGCTTGTGCGCGTTGATGACCTCGTAGATCGGCCAGGCCATCTTGTCGTAGGGGTGGTAGCCCTGCACCGTGGGGTGAAACTTGAAGCCCTTGACGCCCTCTTCCTTGATCAGCCGCTCGGCCTCGCGCGCGCCCATCTTGCCCTTGTGCGGGTCGATGCTCGCGAACGCAATCATCATGTCGCTGTTCTCGCGCGCGGCCTGCGCGATCTCCTCGTTCGGGATGCGGCGGCGGCCCAGCTTGCTCTCGCTGTCGACCGTGAACATCACGAGGCCGATCTTCTTCTCGCGGTAGTAAGCGATCGTCTCGGCGATCGTGGGCCGGCGGTTGCTGCCAAAGTATTTGTCCGCCGCGCGGTCGTATTCCTCGCCGTAGTTGTCGAACGGGTTCCAGCAACTCACTTCGGCGTGGGTGTGGATGTCGATGGCGATCAGGTTCTGGTGGTCCATGGAGGGTCTCCGATTGAATTCTGTTGGCCTGTTTGGTTGGTGGGTGTCAGGGCGATGCCCCTGGCTTTGGGGGCGCAACTGCGGCGGTCCTCGCTGCACGAGGACTTCCCTGTGGTGCTCGCGGGCAGGGCGCGCGGCATAACTCGCTGCATGCGCTTTGCGCATTCCGCTCGGACAGATGCCGCGAGTCAGTTATTGATGCGCGCTGCGCGCGCCGCCCTGCCCCCTGCGCTCCTCGGCGCCGCACATGCGCCCCCAAAGCCAGGGGCACCGCCCTGACGCAAGCGTGGCTGGTATTCCACCGGTGGCGCGCCCACACCTCGTCGCCGAGGGCTTGGGCTGTGTGGCCGGGGGCGCCTGTGCGCAGCCGAGGAGCACAGGGTGGGTGGGCGCGCGCGCAGCGCGCTTCGTGAACTGACTCGCGGCGTCTGTTTGAGCGGAGCGCGCAACGCGCGCGCAGCGAGTTACGCCGCGGCCCACCCACCCGAGCACCGCAGGGAACCCTTCGCGCAGCGAAGGGCTGCGCACTTGAAGCCCCCGGCCACACAGCCCAAGCCCTCGGCCCGCCAACAAAGTCGGCCATCAATGCATGCATCAAACCACGCCCACTCATCCTGGATCAGGGTAAACCCGCATGCGATTCCAACACCGCGGGATTGATTTGGTTATTAGTTATAACAATAATCGCCCATCCCCACAAGGCACGAGAACCATGCCCATCCAGACCAACGACCTCACCATCGAACTGCGCGGAGACCAGCAGCAGATCGCCCTCATCACCCTCAACCGCCCCACCAAGCGCAACGCGCTCAACGACGGCCTGGTGCTGGCCATCCGCGACATCTTCCAGGGCATGCCGCACAGCGTGCGCGCCGCCGTCATCCACGGCAATGGCGACCACTTCTGCGCCGGCCTCGACCTCTCCGAACTCAGCGAACGCGACGCCGCTGCCGGGTTGCACCACTCGCGCATGTGGCACGCCGCGCTCGATTGCGTGGAACGCGGCCCGGTGCCGGTGGTGGCCGCGCTGCACGGCGCCGTCGTCGGTGGCGGCCTGGAACTCGCCAGCGCCTGCCATGTGCGTGTGGCCGACGCGTCCACCTTCTTCGCGTTGCCTGAAGGCTCGCGCGGCATCTTCGTCGGCGGCGGCGGCTCGGTGCGCATTCCGCGCCTCATCGGCACCGCGCGCATGGCCGACATGATGTTCACCGGCCGCGTCTACAACGCCGAAGAAGGCGAGCGCACCGGCCTGGCGCAGTACCTCGTGCCCCAGGGCACGGCGCTGGACAAGGCGCTGGAGCTGGCCACCCGCATCGCCAGCAACGCGCCGCTCACCAATTACGCGCTCATGCAGGCGCTGCCGCGCATCGCCGACCAGACAGCCGATCACGGGTTCTTCACCGAGGCGCTGATCTCGGCCATCGTGCAGGACGCGCCCGAAGCCAAGGCCCGCGTGCGCGAGTTCCTTGAAGGTCGCGGGCCGAAGGTGAAAAAGCAATGAGCGTGGCACCGCGTTACCGCGCGCTGGCCTTCGGCGTCACCGAGGCCGAGCTGCGCCACACCGCCGACGGCACCGGCTACCTGAAAGCGAAGGTACCGCTGCAGGCCTGGCCCCAGCGCATCACCGATCGCCTCTTGCACTGGGCACAGGTCGCGCCCGATCGCAGCTTCATGGCCAGGCGCATCAAGAACGCGGATGGCACCACCGGCGACTGGCAGCACCTCACCTACGCACAGGCGCTCGATGCCGCGCGTTGCATCGGCCAGGCGCTGCTGGACCGCGGCCTGAGCGCCGAGCGCCCGGTGCTGATCGTGAGCGAGAACGACCTCGAGCACGCGCAGATCGCACTCGGCTGCCTGTATGCCGGCATCCCCTGGGCGCCGGCCTCGCCCGCCTACTCGCTGGTCAGCCAGGACTTCGACAAGCTGCGTCACCTGGTGAACACGCTCACGCCGGGCTTGGTGTACGCGGCCGACGCGCCACGCTACGAGCGCGCACTGCTCGCCACGCTGGGCGAAGACGTCGAGATCGTCACCGGCAGCGGCAGCGTGCCGGGCCGGCCCACCACCAGCTTTGCGGCCCTGCGCGCCACCGCGCCGACGCCCGCGGTGGACGCCGCCATGCAGGCCACCGGGCCCGACACCATCGTCAAGTTCCTGTTCACCTCGGGTTCGACCAAGCTGCCCAAGGCGGTCATCAACACGCAGCGCATGTGGTGCGCCAACCAGCAGCAGATGGCGCAAAGCATGCCGGTGCTGGCCGACCCCGACAGCCCGCCCGTGCTGGTGGACTGGCTACCCTGGAACCACACCTTCGGCGGCAACCACAACTTCGGCCTCACGCTGATGCACGGTGGCACGCTCTACATCGACGACGGCAAGCCCACGCCCACCCTCATCGGCGAGACGCTGCGCAACCTGCGTGAGATCGCGCCCACGGTGTACTTCAACGTACCCACCGGTTTCGAGGCCATTGCCAACGCGATGAAGACCGACACCGTGCTGCGTGACACGCTGCTCAGCCGGGTGCGCATGTTCTTCTACGCCGGCGCCGCGCTCGCGCAGCCGGTGTGGGACACGCTGCACGCCGTGCAGGAGCAGGCGATCGGCGAGCGCATCGTCATGGGCACCGGCCTGGGCATGACGGAGTCCGGCCCGTTCGGCATCTTCATCACCCGGCCCGAGGTGAAATCGGGTGACCTGGGCCTGCCCGCGCCGGGGCTGGAGCTCAAGCTCGTGCCCAGTGGCGACAAGGTGGAGGTGCGCTACCGCGGCCCCAACATCACGCCCGGCTACTGGCGCAGCCCCGAAGCCACCGCCGAGGCCTTCGACGAGGAAGGCTTCTTCTGCACCGGAGACGCCGTCACCTGGATCGACCCCGCGCAGCCCGACCTGGGCCTGCGTTTCGACGGCCGCATCGCCGAAGACTTCAAGCTTGCCACCGGCACCTTCGTGAGCGTGGGCCCGTTGCGCGCGAAGATCATCGCGGCGGGCGCGCCCTTCGTGCAGGACGCGGTCATCACCGGGCTGAACGAGCGCGAAGTCGGCGCCATGCTGTTCACCACGCCCGCCGTTCGCACACTGGCCGGCCTGCCGGCCGACGCACCGCTCACCGACGTGCTGGCGCACCCGAAGGTGCTGGCGCACTTTCAGCAGGTCATCGACGACCTGGCTGCGCAGAGCACCGGCAGCGCCACCCGCGTGGCCCGCTGCATCCTGCTGGCCGAGCCGCCCAGCATCGACAAGGGCGAGGTCACCGACAAGGGCTCGATCAACCAGCGCGCCGTGCTCAAGCACCGCGCCGACCTTGTGGCCGCGCTGCACGCGGGCGCGGCGCCCGACACACTGCTTCCGCAAACACAAACGCAAACCCCACACCAGAGGAGACAAGCATGAAGATCGAAGGACAGGCCGCACTCGTCACCGGCGGCGGCTCGGGCCTGGGCGAGGCCACCGCGCGCGAGCTCGCGCGCCTGGGCGCCAAGGTGGCCGTGCTCGACGTGAACCTGGACAACGCCAGGCGCGTGGCGGCCGACATCGGTGGCGCGGCCTTCGCCTGCGACATCACGAACACCGACAGCCTGCAAGCCGCGATCGACGGCGCCGCTGCCGCCCACGGCCCGGCGCGCATCCTCATGAACATCGCCGGCATCGGCACCGCCAAACGCGTGGTGCAGAAGGATGGCAGCGCCGCGCCGCTGGACGACTTCGCGCGCGTGATCAACGTCAACCTGATCGGTACCTACAACGCCAGCCGGCTGTTCGCCGCCGCCTGCGCGAAGCTCGACGCGCTGGAAGACGGCGAGCGCGGCGTGATGCTGTTCACCGCCAGCGTGGCCGCGTTCGACGGCCAGGTGGGCCAGCAGGCCTACAGCGCGTCCAAGGGCGGCCTGGTCGGCATGACGCTGCCGATGGCGCGCGATCTCGCGCAGCACGGCATCCGTGTCTGCACCATCGCGCCTGGCCTGTTCTCCACGCCGCTCATGCGCCAGTTGCCCGAGCCGGTGCAGGCATCGCTGGCCGCGAGCATTCCGTTCCCGCCGCGCCTGGGCAAGCCCGAGGAGTTCGCGGCGCTGGCGGCGCACATCGTCACCAACACGCACTTGAACGGCGAGGTGATCCGCCTCGACGGCGCACTGCGCATGGCCCCGCGCTGAAGCGCGCTGATCGAACCGACAAGCACACGAACAAGACGCCGGACCGGCCACCCGAGGAGACACCATGACACGCTTTCCCATGAAAGGCGGCATCGCGCTCGGCGCGGCCGCGCTGTTGAGCGCCTGCGTGAGCACGCCCGCCACCGCACCCGCGCCCGCGCGCCTGGGCCCTGCCAGCGGCGCCGCGCTGCAGGCCTGCGAGGCCCTGGCCGCGCGGTTCCAGCACCCGGCCACACGCATCGAATCGGCGGCACCGGTGGCCGCAGGCGGCCTGCAGATCGGTGGCCAGCCCATTGCCGCACACTGCCTGGTCAAGGGCCGCATGCACGAGCGCAAGGGCAGCGACGGGCGCGACTACGCCATCGGCTTCGAGATGCGCCTGCCCCAGGCCTGGAACGGGCGGTTCTACTACCAGGGCAACGGTGGCCTCGATGGCGCAGTGCGTCCTGCCGAAGGCGCGCTCGGCGGCGGCCCGCTCACCGGCGCGCTGGCGCAGGGTTTCGCGGTCATCAGCTCCGACGCCGGGCATACCGGGCCACAAACACCCTACTTCGGCCTGGAGCCGCAGGCCCGGCTCGACTACGGTTACCAGGCCGTGGCCAGGCTCACGCCCATGGCCAAGGGCCTGATCCGAAGCGCCTACGGCAAGGCGCCTGACCGCTCCTACATCGGCGGCTGCTCCAACGGCGGGCGCCACGCCATGGTGGCCGCCAGCCGCCTGGGCGATCAGTACGACGGCTACCTCATCGGCGCGCCCGGCTACCGTCTGCCCAATGCGGCGCTGGCGCAGCTCTGGGGCGCGCAGCGCTGGGCCGCCATCGCCACGCCGGGCACCACGGTGCGCCACCCGCTCAACCCCAACGCCAGCATCCCCGACCTGGGCACCGCCCTCACCGCGGCCGAGCGCCAGACCGTGGCCCGTGCCGTGCTGCAGCGCTGCGACGCACTCGACGGCCTGGCAGACGGTCTGGTGCAGGCCACCCAGGCCTGCCAGGCCGCGTTCGACGTGGCGCGCGACGTGCCCACCTGCGGCAGCGGCGGGCGCGACGGCAACTGCCTCACCCTGCCGCAGAAGGACGTGCTGGCGCAGGTGCACGCGGGCGCCAGGACCAGCAAAGGCCAGCCGGTCTACAGCGCCTTCCCCTGGGACCCGGGCATCGCGGCCACCAACTGGGCGACCTGGAAGTTCGTCAACGCGGTCGCACTCGACCCGCTGTCCGTGGGTACGGTCTTCACCGCCCCGCCCGCAGCGCCGGTGAACTTCGCCAGCGCCGACATCGACGCACTGCTCGCGGCCGTGTCCGCCACCAACGACACCTACCGCGAATCCGGCGTGTCGCTCATGGGCCCGCCCGGCCACGAAAAGCCCGACAACCTGCTGCCGCTGCGCGCACGGGGTGCGAAGATGGTGCTCTACCACGGCGTGAGCGACGCCATCTTCTCGGCCGAGGACACGCGCCAGTGGTTCGAGCGCCTGCAGGCCAGCCAGGGCGGCCGCGCCGCCGACTTTGCGCGCTACTTCCCCGTGCCCGGCATGAACCACTGCAGTGGCGGCCCGGCCACCGACCAGTTCGACCTGCTCGGCCCGCTGGTGCGCTGGGTGGAGCATGGCGAGCCGCCCCAGGCCGTGAAGGCCGTGGCGCGCGGCGCCGGCAACCCCGGCGGCGTGAACGCCGAACTGCCCGCGGGCTGGTCGCCCCAGCGCAGCCGCCCGCTGTGCGCCTACCCGAGCGTGGCGCGCTACCGAAGCGGTGACCCCGAAAACGCCACCAGTTTTTCCTGCCAGTAATCCATGAACAAAACCGTCGTTTATGAAGTGGAGGTGATGTTCGGCGACTGCGATCCCGCCGGCATCGTCTTCTTCCCCAATTTCAGCAAGTGGATGGACGCCGCGTCGTTGAACTTCTTCGTCAAGTGCGGCGTGCCGCCGTGGCGCGAGCTGGTCAAGACGCGCGGCATCATCGGCACGCCATTGCTGGAGATCCACACGAAGTTCAGCAAACCCGCCACCTACGGCGAGCGGCTGCAGGTGCACACCAGCGTCATCGAATGGGGCGCCAAAGTGTTCAAGCACCAGCACCGCGTGATGCGGGGCGACACGCTGCTGTGCGAAGGCACCGAGGTGCGCGCGTTCTGCGAGCGCCACCCCGACGATGCCTCGCGCATCCGCGCCATACCGGTGCCCGAAGACATCAAGGCCCTGTGCACCTGAAGCCACGCCACCGATGAGCGAACTCTCCATCGCCAACGCCCTGCGCCGCCCGCGCGCTGCACGCAAGGCCGGTGCGGCCGCCGACGGTGCACGACGCACACCATCGAACGGCGACGTGCCCCTGGGCGAAGGCAACGCCAGCGACAGGCTGCCCGACACCGCCTTCCTCGAATCCCTGGTCGGCTACAACGCGCGGCGCGCGGCCCTGTCGGTGATTGCGGTGTTCCTGCGCCGCATGGCGCCGTTCGAGTTGCGGCCGGTGGATTTCTCGGTGCTGAGCGTAATCGCGCACAACCCGGGCGTCACTTCGCGCCAGATCTGCGCCGCACTGGACATCCTGCCGCCCAACCTGGTGGGCATGGTCAAGGCGCTGCACAAGCGCAAGCTCATTGCCCGCCGCCCCCACCCGAGCGACCGCCGCGCGCTCGGCCTGCACCTCACGCCCAGCGGCGAGCGGCTGTACCGCGAGGCGCAGGCCATGGCCAGCGCCCTGGAGAACGAGGCCACGTCGGCGCTCTCGCCCGAGGAGGTGCAGACCCTCATCGTGCTGCTGCGCAAGGTCTATCGTTCGGATACGCCGGGCGCGCCGGGAACCCCGGGCAGCGGCCACGGCGACGGCGACGGCGACGGCGTACTTTGACGCCGGGCTGCCCGCACCATCGGGTCTAACCCGGGTGGCCCGGGCGCCACATTGCTGCACCGCACACAGCTACCAACTTGGTAGCAACCGGGGGCGTGCCTATAGTGCGACGAAGGGGCCCCGTCCAGGCCGCGCCAGGAGACCGCCGATGAGCAAGGACAAGGAAGCGCTCGACCAGCTGTTCAACCTGCTGGAGTCGCGCTACGCCATGCGCGTGATCCAGGCGCTGGCCGATGGCCACCCGCAAACCTTCCGCCTGCTGCAGGATAGCGTGGGCGGCGTCACCCCCAACACGCTCAACACGCGCCTGAAAGAGCTGCGAGCGGCCCACCTGCTCGACCACTGCGGCACCGGCTACCGGCTCACGCCCCACGGCGCGGAACTGGCGCGCCGCCTGGGTGAGCTCAAGCCGTTCGCGGCGCGTTGGCAACTGCGCAACCACGGCACGCGCGGCAACGGCACGCGCAGCAGCAGCACGCGCGGCAACGGCTCCCGGGCCGCAGCACGCCCCCACGCCTGAGCCGCCGCCCGCCCGGTCTGCAGGGCCCGGCCTGCTGCGACGGCGGGTTCGGCGCAGCCGGGGCCCTAAAATCCTGCCCCGGCACGGGCGCTCCATGCCGCCCAGCTCCCCTGATCGGTCGGGCAGCGAGTCGCGGCCGCCGCCCGGGTCGCGCCGATCGGCGCCGGGCATCCAAGGCAGGTCGGTGTCGGGCGTCGGCTGGCGCACAGCCTGGGCTGGCGCCGCGGCATCACCTTCAGCCACCGCCGCGGGCGACGCACGGCGTCGCCACCCCCTTGAAATCCGCCATGGCGGCCCCATGTGCCCGACTTGTCGGGCAAACCGACCGCCATTCGCCGCTGCCCAGCGCCTTTTTTCACGAACCGCAACGCCTTGCCCACAATGAGCCAGACGCCCCCCAACGACCCGCAGACGAGCCCGGACGTTCCCGCGAGCGCCAACCGCCCCGACATGAGCCCTGAAGAGGCCGAAGCCGCACAGGCCGCCGGTGCAGCCGACGCGCTGGCCGCGCTGCAGGCCGAACTGGCCACACTGAAGGCACAGAACACCGACCTGGCCGACCAGTTCCTGCGCGCCAAGGCCGAGGCGGAAAACGCCCGCCGCCGCGCCGAGGACGAAATCGCCAAGGCGCGCAAGTTCGCGGTGGAGGGCTTTGCCGAAAGCCTGCTGGCCGTGGCCGACAGCCTGGAAGCCGGCCTGGCGGTGCAAGAGGCCACCAGCACACAACTGCGCGAAGGCACCGAAGCCACGCTCAAGCAGCTCTTGAGCGCTCTGGAGCGCAACAAGGTGGTCCAGATCGCCCCGGCCCCGGCCACCCGGTTCGACCCCCACCAGCACCAGGCCATCAGCATGGTGCCCGCCGAGCAGGAGGCCAACACCGTGGTCACGGTGCTGCAAAAGGGCTACCTGATCGCCGATCGCGTGCTGCGTCCGGCCCTGGTCACGGTGGCCGCGCCCAAATAAGGGGCGGGGGGGGTGGGGACCGCGTCTGTCCACGCACCGCCCCCTTGAATTCCCCAGGCTTATCCACACCTCGTCAACAGTTTTACCAACACCCTCGGAGTCACAGACATGGGACGCATCATCGGCATCGACCTCGGCACCACGAACTCGTGCGTGTCCATCATGGAAGGCAACAACACCAAGGTGATCGAGAACAGCGAAGGTGCGCGCACCACGCCCTCGATCGTCGCCTACCAGGAAGACGGTGAGGTGCTGGTCGGCGCCTCGGCCAAGCGCCAGGCCGTCACCAACCCCAAGAACACGCTGTACGCCATCAAGCGCCTGATCGGTCGCAAGTTCACCGAGAAGGAAGTGCAGAAGGACATCGACCTGATGCCCTACTCCATCGTGGCAGCCGACAACGGCGACGCCTGGGTGGAGGTGCGCGGCAAGAAGATTTCGGCCCAGCAGGTCTCGGCCGACATCCTGCGCAAGATGAAGAAGACCGCCGAGGACTACCTGGGCGAGCCGGTCACCGAGGCCGTCATTACCGTGCCCGCGTACTTCAACGACGCGCAGCGCCAGGCCACCAAGGACGCCGGCCGCATCGCCGGCCTGGACGTCAAGCGCATCATCAACGAGCCCACCGCCGCGGCCCTGGCCTTCGGCCTGGACAAGCAGGACAAGGGCGACCGCAAGATCGCCGTGTACGACCTCGGCGGCGGCACGTTTGACGTGTCGATCATCGAGATCGCCGACGTCGACGGCGAGAAGCAGTTCGAGGTGCTCTCCACCAACGGTGACACCTTCCTGGGCGGCGAAGACTTCGACCAGCGCATCATCGACCACATCATTTCCGAGTTCAAGAAAGAACAAGGCGTCGACCTGAGCAAGGACGTGCTGGCCCTGCAGCGCCTGAAGGAAGCGGCCGAGAAGGCCAAGATCGAGCTGTCCTCGTCCGCCGCGACCGACATCAACCTGCCCTACATCACGGCCGATGCCTCGGGCCCCAAGCACCTGAACATCAAGCTCACGCGCGCCAAGCTCGAAGCCCTGGTGGAAGAGCTGATCGAGCGCACCATCGCGCCCTGCCGCACCGCCATCAAGGACGCCGGCGTGAGCGTGGGCGAGATCCACGACGTCATCCTGGTCGGTGGCATGACCCGCATGCCCAAGGTGCAGGAGAAGGTCAAGGAGTTCTTCGGCAAGGAGCCGCGCAAGGACGTCAACCCCGATGAGGCTGTGGCCGTGGGCGCCGCGATCCAGGGCCAGGTGCTCAGTGGCGACCGCAAGGACGTGCTGCTGCTCGACGTGACCCCGCTGTCGCTGGGCATCGAGACCATGGGCGGCGTCATGACCAAGATGATCGCCAAGAACACCACCATCCCGACCAAGTTCTCGCAGGTGTTCTCCACCGCCGACGACAACCAGCCGGCCGTGACCATCAAGGTGTTCCAGGGCGAGCGTGAGATCGCTTCGGGCAACAAGCTGCTGGGCGAGTTCAACCTCGAAGGCATTCCCGCCGCACCGCGCGGCATGCCGCAGATCGAGGTGACCTTCGACATCGACGCCAACGGCATCCTGCACGTGGGCGCCAAGGACAAGGGCACCGGCAAGGAAAACAAGATCACCATCAAGGCGAACTCTGGCCTGTCCGAGGCCGAGATCCAGCAGATGGTGAAGGACGCCGAGCTCAACGCCGCGGAAGACAAGAAGAAGGTCGAACTCGTGCAGGCGCGCAACCAGGCCGAGGCCATGGTGCACAGCGTGAAGAAGAGCCTGTCCGAGCACGGCGACAAGCTCGAAGCCGGCGAGAAGTCCGCCATCGAGGACGCGCTCAAGGCGCTGGAAGAAGCCGCCCAGGGCGAGGACAAGGCCGACATCGAGGCCAAGACCACCGCCCTCATGACGGCGAGCCAGAAGCTGGGCGAGAAGGTCTATGCCGCACAGCAGGCCGAGCAGGCGGCTGGCCAGTCCGGCGCGGACGAAAGCGCCTCGCAGCAGTCGTCCAAGGCCGCCGATGACGACGTCGTCGACGCCGAGGTGAAGGAAGTCAAGAAAGGCTGATCGCGCCGCGACATCCGCCACACCGCCGCGTCCGCGCAAGCTGACGCGGCGTTCGTGTTCAAACACAAGCCCCGAACAACATGGCCAAACGCGACTATTACGAAGTGCTGGGTGTGCCCAAGAACGCCTCCGACGAGGAGATCAAGAAGGCGTACCGCAAGCTCGCGATGAAGTTCCACCCGGACCGCAACCAGGGTGATGCGGCCAAGGGCGCCGAAGAGAAATTCAAGGAGGCCAAGGAGGCCTACGAGATGCTCTCGGACGCACAGAAGAAAGCCGCCTACGACCAGTACGGTCACGCCGGCGTGGACCCGAACATGCGCGGCGGCCCGGGCGGGCCCGAAGGCTTCGGCAACTTCGGCGATGCCTTTGGCGACATCTTCGGCGACATCTTCGGCGGCGCGCGCCGCGGGGGTGGCGGGCGCCAGGTGTATCGCGGTGCCGACCTGTCCTACGCCATGGAGGTCTCGCTCGAAGAAGCCGCCAACGGCAAGGAAACGCAGATCCGCATCCCGAGCTGGGACGACTGCGAAACCTGCCACGGCAGCGGCGCCAAGCCGGGCACCAGCGCCAAGACCTGTGGCACCTGCCACGGCCAGGGCGTGGTGCAGATGCGCCAGGGCTTCTTCAGCGTGCAGCAGACCTGCCCCACCTGCCAGGGCCGCGGCAAGGTCATCCCCGAGCCGTGCACCACCTGCCACGGCCAGGGCAAGATCAAGAAGCAGAAGACGCTGGAAATCAAGATTCCCGCGGGCATCGACGACGGCCAGCGCATCCGCTCCACCGGCAATGGCGAACCGGGCCAGAACGGCGGGCCCGCGGGCGACCTGTACATCGAGATCCGTCTGCGCAAGCACGACATCTTCGAGCGCGACGGCGACGACCTGCACTGCCAGGTGCCAGTGAGCATGACGATCGCGGCCCTTGGTGGCGAGATCGATGTGCCCACGCTGCAGGGCAAGGCCACCATCGACCTGCCCGAAGGCACACAAAGCGGCAAGACCTTCCGCCTGCGCGGCAAAGGCATCAAGGGCGTTCGCAGCAGCTACCCCGGCGACCTGTACTGCCACGTGGCCGTCGAAACCCCGGTCAAGCTCACCGAACACCAGCGCAAGCTGCTCAAGGAACTCGACGAGTCGTTCAAGAAAGGCGGCCACAAGCACAGCCCGAACGACAAGGGGTGGTTCGAGAAAGCCAAAGACTTCTTCAGCTGAACGCGCGAGGGCGGGTCAGGGGGGCGGCACCGCCCCTGACCCGGCAAGCGCCTCGATGCGCCGGTGCACTGCGCTGTCGGGCACCGTTGGCCGGTTCTGCTTGCCCAGCAGGTAGTGCTCGGTGAAGAGGTCAAGCCAGGCCGCCAGGGCTTCGGCCGCCCGGGGCTCGCCCGCCAGTTCCAGGCACATCGCCCCCACTTCGGCGGTGCAGAAGTGGTCGTCGCGCGCCGCGCGGCGCAGCCGGTAGTTCGAGCGCTGCGCGGGGTGCAGACTGAGCACCGGCAACCCATCGAGGTAGCGGCTCTTGTTGAACATCTTGCGCGCCTCGGACCAGGTGCCGTCGAGCAGCACGAACAGCGGCCGCTTCTGCGCACCACTGCCCGGCACGGCCACGGGCGGCAGCAGCGACGTCACCACCCGCTCGGGCGCGACGAACTCGCCCGGAAACACCACATAGGGCTGCCACTGCGGGTCGTTGAGCAAGGCGATCAATGCCGGGTCGATCACCGTACGCGACCACTGGAAGGCATGGGTCCCGGCCACCAGGTCGGCGATCAGCCAGCCCGTGTTGCTGGGCTTGAGCGACTCGATGTCGCCCATGAGCAGGCACACGCCGGCACGCGTGTCCACACGCGGTTGCCAGGCGCAGATGCAATAGCGCGCATACAGGCGGCACCGCTCGCAGCGGCCCGGCGCAGAACCGCGTGCGTTGAACGGCTTGGTGGCAGCGGCCATGCGCGCGGCGCGCAGGCGGGCCACGGCATGGCTGTGGGCGTGGGGCATGAGGCGGCGACTGTACCCGCCGCCAGGGCTCCGCTCGTCAGGGAATGAAGTTGAGCCCCTCGGGCAGATCGCCCTGGATCGGCACTTCGAACAGCGGGCCGCCGCCATCGGGGTCGATCACCGTCGCCCCGTTGCTCGCGAAGAAGACCGCGATCTGCGACTGCGCACCCACCGCGAGCGGCGCGGCAGCCGCCACACCGATGTTGCTGAGGAAGGTGTGCGGGTTCTTCGGAATGCCCGGGATGCCGGCGAACGCGAGGTCGTTGCGGTACCAGGTGAGGCGGTCCTGCAGGCCGCCGGCGCGCACGATGGCGGTGCTGGTGGGGTTGGGTACGGTCACGTCGCCCTTGGCCACCTGCACGATCACCGGTTTGGCAGCGTGCCCCAGCGGCGGGTTCTGGCGGATCAGCGACGCGTACGACACCGGGTTGCCCGATTGCTGCACCCATTCGTTGCGGTCCAGCAGCTCGGCGATCGCCATCGCACCGGGCACGTTGTTCACCACCGGCGGCTGATCGCGCAGCGGGATGTTCTCGTTGAAGTTGAGGGGCACCGGCAGCTCTGCCGAGGGCGGCAGGTTCAGCAGCGTCGGCTGGCGGGTGGCGAGGCTCAGCCCGGTGAGGATGCGAAAGCTCGGGCTCAGGCGCGCGATCTCGGTGATTGATCCACCCGGCACGTTGGGCACGCCCGCCTGGATGTTGCGCTCCACGCCAAGCAGCATGGTGCCGTAGATGCCGCCGAACGACTGGCCCGCGTAGTAGATGCGGCCAGGGTCGAGGTCGCGCGTGCCATCGCCGTCGGCGTCCATGCCGACCTCGATCTGGCGCACCAGTTGCATCAGGTCGATCACGGTCTGGCGGAGGCCGTCGCGGCTGCTCACGATGGTCTGTGGTGCGGCGGCGTTCACGCCCTCGGTGTTGTCGATGAGGCCATTGCCGTCCTGGTCGATGCCGCGGCCACCCGCGGGCACCTGCACCGGCGCACCCACCTTGGGCAACACGTTCAACACGCCTTGCGCACCGCCGCCGTGGCCCACCACGTTGATCGACAGCGTGGCGATGCCACGCGACGCGAAGACCGAGGCCACCGTCCACGGCGCACCGTACATGCTGTCGGTGAAGCCGTGGCCGAAGATCGCGACCGGCCAGCCGCCGGCGGGTTTGGGCCACGACGGGAGAAAGAGCTGAAACACCAGTTGCTGGTTGCCTTGCGGTTGCGGCATGCCCGTGAGCGTGGCGGTGGGCGGGATCACCTTGGCCGCGTTCTGGTACTCGGGCGAGCTGTAGCGCCCATAGGCCACGTGCCCCACGGCACCGGCCACCACCTGCAGCGCGGGCGTGGGCAGGAAGCTGTCCGTGAACGCCGGTCCCGCGCCGGTCTGGCGCTTGAACTGGATGCCGGCCAGGTCCGCTACCGCAAACAGCGCACGCGCCGTGCCGCCGTTGGCCACCATGAAGTCGGCCGGCGCTGGCGTGCCCGCCTTGATGCGGCGCTGGATCTTGAGCAGATCGCCCGTGGCGGACTGCGTGGTGAACAGGGATGCCGCCACCACGTTGCGCCCGCCACCGCGCGCCACCGGCAGCGCGTCGCGCAGTTCGCGCTGGTGTGCATCGCGTCCGCCCAGGAAGTCGCCGTTCTTGAGCTTCTTGCCCTTGGCGTCGCGCACGGCGTTGGTCACCACCAGCAGGTAACGCGATCGCTCCTGCAGCAGTTCGTCGGACTCGAAAGCCAGCGTCTTGGTCGCCGGGTCCCACACCACCTGGTTGATGCCCACCTTCTGCCCGAAGCCGCGCAGCGTGAGCACGTCGCCCAGGTTCACCAGGTAGATGCTCTCGCTGTTCACCGACGCGGGGTCGATGTCGCCCGTGAACGGCACGGTGATGCGCGGTTGCGTGGAAAAGCCGTCGAGCGTGTTGATCACGTCGATGTCGGCGCAATCGCTCGGGCGCGCCGTGCAGTCGGGCTTGGGCAGGTTCACGCGGCGCAGCGTGGCGTTGCCGAACTCGGGCACCGTGTAACGGTTGCTCGGGAACGGCGAAGCTTGCGCGTCGTAGCGCACGGACACGCCGTCGGCCTGCGCGAGCGCGGGCCACGCCACCAGGGGAACAGCCAGCGTCAACGCCAGCCACAACGGGCGCTTGCAGAACTCGGTCATGGGTTTGTCTCCAGATGGGCCGCTGTCGCGGCGTGAACGCCGAGGCGCTTGTCTTCCTTCTCCGATCGGCGGTTATAGAGGCCGGCCGAACGGCGCGCCAGTGGGGGCTGGCGTTTTCCCTGAGCCGCCGCACCCGCCCGTTGTCGCCTGCGCGACGATGCTGCAGTGCGGAACCCGCGCGGCCCGGGCGGGTCCACCCTGGCGTTGAAGGAGACCGCATGTTCAAGACCCTGAAAGACCTGCTCGACCAGATATCGCGCGATCTGGCGCCCGATGCCCCGAACCCGCCGGGTGAGCACACCCTGCACCTGGCCACGGCGGTGCTGCTGGTGGAGGTGATGCGCGCCGCCCCCGAACTGCACGAAGACGAGCGCGATGCCGTCTTGCGCGCGCTGCGCCGCAAGTTCTCGCTGGCCGACGACGAGCTCGAACGCCTGATCGAGCTGGCGCACGACACCGCGCGCACCAGCAACGACTACCACCGCTTCACCAGCCTGCTCAACGAGCGCTTCAGCCAGCCGCAGAAGATCGCGGTGGTGGAGGCCATGTGGGAGGTGGCCTACGCCGACCAGCACCTGGACGTGCACGAGAACGCCGTCATCAACAAGGTGGCGGGGCTGCTGCACGTGACCCACGGCGAGTACATCGCAGCCAAGCTGCACGCACGACAGACGGTGCTGGGCGACGTGAGCTGAGGCAACGAAAGCCGCAGGCGCGCGGTTGCAAAGTCGCCCCGGATCTTTGCGCACGCACTGCGGTGCGTTTACGCACGCGACACACGGGCCGAGCACGATGAAGGCTCATCAACCGCTCCCGAAAGGAGACAACATGAAAGCCCGTGAACTGCTCTCGATCGCCGTCGCGACCGCCACGCTCGCGATGAGCACCGCGACCTTCGCCGACGACGACCGTCGCGGCAACCGCCGCCACCACGACGGCCCGCGCGTGGAACACCGCCACGTGGAGCGCAACGTGGTCCGCCACGACGATCGCCGGCATGTGCAACGGCACGTGGTGCGCCACGGCGACCACCGCCGCGTCGAGCGCCACGTGTACCACCACGGCCCGCGCGTGGTGCACCGCGACGTGCGCGTCGTTCACAAGGGCCCGCGCTGGCAGCGCGGCCACTACGTGCCGGTGGAATACCGCCAGAGCCGCTATGTGGTGCGTCACCACCACCCGCAGCTCTACGCGCCGCCGCGCGGCCACCACTGGATCCAGGTCAACGGCGAGTTCCTGCTCGTGGCCGCTGCCACGGGTCTGATCATCAACGCGATCCTGAACCACTGACACGGCGGCTCGCTACCATCGCGGCATGAAACGCCGCCAATTCCTCCCCACCATGGCCGCACTCGCGGCCATGGGTGTTTTGACCGCCTGCTCGCGCGAGCCCGAGGCACCGCCGGCACCGCCCATCGACCGCAGCCAGGCGCTGCAGGTGCTCGCCGCCGAAGGCAAGGGCTTCACCGTGGGCACCATGATGGCCGCCAACACGGTGTACGTGCTGTTCGACCCCCAGTGCCCGCATTGCGCCAACCTCTGGCAGGCCTCGCAACCCCTGCTGCGGCAGGCGCGCTTCGTCTGGCTGCCGGTGTCACTGCTCAATGCCAAGAGCCTGCCGCAGGGCGCGGCCATCCTCACCGCGACCGATCCGGTGCAAGCCATGGCCGAACACGAAAAAAGCCTGATCGCCGGCCAGGGCGGGCTCTCGGCCTCGGCCAGCATCCCCGACGACGTGAAGGCCGCAATCGAACACAACACCGCGCTGCTCAACCGCCTGGGCGGTGACGCCGTGCCCTACATCGTGGCGCGCGACCCGCAGGGCGGCGCGCGTTCCGTGGGTGGCGCCATGCCCACCGCGCAACTGGCCGCCTTCATCGGCCTGGCGGGGGCCAACTGAACACACCGCGCGCGCGCCAGCGCCACCTGATGGCGCGCGCGCTGCGCGAGGTGCGCTGGCTGTTGCGCCTGGCCGCGCCGCTGGTGGCGGGGCTGTCGCTGTCCACCGGCGTGATGCTGGTCGACACCGCCATGCTCGGCCCGCTGGGCGCGGTGCCGCTGGCCGCCGTCTCGCTCACCACCAGCGTCATCATCATCTTCTGGGCTGCGCTCTACGGCTTCGCAGGGCCGGTGGGCCTGTACGCCGGGCGGGCCTATGGCGCCATGGACGCGCCCGGCATCGGCCACGTGGCCCGCCACGGCTTCGTGCTGGCGCTGATTGCGGGCAGTGGCGGTGCGCTGATGATGGCCGCCGTGCTGCCGCTGCTGCCTTACATCGGCCAGCCCGACGACGTGCTGGCCGTCATGGGCCCCTACTGGTTGTGCCTGAGCGCATCGATGGCGCCCTTCACCGTGACCATGGCGGCCAAGAACCTGCTCGACGCCACCGAGCGGCCCTGGACGTCGGTGGCCCTGACCACCGTGCCGGTGGCGCTCAACGTGTTCCTCAACTGGGTGCTGATCTACGGCAAGCTGGGCGCGCCGGCACTCGGCCTCACGGGTGCGGGCATCGCCAGCCTGGTGGCGCAGACGGTGGGTGCCGTCGTGATCTGCGCCTGGGCGCGCCACGCGGCGGCCACGCGTGCGTGGTGGGGCACGCCGCGCTGGGAGCGCGCCGAATTCGCCCGCCTCTGGCGCGAGGCCCTGCCCATGACGACGCAGTACTTCCTCGAAGGCGCCTCGGTGGCGGTGGCGGGCGTGCTCATCGGCCTGTTCGGTACCGTGGCGCTGGCGGGCAACCAGGTGGCGATGTCGGTCGGCGCCACGCTGTACATGCTGCCGATGGGCATGGCGGGCGCGGTCAGCATCCGCGTGGCGCAGGCGGTGGGCGCGCGCGAGCACCGGCGCATCGCGCCGATCGGCTTCGCCGGGCTGGGGGTGGTCACGGTGTGGATGGGCGCCATCGCGCTGGTCTTTCTCACCAGCGGCGCCACCATCGCCGGCTGGTTCGTGGACGACACCGCGGTGATCGCCGCCGCCGCGGCCATCTTCTTCGTCTGCGGCCTCATGCAACTGGCCGACGGTGTGCAGTCGGTCAGCCTGGGCGCGCTGCGCGGCCTGCTCGACAACGTCTGGCCGACGCGCGTCTCGCTGATCGCCTACTGGCTGGTTGCGCTGCCGCTGGGTGCACTGCTGGGTTTTGGCGCCGGCTGGGGTGCAGCGGGCATCTGGGCCGGCTTCGGGGTGGGCCTGCTCGGCGCTTCGGTGGCGTTGCTGCGACGCTTCCTGCAGCAGACGCGACAGCGACCGCGTTGAAGGCCGAAACGCTCGCTACCATTCGCCTCCATCCGCTGGCACCGCCAGCACAACAGGAGTACCCCATGGGCAAGGAACAGCGCAACGAGAAGATGAGCAAGAAGCCCAAGAAGGACACCAGCGCGCCCAAGGGCCCGGCCACGTCCGACCGCCCGGTGGCGCCCGTGACATCGGTGATCCCGCGCGGCAAAGAGAAGAACAAGTAAGGCAGCGCGGACAGCTTCAGGCCGCGGCGCGGCCAAGCTGCTGCAGCTTCTGGCACCAGCGCGCCACGCCCTTCTCGCCCAGGCCGTCCACGCTGCCGATCAGCGTCTCGCGCACCGGCGCGAAGCCGACGAAGCCGAGCACGTTGCGCTCCAGCGACTTCACGCTGTGCGCGCGAAAGTACCAGCGGTACACCACCGCCGGCATGCCCATGGTGACGATCACGCGCGCCGAGCGGCCCGACAGCGGCTTGTGCGCGAAAGGCGACTGGCGGTCCTGCGGCACCGCAAAGCCCGGGCGCGCCACCTGCTCCAGAAACGCCTTCAAGAGCGCGGGCATGTCGCCCAGCCAGAGCGGAAAGCACAGCGCCACATGCTGTGCCCACAACAACTCGCTCTGCACCGCCTTCAGCCCGGCGTTCAGATCGTCCTTCGTCCAGGCCTCGGCGCTGCGCAGGAACGGGATGTCCAGCTCGGCCAGGCGCACCCGGTGCACGGTGTGGCCGCCCGCCTCGGCGCCGCCCGCGTAGGCATCGGCCAGCACACGGTTCAGGCGCTGTGGCGAACCGTCAGGGTGGCCTTCGATAAGAAGCACGCGGGCTGTGTCTGCCATGTGCGCATGGTGCGCCCACGCGCCCGGCGTGCGCCTTGACGCGGATCAAGCCTTCAGCGGCGGCGTGGCCGACCGCGTGGCCGTTCGTCGCCGAAGCGCTCGCGCTTCAAGCGCTGGCGCTCGGCGTCGGCCGCCTGCCCGGCCTTGAGCCAGGCCAGGTACTGCGTGGGCGTCTCCAGCGTGATGCGGCCCATCAGCGCCGCCCGGAAGTCGGCGATCACCAGCTCCGCCGCCTTCTGCGCGTCCACCCGAGCGCCGCTCACCAGGGCGCCGCGCTGGCGGCCGATGGCCTCGAGCATGTCCTCCGCGGGCATCTGCGCCAGCGCGGCGTCGCTGTCGCCCAGCGGGTAGCGCGCCCGCAGCAGTGCCGGGTAGGCGTGCTTGAGGTTGTCCAGCAGCTCGTAGGCCACTTCCTGGTCGTCGTAAGCGTTGCGGCCCACGGCGCCGCTGGCCGCCAGGTGGATGCCGCTTTGTGGCACCACGATGCGCGGCCACAGCACCCCGGGCGTGTCGTACAGGTAGACGTCGTCGGCCAGCGCCACGCGCTGCTCGTTGCGCGTCACGCCCGCCTCGTCGCCGGTCTTGGCGGAGCGCTTGCCCATGAGCGTGTTGATCAGCGTGCTCTTGCCCACGTTGGGCACGCCGCAGATCAGCACGCGCAGCGGCTTGGCCATGCCACCGCGGTTGGGGGCGAGCTCACGGCAGGCCGCCACCAGCGCACGCGCCGGCGCGGTGATGCTGGCGTCAAGCCCGATGGCGCGCGTGCCCGGCTGGGCGTTGTAGTGCGCCAGCCAGAGCGCCGTGCGCTCGGGGTCGGCCAGGTCCTGCTTGTTGAGCACCTTCAGCGTGGCGCGCTTCTTCGTCAGCTCGTTGAGCAAGGGGTTGGCGCTGGAGCCCGGCAGGCGCGCGTCCAGCATCTCGATGACGACGTCGATGGTCTTCACGCGGTCGGCAATGGCCTGGCGCGTGAGGTGCATGTGACCGGGGAACCACTGGACGCTCATGGGAGGGGGGTGCTGCGGGCGGGGAAACGGGGAAAGGCCGGGATTGTGCCCTGCCCGGGGGTAAGCCCGCAGCGCGGGCGTGAGGGGGCCTGCCTAGAATGCCCGCGACCCTGCAACCCGCTTGCGAGCGCAGCCGCAAACGCGCCCGCACAAACACCCGCACGAAAGGCACCCATGGCCATCACCGTCAAGATCGACCTCGGCTACGAATTCGCCGTCAAGGCCAAGGCGGCCGATGTGTTCAAGCTGCTCTCCGACGTGCCCGCGTCGGTGAGCCACTTCCCCAAGGTCGAGAAGCTCACCGATCTGGGCGGCGGCGCCTACCAGTGGGAGATGGAGAAGGTGGGCACCGCGCAGGTCAACATCCAGACCGTGTACGCCAGCAAATACACCAGCAAGTTCGACGCCGCCAAGGGCACGGGCACGGTGAAGTGGACGCCGGTGAAGGGCGTGGGCAACGCGCAGGTGGGCGGGCACTGGAAAATCACCGACCAGGGCGGCAAGAGCACCGCGATCGAGCTCGCGATCGACGGCGCGGTGGACGTGCCGTTGCCCGGGCTGATGAAGATGGTGGTGGCGCCGGTGGTGGAGTCCGAGTTCGAGAAGCTGGTCGACAAGTACGTCGCCAGCCTGATCAAGAAGTTCGGCGGCGAGGTCTAGCCCCCGCGGTCTGCGCGGGCACGGACCGGCTTCAGACCGTGACCGCGCCCTTGACGGGCGCTGCCGCGCGCGGGCGGCCCAGGCGGTCGGGTGAGACGTATTCCTGACGGTAGATCTCGAACGGCAGCGTGTCGGCCGCCTCGATGGCGCGCTGGTCGTCCAGCGAGCGTGCAGCCATCTGCTCGTGCCGCGCCTGCTGTGCAGCACTCCAGGGCAGCGACAGCAGGTGTTCGTGCGTGACGGCGGACTGTCCGCGCACGAAACCGATGAAGGAATCATCGTGGTGCGCGGCCATGGCTTGCAGCACGCGTGCCGAGGGCAGCAGGTCGGGCTGGCGCAGCGAACTGCGCGCATGGGCGATGGCGAGCGCGTGCGCGTCGGTGCCTTCGAGCTCATCGAGTGCGTCGGCGATGGGCTGCAGTTGCTCGATGAGTTCCAGCCCCCAGTCGGTGAGCTTGACCGGCTGGCCGCGGCGCAGCAGCTCCAGCCCGGGCTCGCGCCCGCGTGCGGCCGTCAGGTGCTGGTTCTGCGCCAGCTCGCGGATCTCGCTCGGCGTGTCGGGCGGGCTGTCGGCCAGCAGGCAGTGCAGCAGGAACACGTCCAGGAAGCGCAACGTCGTCGCATCGATGCCGATCGGCTCGAACGGGTTGAGGTCCATCAGGCGGACTTCGATGTACTCCACACCGCGCTCGCGCAACGCGTGCAGCGGGCGCTCGCCGGGGAAGATCACGCGTTTGGGGCGGATGGTGCCGTAGAACTCGTTCTCGATCTGCAGCAGCGTGGTGGCAAGCTGGTTGTAGTCACCACCCGGGTTGCGGATGCCCAGCGTTTCATACGCGGGCCAGGGGCGCGTGAGCGCGTCGTGCAACGACGCGGCATAACCTTCGAGGCCGTTGTAGCTCACGGCCAGCGTGGCCTGCGCTTCGCTCTGGTAACCCAGGCGGCCCATACGCAGCGACGTGCCGTGCGGCATGTACAGCGTGCCGCTGGCGCCCAGTTTCTGCAGCTCGTGGTTGCGGCCTTCGACGAAGCTCGAACACACCGCGGGCGAGGCGCCGAACAGCGTGAGCAGCAGGAACGCGTGGCGGCGGAAGTTGCGGATCAGCGCGAAGTAGCCGTCGTTGTCCACGCCGGGCAGCGACCAGTTGTAGTGAATGCCCGAGATCGTCTGCATGCGCCGGCCGTAGCGGTGGCCCAGGCCCATGCGGTACACGCTCTTGGCGCGGCCCACGTTCGACGAGCCGTAACGCCCGAGCGGAATGGTCTCGTCGGTGGGCAGGCCGCAAGGCATGCTGGATACCCACAACCGCTCGTCGCCCTGCGCCTTGAGGGTGCGCAGCACGAACTGATGGATCTCGGTGAGCTCGTCCAGGCAACCCTGCACGCTGGCGTGCACGCCGGTGATGAGTTCGAGCTGCGACTCGCTGTAGTCGGTGGTGATGTGCGGGTGCGTGAGCGCACTGCCCAGCGGTGCGGGGTGCGGCGTGAGCGCGAGCTTGCCGTCAGGCTGCGAACGCAGGCTTTCCTTCTCGATGCCACGGCGCAGGCCGCGCAGGCGATCGGGGCCCAGGGCGGCCAGCCGTTGTTGCAGTGCAGACATAAGGAAGCTCGGACGGGCGCTCTCGCGAGCGGGGGCCGGAAGTTAACACGGCTGCGCGGTTTCTGCCGGCGCCTCGTCGGGGCATCCCCATGCGGCCTGTGCCCGCTGCAACCAGGCCTCGATGGCGGCGGGCTCATGTTGTAGGCGCAGCTCGTCGAACGCCTGCTGCGCCTCGGGGTGGCGGTGGCGCAGGTAGTTGAGCCACTGCTTGAGCCGCCCTGCCCGGTGGCGCCGCTCCACCCGCGCGCTCACGCGGGCCCAGAACAGCGGCAGCAGCGGCACGATGCGCGACCACGGCACCGCATCGCCGCCCGCCACTTGCAGCGCCAGCCCGGGGTCGGTGATCTGGCCGCGCCCGATCATGAGGTGCTCGCAACCGGTGATGGCGCGGCAGCGCCGCGCATCGTCGGTGTTCCAGATCTCGCCGTTGGCGATCAGCACCGGCCGCTGCGCGGGCAGCACCTGCGCCACCTGCGCGATGCGCTCCCAGTGCGCAGGTGGCTTGTAGCCCTGGGCCTTGGTGCGCGCATGGATCACCAGCTCGTTCGCCCCGGCTTCGGTGATGGCAAGCGCGTTGTCCCCGGCGCGTGCGTCGTCCATGTAGCCCAGGCGCATCTTGGCCGACACCGGAATGTGCGCCGGCACCGCGCGCCGCACCGCCGCCACGATCCGCCCCACGAGTTCGGGCTCCTCCAGCAGCACCGCCCCACCCCGGCTGTTGTTCACCGTCTTGGCCGGGCAGCCGAAATTCAGATCGATGCCCGGCGGATTCAGCGTCGCCAGCCGCGCCGCGTTCTCGCCCAGCAATATGGGGTCAGAACCCAATAGCTGGGGGCGCACGGGCACGCCGGCCGCGGTGCGGCCACCGTTCAACAGCTCGGGCACGACGCGGATGAACGCGCGCTCGGGCAGCAGGGTGTTGGTGATCCGTATGAACTCGCTGGTGCAACGGTCAACCCCGCCCAGGCGCGTGAGCACGTCGCGCAGCGTGGCGTCGAGAAGGCCTTCCATGGGGGCGAGCAGCAGCATGGGCCGTATTGTCCCCGGGCGAGAATCCCGGGCATGAGCGGCCTGACCACCATCCACGAAGACGAGCACCTGATCGTCCTCGACAAACCCAGCGGCCTGCTCGCCGTGCCCGGGCGCGGCCCCGACAAGCAGGACTGCCTGAGCGCCCGCGCACAGCAACGCTGGCCCGACGCGCTCATCGTGCACCGGCTCGACATGGCCACCTCGGGCCTGATCGTGATGGCGCGCGGCATCGAGATGCAGCGCGCACTGTCGATGGCGTTCGAGAAGCGCCGCGTGCACAAGCGCTACACCGCCGTGGTGGCGGGCGATCTGCGCAACCCCGACGCCGACAACGGCTGGCAGACCATCAGCCTGCCACTCATGATCGACTGGCTCAACCGGCCGCGCAGCATCGTGCACCACGGCATGGGCAAGCCCAGCCACACGCGCTGGCGCATCGCCCCCGATGACCGAGGCGCGCACGCGGGCATCGGCACGCGGTTAGAACTGGAGCCCGCGACCGGGCGCACCCACCAGCTGCGCGTGCACCTGCAGGCCATCGGCCATCCCATCGTGGGTGACCCGCTGTACGCCAGCGAGGCGCAGCGCGCGCTGGCCGAGCGGCTGCTGCTGCACGCGGGTTGGCTCGCGCTGCCGCACCCGGCCACCGGTGACACGATCGAATTCCATTCCCCCTGCCCCTTCTGACTGCAAGACCACCATGCAACACCTCACCGTTCTCACCGGCGCCTCGCGCGGCATGGGCCTGGCCATGGCCCGCCAACTGCTCGCCCCGAGCCGCCTGCTGCTGTGCATGGCGCGCCAGATCAGCGCCGAGCTGGAGGCCGAGGCGCAGCAGCGCGGCGCGCACCTGGTGCAGTGGTCGCAGGACCTGGCCGACACCAGCGGCGCACGCGAGCGCTTGGCCAACTGGCTCGCCGCGCTCAAGCCTGCCGACTTCGCCAGCGCCACCCTCATCAACAACGCCGGCGTGCTGCCCGCGGTGGTGCCGCTGGGCGAGGTGCCCGAGGCGCAATTGGTGAACGCGCTGCGCGTGGGGCTGGAGGCGCCGATGCAGCTCACCGCCGCCTTCCTGGCCGCCACCGGTGCCTGGGCGCAGGCCGGCTGGCAGGGCCCGCGCAAGGTGCTCAACATCTCCTCCGGCCTGGGCCGCAACGCCATGGCCTCGCAATCGCCCTATTGCGCGGCCAAGGCCGGCATGGACCACTTCACCCGCTGCTGCGCGCTGGAAGAAGCCGGACGCCCCAACGGCGCAAAACTGGTCTCGCTCGCGCCCGGTGTCATCGACACCGACATGCAGGTGCACCTGCGCGGCAGCGACGCGAGCGGCTTCCCGGACCGCCAGCGCTTCGTGGACCTGCGCGAGAAGGGCATGCTGACCTCGCCCGACGACGCCGCCGCGCGCGTGCTGGCCTGGCTCGACCGCGCAGACTTCGGCACCAATCCGGTGGCCGACGTGCGCGACGCCTGACCCTCGTGGAGTTGGCCATGCTGCAACGACGCGACTTCCTCACCGCATCGGCTGCGTTCGCCGCGTTCGGCGCGCACGCACAGGCGAACGACTTCTGGGCCCGCCTGCGCGAAGGCGGGAACGTGGTGCTGATGCGCCACGCGCGGACCGAGCCCGGCGTGGGCGATCCGCCGAACTTCCGCATCGGCGACTGCGCCACGCAGCGCAACCTGAGCGCGGAGGGCCGCGAACAAGCCCGCCGCACCGGCGCGGCCTTTCAGCGCGAGGGCATCCGCTTCGACGAGGTGCGCTCCAGCGCCTGGTGCCGTTGCGTGGACACGGCGCAACTCGCCTTCGGCCGCCACACGGTGTGGGCGCCGATCAACTCCTTCTTCGCCGGCCAGGGCGAACGCGATGCGCAGACGCGCCAGGTGATCGCCGCCGCGCGCGGCCTGCGCGCGCCCGCCAACTGGATGCTGGTGACGCACCAGGTCAACATCACCGCACTCACCGGCGAATACCTGTCGATGGGCGAGGTGCTGATCACCCGGCACACCCCCGGCGGCAGCCGCCTGCAGGTGCTCGCGCGACAGGTGTTCTGACGGGTCGGCGGGTACCATCCCCGGGTATTCAACCCGCCTTCCCTGGAGAGCCCCCCATGACCCGTGAAGTCTTCGTCGTCAGCGCCGTGCGCACCGCCATCGGCACCTTTGGCGGCAGCCTGAAAGACACCCCGCCCACCGCACTTGGCGCGCTCGTGGTGCGCGAATCGCTCGCCCGCGCCAACGTCAGCGGCAACGACGTCGGCCACGTGGTGTTCGGCCACGTGGTCAACACCGAGCCGCGCGACATGTACCTCTCGCGCGTGGCCGCGCTCGACGGCGGTTGCGCCCAGGGCACGCCGGCCTTCAACGTGAACCGACTGTGCGGCTCGGGCCTGCAGGCCGTGGTGTCGGCCGCGCAAAGCATCCTGCTCGGTGACGCCGACATCGCCATCGGCGCCGGCGCCGAGAACATGAGCCGCGCGCCCTACGCCAGCCTCAACACCCGCTTCGGCGCGCGCATGGGCGACGCCACGCTGGTGGACATGATGGTCGGCGCGCTGCACGACCCGTTCCACACCATCCACATGGGCGTCACGGCCGAGAACATCGCGGCCAAGTGGGGCATCTCGCGTGACGAGCAGGACAAGCTCGCCGTGGAAAGCCACAACCGCGCGCAGCGCGCCACCGAGGCCGGTGTCTTCAAGGACCAGATCGTCCCGGTGATGCTCAAGACCCGCAAGGGCGAAGTGGCCTACGCCACCGACGAGCACTTCCGACCCAACGCCTCGCTGGAGGACATGGCCAAGCTCAAGCCGGTGTTCGTGAAGGAAAACGGCACCGTCACCGCGGGCAACGCCTCGGGCATCAACGACGCGGCCGCCGCCGTGGTGCTGATGAGTGGCGAGCAGGTGAAGGCGCGCGGCGCCAAGCCCCTGGCGCGCCTGGTGGGCTACGCACACGCCGGTGTGGACCCGAAGTACATGGGCATCGGCCCGGTGCCGGCCACGCAACTGGTGCTCAAGAAAACCGGCCTGTCGATCAGCGACATCGACGTGGTGGAAGCCAACGAGGCCTTCGCTGCCCAGGCCTGCGCCGTGGTGCGTGATCTGGGCCTCGATCCGGCCAAGGTCAACCCCAATGGCTCGGGCATCTCGCTCGGCCACCCCATCGGCGCCACCGGCGCACTCATCACCGTGAAGGCGGTGCACGAGCTGCAGCGCATCGGCGGCCGTTATGCGCTGGTCACCATGTGCATCGGCGGCGGCCAGGGCATCGCTGCCATCTTCGAAAGAACCTGACCCGTGTCCCGCTGGGCCGCCCCCCTCGCCGCGCTGGAGCAGGGCCTGCTGCAGCGCGACGTGGCGGCCCGCTGCCTGCTGCTGGCCGCGCTGGCCGGTGAGCACGTGCTGCTGCTGGGCCCGCCCGGCACGGCCAAGAGCGAACTCGCGCGCCGGCTGCGCCGCCTGCTGCCGGGCGCGCACTATTTCGAGCGCCTGCTCACGCGCTTCACCGTGCCCGAGGAACTGTTCGGCCCGCTCTCGCTGCAGGCGCTGGAGCACGACCGCTACGAACGCCTCACCGAGGGCTACCTGCCCGGCGCGGAGGTGGCCTTCCTCGACGAGGTGTTCAAGGCCAACTCGGCCATCCTCAACACCCTGCTCGGCCTGCTGCACGAACGCGTGTTCGACAACGGCCGCCAGCGCGTGCCGGCGCCGCTGGTGACGCTGGTGGGCGCGAGCAACGAGCCGCCGCAGGACGACAGCCTGCTCGCCTTCCACGACCGCTTTCTGCTGCGCGTGCCCGTGGCGCCGGTGGACGACACGCACTTCACCGCGCTGCTGCAGACCAGCGGCGAGATGGCGGCCCCCGCGGCCGACGCGCTGATCGACGCGCCCGAGCGCCAGGCCCTGCAGGCCGCCGCGCCCGCGGTGGCACTGGGCGACGAGGTGTTGCCGCTGCTGCAGGCCGCGCGCGAGCACGCCCAGCGCACGCAGCAGAACGTGTCCGACCGGCGCTGGCGGCAACTGGTGGCGCTGCTGCGCCTGCAGGCCGCCAGCCGCGGCGACGCTGCGGTGAGCGTGTGGGACTTGTGGCTGCTGCCCTACGTGCTGTCGGCCAACGCCGACGCCGTGCCCGGCTGGACGGATTTCTTCGAGCACCGCGTGGCGCACACCGCGCCGCTGGCGCTGGACGGCCTGGAGCGCGCCGTCACCGCCTTCGAGCAGCAACTCGACATCGAACGCCGCGCGCCCAGCGAGCAACAGGACGACAGCGCCGGCAAGCTCGCGCTGGCACGCGCCATCTCCGGGCCGGAGGGTCGCGACAGCGAGCTGGTGCGCATCACCAGCGAACGCGCCGGCCGCCGCTGGAGCCCCGTGCACATTGCTGCGCGGGTGGCGCAGTGCGACGCACTGGGGCAGCAACTGGCCGATCTGCACGCCGAGCTGAGCCGCATCGCCGCGCATGTGATGGCGCAGGCCCGCGCGCACGACTGGCTGCCGCCCTCGCAGCGCGAACGCATCGAGGCTGTGCACAACACGCGCTGCGCCGCCGTGGCCGGCTGGCTGCAGCGCCTGCAGGCCGCGCGCGAGGGTTTTGCATCGCTGCCGGTGGACGAGGCCCTGCGCGCCGAGGCGCCCGCACCCATCGCCTGGGAAACCCCGTGAACCCCGCCGCCCCCTGGCACCACCTCGACGCCCTGCCGCGTGAGTTGTGGCGCTGGACCATTGTCTGCAGCGCCGGCACGCCCGCCCAACGCCTGCCGCAACTGCAACGCTGGCAAACCGCCCTGCACAACGGCGCCCTGCCCGACGCGCACGACGACTGGGGCGACGCCGACGCCACCCAGGCCCTGCGCCCACTGCTGCACGACCTCGAGCTCACCCAGCTCACGCAAGGCAGCGAGGCCCTGGCGCGCCAGGTGCTTCAAAGCCTGCTGTGGCACCTGGACAGCCTGATCGACCGCGCCGAGGGCGAAGCGCGCGCCGACGCCATTGCCCGCATGCGCGAGCAGTTCCGCCAGAGCTGGGACGTGCAGCGCCAGGGCTGGGACGAGGTGCTCGCGCTGCTGCAATCGCTGGGCGACCTGGCCCACCTGCGCTGGGACGAACTGCAAGGCCAGCTGAACCGCCGCGAATGGACCGAGGCGCAGCGCATCGGCGAGCTGCTGGCGCGCCTGCCGCGCCTGGCCGCGTTCATCGACGCCGTGGGCCGCCGCGCGCCTGTGCCCACGGCCGCGCCCGCCGCGCAACCGCAGCCCCGCCCCACTGCACCGCAACGCGCAACGCGCCACCCCGCCGAAGAACAGGAACGCCGCCCCGAGCCGCACGCGGTGGACGGCGTGCACCGATCGCGCGCGCTGGCGCGGATGACCGGCGCCGAAAGCGCCCTGCTGCGCCACCCCGTGGGCCGCCGCCTGTGGCGCGCGCGCTTTGCCGAGGCGCAACTGCAAACCTACGACGACCGCGCGCCGCAGCACAGCGAGCACCCTGCCCCCACGCCCGCCCCCGCGCAAGCGCACACCGCGCCGCTGGGCCGCGGCCCGCTGGTGGTGTGCCTGGACACATCGGGCTCCATGCGCGGCGCGCCCGGCAACGTGGCGCGCGCCTGCGTGCTGCAGGCGCTGCGCAGCGCCCACGCGGGCCAGCGGCCTTGCGCCCTCATCGCCTTCGGCGGCGCGGGCGAGGTGATCGAGCGCGAACTGGCGCTCGACGCGCGCGGCCTGCAACACCTGCTGGACTGCATGGGCCAGGCCTTCGACGGCGGCACCGACGTGCAGACCCCGCTGGAGAAGGCGATTGCGCGCGTGCAGACCACCGGCTGGCACGACGCCGACATACTGATCGTGAGCGATGGTGAGTTCGGCGTGACGCACGCCACCCTGGACGCGCTGCGCGACGCCAAGGCCCGCCTGGGCCTGCGCGTGCACGGCGTGTTGATCGGCGACCGAGAGACCGTGGGCCTGGTGGAAGTGTGCGACCACCTGCACTGGGTGCGCGACTGGCGCCGCTGGGGCGACACCGCCACCCGCGCGGGCGACGATTTTTCGCCCGTGCACAGCCTGAGCCTCACCGCCCTGTATTTCCCCAACGCCATCCGGCGACAACAATGACGACTGACCACTGACCACTGGAGACCACACGATGCTGTTCACCACCGCCATTGCCGGCAGCCTGCCCAAACCCGCCTGGCTGGCCGAGACCCAGAAGCTCTGGCCGCAATGGAAAGCGCAAGGCAAAGAGCTGGAGCAGGCCAAGGCCGACGCCACGCTGCTGTGGATCAAGGCGCAGGAGGACGCGGGGCTCGACGTGATCGGCGATGGCGAGCAGGCGCGCCAGCACTTCGTGCACGGCTTCGTCGAGCATGCGGAAGGCATCGACTTTGAAAACAAAGTGAAGATGGGCATCCGCAACAACCGCTACGACGCGATGGTGCCGCAGGTGGTGGCGCCGCTGAAACTGAAAGGCCGCGTGCACGCGTTCGAGGCGCAACTGGCGCGCGCGCACACGAAGAAGCTGCTCAAGTTCACCCTGCCCGGGCCCATGACCATCGTAGACACCGTGGCCGACCGCTTCTATGGCGACAAGGTGAAGATGGCCATGGCCTTTGCCGAGCTGCTGAACCAGGAAGCCCTGGCCCTGCAGGCCGACGGCGTGGACATCATCCAGTTCGACGAACCCGCTTTCAACGTCTACGTGGCCGAGGCCGCCGACTGGGGCGTGAAAGCGCTGGAGCGCGCCGCGCAAGGCCTCACCTGCAAGACGGCCGTGCACATCTGCTACGGCTACGGCATCGAGGCCAACGTGAAGTGGAAGGAAACCCTGGGCGAGGAATGGCGCCAGTACGAACAGGTGTTCCCCGCGCTCGCCAACAGCCGCATCGACCAGGTGAGCCTGGAGTGCTTCCACTCCCACGTGCCGCCCGAGCTGATGGCGCTGCTGAAAGGCAAAGAGGTGATGGTGGGCGTGATCGACGTGGCGAGCGACGCGATCGAAACGCCCGAACAGGTGGCCGACACCATCGGCACCGCGCTGCAGTACGTGCCCAAGGACAAGCTGATTGCCTGCACCAACTGCGGCCTGGCCCCCATGAGCCGCGAGGTGGCCATGGCCAAACTGGACGCACTGGCCAAGGGCGCGGCCCTGGCGCGCCAGCGGTACGGCGCATGAGCGCGGCCCGCCCAAGCGCGGCCAGCGCAAAACCCAAGCGACGCACCGCCACCAAGTCTGTCAACAGACCCGGCAACAAGCCCACCAACACGCCTGCCACCCACGGCCTGCCCACCGCCACCCCGGCCGACGCAGGGCTGTGCCCCGAGCGCACGCAGCACATCGTGAACCTGCTGCAGCACGACGTGGACCGCGGCCACCTGCCCGGCGCGCACGTGCTCATCGCCCGCGGCGGCCATGTGGTGCTGGACGCCACCGTGGGCCGCCTGAACCCGGCGCGCCGCAAGGCCATGCCCGCCGATGCGATCTACCGCATCTACTCCATGACCAAACCCATCGTCTCGGTGGCGGCCATGCGGCTGGTGGAACAAGGCCGCCTGCTGCTGAGCGACCCGGTGGGCCAGTACATCCCCGGCTTCATGAACCAGCAGGTGGCCGTGCCCGGCCCGCACGGCGTGGCGCTGGTGCCCGCGCACCGCCCCAGCACCGTGCAGGACTTGCTGCGCCACACCGCGGGCCTGACCTACGAGTTCACCGGCAACGGCCACGTGAACGCGCTCTACGCCAACGCCGGCCTGAACAGCCGCCAGCAGACCAACGCGCAACTGTGCGAACGCATCGCCGCCCTGCCCCTGGCCCACCAGCCCGGCAGCGCCTGGGCCTACAGCCGCGCCACCGATGTGCTGGGCCGTGTGATCGAAGTCATCACCGGCCAGGGCCTGGCCGAGCACCTGCGCGAAACCATCCTGCAACCCCTGGGCATGCACGACACCGCCTTCCACGTGCCACCCGCCCAGCACCACCGCATTGCCGAAGCCTTCAAGCACGACCCCGACGGCGGCGTGCAGATGCCCATGCACGACCCACGCGAAGTGCCCAAGCTGGAGATGGGCGGCGGCGGCCTCATGTCCACCGCGCACGACTACGCGCGCTTCCTGCAGTGCCTGCTGAACGGCGGTGAATTGGGCGGCGTGCGCATCCTGTCACCGCACACCCTGGCCCTGATGACCGCCGACCACCTGGGCAGCACCGTGCCCCACGCCGACAACCCCCTGCTGCCCCCGGGCCACGGCTTCGGCCTCGGCTTCGCGGTGCGCACCGCACTGGGCGAAGCCAACGTGCACGGCTCGGTGGGCACGTACCACTGGAGCGGCATCGGCGGCACGCACTTCTTCGTCGACCCCGAACTCGACCTGTTCGCGATCTTCATGGCGCAGGCGCCGAACCAGCGGATTCACTACCGGATGAAGATGCGGGGGGTGGTGTATGGGGCGGTGGTGGGGTGAGGGGCACTCCCCTTGCCTTCGACCACCGAACCTGGAGCTGCTCGACAGCTATGCGCCTTAGGCGTATAGTTCGGCAATGTTCACCGTCGTTGAAACGCTGCTCTTCCAGAAGCAGTGGCCCGCTTACTGGACAGAGGAGGAACGCGGCGAGTTCGCGGTCTTTCTCTCTGCAAACCCCGAAGCCGGCGACGTGGTGCCGGAATCTGGCGGCATCCGCAAGGTTCGCTGGAAGCGCCAGGGAACCGGCAAATCAGGCGGCGTGAGGGTCATCTACTTCACCCGCAACGAGGCCGAAGAACTGGTGCTGCTCACGCTGTATGCGAAGTCCAAGACCGACAACCTCACCGGTGCTGTACTCAAGGAGATCCGCCGTGCCCTCGAAAACTAAACCCCTCTCCCCCAAGGAACTCGCCAAGTTCGAGGCCAGCCGCGACCTCGGTGCCGAGCTGCTGCAATCCATCCGCGAAATGAAGGCTGGCAAGGTGCAGGTGGCCTACAGCCCGGCCACCGAGGCGCGTGAGAAAACCGGTCTGTCGCAAAGCCAGTTCGCTGCGCTGCTGGGCGTGTCGGTGCGCACGCTTCAGGGGTGGGAGCAAGGGCGCAAGCAGCCCAGTGGCGCGGCGCGGACGTTGTTGACGATCGCGCGGATGAATCCGAAGGCGTTGTTGGCGGTGGCGGGGAAGTGAGGCCAAGATCATCTTCCGCTCCAGCCATGTAAGACATCAGTTCAAGGGAGGCGGTGGCCGCGGGGGTCGAGGCGGTGGCGCGGGTCTGGAGCGTGGTGGGCACACGGGCATTGTGGCCAGCGCGCCGCGCGCGCGCCGGCCTGGGGTCTTGAGCGCCCACCGCGCGCGCTCACAATGCGGCTTGCGGCCCGGCCCGATCGGGCCCGCTCGTCGGCCCTACCCCATGCCCACCCACCGCCCCACCCTGAAGCCTGCGCTGCGCATTGCGGCGTGGCTGGCGGCTGCGCTGGCGGCGCTGATGCTGCTCGCCGTGGGCACAGCGCTGGTGCTTTACCCCGTGCCCTACGTGTGGCGCACCTTCGTGTGGATGGACGCGGACGTGGACGACCGCCTGCGCTTCCCGGCGCGCGAGGTGGCGGCCCGCCCGGGTGCGAGCGAACTGCCCGCTGCGCTGGAGCCCGCGCGCGTGCGTGCCGCGTTCGCCGCCGCGCGGCCGGGCGAGAACATGGACGACTGGCTGGCCGCGCGGCACACCCTGGGCTTCGTGGTGCTGCAGCACGGCCGCGTGGTGCACGAAGGCTATTTCAACGGCCACACGCGCGATGAGCGCGCCACCTCGTTCTCGGTGGCCAAATCGTTCCTTGCCACGCTGGTGGCCGCCGCGGCGGAAGACGGCCTGCTCGACCTGGACGAACCCATCACGAAGCGCCTGCCCGAGCTGGCCGCGCGCGATGCGCGCTTTGCGCGCTTCACGCTGCGCCACCTGATGGACATGCGCACGGGCATTGCCTACCGCGAGACCGGCCTGCCCAATGGCGACGACGCCAAGACCTACTACTGGCCCGACCTGCGCGCGCTGGCGCTGCAGCACACGCGCGTGGCGGCCGAGCCCGGGCCGGGCTGGCTCTACAACAATTACCACCCGCTGCTGGTGGGCCTGGCGCTGGAGCGCGCCACCGGCATGCCGGTGGCCAAGTACCTGGAGCAACGCCTGTGGCAACCCGCCGGCATGGCCGCCGGCGCGAGCTGGAGCCTGGACAGCAAGGCCAGCGGCTTCGAGAAGCTGGAGAGCGGCGTGAACGCGCGCGTGCTGGACTACGCGCGCTTCGGCGAGCTGATGCGCATGCAGGGCGTGGCCGCCGACGGCCGCCGCGTGCTGCGCGAAGACACGATACAGGCCCTCACCGGCCCCGAGCGCGCGGTGGACCTGGGCGCGCTGCGCCCCGGTCTGCACTACCGCCTGTTCTGGTGGGGCCGGCGCGATGCGCAATGGGGCGATGCGTTCCACGCGCAGGGCAACCACGGCCAGTTCATCTTCGTGGCGCCCGCGCACGGCGTGGTGATTGTGCGCAACGGCCGAGAATGGGGCGCACCGCCGGCCGAGTGGCTGGCGCTGTTCGCGCGCATGGCGCACGAGCTCGGGCGCACGGCGCGGTCCGGGCCCTGACGTTTTTTTTCTGCACACACGATGTCGCTTGCCCACCTGCTGGCCCGCCAGGCCACTGCCCGCCCCGAGACCCCCGCCCTCTTCTTCGGCACCACGCCCTGGGCCACGCACGCGCAGTGGGCGCAGCGCAGCGCGGCGGTGGCGCACCGGCTGCGCGCCGCGGGCCTGCAGCCCGGTGATCGCGTGGTGCTGTTCATGCGCAACCACCCGCGTTACCTGGAGCTGATGTGGGGCGCGTGGTGGGCCGGTCTGGCGGTGGTGCCGGTGAACGCCAAGCTGCACCCGGCCGAGGTGGAATGGATCATCGACAACGCCCAGGCTCGTTGGGCCTTCGTGACGAGCGACGTGGCACCGCGCGCGCTGGCCGGGCTGCAGCGGCAGATCGACATCGAATCGCCCGAGGCCGATGCGCTGCTGGCGCCGCTGAGCGAAGCGGTGCCGGCGCCGCACGACCGCGCACCCGGCGACCTGGCCTGGCTGTTCTACACCAGCGGCACCACTGGCCGCCCCAAGGGCGTGATGCTCACGCACCGCAACCTCATGACGATGGGGCTGACCTACTTCGTGGACGTGGACCCGGTGGACGAGGGCGACGCCATCGTCTACGGCGCACCGATGTCGCACGGCTGCGGCATCTACGCCATCCCGCACCTGATGGCGGGCGCGCGCCACGTGGTGCCGGCCTCGGGCGGCGTGGAGCCGGCCGAGCTGTTCGCGCTCGGCCAGGCGCTCGGGCCGCTGTCCACCTTCGCAGCGCCCACCATCGTCAAGCGGCTGGTGGACCACGCCGAAGCGCAGGGCCTGGGCCCCGACGACGCGGCGCGCGCGTTCAAGACCATCGTCTACGGCGGCGCGCCGATGTACCTGGCCGACATCCAGCGCGCGCTGCGCGTGATGGGCCCGCGCTTCGTGCAGATCTACGGCCAGGGCGAGACGCCGATGGTGGGCACTGCCCTGTCGCGCCGGCACATTGCCGACACTGCCCACCCCGACCATGCCGCGCGCCTGGCCTCGGTGGGCGTGGCGCAGACGCCGGTGCAGGTGCGCGTGGCCGCGGCCGACGGCGCCGACCTGCCGACCGGCGAGGTGGGCGAGGTGCTGGTGCGTGGCGACACCGTGATGGCCGGCTACTGGCGCAACCCCGAGGCCACGGCTGCCGCCATCCGCGACGGCTGGCTCTGGACCGGCGACATGGGCACGCTCGACGCGCACGGTTTCCTCACCCTCAAGGACCGCAGCAAGGATTTGCTCATCAGCGGCGGCTCCAACATCTACCCGCGCGAGGTGGAGGAAGTGTTGCTCACCGCACCCGGCGTGCACGAGGTGGCCGTGGTGGGCGCGCCCGACCCCGAGTGGGGCGAGATCGTGGTGGCCTTCGTGGTGACCACCCAAGGCAACGCGATCGACGCTGCCGCGCTGGATGCGCACTGCCTCGCGCACATCGCGCGCTTCAAACGCCCCAAGCGCTACGTGTTTGTGGACGCGCTGCCCAAGAACAACTACGGCAAGGTGCTCAAGACCGAGTTGCGTGCGCTGGCCGCCCGATACCCCAATTGAGTCGTGACCACGGTGCAATTCCAGCCATCAGCGCCGGGAGATTGCCGCAAACTCCGACGACCGCCCCGGACCCGAAGCCCATGAGTACCCGCCACGCCCACCCTGATGAAGCCCCGGAGGCACAGGTCTGCGCGCCCGAACTCCCCGCGGGGCTCAAGAAAGCCCTCGACAAACACCTGCCACCGGGTTTTCGCAATCTGCGCTCGCAGCGCTACCGCGGCGAGGATTTCGACATTGCGCTGGCGTCGCTGAGCGGCGTTGATCAAGCGCATGTGCGGGTGGTGTACGAGTTCGCCAGGACGCTGCACGAGACATGGATCGGCATGCGAGACAACCCCGATTGGGATGCGCTGCGGCAGGTGGTGGCCGATGTGCTGCGCGCACCGTTTGCCGATTCGGCCAAGGCCATGGGCCACGACACGATGGCCACCTGCCACGACGAAGCCAAGCGGCACGCACTGGGCAAGGTGCTGCACGACCTGCGCGGCGGCGCGTTGACCCCGCTGCAGCTGTATGCGCGCATGGCCGAATGGGACACCGACCCGTTGCACCTGCGCAGCGCCGCCTTTCTGGCGCGCGATCAGGCCAAGATCATGCGCAACATCCTGCCCGATCTGGACCCGGAGGTTCGCCGCGCCGACGAGGCCGAGAAGCCGCACTTCATGCACACGGTCGTCGAGAAGTGGGACGGCTTCCAGTTCGAACGCGGCGACCAGGCGCCGGGCCACGTGCGCGTGGCCTGCGACTACGAAGGGCTGCTGGCGTCGTGCTGCCTGGAGGCCTCTGCCGTCGACCGCATCGTCTACAACTACGTCAACAACGCGATGCGCTTCACCACCGGCGACACGATCCATCTGGACATCGCGCCCGTGGGCGAGGACGCAGTGCGCTGGGTGGTGGCCAACCCGATCGCGCCCGACCAGGTGGCCTGGCTACAGCAACACACGAAGGGCGATCTGGCCAACCTGTATCGCGGCGGGCTCACGCGCGGCGGCACGGGCGTCGGCCTGACCAACTGCGCGGATTTCGTGGCCGCTGCGTTCGGGCTGCCCGACATCGACATGGCGCTGGACGGCAGGTACCTGGGCGCGGCCGTGGAAGGTGGCTGGTACCTGGCCTGGGCGCACTGGCCTTCGCTCTACGCCAGTTGACACCCGTCCGACGGGCTGCTCAGGCGGCTGGCGTGTGTTTGTCCGGCGCGCGCCAGCGGAAGAACATCGGGTAGACGCGCTCCACCACCGGGCCGTCGAAATCCCAGGCGCGGCACTGGCCCAGGTGCGGCGGCGGGCTGCCGTCGTCGCGCACGGCAAACGTGGCGCCGGCGCGCGTCTGCATGGCCGCGGTGGCCAGGTTGAACAGCAGTTCGCGCAGGTGGGTGCAGCCCACCACGCCGCCCAGGTGGCGCTGGATGGTGTGGCGCCAGCCCTTGCCCAGCACCTCACCCACCATCGCCTTCATCGGCGGCATGGCCTGCGGGCAGGGTTCGTGGGGGTAGGCGTCCATGGCGACTTGGATGTCGCGGATGACCATGGCCTCGTCGATGGTGACGCGGATGCGCATGTGGTGCACCGGCTGGCCCGCCTCCCAGCGGCCTTCGCCGGTGATTTCGAAGCCGAAGGGCTTGCTGTCGTGCAGCTCGCCTTCGATATCCCACAGGCCGTCGTCGCGCTGATAGCCCTGGTAAGTGACACGGCGGGTGTGCAGGGGCGCGCGGGGCGCAGGGTCGGGCAAAGGCAAGGCAACTCTCCAGGGACACTCGGGGAAAACCCTGCATTGTCGGCCCGTCGCGCGCCACGGGCTGGCACACTGGCGTCACACCCTCGCCGGAGCACGCTATGGGCCATGACCATTCTCACGATCACCCGCATGACCATTCAAGCGGCGAGCCGCGCTGGAAGCACGACGGCGTGCGCGTGGTGCCCGGCAACCAGCTCGACGGCAACGTGCCCTCCACCCCGGGCATGGACCGCAAGGCCGCGATCAACTTCGCGCGCGTGGGCGCGCAAAAACTCTGGGCCGGCACCGTCACCATCCACCCCGACGCCAAAACCGGCGCCCACCACCACGGCCACCTCGAGAGCGTGATCTACGTGGTCAAAGGCCGTGCGCGCATGCGCTGGGGCGATCACCTGGAGTTCACCGCCGAGGCCGGCCCGGGCGATTTCATCTACGTGCCGCCCTACGTGCCGCACCAGGAGATCAACGCCAGCCCGAGCGAAGTGCTGGAGTGCGTGCTGTGCCGCAGCGACGGCCAGGCCGTGGCCATCAACCTCGACATCGAACCGGTGGAAAAGCCCGAACAGGTGCTGTGGGTGGACCCGACGCACCCCACCGGCGGGGTGTGACCCCGTGCCCGATCTGCGAACGCTCACGGGCCAGGTCCCCGGTACCGGCCGGCTGCAAACCATCCTGCTGCGCCCCGCGCGCCGCCTGCCGGCGGTGGCGGTGGGCAGCGCCGACGCGGTGCCCGGCCGCGGGCTGGCGGGCGACCACAGCGCCGGGCGCCACGGCGGGCTGCGCCAGGTGACGCTGATCCAGGCCGAGCACCTGCCGGTGATTGCCGAGCTCACCGGCCGCGAGGTGGAGGCTGGCTCGTTGCGGCGCAACCTCGTGATTGCGGGCGTCAACCTGCTGGCGGCGCGCAGCCTGTTCAGCGACATGCCCATGCACATCCGCATCGGCGAAACGGTGGTGCTGGAGGCCACGGGCGACTGCGCGCCCTGCTCGCGCATGGAGTACGTGCTGGGGCCGGGCGGCTACAACGCGATGCGCGGCCACGGCGGGCTCACCGCGCGGGTGCTGGTGGGTGGGCCGCTGAAGCCGGGGGACGCGGTTCGCGTGCTGCGCGCCGATCAGTCGCCCTGAAAGCCGCCCGCGCGCAGCGTCACCACCAGCGTGTCGCGCCAGCCGTGGCCCTCGGGCTGCTCGGGCTGGATGGGGGTGGTTTCGTGGATGACGCGCGGGTCGTCGAGCAGCAGCAGCGACCACGGGTCGCGCAGCGTGAAGCGCTGGCCCGCCGGGCCGTTGGCCTCGAACACGCGGCTCTCGCCGCCCTTGATGGCGTGGCGGCCCACCAGGAACACGGCCACCAGGTCCACACCGTCGCGGTGCGCGCCTTCGGGCGTGGGGCGGCCGATGCCGTCGGTGGTGTCGATGCGGAAGGGGTGCGCTTCCACGTACCAGGGCTGCGGGCCGCGCAATGCATCGGCGGCGGCGGCCAGGCGTTGCAGGAGGTGTTGCCACGCCGGCGCGGCCACCATATCGGGCGCCATCGGCTCGAACCAGCGCTGCATGCCCCCGTGCAGGGCGTTGTATTCCAGCGGCTGCCAGTGCGCGCGGTGCGCCACCTGCTCGATGCGATCGCCCTGCACCACGAAGCAGCTGTGTCTGCGCTGGCGGTAGCGCCCGCCGTCCTTCAGGTAGCCATCGGCCACCAGGTGGTCCCAGTGCGGCTCCAGCGCGCGCAGATCGGCCAGCGGCACACCGATCCAGGCGGCGGTGTCCGCGCCACTGAGCAAGCCCACGCCGCGCTCGCGCAGCGCGGTGTCCATGGCGTGGGGGGCGATGTAGGGCGGGGAGAATTCGGCGGCGGACAAGGGTGGCTCTCCGTGCGATGCACTGCGATGCGAGCGCCTTGGGACTTTCGGCAGCGCTCATGGTTGCCGAGTTTAGGCGCGCGCCTCGGGGAAAGCCCGCATCGGGGGCGTTGCGCGCCAATGGCCCAATGGCGGTATGAACGCCGCTGCCGACCCACGATCCTCCGAGCCCCGCGAGCCCTCCGTGTTCGACCTGCGCATCACCGCGCTGCGCCCGGGCGATCCGCTGCGCTGGCTGCGCGCAGGCTGGGCGGATTTCGTGCGTTGCCCGCGCATCGGCCTGTTCTACGGTGCCTGCTTCTTTGCGATGGGGCACACGCTGATGTGGGTGTTCCGCACCGCGCCGGCCTATGTGCTGGCGCTGTCGGCCGGCTTTTTGCTGATGGGCCCGTTCCTGTGCCTGGGCCTTTACGACGCCAGCCGCGCGCTGCAGCGCGGTGAGCAGCCATCGCTGGCGCGGTCGTTGCGCGCGTGGATGCCCACCAAGGGCACCATGGCCATCTTCGCGGGCGTGCTGCTGATCCTGGAGATGCTCTGGGGCCGCGCCTCGCTGGTGGTGTTCGCGGTGACCTTCAACACCATGCCCGACGCGCAGAACCTGCTGTCGCAGTTGCTCAGCGGGCAGAACCTGGAGTTCCTGATCACCTGGACGCTGGTGGGCGCGGTGTTCGCGGGGCTGATCTTCGTCACCAGCGTGATCAGCATTCCGATGATCCTGGACCGTGGCAGCGACGCGATTTCCTCGGGGCTCACCAGCATCCGCGCCTGCCTGCAGAACCCGGGCGTGATGCTGTGGTGGGGCGCTCTCATCACGGCAGTGATCGGCCTGGCGATGGCGCCCTGGTTCCTGGGCCTGCTGGTGGCCGGCCCGGTGATCGGCCACGCCACGTGGCACGCCTACAAGGGCACGGTGCAGGACACGGCGGGCGCGGGCGGCGCGGCGGACACGGCGGACATGCCTGCCGCCTGAACGGATGGCGGGCGCCGGGCCCGCGCGATCGAGACGGAATCTGCCGGCTCAGCCGCCGAAGGTGCGTTCGCTGCGCTGGCGCCGCTGCCCGTTGCCGAGCAGCGAGGTCTCGACCAAGCCTTCGAACAGCGGTTGCAGCGCCATCACCTGCGCCATGGCGGTGCGCTCTTCCTGGCTGCGGCACAGCCAGTGCAGCAGGTCGGGCCGCATGAACCACAGCGCGCGGGCCGATTCGGCCACCAACATGCGGTGGCGCAGTTGCTCGGCTTCCCAGTTGCTGTCTTCGCCGACGAGCTCCAGCATGGCGCGGCGCACGCGGGCCAGGCGGAAGGGGTCGTCGTCGCGTTTCGAATCGTTGCCGTGCAGGCGCTGGGCGACGGTGTCGAACAAGGTAGAGAAGAAGTGCTTCATGGCCTCGCTGTGAACGCGGTATCTCGCGCCATCGACCGGACAACGGCTGGCGCGCGGCGACATTCCAGCACAAAACAGGGAATTTGTAACGACCGACGTTCAATCGCGCCTCCGGCGGGGCCGCCGAACGCGCCCCTCGAACCCGCCGGCACCCCGCTCAGGCCCGCGGCGCGCCCTCGCGCCACAGCCGCGCCAGCAGCCACCAACCCAGCAGCGTGTTGGTGAGCGCAAGCAGGCCGAGCACAAGCCGCAGCCCCGCGGGCGGCTCGTGGATCTGGATGAACAGCACCAGGGCGCTGGAGAGGATCTGGAAGCCGACCACGAGCCAGAACAGCGGCTTGCGCGGCTGCCAGACGCGGCGAAAGGCGTCGGCGAGCGAAGTCATGCCCCATTGTGCCGGGCCGGCCCTAGGTTGCCGACGCGCGCGCGGCCTCCTGCTCCTGCAGCCAGCGCCACATCACCTTGCCGCTGCCGCTCTTGGGCAGGGCGTCGACGAACTGCACCTCGCGCGGCGCCTTGTACACGGCCATGTGCTCGCGGCACCAGGTCAGGATGTCGGCCTCGCTGGTCTTGCCCTTCGCGTCGGCGCGCAGCACCACCACGGCCTTCACGCTCTCGCCGCGGTAGGCGTCGAGCGTGGCGATCACGCAGGCCTCGGCGATGGCGGGGTGCTTGAACATCAGCGCTTCCACCTCGGCCGGCCAGACCTTGAAGCCGCTGGCGTTGATCATGCGCTTGAGCCGGTCGGTGATGAAGAAGTAGCCGTCCTCGTCCACGCGGCCGAGATCGCCGGAACGGAAAAAGCGCTTGCCATCGATCTCGACGAAGGCAGCGGCCGTGGCCTCGGGGCGCTTCCAGTAGCCGTCGAACACCATCGGGCCGTGGATCAGGATTTCCCCGGCCTCGCCCACGGGCAGCTCTTGCAGCGTCCCGGGGTCGACCACGCGCGCATCGGTGCTCATGAAGGGAATGCCCAGGCACTGCTGCTTGGGGTGGTCGGGCGGGTTGCTGTGCGAGGGCGCGGCGGTCTCGGTGAGGCCGTAGCCTTCCACGAAACGCAGGCCGAACAGATCTAACAGGCGCTGCGCCACCGCCTGCGGCATGGCCGCGCCGCCGCCGCCGATGTAGACGAGGCTGGTGAGGTCGTACTGATAGAAGCCCGGGCTGGCGAGCAGGTCGATCACCATGGTGGGGATGTTGGTCCAGTGCGTGACGCGCCAGGCCGAGATGAGCCGCCCGGCGAGCTCGCGATCCCAGCGCGGCATGAGCACGACGGTGGAGCCGCCATAGATGCCGGCGTGCATGCCGGTCACCATGCCGGTGATGTGAAACAGCGGCACGACGACCAGCGAAACCGTCTCGGGCGTGCTGTTGCCCCACAGCACGCTGGCCACGGCGTTGTGCATGAGCGTGCGGTGCGGGTGCATGCAGCCCTTGGGCAGGCCGGTGGTACCGCTGGTGTAGGGCAGCACGGCCAGGTCGTCGGGCCCGCGGTTGTGCTCGGGCAGCGGCGCGCTGCAGGCCAATGCCTGCTGCCAGCTGGCCACGCTGCCGCTCTCGAGCACGGGCGCTTCGTGGCGCGCACCCAGCCAGGCCTGCCAGGCCGGCGGAATCCCGGCCTGCGGGCCGATGGCGTCGCTGTAGTGCGTGACGACGAGGTGGCGCAGCCGCTCGGCCGGGGGCACGCCGGCGTTGGCCTTGACCAGCTCGCCCGCCAGGTCGGCCGCGCAGATGGCCACGCGCGCGTCGGGGTCGGTGATGTAGTGGCCGAGCTCGTCGGCCTTGTTCATGGGGTTGACCGGCACCACCACCGCGTTGGCGCGCAGCACGGCGTAGTACGCCACGATCCACTGCGGGCAGTTCTGCATGAACACGATGACGCGGTCGCCGTCCTGCACGCCCTGGGTGCGCAGGTGCGCGGCCAGGCGCTCGGCCTGCGCCAGCAGCTCGGCGTAGCTGGTGCGGCGGTCGAAGAACACCAGCGCGGGCTTGTCCGGGTAGCGCAGCGCACTCACCTCGAGGTTGTGCCACAGCGAGGTGGCGGGCGGGTGCAGCGTGTGCGGCAGACGCCGCGGCCAGAAGCGGTGGTGCGCGGGCTCGGCGGCCGAGGCGGGCGCGTTCGGGGTTTGCATGTCGGCTTGTCTCCGTTGGCTCGGCGCGCCTCGTGTGCGGGTCGGGGCGGGCGCGCTCGCGTCGCAGCATACGTTTCGGGCGCACAGCGCGACAGCCCGATTTGTCGCCCCTGGGACCGGGCGGATGGCACGGAATCTGCAGGCCAAGCGCATTGCGTGCCGGAAGGTCCCGATGCGATGGACCAATACAACCTTTGCATGACTTTCCCACGTAAACCCCGATCCCGGGCGCAAAACGCCGGGCATACAGTGCCTTGCCGCCACCCGTGGCACCGAAGAGGTGCACACGGGTGGCGGACGCCTTCCCATCACACATCCGGAGAGACCGCATGAAATCCACGACCCTGAAGCTGTCTGCGCTGGCGCTTGGCGCTGCCGCCACGCTGCTCGCCCTGCCCGCCCACGCCGGCAAGGACCTTGAAGCCATCAAGAAACGCGGCGAGCTTGTGTGCGGCGTGAACACCGGCCTGCCGGGCTTCTCGGCCGCCGACAGCCAGGGCAAGTGGAGCGGCATGGACGTGGACGTCTGCCGCTCGGTGGCCGCGGCCATCCTGGGCAACGCCGACAAGGTGCGCTACGTGCCGCTGACGGCGCAACAGCGCTTCACGGCCCTGCAATCGGGCGAGATCGACATGCTGGCGCGCAACACCACCTGGACGCTCACGCGCGACGCCTCGCTCGGCCTGAGCTTCGTGGGCGTGAACTTCTACGACGGCCAGGGCTTCATGGTGCCCAAGAAGCTCAACGTCAAGAGCGCCAGGCAGCTCAAGGGCGCCACCGTCTGCGTGCAGTCGGGCACCACCACCGAGCTCAACCTGACGGACTTCTCGCGCGCCAACAAGCTCGACATCAAGCCCGTGGTGTTCGAGAAGCTCGAAGCCGCCGTGGGCGCCTACGCCTCCGGCCGCTGCCAGGCCTACACGACCGACGCCTCGGGCCTGGCCTCCACGCGCGCCAAGGACATGGCCAAGCCCGATGACCACGTGATCCTGCCCGAGCTGATCTCCAAGGAACCCCTGGGCCCGGCCGTGCGCCGCGGTGACGACGAGTTCGAGGCCATCGTCAAGTGGGTGGGCTTCGCGCTCATCGAGGCCGAGGAATACGGTGTGACGCAAGGCAACGTCGACCAGCAGAAGGCATCCAGCACCAATCCGTCGGTGATGCGCCTGCTGGGCATGGGCAACGAGGACACCGGCAAGCTGCTCGGCCTGGACAAGGAATGGGCTTACCGCGCCATCAAGGCCGTGGGCAACTACGGCGAACAGTTCGAGCGCCATGTGGGCCCGAAGACCGCCATCGGCCTGCCGCGCGGGGTGAACAACCTCTGGACCAACGGCGGTGTCATGTACGCGCCGCCGATCCGCTGATCGGCACGGGGCAGCCGCAGAACCGGCTGCCCCACCCTTGCGGAACCGTGGCGGCCTGAGCCGCCACGTACCGTTCATTGCGCTGCCACCCGGCGAGGACACCCTTGGCCATCTCCGCATCCCCCCCTCCCAAGACCCGACGCTTTTCGCTCAACAGCCGCGCAACGCGCGGCCTGCTGTACCAGATCGTCGCTCTGGCGTTGCTCGCGCTCGGCCTTTGGTACCTTGCGCACAACACGCAGGCCAACATGCAGGCGCGCGGCATCCAGAGCGGCTTCGACTTCCTCGGCGCCAGCGCCGGTTTCGACATCGGTGAGACGCTGATCGCCTACGACCCGAGCCAGAGCTACGGCAAGGCCATCTGGGTCGGCGTGCTCAACACCGTGAAGGTGGCCATTGCCGGCATCGTGCTCACCACGCTGCTGGGCGTGATGCTCGGCGTGGGGCGCTTCTCGCGCAACGCGCTGGTGCGCGGCCTGTGCTACGGCTACGTGGAGGCTTTCCGCAACGTGCCACTTCTGCTGCAGTTGCTGATGTGGTACCTGTTCTTCATCGAGGTGCTGCCCGCGGCCAACGAGGCCGCGTCGCTGGCCGGGCTGTTCTTTCTCAGCAAGGGCGGGCTGTCCATGCCCTGGCCCACGGCCGGCGTGGGCGCGGTGCTCGCGGGCCTCACGGTCGGCGTGGTGGCGGGTGTGCTGTGGCGCTTTCGCGTGCAGCGCCGCTTCGAGGCCACCGGCCAGGACGGTGACCGCGTTTGGGTGCCGCTGGCGCTGCTGGTGGTGTTTGCGCTGGTTGGCTGGGTGGTGGCGGGCATGCCGCGCGAGTGGAGCGTGCCCGAGCAACTGGCCTTCATGGTCGACGGTGGCATCGCCTTCACCCCCGAGTTCATGGCCATCCTGATCGGCCTGGTCATGTACACCGCGTCCTTCGTGGCCGAGGTGGTGCGCGGGGGCATCCAGTCGGTGGGCCGCGGGCAGGACGAAGCGGCTTCGGCGCTGGGCCTGAACCCGAAACAGAAGATGAAGCTGGTGATCCTGCCGCAGGCCATGCGCGTGATCATTCCGCCGCTGACCAACCAGTACCTCAACCTCACCAAGAACTCCTCGCTGGCGGTGGTGGTCGGCTACCCGGATGTGGTCTCGATCGCCAACACCACCATCAACCAGAGCGGGCGCGCGGTCGAGTGCATCGCCATCATCATGCTGGTCTACCTGAGCACCTCGCTCACCACCTCGCTGGTGATGAACTGGTACAACCGCCGCATGGCGATCAAGGAGCGTTGATCGCCATGAGCGCAGAGTTCCAACCCATTGCACCGCGGCCCTCCCCGGTGCGCGAATCCGGCCCGGTGGCCTGGGCGCGGCGCAACCTGTTCGCCGACTGGCGCTCCACCACCACCACGCTGTTCATCGCCGCCCTGGCGGTGTGGCTGCTGCCCGACCTGTGGCGCTGGCTGGTGACGGGCGCCGTGTTCCAGCCCGACGCCGACGCCTGCCAGGCCGCGCGCGGCATCGGTGCCTGCTGGGGCGTGGTGACGGAGAAGTACCGCGTCATCCTGTTCGGGCGCTACCCGTACGAGGAACAGTGGCGCCCCCTGGTGGCCACGCTGTTCGTGGTGGGCGGCCTGATCATCAGCTGCATCCGCTTCTTCTGGAAGCGCTGGCTGGTGGCCGTGTGGTTCGCCATCCTGGCGGTGTTCTTCGTGCTGATGGGCGGCGGCTGGTTCGGCCTGTCCGAGGTGCGCACCGACAGCTGGGGCGGCCTGCCACTGACCATCATGCTGGCGGTGATTTCGCTGTTCCTGGCCTTTCCGCTCGCGGTGCTGGTGGCGCTGGGGCGGCGCGCGCAACTGCCGGCCATCCGCACCATCTGCGTGCTCTATGTGGAACTGATCCGCGGCGTGCCGTTGATCTCGGTGCTGTTCATGGCCTCGTTCATGTTCCCGCTGTTCGTGCCGCAGGGCGTGCAGGTGGACGTGCTGGTGCGCGTGATCGCGGGCCTCACGCTGTTCATCGCGGCGTACATGGCCGAGACGGTGCGCGGCGGCCTGCAGGCCGTGCCCAAGGGCCAGTTCGAGGCGGCCGATTCACTGGGCCTGTCGTACTGGCAGACGCAGCGGCTCATCGTGCTGCCGCAGGCGCTCTCGATGGTGGTGCCCAGCATCATGAACACCTTCATCTCGCTGTTCAAGGACACCTCGCTGGTCACCATCGTCTCGCTCTACGAACTCACCGGGGCGCTGTCGCTGGCACTCAACTCCGACGTGCAGTGGCGCCCCTTCAAGATCGAGGCCTACCTCTTCATCACCTTCATCTACTTCGCCGGCTGCTTCGCGATGTCGCGCTACAGCCTGTGGGTCGAGAAACAACTGGCCGCCAGCAAGGCGCGTTGAAAGCAGACGTCATGAGTGAACCCATCATCCACTTCGACAAGGTCAACAAGTGGTACGGCAACGATTTCCACGTGCTGCGCGACATCGACCTTGCCGTTGCCAAAGGCGAGCGCATCGTGATCTGCGGGCCCTCGGGCTCGGGCAAGTCCACGCTGATCCGCTGCATCAACCGGCTCGAGGAACACCAGCAGGGCACGCTCACGGTCGACGGCATCGAGCTCACCGACGACATCAAGGCCATCGATCAGGTGCGCAAGAACGTGGGCATGGTGTTCCAGCAGTTCAACCTGTTCCCGCACCTCACGGTGCTGGAGAACCTCACGCTATCGCCCATGTGGGTGGGCAAGCTGCCCAAAAAAGAGGCCGAGGAACGCGCCATGCAGCAGTTGCAGCGCGTGCGCATCGCCGAGCAGGCCAACAAGTTCCCGCTGCAGCTCTCGGGCGGCCAGCAGCAACGCGTGGCCATTGCGCGCGCACTGTGCCTCACGCCCAAGATCATGCTGTTCGACGAGCCCACCTCCGCGCTCGACCCGGAGATGATCAAGGAGGTGCTCGACGTGATGATCGAGTTGGCCAACATGGGCATCACCATGCTGTGCGTGACGCACGAGATGGGTTTTGCCAAGGCGGTGGCCGACCGCGTGATCTTCATGGACCAGGGGCAGATCGTCGAGCAGAACACGCCCGAGGCGTTCTTCAACAACCCGCAGAACGAGCGCAGCAAGGACTTCCTGTCCAAGATCCTGGGGCATTGAGCCGGGCGTCGATGATCTAGAATTCGCCCCATTGCTCAGGAGAGTGTTCCCCCGAGGAACCGCCGAAGGCGCAGGAGGCCCTGGTCAGCACGACAGCGGCCCCGAACGCTCAGGCAAAAGGACTGGCAAACGCCCGCCGCGAGGCGGGTGATCCCCCCTGGAGAGAGGCCCCGTGCAAACCGGGGTCCACCGAAGGAGCAAACGCGGCATCGCCCGCGTGAATCTCTCAGGTAAAGCGGACAGCGGGGCAGCGCACGGCACAGCCGTGCCCCGCCCTGCCAAGGGCCTGCCCCTGCCAGCGAGTCCGCCTTGTCCTCCGAAACGACCGATCTCCTGAAGACCCCGCTGCACGCCCTGCACCTGGAACTGGGCGCGCGCATGGTGCCTTTTGCGGGCTACAGCATGCCCGTGCAGTATCCCGCGGGCCTGATGGCCGAACACCTGCACACCCGCAGCGGCGCCGGCCTGTTCGACGTCTCGCACATGGGGCAGTTGCGCCTGGTGGGCCCGGACGCCGCGGCCGCCTTCGAAAGCCTGATGCCGGTGGACGTGATCGGCCTGGCACCGGGCAAGCAGCGCTATGGCCTGCTGCTCAGCGACGAAGGCACGGTCATCGACGACCTGATGTTCGTCAATCGCGAGGACCACCTTTTCGTCATCGTCAACGGCGCCTGCAAGCACGGCGACCTCAAGCACATCGTCGAGCGCATCGGCGCACGCTGCACGGTGGAGCCGCAATTCGACCGCGGCCTGCTGGCGCTGCAGGGCCCGCAGGCCGTGACCGCGCTGCAGCGCCTGCTGCCCGGCGTGGAAAAACTGGTGTTCATGACCGGCGCTGCCTTCAACTGGCAGGGCAAGCCGGTGTTCGCCACCCGCAGCGGCTACACCGGCGAGGACGGCTTCGAACTCTCGCTGGACGCGGCCGACACCGAGGCCTTTGCGCATGCGCTGCTGGCGCAGCCCGAGGTCAAGCCCGTGGGCCTGGGCGCGCGCAACTCGCTGCGCCTGGAGGCCGGCCTGTGCCTCTACGGCAACGACATCGACACCACCACCACGCCGGTGGAAGCCGCGCTCAACTGGGCCATGCAGAAGGTGCGCCGCACGGGCGGCGCGCGTGCCGGCGGCTTCCCGGGTGCCGAGCGCGTGCTCGCGCAACTGGATGGCACGGCACCGCTGCAGCGCGTGCGCGTCGGCCTGATGGCACAGGAGCGCGTGCCGGTGCGCGAACACACCGAACTGCACAGCGAGGCCGGCGAACGCGTGGGCGAAGTCACCAGCGGCCTGCTCGGCCCCAGCATCAACCAACCCATTGCGATGGGCTACCTGCCGCCGGCGCTGGCCGCCGTGGGCACGCGCGTCAACGCCGTCGTGCGCGGCAAGGCCGTCCCCATGCAGGTTGCCGCCATGCCTTTCGTTCCCACGCGGTATTACCGCGGCTGACCTTTTTTCAGGAGCCTTCCATGACCACCAAGTACACCGAAGACCACGAATGGATCACCGTCGAGGGCGATGTCGCCACGGTCGGCATCACCCACCACGCGCAGGACGCGCTCGGTGACGTGGTGTTCGTCGAACTGCCCGAGGTCGGCAAGGCTTTCGCGCAGAAGGACGTGGCCGGCGTGGTCGAGTCCGTCAAGGCCGCGGCCGACGTCTACATGCCGGTGAGCGGCACGGTGACCGAGGTGAACGAAGGCCTGCGCGCCGATCCGTCGCTCGCCAACAGCGACCCGCTGGGGTCGGGCTGGTTCTTCAAGGTGAAGCTGAGCGAGCCGGCGCAGGTCAACGCGCTGCTCGACAAGACCGCCTACGACGCCTTCGCGAATCAATGAACACCCCCGCCGCGCTGCGCGCGACCCCCTCAAGGGGGCGGCACCCACGGCCCGGCAAAGCCGGTTCCGTGGTGCCACTGGGTCACGTTGCATCACACGTGGCGCTTCGCGCTTGAACGGCAAGTCCCCAATTCCTGAGGCCCGCCATGCTCATGCCCGCCGTCAAACCCCTGGGTGAACTCGAGAACGCCAGCGAGTTCGTCGCCCGCCACATCGGCATCACCGACGCCGACGAAGCCCACATGCTGTCGGTGATCGGCGAGGCTTCGCGCCGCGCGCTGATCGACAGCATCGTGCCGCGCAGCATCGCGCGCCGCCAGGGCATGAAACTGCCCGCGCCGTTGACGGAAGCGGCCGCACTGGCCGAACTCAAGGCCATTGCGCAGCAGAACCAGGTGCTCAAGAGCTTCATCGGCCAGGGCTACCACGGCACGCACACGCCGGGCGTCATCCTGCGCAACATCCTGGAGAACCCGGCCTGGTACACCGCGTACACGCCCTACCAGGCCGAAATCTCGCAAGGCCGCATGGAAGCGCTGGTGAACTTCCAGACCATGCTGACCGACCTCACCGGCATGGCGATCGCCAATGCATCCATGCTGGACGAAGCCACCGCGGCGGCCGAGGCCATGACGCTGGCCAAACGCTCGGTGAAGGCCAAGGGCAACGCCATCGTGGTGGGCGGTGACTGCCACCCGCAGACGGTGGAGGTGATCCAGACCCGCGCCGCGCCGCTGGGCATTGCGGTGGTGGTGGCCAACTCGGCCGCCGAATGGGATGCCGCGCTCGCGCGCGACGACTACTTTGCCGTGGTGGCGCCCTACCCCAGCAGCAGCGGGCGCATCGAGGACCAGCGTGCCGACGTACAGAAGGTCCACGACAAGCAGGCCGCTTACATCGTCTGCGCCGACCTGCTTGCACTCACGCTGATCACGCCGCCTGGTGAATGGGGCGCCGACATCGTGGTCGGCAGCACCCAGCGCTTCGGCATGCCCATGGGCAACGGCGGCCCGCACGCGGCCTTCATGGCCTGCCGCGACGAGTTCAAGCGCAGCCTGCCCGGCCGCCTGGTCGGCGTGAGTGTGGACACGCATGGCAACCCGGCCTATCGCCTGGCGCTGCAAACGCGCGAGCAGCACATCCGCCGCGAGAAGGCGACCAGCAACATCTGCACCGCGCAGGTGCTGCCCGCCGTGATCGCCAGCATGTATGCCGTCTATCACGGCCCGCAGGGCTTGAAGCGCATTGCGCAACGCGTGGCGGCGTACACCGCCATCCTGGCGCAGGGGCTGGAGCAACTCGGCCACACACTCACCAGCGACACGGCGTTCGACACCGTGACGGTGAAGGCCGGCGCGCAGGCAAAAGCCATCGTGCAACGCGCGCTCGACGCCGGCATGAACCTGCGCCTGTCCTGGGGCGAGTACGTGGGCATCACGCTCGACGAGACCACCACACGCGAAGACATCGAGGCGCTGTGGGCGGTGTTCGCTGCGCCAGGCCAGGCCGTGCCATCGCTCGCCGCGTTCGAGAAAGGCGTCGAGCCACGCATTCCCGCCGAGCTGCGCCGCACCAGCGCCTTCCTCACGCACCCGGTGTTCAACACCCACCACAGCGAAACCGGCATGCTGCGCTACATCCGCGCCCTGTCGGACAAGGACCTTGCGCTGGACCGCAGCATGATCCCGCTGGGCTCGTGCACCATGAAGCTCAACGCGACCAGCGAGATGATTCCCATCACCTGGCCCGAGTTTGCGAACATCCACCCCTTCGCGCCAGCCAACCAGCGCCGCGGCTATGCACTGCTCGACCAGCAATTGCGCGACTGGCTGTGCGAGGCCACGGGCTACGCCGGCATCAGCCTGCAGCCCAACGCCGGCTCGCAAGGCGAATACGCCGGCCTGCTGGTGATCCAGGCGTATCACCGTGCGCGTGGCGAGGGCCACCGCAACATCTGCCTCATCCCCAGCAGCGCGCACGGCACCAACCCCGCCAGCGCACAGATGGTGGGCATGCAGGTGGTGGTGACCAGGTGCGACGAGAACGGCAACGTCGACATGGCCGACCTGAAGGCCCGGTGCGAGCAGCATTCGCAGAACCTGGCCGCGGTGATGATCACCTACCCCAGCACGCACGGCGTGTTCGAGACCCAGGTGAAGGAGCTGTGCGCGCTGGTGCACCAGCACGGCGGGCGCGTCTACGTCGACGGCGCCAACATGAACGCGCTGGTGGGCGTGGCCGCCCCGGGCGAATTCGGTGGCGACGTGAGCCACCTCAACCTGCACAAGACCTTCTGCATCCCGCACGGCGGCGGCGGCCCGGGCGTGGGCCCGGTGTGTGTGGTGGAAGACCTGGTGCCCTACCTGCCCGGGCACGCCACCGGCGGCCTGCCGGTCAATGGCGTGGGCGCGATTTCCGCCGCACCGCTGGGCAACGCGGCGGTGTTGCCGATCAGCTGGATGTACATCCGCATGATGGGCGCCGAAGGCCTGCAGCGCGCTACCGAAACGGCCATCCTGTCGGCCAACTACATCAGCGCGCGCCTGAAGGACCACTTCCCCACGCTGTACGCGAGCGAGAACGGCCACGTGGCGCACGAGTGCATTCTCGACCTGCGCCAGCTCAAGGACACGAGCGGCGTGATGGCCGAGGATGTGGCCAAGCGCCTCATCGACTACGGCTTTCACGCGCCCACGCTGTCGTTCCCGGTGGCCAACACGCTGATGGTGGAGCCCACCGAGAGCGAAACGCTGCAGGAGATCGACCGCTTCATCGACGCCATGATCGCCATCCGCCGGGAGATCGCGCGCATCGAACAGGGCGAGTGGCCGCAGGACGACAACCCGCTGAAGAACGCGCCGCACACCGCGGCCAGCCTGCTCAAGGGCGAATGGCCGCACCCCTACGGTCGCGACGTCGGCTCCGCCGCGCTCGACACCCGCCTGCACACCAAGTACTGGCCGCCCGTTGGCCGTGTCGACAACGTCTACGGCGACCGCAACCTGTTCTGCAGCTGCGTGCCGGTGAGCGATCTGGCGGACTGAACCGCCGGCGGGCCAAAGCCCCGGGGAACCCGGGGCCTCAACGCCCCTGGCGCCACTCGCGGCGCCAGATCTGGTTGAGGTCGATCAGCATCGGCCCGGGTGGCGCGCCGAAGCTCTGCGTCTTTCCGCGCTGGTGCACCAGCCCGTACACGCGGCCTTGCGTGGCGTCGTACAGCAGCACGGCGTTGTTGTCGCCGCAGTCGTGCGGCATGCAGTACGCGGCCACGGTGTATTCCACCCCGCCGATGCGCTGGCGCCTGAGGTCGGGGGCGGGCCCGTGCATCTCGGCCAGCCAGGGCGTGCGCGACAGCGGGCCCAGCGCGCGCAGGTAGGCGGGCTTGAACTGCGGATCGCGGATCAGCTCCGACGGGTGGGTGGCCGATCCGGGTTTCACCGGCGCCTTGGCCGCCGCCTCGGCCTGTTTCGCGGCCTGCAGATCGGCGGCCGCCTGGCGGTTCGCCTCGGGGTTGCAGTGGCGAAAGCTTGCCTTGCCCAGGGCGCCCAGGTTGGCCATCACCGTGCGATCACCGTCGAGCGTCATGTATTGCCCCCGGCCATCGGCGTTCACGATCCCGACCACATCGTGCCGGCCCTGAACACGGCCCAGCAAGGCCACCCGGAATTCGGGCGGCGGGCTGTTACCGAAGTAGCTGAAGGCCGCGTCGAGGTTGCCCACCTGCATGACCTGCGTGCCCTGCTCGATGCGCATCTGGCGCTCCAGCACCACCACGCGCGCAGAGTCGAATTTTGCGCAATCGATCGCGTAGCGCCCGCCGAAGCTCGCCAGCACATCGGGGCGCAGACCCTGCGCAACGGCCACCGTGCAGCAGCACAGGGTGCCGATGAGAATGCCGATTGAACGTGTCATGGTCCACCTCCAGCCGCCGATGCTAGGCCGGTGGGCGGGTGAGCGTCCACTGCGCGGCGAGGGGCGGGCGCCCGGCCGTACACTGCCGCCCTCGCCCCGCCTGCCATGACAGCCCCTGCCTTTCGCGTGCTCAGCGTCATCCCGCCGATGACGCAGCTCAACACGCCCTACCCCTCCACCGCCTACCTCACGGGCTTTCTGCGCACGCGCGGCATCGACGCGGTGCAGACCGATCTCGCGCTGGCGCTGGTGCTGCGCCTGTTCACCCCCGTGGGGCTGGACACGATGCGCGAGCGCGCGCTGGCGTTGCCGGTGGCCGGGCGCAGCGCCAGCGTCAACGCCTTCCTCGACGACTTTGCGCGTTACCGCCGCAGCATCGTCCCCACCATTGCCTTCCTGCAGGGCCGCGACAGCACGCTGGCGCACCGCATCGCCGCGCGCGAGTTGCTGCCCGAGGGTCCGCGCTTTGCCGCGCTCGACCAATATGGCCACCTGAACGACGAAGACAGCGACGACCCACTGGGCTGGGCCTTTGGCGCGCTGGGCACGCACGACCGCGCACGCCACATCGCCACGCTCTACCTCGACGACCTGGCCGACGTGGTCCGCGACGCGGTGGACGAGCGCTTCGCCTTCGTGCGCTATGGCGAATCGCTGGCCAGCAGCCAGCCCACGTTCGAGCCGCTGGCGCAGGCGCTGGCGGCGCCGCCTTCGCTGGTGGACGAGATCCTGCAGCGGCTTGCCATCGATGCGGTGGAACGCGCCGCCCCGCAACTGCTGCTGCTCTCGGTGCCCTTCCCCGGTGCCGTGTATGGTGCGCTGCGCATCGCCCAGGCGGTGAAGGCGCGCTGGCCGCAACTGCCCGTTGCACTTGGCGGTGGCTACGTCAACACGGAGCTGCGCGAGCTCAAGGAAGCGCGCCTGTTCGACTACGTCGATTTCGTGACGCTGGACGCGGGCGAGCGCCCGCTGCTCGCGCTCATCGAACACCTTCAAGGCAAACGCTCACGCCAGCGCCTGGTGCGCACCTTCCTGCGCGACGACACCGGCACGGTGAAGTACCTCCACCTCGCCGAGCCCGACGTTCCGTTCGAGGACGTGGGCACCCCCACCTGGGACGGCCTGCCGCTGCACGACTACCTGAGCCTGCTCGACATGCTCAACCCCATGCACCGGCTCTGGAGCGACGGGCGCTGGAACAAGCTCACCGTGGCGCACGGCTGCTACTGGAAGAAGTGCAGCTTCTGCGACGTGGGGCTCGACTACATCGGCCGCTACGAGACCGCGAGCGCGAGCACGCTGGTCGATCGCATTCAACGCATCGTGGAAGAAACCGGCCAGACCGGCTTTCACTTCGTGGACGAAGCCGCGCCGCCCAAGGCGTTGAAAGCGCTGGCCGAGGAGCTTCTGCGGCGCGACCTCGCCATCAGTTGGTGGGGCAACATCCGCTTCGAAAAGACCTTCACGCCCGCGCTCGCGCAACTGCTGGCCGACAGCGGCTGCATCGCCATGAGCGGCGGCCTCGAAGTGGCGAGCGACCGGCTGCTCGCCCTCATGAAAAAAGGCGTGACGGTGGAACAGGTGGCGCGCGTCACCAAGGGTTTCAGCGACGCCGGCATCCTGGTGCACGCCTACCTGATGTACGGCTTCCCCACCCAGACCGTGCAGGACACGGTGGACGCGCTGGAATACGTGCGCCAGTTGTTCCTCAACGGCTGCATCCAGAGCGGCTTCTTCCACCGCTTCAGTTGCACCGTGCATTCCCCCGTGGGCAAGGACCCGCAGGCCTACGGCATTCAACTCATCCCGCTGCCGCCGGTGAGCTTCGCCAAGAACGACATCGGCTTCATCGACCCCACCGGCGTCGACCACGACGCACTCGGCATCGGGCTGCGCCGCGCGCTCTACAACTACATGCACGGCGTCGGGCTCGACGAGGACGTGCGCGCCTGGTTCGACCACCTGCCCCACCCGGCGCCGCGGCCGACGGTGAAGCGGCACTTCATCGAGCGGGCGCTGAGCCGGCGCGAGAACGCCTGACCCGACCACATCCCGAACACGACCACACCATGACCCTCAAGATCACCGTCTATTCCAAATCCGCCTGCCCGCAGTGCGAATCCGCCAAGATGCTCTTGAAGTCCCGCTCGCTGGACTTCGAGGAAGTGAAGATCGACGACGAGGCCGAGCGGCTGGCGTTCTACGCGAAGTGCGGGCCGTCGGTGCGGCAGATGCCGCAGATCTTCATCAACGACCAGCGCGTGGGCGGGCTCAACGGCCTGCAGGCGGCGCTGGCGCAGCTGGGGCGCTGAAGGCCCCGGCCCGTCTGCTTATTCCGCCTGCCCCGCGGCGATCTGCCGCAGCGCCTGCTCGAACACGGCCGTGGGCTGACCACCCGAGATCAGGTGGCGGTCGTTGATGATGACCGCGGGCACCGAGTGGATGCCGTGCGACAGGTAGAACTGTTCGCGCTCGCGCACCTCGGCCGCAAATTCGTCGCTGGCCAGGATGGCCTGGGCACGCGGCTCGTCGAGCCCGGCCTCGCGCACGCAGGCCAGCAGCACGCCGTGCTGGCCCACGGCTTCGCTGCGGGTGTGGCAGGCCGCCAGCAGCGCTTTCTTCAGTGCGGCCTGCTGCCCCGGTGCGCCTTCTTCGGCCGCCCAGTGCAGCAGGCGGTGCGCGTCGAAGGTGTTCCAGATGCGACCACGCCCGGCGGGGTTGAAGGCAAAGCCCACCTCGGCGCCGCGCGCACGGATGGTCTCGCGGATCTGTGCCTGCTGCTCGGGTGTGCTGCCGTACTTCTGCGTCAGGTGTTCGCCGATGTCCTGGCCTTCGGGGGCCATCTGCGGGTTCAGCTCGAAGGGCTGGAAGGTGATGTCGGCGGCCACGCTGCCGTCCAGGCGCTGCAGGGCCTGCTCCAGCCCGCCCAGGCCGATGGCGCACCAGGGGCAGGAAACGTCGGAGACGAAATCGATCTTGAGGCGTGGGGTGTTCATGGCGCGGATTGTCCCGCCGGAGGCTGCGAGACAATCGCCTGCGACACCAAGACCCCACCCGGACCCCAGCTTTCATGACCGACCGCTACGCCGTCATCGGCCACCCGATCTCGCACAGCAAGTCCCCGCAGATCCACACCGCCTTCGCGCAGGCCACGGGGCAGGACCTGAGCTACACCGCCATCGAAGCGCCGCTGGACGGGTTTGCCGCCACGGTGCAGGCCTTTCGCGCCGGGGGCGGGCGCGGCGTGAACGTGACGCTGCCTTTCAAGCTGCAGGCCTGCGAACTGGCCACGCACCCCAGCGAGGCCGCGCGTCTGGCCGGTGCGGCCAACGCGCTCAAGTTCGACGGTGAGCGGACATATGCCGAGAACTTCGACGGCATCGGCCTGGTGAACGACATCCAGCGCAACCTGGGCCATGCGCTGCGCGGGCGGCGCGTGCTGTTGCTGGGTGCCGGCGGCGCCACGCGCGGCGCGCTGTTGCTCATCGCGCAGCAAGGGCCGGCGCTGCTGGCGGTGGCCAACCGCACGGCCGACAAGGCGCACGCGCTGGGCCGCGACTTCGCGGCCCACGCCGCACTGCAGACCGGTGGCTACGACGAGCTCGCGGGCCAGACCTTCGACGTCGTCATCAACGCCACGTCGGCCGGCCTCGCAGGCGAGGCGCTGCCGCTGCCGGCGGGCCTGTTCGCGCCCGGCGCGCTGGCCTACGACATGGTCTACGGCAAAGGGCTGACCCCGTTCCTGCGCCAGGCGCAGGCCGCGGGCGTGACGGCCCTGGCCGATGGGGTCGGCATGCTGGTGGAGCAGGCGGCCGAGGCCTTCCTGTGGTGGCGCGGCGTGCGCCCGGCCACGCGCGAGGTGATCGCGAGGCTGTCGGTGCCGCTGGTTTAAGCTCGCGCGCTCCGGAGGAGACCCCATGCCCGCCATCCTGCTGCTCAACGGCCCCAACCTCAACCTGCTCGGCACGCGCGAGCCCGGCACCTACGGCGCTGCCACGCTGGCCGACGTGGAGGCCAACTGCCGCGCCGCGGCCGCGCGCCACGGCCACACCCTCGAAGCGCTGCAAAGCAACCACGAGGGCGTGCTCATCGACGCCATCCACGCCGCGGGCAAACGCTTCAAGGCCGGTGAGGTGCTGGGCGTGGTGATGAACCCGGGCGCCTACACCCACACCTCGATCGCGCTGCACGACGCCATCGCCGGCGTGGCGCCGATGCCGGTGATGGAGGTGCACATCTCCAACGTGCACGCGCGCGAGAGCTTTCGCCACCATTCGTACATTTCGCCGGTGGCCGCGGGCATCGTGGTGGGCTTCGGCATCGCGGGCTACGAGCTCGCCATCGAAGGCCTGCTGCGCAAGACCGCGAAGGCTTGAGCCCCCAGGCTTCGCCGCTGCGCGGGCCGTTGCCCCACCCCGATTGAACCGATCCACCCTGGGGCGGCCCGGTGGCGGATCGCTGACGCCCGAGTCCTGCGCGCGACAGGGCGGCCCCTCAAGTCGCCTGCGCGACGCCCGACAATGACCGGGTGAGAACCCGCCATTTCGCCCAGTTGGTCGGCCTGTCGGCGCTCTGGGGCGCCTCCTTCCTCTTTCTTCGCATCGCCAGCCCGGTCCTCGGGCCGCTGACGCTGGCGGGCCTGCGCGTCTCGCTGGCGATCGTGGCGCTGGTGCTGATCATGCGCGCGCTGCGCCAACCCTGGCCCTGGAAGCACTGGCGCGAACTGGCCATGCTGGGCGCGCTCACCGTGGCGGTGCCCTTCCTGCTCTACGCCTGGGCCGCGCTGCGCCTGCCAGCCGGCTACAGCGCGCTGCTCAACACCACCGCGGTGCTGTTCGGCACCCTGGCTTCGTCCTGGTTCAAGGAGGACACGCTCACCGTGCGCAAGCTGCTGGGCTGCGCGGTGGGTTTCGCGGGCGTGGCGCTGATCGTGCAGCTCGGCCCGGTGCGGCTGGACGGGCCCACCATTGCCGCGGTGGTGGCCTGCATCATCGCGTCGTGCTGCTACGGCGCGTCCACCCCGCTCATGAAGCGCGCCACCACCCGCATGGAACCGCTGGCGATTGCCGCGGGCATCCACGTCGCGGCGCTGGTGTTCGTCACGCCTGGCGCGCTGTGGGCCCTGCCGGGTGCGCAGTTCACGCCGGCGGCGCTGTTCTCGGTGCTGGTGCTGGGCGTGCTCACCTCGGGCGTGGCCTACTGGATCCACCTGCGCATCATCCGCCAGGTGTCGCCCGTGGCGGCCATCAGCCCGGCCTTCATGATCCCGGTGTTCGGCGTCACCTGGGGCCATCTGTTTCTGGGTGAGGAGCTCTCCAGCGGCATCTTCGTGGGCGGTGCGCTGGTGCTGCTGGCCACCGCGCTGGTGACCGGCTTCAACCCGTTCAAGCGCTGGCTCGCGGCATCGCCCGCACCCTGAGCGCGCAGCCCAGCGCCACCACCGCGCAGGCCGTGGCCAGCCAGAACACGCTGGCCAGGCCAAGCCGGCTGGACAGCGCACCACCGGCCACGCCGCCCAGCACGCCGGGCACGCCATAGCCCAGCACGCTGTAGAGCGCCTGGCCGCGCCCGCGCAGGCGGCCCGGGAAGTGTTCACTGATCCACGCGATGCAGACCGTGTGGTGCGCGGCGAAGGTGATGGCGTGCAGCGCCTGCGCCAGCGCCAGCAGCGGCCAGACCTGGGCGGCACCGGCGGTGAGGGCCATGCGCAGCGCCATCAGCGCCGCGGCCAGCACCAGCCAGCCCGGCAGGCTCAGGCGCGGCAGCCAGCGGCCCTGAGTGACGAACCAGCCGATCTCGATCGCCACCGAAAACGCCCACATCAGGCCGATCACCGTCTTCGGGTAGCCCAGCGCGTCCAGGTGCAGCGAGAGAAAGATGTAGACAAAGATGTGCGCCATGACGTGAAACGCCGCAGCGGCGAAGAACCAGCGCATGCGCGGCTGGCGCAGCACCGGCCACACGCGCTCCCGCGGCGTGTCCTTGTGCGCCGCCTCGCGCACGTCGGGCAGGCACCAGGCGCTCAGTGCGACGGCGGCCAGGGTGAGCGCCGTCCACGCGGGGAAACTGTCCAGGCCGAAGGCGTCGAACCAGGCGCCAGCCAGCAGCACCGTGACCAGAAAGCCCAGCGAACCCCACACCCGCACGCGGCCGTAGCGCCGCGCGTCGAAGGCGCCGTCGCGGCTGACGTGCTGCGCCAGCACGGCCTCGCTCATCGGCATCATGCCGCTGGTGTGCGCGAACATGAGCAGCAGCACGGCAAACAACGCCAGGCCGCCGAGATCGAACCACAGCCCGGCCGAGATCAGCAGCGCGGCGGTGGCACCGTAGCGCAGCAGGCGCACGCGCTGGCCGGTGTGGTCGCTCAGCCAGCCCCAGCCATAAGGCGCGAACACGCGCGTGGCCGATTGCACCGAGGTCAGGATGCTGATGGCCAGCAGGCCGAAACCCAGGTCCTTCAGCCAGAGCGGCAGGTAAGGGTTGAAGAAGCCGATGTGCGCGAAGTAGCTCGCGGACAGGCCGGAGAACGCGAAAATGGCGCCCCCACGCTCCGCCGCTTCGCGGGTCGCTGCCCCCCGAGGGGGCTGATCCGCCTTGGGGCGGCCCGGCGGCGGATCGCTGCTCCTGGACAAGAATCAGCCTCGCGAGCGCGCAGCGATGTCCGGCGTGTCCGTCACCACGTCGCCGCACTGCGCGCGATGGCGCAGCGCGTGGTCCATCACCACCAGCGCCAGCAAGGCCTCGGCGATCGGCGTGGCGCGGATGCCCACGCACGGGTCATGGCGGCCCTTGGTGATGACTTCGGTGGCGGCGCCGGTGATGTCGATGCTTTCGCGCGGCACCAGGATGGAGCTGGTGGGTTTGATGGCGATCTGCACCTCAAGGTCCTGCCCGGTGCTGATGCCGCCGAGCACGCCGCCGGCCTTGTTGGCGGCAAAACCCTCGGGGGTGAGGCTGTCGCCGTGGGTGCTGCCGAAATCGGCCACGCTGGCAAAGCCGGCGCCGATCTCCACGCCCTTGACGGCGTTCAAGCCCATCATCGCGTGTGCGATGTCGGCGTCGAGCCGGTCGTACAGCGGCTCGCCCAGGCCCACGGGCACACCACTGGCCGTGACCCGGATGCGCGCACCGCACGAGTCGCCGCGCTTGCGCAGCGCGTTCATGTAGTCCTCCAGCGCGGAGACGTCGGCCGCGGGCGCGAAGAAGGGGTTGTGCGGCACGTGATCCCAGCTCTCGAAGGGCACCGCGATTTCGCCGATCTGCACCATGCAGCCGCGAAAGCGGGTGCCGAATTTCTCGTGCAGCCACTTCTTGGCCACGGCACCCGCGGCCACGGTGGGCGCGGTGAGACGGGCCGACGAACGCCCGCCGCCGCGCGGATCACGGATGCCGTATTTCTGCCAGTAGGTGTAGTCGGCGTGGCCGGGACGGAAGGTACGCGCGATCTCGCTGTAGTCCTTGCTGCGCTGGTCGGTGTTGCGGATCAGCAGGCAGA
>VFQM010000041.1_pt1 | contig 156250 bp, 145 predicted proteins | sample 3512391 | NCBI WGS metagenome assembly VFQM01 (sample SAMN10412369, study PRJNA504923) | tailings metagenome | isolation source: Replicate 1 from Balatoc abandoned mine | place: Philippines
CACTCATCAAAGCCTCCTCGGCGGAGACCGTGAATCACAACTCAATCGAATTTAATAGGTCCTGACCCTAGGCCCTTGCACGAGAAGATGTAGCTGCGTGCCAGTTTGTATGCGCGATGGGTCACAAGTCCGATGACTGTTCTTGTTCGCTGCGCGGTGGCCGCAGTTGAGCTGCTGGAGTTGCTAATTGGACACTGACACACGAGCGCATAGGAAACTCATCATACGGCAAAGATCCACGCCAACGGTTATGGCTTTCCGCGGAAAGATAGTAGGTCTCGACATCCGCCTCCATCCGCGCCAACAGATCAACCAACTCGCTTTCATCATGACCAGAATATGTCACTATGGAGTTCAACGCCGCATAGTGTTCCGCGGCCCCGTTGCCCTTGTGCACATGATCTACCGTGTGAATTGACCAACCTCCGGACCGGAGGTACTTTTTTATCCCACGGAAGACGCTACCAAGGAGCTTGTGCGGGACATGCTCCAACACCGAAATCGAATAAATGCAATCGAAACCACCTTCGGGAGCTGACAAGACTTGCTCACCAAACAACCCTCGAACAAACCGTAGATTTGCGCATTCTTGTTGGAATCGCTCATATTCGAGTGGACCATTGCCCGAGCCATCATAGGGGTCGACGATCCAGACCTCATAACCCATCCGATCCAAAAGATCCGCGATAAAGGGCTCACCCGCTCCGATTTCAAGTACTCGTCCGCCCCGTGGAACGCGTGAAAGTAGCGCCTTGAGTGTCCAAGATCTCTGATTGTCCTTCAGATCACCGTTATAGGTCGCGATCGGCCGCATCTGATCATAGCTGTCACAGAAATCGCGTACCGTCCCATAACTGAGAGGCGCAATCTCAAAGCTCTGATATTTGGCTGAAAGCAGCCCAAGCTCCTGATCATTAAACCATTGCCCCGTCTTGCGGAGGCCTTGGGCATTGGAGTGTGCAAGTTCTGGTGATGGCATTTCCGCCTCCGTTCCTATGCCCATTTCTGAGGGGCTCAGATTTTGGACATCAATGCCCTCATGTTGCAAATAGTCCGCTGTACCCTCAGTCAGCCCCGCACGAGTAGCCTCAAGGAAGGCGTGCCCGTGCGTAGTATCGGGTTCAAGTATTGCGCCTTCTGCCCACTCGTTCCAGGCATTGACGAACACCAGCGGCTCCTGAGTTGCCGCGAGCGCCATCGTCTGCGCTGTTACGCCTCGCAACCAAGTCCGATAAAGCTCGGGTGTCGCGTTGATCAATATATGTGAACGGTGTCTCCTGCGCGGTGTGTTGTCCCAAGACGGCATGACCCCGCGATAAAGTGTGTAATCTGGCAGCGGCTTTCGCATTTGGTCCGCGACGACGCTCGGGTAGTCTTCGAGATACCCTTCGAACTTGGGATCGACCCCAGGATGGCTTTCAGGATCGAGAAGGAAACGCTTCACGTGTGGCGGAAATTCGACTGCGGCGTCGAAGCCAAAGGGTCGGGGATCTGTTATGCTAAAGCTTTGAACGACGGCGAGGTGCAGTTTCGGAATCCCCGCTTTTCGACATTCGTCACGCCAAATCTCAGCAGTCCCGCGTGGGTCCGGCAGCTCCGTGACGCGATACACAAGTAAGATCGGGGCCCCCCCTACCTTGATATACCGAGGGTCCTTCAAGATCGGAATCACGTCGCGGATAAAGTTGATCGCGAAATCCTCACCATAGGACTGCCCCAACAGAATATCGCTCTCCTGACCATCCCATCGCCGGGTCCAATTTTCGTTGGCCCAAGAAATGCAAAAAGGGAAATCCGGCAACCCGCGTTCGAGAAACTGATTGAGCGGTCGATCGAGCAAGTGGCGACCGTCAAACCAATAGTAGTGGAAGCAGAAACCGTGGACGCCATACTGGCGGGCCAACGCTACCTGCGCATCAATAGCTTCTGGAAGGCGAAGATCGTAGAAGCCGAGATCTGCGGGTAGACGTGGTTGCACGTGCCCTACATAATTTGGTCGTGCGGCGGTGACATTTGTCCATTCGGTGAAGCCTTTGCCCCACCATTCATCATTCTCTGCTATTGGGTGGAATTGCGGGAGATAAAACGCGACTAATTTGGGCAGCGCCTGATCATGAACAGCGGAGCACTCGAGCACCGGGCGCGGCTGAGCAAGGCAACGATCGTAGAATGCGGGAATGGAAGCCGCATTCTTTGCCCACGTGAGGTGCTGCAGGGCAAATTTGCGCCCATTTTTTCCGATCCGCTTTCGAAGCGTCGAATCAGCGGCTAGCCTTTGCAATGCCTCTGCAATTTCGGTGCTGTGGCCATGCTCAAGCACTACGGCTTCCTCGCCATCCTTCAAGAGCAGACCTATATTTGTGCGCGGCAGTATCACCGGCCGGCCGGATGCGAGGAATTCCGGCAACTTGGACGGGAACCGATAGTCATTAAATTCGTTCGATTGTCCCGGCTGTACCAGCACATCCGCACCCGCCAGCAATCGAGGTACTTCCGAACGTGATACGAAGCCGCGATCGATGACAAGCGACGCGACTTCCGGGTCGGAAAGTTCTGGCAGCTGATAGTGGTTCCAGCCTGTCTTGACGAGTTTCGCCCGGCAACCGCGGCGGTTAGCGATCACAATCGCAAGCAGCAGGCTGCGGACCTCGCGGAAATTCGAATAGTGAATGTTTCCGGTATAGACGACCAGAAGTTCTTCGGGGGCGATGCCTAGCTCAGCTCGAATATCCTCCGCACGACCTTCGATCTGCGCGTACTCGGTGTCGTGCCCAGGAAAGAACACAAGACCCGGAACGTGCGTCGGCTTGAACTCAAGCAGCCGATCTATTAGCGCCGTGACCCCAGCTGCATGATTCAGCAGCTGCTCTGCACGATGGGGATGGGTTCGGGCGTTGTCGATCATGCGGTCAACGACGCGAACCGGCAGGCGCTTAAGACTCTGCAAGGTCTCTCCCGGCAGTTCATCGAGCAGTACCGCGATTTCGTTGTCCTCAAGATGTACAAAGTAGGGGACGTCATAGCGTCGGACCAGCGACATGGTCATTTTGCGAACCAGTTCCCTTGGCGTCCAGGCATGGACCAACGTCGGCGGTTCGCCATTGGGGAAGGAGACGCCGTGGCGATCAGCGGTATCGTAATCGAGTATCTGGAAGGTCGGTTTCCCGTGGGCAAGCACTGTTTCCGGCCCTCCCGGCACACAGATTGCGCAAGAATGACCAGTTTGCGTCAATGCACCCGCGATGCTGAACAAATGCATTGCGCTATTGCCATGAAAGTTGCAGTGGCTAACAAAGATAATGTTCATTGCCATGATCTACCTTGGCCCCAAAACGCTGGCTCCAACATGAGAGCCGACCTGGTGTTAGGTATAATCTGCTCTGTCGGCAGCAAAATTGGGATTGTAGAAAGGGTCCCCGCCGGCGGCCTTCGCCCAGATGTCTTGGAAAATGAGGCGGTCAATCTGCTGCGTGCTCGAGGGCAGTTCATTTTGAGCTGAGCCGAGTACATTGACGCTTGGAAGACAGATGGCTCGAAGCCCCGACTGTGTCATTCGCAAAACAAGGTCGGCAATCAGAAAATCAGCACTGAGATAGGTAGGTTCTTTCGAAAGATGAGCAATAACTGCTGAACGACGCAGCAATACAAAATCTGCCGAGCAGAGAGATATCTCGCGCGCGCAGGACATGGATCCAGCAAATCCGTCGCTCTTGGGATCGAAGCCACGCATCGCTGGAAGCATCTCACCATCGGGACCAATAATCCATCCGGCGTGCGAGACAAGTCCATCCGGCGACAGCACCGTTGCGCAGACCACGGCGACATCCGGCTCCTGCATTGACGGCAGCAACCTTTCCAGCCATCCAGTAGCCTCGACCCAAACGTCGGCGGAGGAGATCAGCATGAAATCGGCTGTGCTGGCGTAGGCAAGGCGCCAGAGTCTTGCACTCTCAGAAAGCAAGGGAGCTACTGTACCGGGAATTGTACCCGTCGCAGTCTTGTCGCCACATTGTCGGAACCGACCATCCGGGAGAACGAGTCTCGCCTTGCAATACGGCGCCTGGATCAAGGTATTCTCGATGGACGCAATGCCACGTTCAGACGTCGCTTGCCCATGGATGAACACGTCGAGAGATATGCTTCCCACCTCATCTTGCGGTTCGATGATGACACGGTGCGGGTGCTGTGGATTGGGTGTGGCGCGACCTTTTAGGCCAAGGCGGTCCAGATGTGCTTGCACCGCGGCGGCCTGCAGTCGCTCGATACCTTTGTCGGCCTTGCCGCCACCAGCCACGCTTTCCGGGATGCGACGCCAGTGATATAGCACCTTTGGAATGTGTCGTATGTTGCGCGTTCGCTCACTGACGCGGAGCATGAACTCAAAATCCTGCACGAAATCGTAAGCCGAATCGAAGGCTCCCGCATCAACCGCTGTGGAGCGGCGCACAGTTAGCAGATGTCCAACAAACATAACGCCGCGGAACAGCTGGGGCGACCAGTCCGGCTTTAGCAGATGGCCTACTGGTTTCCCTTCAGCTGATATGTAGTCCTGATCTGTATAGATCACATCGATCGATGGATCGTTGTTTAAGGCAAGAGCGACCTCATAAAGAGCTTCCTCGGTGAGTTCATCATCATGATCCACCATCGCGACATAATCGCCGCGCGCTTGCGCCAGGGCGGCATTCGTTGCTTGCGAGATGCCCTCATTCCTCGAGTTGCGGATAACCGAAATGCGCTCGTCCCAGCTGGCAATGAGGTCGAGCGCCTCCAATGTCGCAGTGTTACTCGAGCCATCATCCACGATGCAGAGTTCCCAGGTGGGGTATGTCTGCGCCAATACCGACCTGACTGCCGCTTCAAGGTAGACAGGCGGCGTATTAAAGGTCGGCATGAGAACAGAAATCAGCGGGCGATAAGAGAGTGTCACCGGCGATTGCTCAAGGGATCCAGCGGGGCCAATATCAGGGTGAAAACCCGCCAGCCGCCAGTCATCGCGACGCCTCAGGGGAATGTAGTTTGGTTGCTCGAGTTGCTTAAGCGCCACCGTATCGTGCGGCGGTCGTGGGAGCCGCCCCTCTGAAGCGCCGTGATGCAGGAAATGGCGGAGGGGGTTGCAGCCGCTCTGAGCAATGTCGGGGTAGGTGTCTAAATAGAACCCGGTATCGAATTCGCGTCCCGGTGCACGGCGTTCGGCCGCCCCTGCCTCGATGTAATGCAACAGCGGATTGATGCCCCCAGCATCCACGTCGGGATACGCCGCCAGATAGAATGCAGGATCGAACAGAGGGTTGGGGAAGCGTCCCTCGGCTGCGCCAAACAAAAGGAAATGGACTGCGGCCGGCACGCCAGCCTCTCGCACGTCCGGATTGTTGGAAAGATAATACTGTTCGTCGAAAAGCCCCGATTCGGTAAGGATTTTAGTTTGAGCTTTTAACTTAGCTCTCGTTTTAGCGGAAGAACTTATGAAGTGCTTCCGAAGCCGCAAAATTTCCCGTCCGCTCCGCTGCAATTGAGTTCGGATAGTTCTTCCGCTCATGCGGCCTATTTTTGAAATCCTCCAGTAACGCTTTGCTTGAGCTTCGGTCAACTGCGCTTCGAGGTTGCACAATTCGCTCTTGGCGACCTCCAATTCGGCCTTGGTTTGGTCATACGCTAGTGACCGAGCTATCCTTTGCTTTAGTGCTTCTCGAGACTTTTGAACCGTCCTGCTGTGGAACTCGGCGTCGGCGCGCGCGCGGTCGAGATTCAGTTGCAACTCTGCTATCTCTTTTCGCGCGACTTCGCGTAGGGCCTCGCTGGCGCGCACCTTGTGTTCTTCTTGTAGCAGGCCAACAGTCCGTTCCTGAAGAAGCGCATATAGGCTCATTAAGAACGGACGGTCGTCTAGTAACCCATGCCGGATTGCAGGAAGTGGCGCATCCGAGGCAACGGCTATGAAGTAAATTGGCTGGCCGATCCCGGATGCGATTGAGTAAACAGTGTCGCCGTTTGCCCGGAAGATCTCCTGACCATCACCGTCACCAAGTTCCGGATTACTCGGCAAAATGGCAGATCCGACCACTGATCTCTGACCGAAAAGTCGATACTGCGGAAAATGGACACTGATCGATTGACGAAACTCGGACTCAGTCAATTCTCTGAGGTGAAATGGGTTCGGTGTTGTCGCGATGTCCTTGTAGACTTCGACGTTTGGAGTTGAGATTACCAGGATACCACCGGGGCGGAGGACGCGCTTAGCCTCGCTCAAGAATCGATTCTGATCCGCGATGTGCTCCAGAGTTTCGAAGGAGACTACAACATCGACGGAAGCATCCCCGATTGGAATTGCGGCGCATTCCCCCACGCTGAAGGTAATCGTATCGCAACCATAGTTGGCAGAGGCATGGGCTACAGCTTCTGCGCTTATGTCGATTCCTATTACACGAGAAGCCACACTAGCAAGCAGAGCGCTGCCATATCCTTCGCCGGAAGCAATATCTAAGACTGATTTTCCAATACAAAACTGAAGCGCAAAGAAGTACCTATGATAGTGCTCATGTTTAATTTCACCGCTCACCTCGCTCGTAAACCTCTCTCCGGTGTATTTGAGGGCAACGGCGGACGGTTTCAAAGAAATTTTCTCAAGCATTACCGGGATCCGTTTTTTTTCGAGGTTACCGGCTCTCCGGCGAATCTACCCCACATTTGCACCCAGTTCGGTTGCGGCTACCTGCATCACAACAAATGATTGCGGCAACTCGCCGCCGTCCTCAAAAACTCGCACGGCGTATCCTAAGTTGCGAGACACCTTCTCAAGGTACTTACGTGTCACGATCGCCTCTCCGTAGAACGAGCTATCTCGGAGGCTTCCGCCGCCGGTGGGAACATACAGAAAGTCACCCTGTTCGAGCTTCTGTTGCCATTCCTTGTGGTCGAAGTCCGCGTTCTTGAGGTATGAAGCAAACCAAGGATCAGCGCCTGTGGATTGGTGGCGCCAGACCTCGAGATGCGCATCTTTGAGTGTGGTAAAGATTAGCAAACCACCAGGCCTCAATACCCGACGGAACTCCTTTACCCACGCAGTGAAAGCGTTCTCGGCCAGATGAGAGAAGACAGAGTATGCATAGACAATATCGAAGTAGTTTGTTTCAAACTGCAACGGTACTGAGGCTTCATTCTTTACAAATACTCCATATGGCATGGCCTCTTTGCAGAATTGAATGCACCCTTCGTCGATGTCGACGCCAATCAGATTCTTCGGCAAAACTCTATTGAGCAATATTCGATACAGCCTGCCCCAACCAACGCCAAAATCCAGCAGCCTAACATCCCTGCCGATCCCCTCCCCAAATCGCCCGGAGGCGCTAACGAGCTTGGAGCAGAAGGTGGCGGCTTCCAAAAGAGCATCCCTGCCGCTGGAGCCTACAAATTGGCTTTGGACTTCGGGCGGTGGCAGCAGTGGAGCCTTCAATCCGGCAATAGGACGCTCCCCCAGCAGGAAATCGGTCCACTCGCGATCTCCCACCTCAGGCGGGATGTTGCTCCATTGCGTTTCTGAACTCACAGTCGCCTCCAAGGCAGGTGAACAGGCCGCTTTTGGAGCGTATACCGTGTGAGTTGTATTGGGCAAGATGCGCTGCGGATCTCGAATTAGCGGGTCAGGGATACTGGTAAGTCCTTGACTGCCGTTTCAACCAAATACTTTCACTTTCGCTGGATAGACTTTCATTCACCTGATGGAATGCACCCCTGCTTTGCTGCGGCCAAGCCGCCTCAGCACCCAGTGGTCGATGTGCCCCATAAGGTGTTGAAGTTGATGTAGCGCCGGCTGCTGACTGCCAATGGTTTCCCGCGTGCAGCCATTTGCGCCGCCAGGACCTCGCTGCTCGGGAAGTCTTCGGCGCTGTATACGTCAAACTGCCGATAGAACTCGATCGGGTTGGTGCCCGGACTGAAGAACACGTTGGTGCGATCGGCACGCCCAGATTGGCCAGCGGCGGCGGCGCGGTGACGACGGGGGCTGAAACGGGCGCTCCGCCGGCCCCGTCGTCCATCACCAAATTCCAGTTGCCAGCCGGGCTTCCCACCACCGAGTGGCTGTCTATCGCGCTGCCGATGGCAGCGTTCACCGTGCAAACGCTACATCAGATTACGCGCGCCAGGGAGCCTGCTGCGAGAAACCTCGCATCCATGCGCCATTCTGCGCCTCTTACGTCGCCAGTTCTCAGGTGCGACATTCTGGTCAAATGCCCGCCCTTGAAAGCCCGTACGTGTATATCTATCTGAGTGTCGTTGGTGATCGTCCTCCTCCCTGATCGCCAACAATCAAGCGGCCTTCTCCTCCTCCCAAAGGCCGCTTCCTTATCGAAGCCCGTCGCGACCTCCTCCCCGCGACGGGCTTTTTCTTTGGCTAGAACGCCACGCCATCCGGTTCCTCCGAGGTCGCGTCGCCTATGGCTTCCCTTGGTGATCAGTTGTCATTCAGCGCCGGCTGGTGCTTGCTGTGTCACGGTACACGCAACCGTCACACTCGGCGGATCAAGCCTGCCAAAGAGGCCATATGCTCCGTCAGCAAGCGTGATTGATCGCGCGGCAATGGAGCATGGGATAAGGTGGACAAGGAGGCTGGCGGCGTCTCGCGCTGGCAGCGGATGCTTTCCTGCTGAAGAGATAGCCTCGATGCTTCGATACGAGCGTTTGGACGATAGCAACATCCTGACCATCACGACCGATGGGCCACTCGAACAGACCGATTTCGAGGAATTCGCTAAACAGCTCGAGGAAGGCGGCACGGCACGGCCGACACGGCTGATGATCCAGACGAGTTCATTCCCGGGATGGGAGAGTTTCGAAGCATTTCTCTCCCATCTGAAATTCGTCTCTGAGCATCACCAGCAGATCCAACGAATTGCCATCGTCACCGACAGCGAACTCCTGAAGATCATGCCCCACGTCGCCGGTCTGCTGGTGCATCCCAAAATCAAGCAATTCGAACTCGACGAGACTGCCGCGGCTCTCACCTGGCTGGAGCAGGACTCGCAGTGACATTGCTTGCAGCGTTAACCGTACCCCGGACCCGTGTATTGCCAATCGCCCATGTCAGCGCAAAGATCGGCCGCGCACGCCTGATCGGACTTCATGCGCGGGAGCGCTGTCTTCGGGCGCCGGACATGAGCGCTGTTCCCGCAACGTTTGAGCTTCGGGAGACCATCGATGGTTAGACAGACCACATTCGTCGCCGGGATCGTTCTGCTTGCAGCGACTTTCAGCTTTCAAGTTCGGGCCGCGTCGCTGACTGATTTCCCGTTCATGGTGCATTGCGAAAACAGCGGCCTCGAAAGGGCCTATTACCTTGCGAAAGTCGATCCGAACGGAGTTGCTGTTTACATCTCTCCGGACCGGCAGGCTGGTTTCGTCACCGTCAATGGACCTGCACAACCCGTCGGTGGAGACGGGTCAGGCAGCTGTGCCGGAAAGACACTCAAGCAGTTGAAGGATGCCGGACAGGCGTTCGACCTGCACTAGCAAGCAGGGTCATTCCAGCGCCCTGCGCGAGAACCCACGCCGGCGATGCCCACCGGCGTGGTGGCAGGACGCTTGTGCAGCGTCAGCCGGCGGCCGCGAGGGCCGGACGGAGGATGGAGGTGCCCCCGGCGGCCTGCACGGCCAGGCTGCCGTAGCGGATGCCGGCCTCAAGGCAGGTCTCTTCGTCCGCACCGGAAAGCCAGGCGTCGATGAAGCCGGCGTTGAAGGCGTCGCCCGCACCGGTGGTGTCGATGACCGGAACCTCTTCCGCGCGGCGGTGCAGCGTCTGCCCCTTCGCCCGAAGCCAGGCGCCCTCTCCGCCGGCCTTGAGCGCGACGACCGGGAATGCCTCCGCCAGCATGCCGATCGCAGTGACCGGATCGTTCTCGCGGGTGATGGCGATCGCCTCTTCCATGTTGGGCAGGAAGATGTCGACGCCCTCGCAGCGATCTAGCAGGTCGGCCTCGTAGATCAGCGTCTCGTCCCAGCTCGGGTCGAGCGAGACGGAAAGTCCCTTCGCCTTGGCGCGGGCGACGAGATCGGGGATCTCGTGCAGCGTGGCGTATTCGGCGATGTGCAGATGTCCGGCCGCCTCCCAGGCGAGCGCCGCATCGAGCGTCGCGGGCAAGGCCGTGCCTGCCCGGCGCGACAGGAAGGCGCGGTCGTTGCCGATCACCGACGCGACGGTGACCTGCGGCCCGGCGCCCGGCGATTTTTCGAGGAAGCGCAGGTCGACATTGGCCGCCCGCAGTTCCGGCTCGATGCCGGCGGACAGCGCGTCGGTGCCGAGCCGTGCGACCAGCGCCACCTTGCGCCCGGCGTGGGCCATGTGCGCGGCCGCGATGAAGGCGCCGCCGCCGGCGGCCATCTTCATGTCCTCGGCAAACACCTCCCTGCCTGGCTCGGGCAGCGCGCCGAGGCCGGTGAAGATGAGGTCGCAATAGATCCGGCCGATGCTGAGCACGGCCGGCCGCTTGGCATGTTCCGAGGTCATTGACGGCCCAGGCTCTTTTCGGTCTTGGCGTCGAACAGGTAGAGGCTGCCGGGTGCGGCCGAACAGGTCAGCTGGCTGCCCGTCGCGGGGATGAACTTGCCGGGTGCGGTGGCGACCACCGCCGTACCGTCGATGTCGAGATGGACGAGCGTCTCAGGCCCGAGCGGCTCGACGGCAGTGACCGCTCCGGTCAGCGTCAGGCCGGCTTCCGCGCCCTTGCCCTCGGGCAACGCGATCAGGTCGTGCGGCCGGACACCGACGAGGACGTCGCCGCCCTGGCCGAGCTCGATGCCGTTGCCGTTCTTGTGGCCCGGGACCAGGTTCATCGACGGGCTGCCGATGAAGCGCGCGGTGAAGACGTCGACCGGATTCTCGTAGAGATCGGTCGGCGTGCCGGTCTGCAGGATGTGGCCGTCTCGCATGACCACGATGCGGTCGGCCATGGTCATGGCCTCGACCTGGTCGTGGGTGACGTAGACCGTGGTGGTCTTGAGACGCTGGTGCAGCCGCTTGATCTCGATGCGCATCTGCGAGCGTAGCTGAGCGTCGAGGTTGGACAGCGGCTCGTCGAACAGGAAGGCCGAGGGGTTGCGCACCATGGCGCGCCCGATGGCGACGCGCTGGCGCTGGCCGCCCGACAGTGCCGCCGGCCGGCGCTCGAGATACTTCTCCAGGCCGAGGATGCGGGCCGCTTCCTCGATGCGCTGGTCCTTCTCCGCCTTCGACAGCTTCGAGGTGTAGAGCCCGAAGCCGATGTTCTGGCGCACGCTCATATGCGGGTAGATGGCGTAGTTCTGGAACACCATGGCGATGTTGCGCTGCTTGGGCTCGCGCTCGTTCACCACCTCGCCGCCGATCCTCAGCGTGCCGCCGGAGATGTCCTCGAGGCCCGCGATCATGCGCAGCGTCGTCGACTTACCGCAGCCCGATGGGCCGACGAAGACGACGAATTCGCCGTCGGCGATCTTGAGGTCGATGCCCTGCACGGCATCGACCTTGCCGTAGCGCTTGACCAGTTTTTCGAGTTCGATCGTCGCCATCAGAGCGCCTCCACCAACGCCTTGAATTTCTCGCCGAGTTCCTTCGCGGCCTTAGCCTCGTGCCCGGCATGCTCCTTGGCTACGGCTTCGAATGCCGCTGCCTTTTCCCTGTAGACGCCGAGCGCCTCGGCCATCGGCTCGGGCGCCGGACCGCCAAAGCGGTCGCGCACGGCGACGAAATGCTCGGGCGAGACGATCTCCTCGAACTTGTCGCGGCCGAAGGACGGTTCGCGCCGGGTCGAATGCCTGAAGGCATCGAGGAACGGGCCGTAGCCGTCCTTGGCGAGCCCGCCGCCGGCGGCAACGACCGCCTTGGCCACGGTCGCGGCGATCTCATGCGCCTCGCGGAAGGACAGGCCTTCGATGCGGACGAGCGAGTCGGCAAGCTCAGTGATGGTGATACAGGAGCGGCGGATGTTGTCGGCCACCCGTTCAGGGTCGATCCTGATCGCGGCAACGAAGGCAGCGAGCAGGTCGAGCACGCGGCCGGCGGCTGTGAACGCCTCGTAGCCCATCGACTGGGTTTCGCCCTCGCTATCGTTCATGTCGGTGAACGGCGTGTTGTGGATGACGTTGAGCACCGTGCGAGCGCGGCCCATGGTCTGGCTCGCGAGCAGGCGCATGTGCTCGATTGGCACCGGGTTGCGCTTCTGCGGCATGATCGAGGAGATCTGCACGAAGGCATTGGGCACGTAGATCTGGCCGACCTCGAAGGCGGTCCAGAACTGGAAGTCCTGGATGAGGCGGCCGAGATGCAGGAACATCAGCTCGATCGCCGAATAGGTCGAGGTGATGTAGTCGGACGCGGCGATGCAGCTGTAGGAGTTGCGCAGCGGGGCGGCAAAGCCGAGCAGCTCGGCGACACGCTGGCGATCGATCGGGAAGCCCGAGGTGGTGATCGCAGCAGCCCCCATCGGCGATAGGTCGACGATCTTGCGCGCCTCTTCGAAGCGCTCGATGTCGCGGATCAGCACCTCGATGGCAGCCGAAAGATAGTGGCCGAAGGTCGAGGGCTGCGCCGGCTGGCCGTGGGTGTAGGCGACGACCAGCGTCGCCTTCTCGCGCTCGGCGGTCTCGATCATGGCGGACAGCAGGTGGCGCGCCTTGACCGTCAGCGCGTCGATGCGCTGCTTGAGGCCGAGCTTGAACAGCGTGTGGTCGATGTCGTTGCGCGAGCGCGACGTGTGCAGGCGGCCGGCGACATCAGGTCCGAGACGGGCCTTTAGCTCCTTCTCGATGAGGAAGAAGAAGTCCTCGACCTCGCCGGTGTATTCGAGCTTCGACGGGTCGACCTCGCGGTCGATCGCCTCGAGCGCGCCGGCGATGGCCGATGCCTGCTTGCCGTCGAGGATGCCGGTTTCGGTCAGCATCACCAGATGGGCGCGGTCGATGGCGCGGAAGCCGTCGACATGGTGGGTCTTGGCGCCGTCGAAGAGCGGCCGAAGCACCGTCTCCTTGTAGACGGGATCGGGGAAGACGCTCTTGTCGGAGAGCTTGGGGTTCAGTTCAGGCATTTCTTATCCCTTGAGCCCGGCAAGCATGACGCCGCGGACGATGTAGCGCTGGAGCACGAGGAAGACGATCAGCGTCGGCAGGGTGGCGATTGCCGCCCCGGTCATGATCATCTCCCACTGGATGGATTGTTCGACGGCGAAGCTCGAGAGACCCACCGGCAGCGTGTAGAGCTCCTTGCTGGTGGTCACGATCAGCGGCCAGAAGAAGGCGGTCCAGTTGCCGAGGAAGGTGAAGATGGCGAGCGCCGACAGCGCCGGCGTGACCAGCGGCATCGCCACCTTCCACCAGATCTGGAACTCGTTGAGCCCGTCGACGCGTGCCGCCTCCAGGAAGTCGTTGGGCACGCCCTCGAAGAACTGCTTCATCAGGAAGGTGCCGAAGGCCGTCATCATGCCGGGGAACATGATGCCCCAGTAGCTGTCCAGCCAGCCAAGATTGGCCGACATCAGGTACCACGGGATGACCAGCATCTCGGTCGGGATCATCAGCGTCGACAGAATGGCGAGGAAGATGAAGTAGCGGCCGCGGAACTCGAACTTGGCGAGCGTGTAGCCGACGAGGCTGTCGAAGAACACGTTGGAGACGGTGACTGCCACCGCCACGATCATCGAGTTCAGGAACCAGCGCATGAAGCGCCCGTCGGCCAGGATGGCGATGTAGTTCTGCAGCGTCGGTGCCGCGGGGATCAGCCTGAGGTCATAGACCTGGCCAGCCGTCTTCAGCGACGTCGAGAACATGAAGGCCAGTGGCGTGACCATGACCAGGCCGCCGATGAACAGCAGCGTCCAGGCAATGATACGGCCGGGGCGGAGGTTGGCGTGCGAGAGCACCGGGGTTTGGGTGACGGCGCTCATTTCTTTTCCCTCAGGATCCAGAGCTGCAGCAGCGACACGCACAGCAGGATGGAGAACAGCACGACGGTCTGCGCGGCCGCGTACCCCATCGCATAGGAGGAGAAGGCGGTCTGGTAGATCATCAGGACCAGCGGCTTGGTCGAGCCGAGCGGGCCGCCCGGGTCGTTGGTGGTCATGTTGTAGACCTGGTCGAAGATGCGCAGGAAGCCGATCGACGAGAACACGACCAGGAACACGGTGGTGGGCTTGAGCAGCGGCAGCGTGATCTTGCGCAGGATCGCCCATTCACCCAGGCCATCGATGCGGGCGGCCTCATAGAAGGTGCCGGGAATGGCGCGCAAACCGGCCATGAAGATGATGATCTGGAAGCCGAGGCCGGCCCAGATGGCGGTGACCATGATCGACGGCAGCGCCTGGTCGACCGATCGGATGAAGGGCTGCTGCGGGATGCCGATGGTGCCGAGCGCGTTGTTGATCACGCCGATCGGGGGCGGCTGGTAGAACCAGCGCCACACCCAGGCCATCGCAGCGGCGGTGGTGAGATAGGGCAGGAAGTAGAGGCCGCGGATCAGCCCGTGCATGAAGCGCACGCGGTCGAGATAGAACGCGATGACGAAGGACAGCAGCAGGCTGATCGGCGTGCCGATCACGAGATAGGCGAAGGTGTTCTTGAACACCTTCCAGAACTGCGGGTCAGCGAACAGCTTTTCGTAGTTCGCGAACCCGATGAACTGTGGCGGCTTTAGAAGGTCCCAGTTTGTGAGCGACAGCCAAAAGGCCTCGATCGTGGGATAGAAGCGGATGACCGAATAGAACAGGATGGGCACGGCGAGGAAGCTCCACACCCACACCAGCCGTTTCGTCCGCATGGAACGGCGATCCCAGAAGGTCCCGCCGGGGCGGCTCACCGCCGCCCCCTGTCGATCCGCTGCCACAGTCATTGGTTGCCCCGGCCTTACTTGGCCGCGCCGTCGATGATCGCCTGCTCGGCGGCGGCGCCCTGAGCCAGCGAGTCCTTCACCGACTGGCCTTCCAGCAGGATGCGGTTGGTCATGTCGATGGTGTTCTGGCGCTGGGCCGCCTCGTCCACGAACATGGTGGTGCGGGCATATTCCAGGCCCTTGAGGAACGGACCGTAGATCGGATCGGCGAGGTTCGCCTCGGTCATGGCGGCCGAACGGCGTGCCGGCAGCTCACCCACCGTCTTCAGCCAGACGTCCATGGCTTCGGGCGACGAGATGTAGGCCAGGAACTTCTTGGACGCCTCGAGCTTCTCGCCGCTGGTGGTGGAGCTGATGCCGTTGGCGAAGTAGCTGGCGTAGTTGGAGCGCACGCCCTCGGCATTGGCCGGGAGCTCGGTCACGCCCCACTCGAAGCCCTCGATCGACTTGAAGGCGCCGAGACGGAAGGTGCCGTCGATGGTCATGCCGGCCATGCCGCCACGGAACGCTGCCTGGCCTTCGTCCATGAAGCCGGCCTGGCCGATCTTCTTGTCGAGCTGCAGCGAGGTGTAGAACTGGAGTGCCTTTTCGCCGGCCTCGGTGTTGTAGGCCACCTTGCGATCACCGTCGGTGTAGGGCTCGCCGCCGAACTGACGGACCAGCACTTCACGCCACCACTGGTGATCCTGCCCGCCCATGTCGAGGGTCGAGCCGGCGACCAGGAGATTGCCGCTGGCGTCGCGCTTGGCGATCTTCTCCGCAGCCGCGACGAACTCGTCGAGGGTCTTGGGCGGGTTGGCCGGGTCGAGGCCAGCCTCGGTAAACAGCTTCTTGTTGTAGAACAGGGCAAGCGAACGAACGGCAGTCGGCAGGCCGTAGTAGTCGTCGCCGCGCTTCATGGCGCTGACGATCGGGAAGAATTCGCTCTCGATCTTGTCGTGCGGGAAGGCGTCGGTCGGCAGCGGCTGCAGCAGGCCGCCGGCCACGAACTTGTCGAGCCAGCCGTAGAACAGCTGCATCACGTCGGGGCCCTGGCCGCCCATCTTGGCCGCGATCACGCGGGTCTGGTAGTCGGCGTAGGGGAAGGTCGTCTGCTTGACGGTGATGTCCGGATTGGCCTTCTCGAAGTTCTCGATCAGCTGGTCCATCGCCTTGACGCGGGTGTCGAACACGTACTGCCAGTATTCGATCTCGACCGCCTGCGCGGCGTTGATTGCCAACGTGCTGAACCCTGCGATCAGTCCGGCGAACAGTGTTGCTCTGCGCATTTAAACCTCCAGATGCGCCCGCCGGAATTCCGGTCACGGGCCATGTTTATCCCCTTGGTCCGCGGCTTCGCATGCAATCGAGACCTGGCCCGCCTTAGATCCTGGCGTCCTCGTCGGGGCTGCCGCCCGGCCACGCTGACGCCGATAGCTGCGGATCCTCCCCGCACACTCCCCATACGGTTCCCTGCCCAATGCCGTTTGTCAATAAGATAATTTACTTGAATTAATCTATTGCGACGATGCCAACATCCGCGTTATCAGTTTTGCGAGGAAGTCAGGGTGGGCGAAATGGCGTTTCAGCCGGGCAGCACGCATCATGTCACGCTGGGCAAGAACCCGGAGCGCAGCCGCGATCACAACCGGCGCGTGGTGCTCGACGTCGTGCGCCGCAACGGCTCACTCGGCCGCATGCAGATCGCGCGCCTGACGCATCTGACGGCACAGGCCATCGCTAACATAGTCGACGAACTGGTCAGCGAAAACCTGTTGATGGAAACCGGGCGCCTGCGGTCCGGGCGCGGCCAGCCGCCCATCCAGTTCGCGGTGAATCCCGACGGAGCCATGACCATGGGCATCGAGGTGGCGGCCGACCATATCGTGGCGACCGTCCTCGACCTCTCGGGCCAGCCGCGCACCAAACGCATCACGCCTGTCCGCGACACAAGCCCGAGCCAGGTGATCGCCCACCTCCGCACCGAACTCGATGCGGTCCGCAAGGACTTCAAGGCGCCGCTGCTCGGCATCGGCGTGGTGATGCCAGGCCCGTTCGAGATCGAGGGCATGACGTCGGTCGGCCCGACGACGCTTCCCGGCTGGGCGAACATCGACGCCGCCAGCCTGCTGAGCGAAGCCTGCGGCGAGCAGGTGGCCGTGGAGAACGACGCAAATGCGGCCGCCGTCGGCGAACGCCTGTTCGGCGCCGGCCATTCGATCTCGAACTTCGCCATGATCTATTTCGGCGCCGGCGTCGGCATGGGCATGATCCAGGACGGCGTCCCCTTCCGCGGCGCCTTCGGCAATGCCGGCGAGATCGGCCACGTCGTGGTCGCACCGCGCGGCAAGGCGTGCCCCTGCGGCCAGCATGGCTGCCTCGAGCGCTATGCATCGGTGTACGCGCTGCGCGAAAAGCTCTGCGAGGTGGACATCGCCGACTGCGATTTCAACGATCTCGAGAGGCTGCACGCCGAGCGCCACCCGGTTCTGCTCGAATGGATCGACGAGGCCGCGATCCATCTCGCCCCGATGATCGCGATGATCGAGAACATCCTCGATCCGGAGACGGTGATCCTAGGGGGCATGTTGCCTGACGCGATCATCGACCAGCTGATCGCCCGCATGGGCCGGCTTCCCATTTCCGTCGCGAGCCGCAGGGTACGTGCCCTGCCTCGCGTCATCCGCGGCCAGACCGGCCAATACACGGCGGCCCTCGGCGCCGCGGCGCTGCCGCTCTTCGAAGCGGTGACGCCCAAGCTCGAAACGGCGGCAACCGAATAGCCGCCCCGCAATACCGCATACCGGAGGACCAGAATGCTCACCGCCCGCGAACGCATCGAGAGACAAAAATCCAGCCCCTCGCTGGTCAGGCTGCACCGGGCGCTGAGCCGGCTGAAGTCCACCGTCACCATGATGAACACGGGCGCTCACCCTGACGACGAGCAGAGCGGCCTGCTCGCCTTTTTCCGGCTGGGTCTCGGCATGCGCGTCATCGTCGCCTGCTCGACGCGCGGCGAAGGCGGGCAGAACTCGCTCGGACCGGAGCGTCTCGGCGTCCTCGGCATGATGCGCACGCGCGAGATGGAGGAAGCTGCCCGAGCGCTCGATGCCGACGTCCACTGGCTCGGCCATGGCCCCGAGGATCCGGTCCACGACTTCGGCTTCTCCAAGGACGGCGACCAGACCTTCACCCGCTGGGGCGAACAGCGCACGGTCGAGCGGCTGGTGCGCGCCTATCGCAGCGAGCGGCCCGACATCGTCATCCCGACCTTCCTCGACGTGCCCGGCCAACATGGCCACCACCGCGCCATGACCCGCGCGGCCGAGACGGCGATCCGCATGGCAGCCGACCCCGAGGCCTTCCCCGAGCATTTCGCCGAGGGCATGAGCCCGTGGCAGGTGGCGAAGTACTACCTGCCGGCATGGTCCGGCGGCGGCGACACCTATGACGACGAAGTGCCTCCGCCAGACGCCACGGTGACCGTCGACGCGTCCGGGCGCGAGCCGGCCACAGGCGCCGAATACGACCGCATCGGCGAGTGGTCGCGCTACTACCACGCCTCGCAGGGCATGGGTCACTGGCCCGACCGGGCCGACACGCGCTGGCCGCTGCACCTGCTGCTCGCCAGGGACGGCGCGAAGGCGGAGAAATCCGTGCTGGACGGCCTGCCTGCGTCGCTCGCCGACCTCGCTGCGTCGAGGGATCTTTCCTACGAGGCTGCGCAGGCGCTGAAAGCGGCCGGCTCGGCGATCGACAAAGCGGTCTCGGCTTTCCCGAACGCCGACGCGATTGTTGCGGCCCTGACCGAAGCTGCCGGCCAGCTCGCCACCGCCCGCAACAACGCATCGCCTGCCTTCCTCGAACTCCACCGCCACCGCCTCGACCGCAAGGCGCGTGAAATCGATGCGGCACTGATCGGGGCAGCCGGTATCGTCGACCGCGCCGTGCTTTCGCCGGCGACGCTCTCGCCGGGCGAAAACGGCGTGCTGACCGTCGATCTTGCGCCCGGCGCCTTGGGCCGCTCGGTCAAGGTCGAACCCGTGCTGCCTCCGGCCATCGCCGCCAAGGCTGATTCTGTCGCCGGCGATCGCCACAGCTTCGCTGTTTCCGCGGCCGGGGACGCCTCCTATTCGAAGCTCTACGCACCGGCATGGTCCGCGCTCGGCGGCAACGGCGAGGCGCATGTCGTCGTCTCCGCCACCTTTGGCGGCCACGTCGCGCGCGCAACCTTCGATCTGGAGGAGCCCTTCGCCGTGCTGCCGGCCAGCTCCGTCACCATGGAGCCGGAAGCGATCATCGCGCCGCTCGACGGCAACAAGCGCGAATGGCCCGTGAAGCCGACGGTCAGCGGCAGGCCTGCTCCGGTCTCGCTTGGCATGGCAGCCGGCTGGTCGCTGTCGCAGACGCCGGCCGGTCAGGTGCTCCGGGCGCCCGAGAAGGTCGAGGCCGGGCTGACGACCATCGTACCGCAGGTCGAAGGCCGACCAGCGCTGCGGCTGACGCCGATTTCCTATTCCCATATCGGCCGTGTCACCCACCGCCAGCCCGAGACGCTGAAGGTGCTTTCGCTCGATCTGAAGCTGCCCGAAGGCGCGCGCGTCGGCTATGTCGGCGGCGGCGCCGACCGTGTCGGGCTTTGGCTCGCTCGTATGGGCCTCGATGTCACCGAACTCGACGCCAAGGCGCTGTCGGGCGACCTCGGCCGCTTCACCACCATCGTCGTCGGTATCTTCGCCTTTGGCATCCGCAAGGACCTCGCAGCCGCGACCGAGAAGCTGCATCGCTTCGTCGAGGACGGCGGCCACCTCGTCACGCTCTATCACCGCCCGACCGACGGTTGGGATCCACTCGCGACGCCGCCGAGGAAACTCGAGATCGGCTCGCCGTCTTTACGCTGGCGCGTAACGGATCCCAACGCCGAGGTCACGGTGCTCACGCCGGACCACGTCCTGTTGAGAGGCCCCAATGCAATCGGGTCGCAGGACTGGTCCGGCTGGGACAAGGAGCGCGGGCTCTATTTCGCCGCCCGCTGGGACGAGGCCTACCAGCCGCTGGTGTCGATGCACGACGTCAACGAGCAGCCGCTGCTCGGCGCTATCGTCTCGGCTAGCATCGGCAAGGGACGCCACACCCACACCTCGCTGGTGCTGCACCACCAGATGGACAAGCTCGTGCCCGGCGCCTTCAGGCTGATGGCCAATTTTGTCCAGCCAGCCTGACCCCGAACCGCCGCTCCAGGCGGGGGAGGAGCGGCGCAGGGCCAACCGCGAGGGCATCCTCTGGGTGCTCGCCGACATGGTGCTGGTCTCGGGCGGCATGACCGCGCTCGTGAAGGCGCAAGGGGTCACGTACCCCGCCTTCCAGCTCGTGTTCATACGGGCGATGATCGGGCTTATGTTCATCCTGCCGCTGATCTGGCGGCACCGCCTCCACATCCGCCACACCAAGCATCCCTGGAAGAATGTCTCGCGCGTCAGCTGCAACGCGATCGCGCTGACCAGCCAGTTCCTGGCCTACACCATGCTGCCGCTGGCAGTGGTCAATGCGCTCGGCTTCTCGCGGCCCCTGGTCACCATGGCAATGGCGGTCGCCTTCCTCGGCGAGAGGGTGTCGCGGTTGCGCTGGATAGGTGCGGGTCTGGCCTTCGCCGGCGTGCTCGTCATGCTGGCGCCGGGCGGTGTCGACTGGAACCTCGGCCTGCTCGCGGTGTTCGGCACCGTCTTCTTCGGATCGCTGGCGATCATCCAGACACGCGCGCTGCGCGACGAGAACACCACCGTGATGATGGTGTTCTACACGGTAGGCCTCGCGGTGATCACGGCTGCACCGGCGATCTTCGTCTGGCAGCCGGTGAAGCCGCTCGACTGGATTCCGCTGCTCGGCATCGGCTTCCTGGCCCAGGCCGGGCAATATTGCTTCCTGCGAGCCTACCGCCTGGCGGAAGCGAGCGTGCTGGCGCCGATCGGCTACCTGTCCATCGTGGTGACCGCGGCCGCCGGCTACATCTTCTTCGGCGAGATACCGGAGATGCGGATCGTGGCCGGCTCGGCAGTCATCCTCGCCGCCCTGCAGGCGACCGCCATCCTCGAGCACCGGGCCACAAGGAAACGGAAGTAGCCGGCAGTTCCAGCCGCGCAACCACTACCGACAAAAAAAGCCCCGCAGGACATCTCCTGCGGGGCTGAGTTTTGGTGCTGAAGATATTGCGAAGCCGAGGGCTCAGTGCCCCGGATGGATGGCGTCGTTGAGATACATGCAGGTGAGCATGGTGAAGATGTAGGCCTGGATCACCGCCATCAGCAGTTCGAGCGCAGTCAACGCCACCGTCATCAGCAGCGGCAGGACCGCGCCGATGATGCCGAGCGTTCCGAGGTCCGACATGCTGACAACGAAGCCTGCGAACACCTTCAGCGTGATGTGTCCGGCCAGCATGACGGCGAACAGACGCACCGAATGGCTGATCGGCCGCGAGATGTACGAAACGATTTCGATCGGGACGATGATCGGTGAGAGAATCAGCGGCACGCCGGAAGGCAGGAACAGCCGGAAGAAGCCGAACCCGTGCTTGAAGATGCCGTAGAGCGTCACCGTGCCGAACACCAGCATGGCGAAGGCGAAGGTGACGATGATGTGGCTGGTCACCGTGAAGGCATAGGGGAACAGGCCGATCAGGTTCGCGATCAGGATGAAGGTGAACAGCGAGAACACCAGCGGGAAGAACTTCATCCCCCCTTCCCCGGCATTGTCGCGCAGGGTCTTGGACACGAACTCGTAGATCAGCTCGGTGACCGACTGCAGGCGGCCAGGCACCAACGCCCGGCTGCGGGACGACGCCACGAGGAAGAGGCCGCCGAGGACCGCTGCCCCGGCCATGTATGCCGAGGAATTGGTGAACGCGATCTCCTGGCCACCCAGTTCGAAGAGGGTGAAGATCGGCTTGATTTCAAACTGTTCTAGTGGTCCCGCCACGGCGCCTCTCCGGTCGACTCGATTTTCGATGCGAAAGCGCGCGCCCGGGAGATTGCCCCCGGGGCCGACAGTGACCAGGACCGATTGGCTGGACCACGAACGGCGCGACGGTCCGCTCTGTCGGGACCGGCAGCGTTTTCGCGATGATTCAGGATTGTTCTCGGTCGGGGTGACAAATGCGCGGCGCCATCGATTGATGGGGCCGTCCCCGAATGAGCAAAGGCACTGGTCGTCCAGTGCGAGCGCTTCCTAGCCTAAGCCGGTTGCCGCGGCAAGGCATAAGGTGACGCGGTGCAAAACTCCGCGTCAGATGTGCAGGGCATGCCCCAGCGTGCGCAGTGCAGCCTCCAGGAAGGCCTCGCCCTGCGTCGGATGAGCATGGATCGTGCCGGCGATGTCCTCGAGCCGCGCGCCCATTTCGAGCGCCAGGCTGAAGGCCGACGACAGTTCGGCCACACCTGCGCCGACCGCCTGGATACCGAGCACCACGTGGTTGTCGGCCCGTGCCACGACGCGCACGAAGCCGTCCTCGCTGGACAGCGTCATCGCCCGCCCATTGGCCGAGAATGGAAACTGCGCCGTCTTGATCTCGATGCCGGATGCCTTGGCCTCGTCGGGCGACAGGCCGGTCGTCACCACCTCAGGGTCGGTGAAGCAGACCGCCGGGATCGAACGCTTGTCCCAGCTGCGCTTGTGGCCGGCGACGATCTCGGCGACCATCTCGCCCTGCGCCATCGCCCGGTGCGCCAGCATCGGCTCGCCGGTGACGTCGCCGATGGCGTAGATGCCGCGCATCGAGGTGCGGCACTGGTCGTCGATGCGGATGAAGCGGCCGTCGCGGTCGAGGTCGATCTCCTCCAGCCCCCAGCCTTCGGTGACCGGCTTGCGCCCGACGGTGACCAGCACCTTGTCGGCCGCGATCTTCTGTTCGGTGCCGTCAGCGGCCTCGACCAGGAGCGCCTCTCCCTTGGAGGACAGCCCCTTGGCCTTGGCGCCGGTGAGAACCTTGACGCCGAGCGCGTCGAGCCGCTTGGCGACGGGACGGGTCAGCTCGGCATCGTATTGCGGCAGGATGCGCGGCAGCGCCTCGACCACGGTCACGCTGGAGCCGAGCTTGGCGAAAGCAGTGCCGAGCTCAAGGCCGATATAGCCCCCGCCGACGACGGCGAGCTGTTGCGGCACCTGCTTGAGCGACAGCGCTTCGGTCGACGAGATCACCGGCCCGCCAAACGGCATGAACGGCAACTCGACCGGGGCGGAGCCGGTGGCGATCACGATGGTCTCGGCGCGGATGACCTGCAGGCCGGTCTCGGTCTCGACCTCGACGGTCTTGCCGTCGCGGAACCGCGCCCAGCCGATGACGGCCTTCACGTGCGCCTTCTTGAGCAGGCCGGCGACACCGGTGTTGAGGCGGCCGACGATGCGGTCCTTCCAGGCAACGGTCTTGACAAGGTCGATGGCGGGCGTCGCGACAGTGATACCGAACGGGCTCCTGCCGGCCGCCATCTCGCTCGCCATCATATACTCGTCAGCCGCGTGGATCATCGCCTTGGACGGGATGCAGCCGACATTGAGGCAGGTGCCGCCGGCCTTGACCGCCTCGACGATGACCGTGTCGATGCCGAGCTGGCCGGCGCGGATGGCGCAGATGTAGCCGCCCGGGCCGGCGCCGATGACGAGAAGCTTGCACGAGATTTCCTTCACAGCCTCAGCCCTCCACGAAGATCATCGCAGGCGTCTCGAGCAGCGTCTTGAGACGCTGGACGAAGACGGCCGCATCCCAGCCATCGATGACACGATGGTCGAAGCTGGACGACAGGTTCATCATCTTGCGCGGCACGAACTGGGTGCCGTCCCACATCGGCCGGATCATGATCTTGTTGACGCCGACGATCGCCACTTCCGGATAGTTGATGACGGGCGTGGTGGCGACGCCGCCCATGGCACCCAGCGAGGTGATGGTGATGGTCGAGCCGGTCAGCTCCTCACGGGTCGCCGTGCCTGCCTTGGCGGCGTCGGCGAGGCGGTTCACCTCGGCGGCGCAATCCCAGAGGTCACGCGCCTCGGCGTGCTTGACCACGGGCACCACGAGACCGCCAGGGGTCTGTGCCGCCATGCCGATGTGGACGCCGGCATGACGCTGGATTACGCCGGCGTCGTCGTCGTAGATCGCGTTGAGCTGCGGCTGCTCGCCGACAGCCTTGACCAGCGCCCGCATCAGGAACGGCAGGATCGTCAGCTTGGCGCGGTCGGGCTTCTTCGAGGCGTTGAGCTTGGCGCGCAGCTCCTCGAGAGCCGTGACGTCGACCTCCTCGACATAGGTGATGTGCGGGATGCGCGACTTGGCCAGCGCCATCTTCTCGGCGATCCGGCGGCGCAGGCCGACGACCTTGATCTCCTCGACGCCGGTCTTCTCCTGGAGGCCGGCCACCACGACGGCCGCACCCCGCGCGGCAAACGCATCGAGATCCTCGTGGGTGACGCGGCCCGCGGGACCGGTGCCGGGCACCTGGCGCAGGTCGACGCCCGCTTCCTTGGCGCGCAGCCGGACGGCGGGAGACGCCAGCGGACGCTCGCCCTCCGGACGCGGCAGGCCGACGGCCGTGGCGCGTGGTGCCGGCTTGAGTGCGGCGGAACTGGCAGCAGGTTTCGCTGCAGCGGCCGCCGCCTCCTCTTTCTTAGCCGGCGCAGGAGCTGCCTTGGCAGGCTCCGGTGCCTTCGCTTCCGGCTTCGATTCGACGACGGGCTCGGCCGCGACCGCGTCGCCGGCAACCTTGATCCTGACGATCGGAGAGCCGACCGGAACCGTGTCGCCGATCTCAGCGCCGAGCCAGAGGATTTCGCCGTCGACGGGCGACGGGATCTCGACTGTCGCCTTGTCGGTCATGACGGCGGCAAGCACCGCGTCCTCGCGCACGAGGTCGCCGATCTTGACGTGCCATTCGACGAGCTCGGCCTCGGCCACGCCTTCGCCGACGTCGGGAAGCTTGATGACATGTTCGCCCATGCTCAGGCCTCCATCGTTTCGATAAGCGCTTCGCCGACGCGCTTGGGGCCGGGGAAGTAGTCCCACTCCTGCGCATGCGGATAGGGCGTGTCCCAGCCGGTGACGCGGGCGACGGGGGCTTCGAGGTGGTAGAAGCAGTTCTCCTGCACCAGCGCCACGAGCTCGGCACCGAAGCCCGAGGTCAGCGTCGCCTCGTGCACCACCACGCAGCGGCGCGTCTTCTTGACCGAGGCGACGATCGTCTCGAGATCGAGCGGCAACAGCGTCCTCAAATCGATGACCTCGGCGTCGATGCCGGTCTCCTCGGCCGCCGCTTGGGCGACATAGACCATGGTGCCATAGGCGAGCACGGTGACGGCGGAACCCGTCCGGCGGATCTCCGCCTTGCCGAGCGGCACAGTGAAGTGGCCTTCCGGCACCTCGCCCAGCTCATGCTTCGACCAGGCCGTGACCGGACGGTCGTGATGGCCGTCGAAGGGGCCGTTGTACAATCGTTTCGGTTCCAGAAAGATCACCGGATCCGGGTCTTCGATGGAGGCAATCAGCAGGCCCTTGGCATCGAGCGGGTTCGACGGAACCACCACTTTGAGCCCCGAAACGTGTGTGAACAGCGCCTCCGGGCTCTGGCTGTGGGTCTGGCCGCCGAAGATGCCGCCGCCCGTAGGCATGCGGATGACGATCGGACAGGTGAACTCACCATTCGAGCGGTAGCGCAGCCGTGCCGCTTCCGAAACGATCTGGTCATACGCTGGGTAAACGTAGTCAGCGAACTGCACTTCGATGCACGGCTTGAGCCCGTACGCTGCCATGCCGATGGCCGCACCGACGATACCAAGCTCGCTGATCGGCGCGTCGAAGCAGCGCGAGCGGCCGTACTTTTGTTGTAGTCCCTGGGTGCATCGGAAGACGCCGCCGAAATAGCCGACGTCCTCGCCGAACACCACGACGTCATCGTCGCGGCCCATGGAAACGTCCATGGCGCTGCGGATGGCCTCGATCATTGTCATGCGCGGCATGGGCTACACTCCCGCCTTCTGGCGCTGGCGTCGGAGATGCGGCGGCATCTCGGCATAGACGCCCTCGAACATGTCACGTGTCGACGGCTTCCCGCCGGCATGCAGCGTGCCGTGGCTCTCGGCTTCCTTCTGCGCCGCGATGACCGTCTCTAGGATTTCCGCCTCGGTCTGCTTGTGGCGCTCGTCCGACCACAGGCCGCGCCGGATGAGGTGGTTCTTCAGCCGGATCACCGGATCGCCCAGCGGCCATGCGTCCGACTCGGTCTTCGGCCGGTAGGCGGAGGGATCGTCCGAGGTCGAGTGCGCGCCGACGCGGTAGGTGACGTATTCGACCAGCGTCGGCCCGAGATTGCTGCGAGCGCGCTCGGCCGCCCACTTTGCGACAGCGTGGACGGCGAGATAGTCGTTGCCGTCGACGCGCAGCGCCGGGATGCCGAAGCCGAGGCCACGGGCGGCGAAGGTACCGGAGCCGCCGCGGGCGATGCCCTGGAAGGTCGAGATCGCCCACTGGTTGTTGACGATGTTGAGGACCACGGGCGCCTTGTAGGTCGAGGCGAAGACGAGGGCGGCGTGGAAGTCGCTCTCGGCGGTGGCGCCGTCGCCGACCCAGCCGACGGCGATCTTGGTGTCGCCCTTGATCGCCGACGCCATCGCCCAGCCGACCGCCTGGATGTACTGGGTGGTCAGGTTGCCAGAAATCGAGAAGAAGCCATGATCCTTAGCCGAATACATGATCGGCAGCTGGCGGCCCTTCAGCGGATCCTTCTCGTTGGAGTAGATCTGGTTCATCATGTCGACCATCGGGTAGTCGCCCGCGATCAGCAGGCCGGCCTGGCGGTAGGTCGGGAAGTTCATGTCGCCCTGGATGAGCGCCTTGCGGAAGGCGCAGCTCACTGCCTCCTCGCCCATGTGCTGCATGTAGAACGAGGTCTTGCCCTGGCGCTGCGCCATCTGCATGCGCGCATCGAATGTGCGCAGCGTCATCATGTGGCGCAGGCCTTCGAGCTGTTCTTCGTCGGTCAGCGTGCCGGCCCAGGGACCGACGGCATCTCCCTCGCGGTTGAGAACGCGGATGATCGAATAGGCCAGGTCGCGGATGTTGCGCGGATCGACGTCGACCGGCGGCCGGTCGACCGAACCCGCCTTGGGGATCGGCACGTTGGAGAAATCCGGCGTGCCGCCTGGGCGCACCTCCGGCTCCGGTACGTGGAACTGCAGCGGCGAGGGGTTGTCCGTCACGGAAAGTCCTCCTTGCTCGCAAGCGGGCCGAATGGTCCTCCCCGGACACCGCTCGCGCCAGACAATTTATGTCAGCATCACTGACCTATTATCCGATCGCATCCGGAACCGCAATGGGGGTCCCGACGTCCCGACTTTGGCATTCTCTCGGCCTCGGCGAAAGGCCGTTGACAGCACGCACGTTCCCCGCCCATGCTTAAGGCTCACCAGGGGGGTCCCGACAAGGGGCTGAGATTCTGCTGGCTTCGTGCAGCGCAGTGACCCGTTGAACCTGATCCAGTTCATACTGGCGTAGGGACGGTGCGAGGCGCAGCAGGCCGGGAAATCCGGCTCAGGCATTCGGGTTCGATCACGCCCGGACTCCCCAGGCAAGCCTCTCTTCCTCCTCATCGCATGGACTGGGTCTCCAACTAGGAGGCTCACTCATGAATGCCCACACCCCGACCGTCACCGTTGGCGAACTGCCCGCTTCGAAGAAAGTCTACAAGCCGGGCAAGGTCCATCCCGGCATCCGCGTGCCGATGCGCGAGATCTCGGTGCATCCCAGCGCCGGCGAGCCGCCCGTCACCGTCTATGATTCGTCCGGTCCCTACACCGACACATCGGTGACGACCGACATCGAGCGCGGCCTCCCCCGCCTGCGCGAGGACTGGATCGTCGCCCGCGGCGACGTCGAGCGCTATGAGGGTCGAAAGGTCAAGGACGAAGACAACGGCTTCGTCTCGGCCGACCGGCTGACGCCGGAATTCCCGGTCCGCAACGCCCCGCTGCGCGCCACCGGAGGCCGCGCGGTGACCCAGCTCGCCTATGCCCGCGCCGGCATCGTCACGCCCGAGATGGAGTTCGTCGCCATCCGCGAGAACCTCGGCCGCGAGCAGATCAGGGCGAAGCTCGAGCGCGACGGCGAAAGCTTCGGCGCCGCCGTCCCCGACTTCGTCACGCCGGAATTCGTCCGCGACGAGGTCGCCCGCGGCCGCGCCATCATCCCGTCCAACATCAACCATCCCGAAAGCGAGCCGATGATCATCGGCCGCAACTTCCTGGTGAAGATCAACGCCAACATCGGCAACTCCGCCGTCACCTCGTCGATGGCCGAGGAGGTCGAAAAGATGGTGTGGGCGACGCGCTGGGGCGGCGATACGGTGATGGACCTGTCGACGGGGCGCAACATCCACAACATCCGCGACTGGATCATCCGCAACTCGCCGGTGCCGATCGGCACGGTGCCGCTCTACCAGGCGCTCGAAAAGGTCGGCGGCATTGCCGAGAACCTGACCTGGGAGGTGTTCCGCGACACGCTCATCGAGCAGGCAGAACAGGGCGTCGACTACTTCACCATCCATGCCGGCGTACGCCTGGCCTATATCCACCTGACCGTCGACCGCGTCACCGGCATCGTCTCGCGCGGCGGCTCGATCATGGCCAAGTGGTGCCTGCACCACCACAAGGAGAGCTTCCTCTACGAGCATTTCGACGAGATCTGCGATATCTGCCGCACTTATGACGTCGCCTTCTCGCTTGGCGACGGCCTGCGCCCCGGCTCCATCGCGGATGCCAACGACGCGGCTCAGTTCGCCGAACTGGAGACGCTCGGCGAGCTCACCAAGATCGCCTGGGCTAAGGACTGCCAGGTGATGATCGAGGGTCCCGGCCACGTGCCGATGCACAAGATCAAGGAGAACATGGACAAGCAGCTCGAGGTCTGCGGCGAGGCTCCCTTCTACACGCTCGGGCCTTTGACCACCGACATTGCGCCCGGCTACGACCACATCACCTCCGGCATCGGTGCCGCGATGATCGGCTGGTTCGGCACGGCCATGCTCTGCTACGTCACGCCCAAGGAGCATCTCGGCCTGCCCGACCGCGACGACGTCAAAGTGGGCGTCATCACCTACAAGATTGCGGCCCATGCCGCCGACCTCGCCAAGGGCCATCCGGCCGCCAAGGTCAGGGACGATGCGCTGTCGCGGGCGCGCTTCGAGTTCCGCTGGGAGGACCAGTTCAACCTCTCGCTCGACCCGGAGACGGCGCGCTCCTACCACGACCAGACTCTGCCCAAGGAAGCGCATAAGGTGGCGCATTTCTGCTCCATGTGCGGCCCGAAATTCTGCTCGATGCGGATCTCCCACGACATCCGCGCCGAGGCCCAGAAGGAAGGGCTGGCGGCGATGGCTGCGAAGTACCGAGACGGCGGCGACCTCTACATGCCGGTGGAGAGCACCGAGCCCGCGGAGACGGCAGGCCAGCCATGAAGGTGCTTATCCGCGGTGCGGGCGTCGCCGGACTGACGCTCGCGCATGAGCTGGCGACACGCGGCACTGACGTGACCGTGGTCGACAAGCGCAGGCAGATCGCCGGCAATGCCTCGTGGCAGGCCGGCGGCATGCTGGCGCCCTGGTGCGAACGCGAGAGCGCCGAGGAAACGGTGCTCTCTCTCGGGCGCGGCGCCGCCGACTGGTGGTCGGCGGCCCTGCCCGGGCATGTCATGCGCAACGGCACGCTGGTCGTGGCGCCGGCTCGCGACACAGGCGAGCTCGACCGGTTTGGACGTCGCACGTCAGGCTTTCGCGAGGTGGACGCGGCGACAATCGCCGCACTCGAACCCGACCTCGAAGGCCGTTTCGGACGCGCGCTGTTCTTCACTGACGAAGCGCATCTCGATCCGCGCAAGGCGCTGCTCGGGCTGCAGGAAAAGCTCGTGCGGATGGGCGTGCGCTTCGAGTTCGGCTACGGCGCGGTGCAGGCGCCCGGCGTGCCTGACCTCAAGGCTGACTGCACCGGCATGGCCGACATCAGGCCAGGCTTGCGCGGCGTACGCGGCGAGATGCTGGTCCTGCGCACGACAGATGTTTCGCTGGCGCGCCCGGTGCGGCTCCTGCACCCACGCATTCCCGTCTACGTCGTTCCGCGTTCCGGCAACCTGTTCATGGTCGGCGCGACCATGATCGAGAGCGACGCGGCGGGGCCGATGTCAGCGCGCTCGGTGATGGAATTGCTCAACGCCGCCTATGCCCTGCATCCGGCCTTCGGCGAAGCCGAGCTGGTCGAGACTGGCGTCGGCGTGCGGCCTGCCTTTGCCGACAATTTGCCGCGTGTCGAGCGCGACGGAAACAAGATCCACATCAACGGCCTCTACCGCCACGGCTTCCTGCTCGCACCGGCCATGGCGCGGCAGGCGGCCGACATGATCCTTGGTCACGAGACAAAGAAGGAGCTCGCCCATGAAGCTCATCGTTAACGGGGAAAGCCATGAGGTGACAGCCGGCACGCTGGGGGCGCTGCTCACGGAGCTCGATTACGAGGGCGGCTGGCTCGCCACGGCGCTGAACGGCGAGGTGGTGCCGGCAAGGGAACGCGACGGCTGCGCGCTGGCCGAGGGCGACCGAGTCGAAATCCTGTCGCCGATGAAGGGAGGGTGAGGCTGTGGTGAGCTTACCCCCACCCCTAACCCCTCCCCACAAGGGGGAGGGGGACGCTGATCGCCGAGTCCTCAATCTTCGGTTGGCGACATCCTGCCTGACGGAACCGAGGTCTCTGGCAGGCCGCGCGCAGCCAATGTCCCCCTCCCCCTTGTGGGGAGGGGTTAGGGGTGGGAGTAACCTTGCCTCGACCGCGCAGTCATCCCCCCAACCGACATCGAGGGCCTGACCCATGCTCGAACTCTACGGACAACAGGTCTCCTCACGCCTGCTCCTTGGCACTGCGCTCTACCCCTCGCCCGCCATCATGGCCGAGGCGATCGGAGCGTCGCGTGCCGACATCGTCACCGTGTCGCTGCGCCGGGAGACCTCGGGCGGCAAGACGGGTGGACAGTTCTGGTCGCTGATCCAGTCGCTCGGGGTGCGGGTGTTGCCCAACACAGCCGGCTGCCATTCGGTCAAGGAAGCGGTGACGACGGCACGCATGGCGCGCGAGGTCTTTGCCACCAACTGGATCAAGCTGGAAGTCATCGGCAACCACGACACGCTGCAGCCCGACGTGTTCGGGCTGGTCGAGGCAGCAAGGATCCTCTCCGCCGAAGGCTTCGAGGTGTTCCCCTACACGACGGACGACCTGGGCGTAGCCGGGCGGCTGCTCGATGCCGGCTGCAAGGTGCTGATGCCATGGTGCGCGCCGATCGGATCAGCACGAGGTCCCCAAAATCTGGACGCACTGCGCAGCCTGCGCGGCCACTTCTCCGACGTGCCCCTGATCGTCGACGCCGGCATCGGCCGCCCGTCGCATGCCGCCACCGTCATGGAACTCGGCTACGACGCCGTGCTGCTCAACACTGCGGTTGCCAAGGCAGGCGATCCCGTCGCCATGGCGTCCGCCTTCGGCAAGGCGGTCGAGGCCGGGCGGCATGCGTTCCTCGCCGGCCCGCTCGAACCGCGCGACATGGCCGTCCCCTCCACCCCCGTCATCGGCATGGCAGCATTTTCATGAAGCTCGACCCGTTCTACCTCATCGTCGATTCCGCCACCTGGATCGAGCGCCTGGTGCCCCTGGGCGTGAAGCTGGTGCAGTTGCGCATCAAGGGCATGGCTGAGGCCAGCCTGCGCCGCGAAATCCGCGCCGCGAAGGCCGTCTGCGAGCGCAATGGCTGCCAGTTCATCGTCAACGACTATTGGGGCCTCGCCATCGACGAGGGCTGCGACTTCGTCCATCTCGGCCAGGAGGACCTCGCCGATGCAGACGTGGCCGCGATCCGCCGCGCCGGCATGAAGCTCGGCCTCAGCACCCATGACGACACCGAACTCGACACCGCGCTCGCCGCCGAGCCCGACTATGTCGCGCTCGGTCCCGTCTATCCGACCATCCTCAAGGTGATGAAATGGGCGCCGCAGGGGCTCGACCGCATCGCCATCTGGAAACAGCGCGTTGGCGCGGTTCCGCTCGTCGCCATCGGCGGGCTCAATGTCGAGCGCATTCCCGGCGTCTTTGCGCAGGGCGCCGATAGTGCGGCCGTGGTGACCGACATCACGCTCAACGCCGATCCCGAAGCGCGGACGCGCGAGTGGCTGGCGGCGACGGCTCAGTGGCGATGACCCCGCATGTGCTGATCGTTGCCGGCTCGGATTCGAGCGGCGGCGCCGGCATCGTCCGCGACGTCGAGACAGTGTCGGCCTTCGGCCTGCGCAGCAGTCTCGCCGTCACCGCGGTGACGGTGCAGACGCATGCTCGCGTCGAGCGCATCGAGCAGATGCCGCCCGACCTCGTTGCCGAGCAGATGCGCGCAGCGTTTGCGGCCAACCCAATCACCGCGGTCAAGATCGGCATGCTGGGCACTGCGGCAACCATCGACGCAGTCGCCTCAGTTCTGGCGAGCAGCCTGCCTGTCCCCGTGGTGCTCGATCCCGTCCTTGCCTCCACCTCAGGCCGGGCTCTCCTGGACGACGACGCGATCGATGTTCTCAAGCACAAGCTGCTGCCGCTCTGCCACCTAGTGACGCCGAACCTGCCCGAGCTCGCACTGCTTACCGGCCGGTCGGTCGCATCATCCGAGCAGGAGATCGTCCGCCAGGCGAGGCTGCTGCTGGAAACCGGAGTGCAGGCGGTGCTGGTCAAGGGCGGGCATGCCGAGGGAGCCCAGTCCATCGATCTGCTGGTGCAGCCCGGAAATGTTGTCCGCAGCTTCGAGGCGCTGCGCCTGAATACGACCTTGCGCGGCACGGGTTGCATGCTGGCCAGTGCCGTGGCGGCTCACCTTGCGCTTGGCGAGCCGCTCGACATGAGCATCGACAGGGCCAAGCGCCACGTCTTCACGCGGCTCGCCGCAGCGGCGCCTGGCTAGCCAGAAAGTCGTGTCAGGCAAGCCGCTCGGCATGCCACCTGAGGTGGTCATCCATGAAGGTCGAGATGAAGTTGTAGGAGTGGTCGTAGCCCTCCTGCATGCGGAGTGTGAGGCCGATTCCGGCCTTCTTGCACGCCTCTTCCAGAAGCCACGGACGCAGCCCTTCGTTCAGGAAACCGTCTGCCGTGCCCTGGTCAACCAGGAATTCGCCGAAGCGCTTGCCGTCCTCGACAAGCAGAGTCGTATCATAGGCGCGCCAGGCAGCCTTGTCGCTGCCGAGATACTTCTCCAGCGCAGGCTTCGACCAGCCCGCCGTCGACGGCTGGGCGATCGGCGCGAAGGCTGAGCAGCTCTTGAAGCGGTCCGGGTTCTTCAGCGCGATGGTCAAAGCGCCATGGCCGCCCATCGAATGGCCAAAGATCGCCTGCCGCGCCATGTCGGCAGGGAAATTCGCGGCGATCAGCGCTGGCAGTTCCTCGGTGACGTAGGAATACATGCGATAGTTCCGAGCGAAAGGCTCCTGGGTCGCGTCGACATAGAAGCCGGCGCCCGAGCCGAACTGCCAGTTGTCCTTCTCGTCGGGAACGCCCTCGCCGCGCGGGCTGGTGTCGGGGCAGACGATCATCAGGCCGAGTTCGGCAGCCAGACGGCGGTACTCGCCCTTGTCCATGACGTTGGCATGCGTGCAGGTCAGGCCCGAGAGATACCACAGCACCGGCACCGGGCCGTCCTTGGCCTGCGGCGGCACGAAGACCGCAAAGGTCATGTCGCAGGCGCACACCTCCGACGCATGCGAATAGACACCCTGGACGCCGCCATGCGACTTGGACGTGGAAACGGTCTTCATCGGATCTGCCTTCTCGTCTTGCAAACTCGGCCCGGCATAGCGGCGCAGCCAAGCGGCTGCAACCTTCCGGGACGGAAAAGACCAAGGTCCAGCTTGCAACCATCCGATGCTCGGGCATCATCGCGCCGAATCGGCAGATGTCGGCCTTCGCGGCTCCGCTGGTCCAGCCATTCCGCCTGCGAGGTGAAGCCTAGATGATCGCTGCCGAAAACCCCTTTGCCGGAGACGCCGACCGCGCCCAGATCTGGGAGATGCTGGTGCGCCGGGACATCACGGCCTTCGTCGCCCGGGACTGGTCGATGGTCGCTGACGACTTCGACGAGCAGCGCTTCCTCGGCATCCATGCCCACAACTCGGCCAACCCCGACGATTGGAACGCGGCGTTCCCCGCGCTGTCGGTCTATCGCGACGAGTGGCTTCGCCAGGCGGCCGAGACGGCTTCGACAGAGTTTGCCGAACCGCTTGCCGGCGGTATCTTCCGCGCAACGCGCCTGACTGAGATCGACATCACCGGCGACGTCGCGGTCGCCCGCAAGAAGTTCGACGGTACCATTCGCCGTGCCGACGGCAGCGACGACGTGCTCAACTGGCAGACACTCTATTTCTGCCGCAAGGCGGGCGATCAGTGGAAGATCACCGGTTTCGTCGGCTACATGAAGTACAGATAGGCGCTCTCGGTCGCCTGCACCACCTTGTCCAAGGCGTCCTTGCGGGCGCCTTTTCCATTTCTGGCACCCTGCTTCCTGCAAGGCAGAAACTGCAATCTTGCAACCTTTGCGCTTGACTGCAAGACATCTTGCGCCATAAGAGTCTTGTGCAACGTGGATGCAAGATCATGACATTGCTGGATCGCATCAAGAGCAACTCGAACCGCCTCACCGAGGCCGACCAGCGACTCGTCTCGGCGCTTCTGGAAGACGCCGCAGAAGCTGCCTTCCTCTCCAGCGCGCGGCTTGCCGAGCGTGCCAGCGTGCATGAAGCAGCCACCACCCGCCTTGCCCAGAAGCTTGGCTACAAGGGCTATCCCGAACTGCGCTCGCAGCTGCAGCGCGAACTCGTGGCGACCCAGGACGCGGCCGAACGCATGCGCCGGTCGGTCGCGAAGGTCGAGCATGGCGACTTCCTGCTCGACCTGATCGGTACCGAGATTGCGGCGCTGGAGAACCTCCGCCTCGCCGTCAACCAGCACGCCATCGACCGCGCGGCGGACATGATCGTCGAGGCCAAGCGCATCTTCCTCTTCGGCCAGGGCCACGCCCAGTCGATCACCCAGTTCCTGCGCCGCCGCCTCGACCGCTTCGGCATGACCACCATCGTGCTCGAAGGCCGCGGCCGCGACATCGCCGAGCGCGTCGTCGGCATGCAAAAGGACGACCTCGTGCTGGCGCTGGCCTTCCGCAAGCAACCGACGAGCTATGCACCGCTGGTCCAGCACTGCCACGCGCAGGGCGCCAAGGCGATGCTGGTGACCGATCTCGCGGGATCGATGATGCAGCCGGAGGCGGACCTCGTGCTCGCGGCACCTCGCGGCCGCTCCGGCAGCGAGTTCCAGACGCCGACTGTGCCCTTCGCCATCGTCAACGCGATCCTGCTCACCATCGCCGGACGGCACCAGAACCACGTCATGGGTGCGTTGGAACGCCTGTCCGGCCTGTTTGAAGAATTCGATTGAGAAACCTGGGAGGGAAATGATGCTCAGATCGATGAAAATGGCGCTCGTCGCCGCAGTGGCGGCTCTGCCGCTGGCCGCTCACGCGGCAGAACTCGACAAGATGACCGCAGCCGAACTGCTGCCGCTGGCGCAGAAGGAAGGCAAGGTCACCGTCTTCTCGCTGTCGAGCCGCATCGCCAAGGTCGAGAAGGCCTTCGAGGAAGCCTATCCCGGCATCGACCTCGTCGGCGTCGACATGAGCTCGGTCAAGCAGATCGCCCGCGTGGTCGCGGAGCAGGAAGCCGGCGTCAATGCGGTAGACGTGCTCTACCTCGCCGACACGCCCGTCGTGTACGAGGACCTGGTCAAGACCAACCGCGTCAAGGCTTACATCCCGCCGCGCGTCGCCGGCGACCTGGCCGACGAGCACAAGGCGCCGCTTTTGACCCAGCGCCTCTCCACCAAGGTGCTGATGTACAACGAGGCCGCCAATCCGGACGGCGCGCCCGTCAAGAATCTCTGGCAGCTGACCACGCCCGACTGGAAGGGACGCGTGCTCATGGTCGACCCGATGCAGCGCGGCGAACTGCTTGACCTGCTGGTCGAGTTCTCGCTCCGGCCCGACGAGATGGCCAAGGCCTACGAGGCGCAGTTCGGCAAGCCCATCGCTGTCGACAGCGACCTTCAGGGCGCGGGCGAGCAGTATATCCGCGACCTGTTCAACAACGATCTGGTGCTCGTGCCCAACAGCGATGCCATCAACAAGGCCATCGGCGACAAGACCGGCAAGAACCCGCCGGTCGGCTTCGCCACCTACTCCGACCGCCGCGACAACGAGAAGGAAGGCTGGGCCCTGCAGGTCGCAAATGACGTCGAGCCGTCCAACGGCATCCTGTTCCCCGCCGTCCTCGCCCTGGTCGACAAGGCGCCCAGCCCGGCCGCTGCCCGGCTCCTGATCGACTTCATGATGGGAGACGACTCGGCCACCGGCGGCCCCGCCTTCGAGCCGTTCAACGTCGCCGGCGACTATGCCGTCCGCACGACCATCCAGGACAATGCCGACTCGGTGCCGCTCAAGGAACTCAACGCCTGGCGCATCGACCCGGTGAAGACAGCCGCAGCCCGCAAGCGCATCGCCGATCTCGTGCTGACGCTGCAGTGACCGCGGCCGGACCGGCGCCTTGAGGGAGGCGCCGGTCCGTTTCCGCAGGCCTGCCACCGCCGCTGGCAAGCGCTTCGGCCGCTTCGCACTCGCATCCTGCTAGAAAGAACGTCATGTCCGCCGCAGCAACATCCGTGTTGTCCCGGAGAGGCCTTCTGCGCTCCGAAACACTCGTCCCGATCATCCTCATCCTGATCGTTTCCGTCCTGGTCGTGGCCCCGCTGGTCAAGATCGTGCTGTCCACCCTCACCGTCGACGGCCGCGAGGCCTGGCAGGCGGTGCTTGCCTCGAAGATGTCCGAAAACCTCTGGTGGCGTCCGCTCTGGAACACCATTCTGCTCGGCATCGGCGTCGCCGCCGGCTGCATCCTGATGGGCGGCTTCCTCGCCTGGCTGGTCGTACTCACCGACGTGCCGGCGCCCAAGGCGCTCGGGCTGTTTGCCACCCTGCCCTTCATGATTCCAAGCTTCGCGGCGGCCCTTGCCTGGGGCGCGCTGTTCCGTAACAGCCGTCTCGGCGGCTCGGTCGGCTTCTTCGAGGCCAACGGCTATGTCGTGCCCGACTGGCTCGCCTGGGGCTTGGTGCCGACACTCATTGTGCTCATCGCGCACTATTATTCGCTGGCCTTTACCGTCATCTCGGCAGCCCTGAGCTCGGTTGGCGCCGACCTCGTCGAGGCAGCCCAGGTCGCAGGCGCCAAGCGCTCGCGCATCTTCTTCGGCATCATCCTGCCAGTCGTCACCCCGGCCCTGATCGCGGCCGCCTCGCTCACCTTCGCCGGCGCCGTATCCAATTTCGCGGCCCCTGCCCTGCTCGGACTGCCGGTCCGGATGCAGACCCTGTCCACCCGCCTGTTCGGCATGATCGAGACTGGCCAGACGGAGCGCGGCTTCGTCATCGCGCTGCTGCTGATTGTGGTATCCGCCAGCTTCCTCTGGCTCGGCGAGCGCCTGGTCGCCGGCCGCAAGAACTACATCACCGTCACGGGCAAGGGCGGCCGCACCAAGCGATTCCCGCTCGGCAAGTGGCGCTGGCCGCTGTTTGCGGTCGCAGTCACGCTCTGCGCACTCACCACTTTCGTTCCGGCCGTCGTGCTCACGGCCTCGAGCTTTGCGCTCCAGAACGGCTCGCTCTTCTCCAACTGGACCACGCATTTCTGGATCGGCGAAGGCGGCACCGACATGGCCCAGGGCCAGGCAGGCATCTTCCGCAATCCCGTCCTCATCGACGCGCTGTGGATGACGCTGAAGCTGGCGGTCACTGTGGCGATCACCACCATGGCGCTCGGCCTGGCGCTTGCCCACACCATCGCCCGCAACAAGGGCTCGGTGCTCGCCACACTGCTCGGCCAAGTGTCGTTCACCCCGATCCTGATCCCCAGCATCGCGTTTGCGGCCGCCTATATCGCGCTGTTCGGCGCGCCCATCGGCCCGCTGCCGTCGCTGTACGGTACCTTCTTGCTCCTGGTGCTCGCTGCCTCCGCCCACCTGCTGCCCTACGCGGTGCAGTCGGGCCGCTCGGTCCTCGGTCAGATCTCGCCCGACATCGAGGAGAGCGCGCGGCTGACCGGCGCCGGTTTCTTCCGCCGCATGGGCGCCATCATCATGCCGCTCGCCATCCGCGGCCTGCTCGCCGGAGCGTTGCTGGTCTTCGTCAAGATCGTCCGCGACCTGTCGCTGGTGGTGTTGCTGTTCACCTCGACCTCGCCGGTGCTCAGCATGCTCGCCTACCGTTATGCGTCCGAAGGCTTCATGCAGTTCGCCAACGCCATCACCATGGTCATCCTCGTCCTCTGCGTCGTCGCCACGCTCCTGGCGCACCGCCTGCAGAACCGCGTCCAGAAGTGGAAATCCGCATGAGCCCCGCCAACGGCAATCCGGCCGCCATCGCGATCCGCAACGTCAGCAAGCGGTTCGGCGGCTTCACCGCGGTCGACAATGTCGACATCACGGTGCCCCAGGGTGCGTTTCTGGTGCTGGTCGGCCCCTCGGGCTGCGGCAAGTCCACGCTGCTGCGCATGCTGGCCGGCCTGGAAACACCAAGCGAAGGCGAGATGGCCTTCATGGGCCGCACCGTCTCGGACGGCACCCGCGGCCTCGTCGCCGATGCGGGTGCCCGCGATGCCGGCCTGGTCTTCCAGAGCTATGCGCTCTGGCCGCACATGACGGTCGCCGGAAACATCGAGTGGCCGCTCAAGGTCGCGAAATGGAGCAAGGCGGACCGCGCCGCGCGCGTCGATGAGGTACTCGGCCTGCTCGGCATCTCGGCGCTGAAGGAGCGCTACCCGGCCGAGATCTCGGGTGGGCAGCAGCAGCGCGTTGCGATCGCCCGCACCATCGGCCCCAAGCCCAGCATCCTGCTCTTCGACGAGCCGCTGTCCAACCTCGATGCCAAGCTGCGCATCGAGATGCGCAGCGAACTGATGCGCATCCACCGGGCCACCGGCGCGACCTCCGTCTACGTCACCCACGATCAGGTCGAGGCCATGACCATGGCGAGCCACGTTGCCGTGCTCAACAACGGCAGGGTCGAACAGTTCGGCGCCCCGCTCGACCTGCTCGAGAACCCGCGCACGACCTTCGTCGCGACCTTCCTCGGCACGCCGCCCGCCAACCTGATCGAGGTTTCGAGGGACGGCGACGGCCTCGTCTATGACGGGCTCAGGCTCGCCAGTGCAGCGCGCGCGCAAGAGCTGGCCGAGGTCCAGTTGCTCTACCGCGCCCACGACATCGGCGTCGGCGAGACGCCGGGCCGGCCCACGATCACCGCGCGCTTCGAGGAGGCCGCGCCTATCGCCGGGCGCACGATGGTGACCGCCTTCGCCGGCGGCCGCCGGCTGACCGCGATGGCCGAAGGTTATTTCAGCGCCGAAAGCGGCGATCCCATCCGCCTCAGCTTCCTCGGCGAGCCGAGCGCGGTCTTTGCTATGACTGGTGAAAGGATAAATTGATGAGATTGGTAATGGTGCGCCACGGCGAGACCACCTGGAACGCCGAGCACCGGCTGCAGGGCCACGACAATGCGCCCCTGTCCGCACGTGGCATCAAGCAGGTCCGGAGTTTCGCCGCCTTCGCCAAGGCCATGGCACCCGACCACGTGGTCGCGTCCGATCTCGGCCGCACCCGGCAGACCGCCAGCCTGCTCGGCTATGAGGATGTGCCGCTCGATCCTCGCCTGCGCGAAATCGACATGGGCGCGTGGACCGGCCGCATCAAGCACGAGCTCGAGGCCGAACGCCCCGACGACTACCTGGCCTGGCGCGCCGGAACCTATACCCCAGAGAGGGGCGAGCCTTGGGCGGAATTCTGCTCGCGCATCGTCGCGGGCCTGCGGGACTGCCTGAAGAAATGTGATGGCGACACGCTGGCAATCGTCCATGGCGGCGTCATTCGCGCAGCCTGCCATGCCTTCCTCGGCCTGCCGCCGTCGCGCGTGGTGCCGGTAACGCCGGGTACCGCGACGATCCTGAGCTTCGATGCGTACGATGCGCCAGTGGCACGGCTCGAGGCCTACAACATCGCGGCCGTGACGCCCGATTTCGATGCGCCCGACTGAGACACGAGGAAAAAAATGCTGCGGCTACCAAGCCCCCAAGGTAGCCGCGAATTTCCTCGCCGAGGCGACAATTGATAGTTCAGTTAAAACGGTCTTTTGCAGTTCGAATGCTGTTCAGTATCGAGCAGTGCCACGAAAATGTCTGACCGCCGCCTCTCAAAGAGAGTTGGCCGGGCGCGCGAGGCAGCACCCGGCCAATCGGCACGATTCACAAGAACATTGCATCACCCGTTTAGGGTAGATGGCAGCATTTCATGGAGCTTTTTGAACCCGCGTCGCCAATTCCGTCGGCCGACATCGTGTAATCATCCCCAAAATGAAATTCACAAATCTCTGTGATTACTTGGACGATTCCTCGATATAGGAGATGACGTTGGCTATGTCCGCGTCATCCTTGAGACCCGGGAAAGCCATCTTGTTCCCTGGAACCTTTTCCTTCGGCGCCTTGAGGTAGGCGGTAATATTGGTTTCGTCCCACACGAGTCCGCCTGCGCCAGCTTGCTTCATCGCGTCGGAATACTTGGCTTCGAAGCTCGGCAGCGAGCCGGCCGTACGACCGATCACGCCATGCAGCGATGGCCCGATCTTGTTCTTGTCGACGGCAAGATCGTGACAGGCCATGCACTTGGTAAACACTTTCTTGCCCGCGGCGGCATCGCCGGCGGCAAGGACAGGACTTGTGGCTAGAACCGAAGCTGCAAGCAGGGCTGGCACGCCCCATGCGGTCAGTCTCATGGCTATCTCCCTGGTCAGGTCGACGCTCCGCGCCGACGCGCCGGATACTACTCCCGCGCCGGTAAACGCACCATCCGCTATTGAGTTGCCCTCAGGCTCCACCCGGCGAGGGGCGACAATGGCAGGAAGGATTGATATGATCCCTTATGGTGCAGGTCGCGGTTTCGCGTGACCAGCCACGCTGGACTGCAGCACCGTAGAGCCGCGACCGAGCCAGACCCGCCCTCGGAGGAACGTCATGGCAAATTTCCATGTTTATGCAGCAGGAAGTGGCAGCAGCGTCGATCATCCGGCGATACGTCGGATTGGGGTATCGGATGTATTCGACGCGCTCCGCCTCGGATTTGAAGATTTTTGGGACAAACCCTCACACTACGTCTTTTTATGCCTGATCTATCCGATCGTCGGCGTGTTCCTGATAACCTGGACATCCGGGGGCAACGCGTTGCAGCTCGTCTATCCCCTGTTGACCGGCTTCGCCCTGCTCGGCCCGTTCGCCGCGCTTGGCCTCTACGAGATCAGCCGCAGGCGCGAGCTCAACCTCGACACATCATGGAAGCATGCCTTCGAGGTGAGGAATTCGCCCGCCATGCCAGCCATCGCCGTCCTTGGCGTCATGCTGGTGGCGCTGTTCGTTACCTGGCTGCTCACCGCGCACGCCCTCTATTCCTGGGTCTACGGCGACACCGCGCCTGCGACATTCTCAGGCTTCTTCAGTGACGTTCTGACCACCCAGCGCGGCTGGACCCTGATCATCCTCGGCAATCTCATCGGCTTCCTGTTCGCCCTTGTGACCTTGAGCACGACCGTCATCGCTTTCCCGCTGCTACTGGACCGCGACGTCGGCGCCTATTCGGCGGTCGAGACCTCGGCGCGCGCGATCCTGGCCAATCCTGTGCCGATGCTGCTCTGGGGATTGATCGTCGCTTTTGCCCTGCTCGCGGGCTCGCTGCCGTTGCTGGTCGGGCTGGCGATCGTGCTTCCGGTTCTCGGGCACGCGACCTGGCACCTCTACCGCAAGCTGATCGAGCCTTTGCCGGTCCCCGAACCGGTCAAGGCGAAGTCGCGCAAGCGCGCCTGACTTGCACTTCGGGCTGGCGGTGATCCGTCGGCCCGGAGGCGCCTCGCCCGCCCGTCCAGGGCGGGCAGAGACGCAGCGCCTCAAGCCGGATGGCTGATGCGCGCAACCCGTGCGCCCTGCATCAGGTTGCGGAAGTCGCCGCCCGTCACATGCACCAGGGTCTTGTGGTCGCCGCCTTCGAAATAGACGTCGCCCCCTGCATCGAGGCTTTCGTCGAGTATCACAGGCACGTTGTAGGCAGCACCCACCGGCGGCACGGCGCCGATGTCGCAATCGTTGAACAGTTGCCCCACCTCGTCCTCCGAGGCGAGCCCCAGCCGCTTGTCGATCACATCCTGCAGCGTGCTCAATTCGACGCGATGGCTGCTCGGGACGACCGCGAGCGCATAGCCCATTTCATGGTGGAGGAGCACCGATTTGGCGAGCCTGCGGCCCGGAACATGCGCCGCCTGCGCCGATTGGCTGCTGGTCGAGGTGCGGTGGTGGGCAACGGTATCGTAGTGGATGCCCTTGCCGTCTATGTAGTCCTGAAGTTTCCTTGCGATCGTCATCGTAGGCGTCCTTCTGTTGGAGGGTGGTGACGCGTAGGAGAACGAGAGAACCCATTCTCCTCCCATCAAATGCCCTGTCAACGAGGAAGCGGCGGATGCCGTGGCCGCTGTTACGGACCGGCGCCGAAGGACAGCACACGGGTGATTTCGGTGTGGTGGGACTCGATCACCATGATCCCGACGAACACCAGGATCACCAGCGGCGGCACGATGATAGCGTAGACCAGCGCCAGTCGCTCCCAGGCCATGTGCATGAAGACCGCGACGATGAGGCCGGCCTTGAGCATCATGAAGATCAGGATCAGGCTCCAGCGCAGCAGGCCCTGCACGCCGAAATAGTCGACGGCATAGGAGCAGGCACTGAGGATGAACAGCCAGCCCCACACCACCAGGTACAGCTTGATGGGATGCTGCTGGCCCTCGTGGGCCGCCACCTGAGTGTGGCCACCATGGCCGTGCAGGCCCTGATCTTCGACTTCTGCATGTGCCATCGCTGCACCTCACCAAAGATAGAAGAACGCGAAGATGAAGACCCACACGAGGTCGACGAAGTGCCAGTAGAGGCCCATGATCTCGACGCTCTCATACTGGCCGCGCCTGCTCGTGAAGAAGCCGCGGGCGCCGGTGTCGTAGTCGCCCCGCCACACCTTGCGGGCGACGATCAGGAGGAAGATCACGCCGATCGTGACATGGGTGCCGTGGAAACCGGTGATCATGAAGAACGACGAGCCGAACTGCGCCGCGCCCCACGGGTTCTCCCATGGCCTGACGCCCTCGGTGATCAGCTTGGTCCATTCGAAGGCCTGCATGCCGACGAAGGTCGCGCCAAGTGCCGCCGTCAGCAGCATCAGGATCGCGGTCTTCTTGCGGTCGCGGCGGTAGCCGCAGTTGACCGCCATCGCCATGGTGCCGGATGAGGAGATCAGCACGAAGGTCATGATCGCAATCAGGATCAGCGGAATGTCGCGCCCGAAGAGGTGCAGTGCGAACACTTCGCTCGGATTGGGCCACGGCACCGTCGTCGACATCCGCGCCGTCATGTAGGCGAGCAGGAAGCAGCCGAAGACGAAGGTGTCGCTGAGCAGGAAGATCCACATCATGGCCTTCCCCCAGGAGACGTTCTTGAACGCCCTCTGGTCGGACGACCAATCGGCAACGAAACCGCGTGCACCGCCCGGCCGCGGCGCGGTGTGGTCGGTGTGTCCGAGCGTGGTCTCAGTCATCCGCATCCTCCCTAGGTCAGCAGCCTGCGGCAGATATCGATAAAGTCGGCCGCCCAGCCCATGAGCACGACGAACAGGACGAGCCAGACCACCAGCAGCACATGCCAGTACGTCGCGCAGAGTTCGGTCGAGAGCACGAGCTTCTCCGTAAGCGACGCGCGCCATGCGCGGACGTTCGTCCTGCCGAGCGCGACGAGACCGCCGATGATGTGCAAGCCGTGCATGGCAGTGAGCAGGTAGAAAAAACTGACTGCCGGGTTCTCGGTAGCGAAGTAGCCTTGCGCGGCCAGGTCCCGCCAGGCGAGCAATTGTCCGGCGAGGAAGGCGACCGACGCCAGCCCGCCTGCAGCGAGGGCGAGGCGCAGATTGGCCAGTTGCCCGTTGTGCGCCGCATAGGCCGCGCATTGCAGAGCCACACTCGCCAGCACCAGCATGCCGGTGTTGAGCCACAGCAGCCGCGGCACCGGCGCCGGCTGCCAGTCGGCATAGGCCATGCGCATGAAGTAGGCGCTGATGAACAGCGCAAACAACGCACCGACAACCGCCAGGAACACGCCTAGCCCGATCTTGGCCGGATGCGTGAGCGGCGCCTCCGTCTCCGGGTGGGCCGTGACCGGACCGACCTCGAGCCACGGTTTCGACATCACGCGCTGCCGCGCCAGCCACCAGCCGGCCACCGCGGTGAGTGCGACCATGAAGACGACGACGACGGTCATGCCCTGCCACCCTGCGTCGCCGGGCCGGGGTCGTTCTGTGGGATGAAATCCTCCGGTGCTCCGGGCACGCTGTAATCATAGGCCCAGCGATAGACGACGGGCAGATCCCTGGCGAAATTGCCGTGCGGCGGCGGCGTGCCCGCCGTCTGCCACTCCAGCGTCGTCGCCCGCCACGGATTGTCGCCTGCCTGCCTGCCGTGGCGCAGGCTCCAGAACAGGTTGAACAGGAACACGAGTTGCGCGAAGCCGACTGTCAGGGCGGCAATGGTGATGAACTCGTTTAGCGTATGAACCGAGTCCGGCACGAAGGCAGTTTGGCCGAGTTCGGGATAGCGCCGCGGCACGCCCACCAGGCCGACATAGTGCATCGGGAAGAAGATCAGATAGGCACCCACGAAGGTGACCCAGAAATGGAAGCGGCCCATGACTTCGTTGAGCATCCGGCCGGTGATCTTCGGATACCAGTGGTAGATGGCGCCGAAGACCACGAGGATGGGTGCGACACCCATCACCATATGGAAATGCGCGACCACGAACATCGTGTCGGACAGCGGCACGTCGACGACCACGTTGCCGAGGAACAGGCCGGTCAGCCCGCCATTGACGAAGGTGACGATGAAGGCGAGTGCAAACAGCATCGGGATCGTCAGGTGGATGTCGCCGCGCCAGAGCGTCAGGATCCAGTTGTATACCTTGAGGGCGGTCGGCACCGCGATGATCAGGGTCGTGGTGGCGAAGAAGAAGCCGAAATACGGGTGCATGCCAGAGACGTACATGTGATGCGCCCACACCACGAAGCTCAGCGCGCCAATGCCGACGATCGCCCAGACCATCATGCGGTAGCCGAAGATGTTCTTGCGCGCATGCGTGCTGATGAGGTCGGAGACGATGCCGAAGGCCGGCAGCGCCACGATGTAGACCTCCGGGTGCCCGAAGAACCAGAACAGGTGCTGGAACAGGATCGGGCTGCCGCCGCTGGTGGTCGACTGCTGCCCCATCTCGACGATGGCCGGCATGAAGAAGCTCGATCCGACGACGCGGTCGAACATCATCATCACGCAGGCGACGAACAGGGCCGGAAAGGCGAGCAGCGCCATCACGGTGGCGGTGAAGATGCCCCACACAGTCAGCGGCAGGCGCATCAGGGTCATGCCGCGGGTACGTCCCTGCAGCACGGTGACGACATAGTTGAGGCCGCCCATGGTGAAGCCGATGATGAACAGGATCAGCGACGCGAGCATCAGCAGGATGCCCCAGTCCTGCCCGCCCGGGGTGCCGGATGTGATGGCCTGCGGCGGATAGAGCGTCCAGCCTGCACCCGTCGGGCCGCCGGGGGCGAAGAAGCTTGCCACCAGCACCAGCACCGCGAGCAGGTAGATCCAGTAGCTCAGCATGTTGACATAGGGGAACACCATGTCCCGCGCGCCGACCATCAGCGGGATCAGGTAGTTGCCGAAGCCACCGAGGAAGAGCGCGGTGAGCAGGTAGATGACCATGATCATGCCGTGCATGGTCATGAACTGGTAATAGGCGTCCGGCGTGATGAAGGAGAAGGTATCGGGGAACGCCAGCTTCAGCCGCATCAGCCAGGAAAGAGCGAGCGCGACGAAACCGATGGCGATCGCGGTGCCGGCATATTGGATCGCGATGACCTTGGCGTCCTGCGAGAAGACGTATTTCGTCCACCAGCTGTGGGGATGATAGAGATCGGCCTCCGCCACTTCCGCCGGCGGGATGAGGTCTGCTCCGTGAGGCGTGACATCGACCATTCGTACACCTCTTGCTGCCTGTTGTGCTCGTAGCGGTGCGGCCCCGTCGGCCGCGCCGTATTGATCTCCTAGTCAGTCTTCGCCGCGGCCTTGGCCGGCTCGACCAGCGCACCCAGCTTGGCGGGCGACGACAGCTGCGCGAATGTCGCCTGCTGCTGCAGCCATGTCGTGTAGTCCTGCTCGGTATCGACCAGCACCGCGCCGCGCATGAAAGCGTGGCCGACGCCGCAAAGCTCGGCGCACAGCACTTCGAACGATCCGGTGCGTGTCGGGGTAAACCAGAAATAGGTGACCGTGCCGGGCACCATGTCCATCTTGGCGCGGAACTCGGGCACGTAGAAGTCGTGCAGCACGTCGATCGAGCGCAGCAGCATCTTCACCGGCTTGCCAATGGGCAGGTGCAGGTCGGCAGCCTCGACGACCACGTCGTCCCGGCTGTTCGGATCGTCGGGATTGATCCCGAGAGGATTGTCGGTGCTGACGAGATGGGCGTTGGAGGTGCCGAGCTTGCCGTCCGCGCCGGGCAGGCGGAAGCTCCACTGCCACTGCTGGGCGACGACCTCGACCTCGGTCGCGTCCTTGGGCACGCTGATGAACTGGCTCCAGACGAACAGGCCCGGCGCCAGCATGGCAGCCACGCCGATCGCGGTGACCACGGTCAGCCAGGACTCAAGCTTGCGGCTTTCCGGCTCGTAATGCGCCCTCGCCCCTTCCTTGTGGCGGAAGCGATAGACGCAATAAGCCATGAACAGCACGACGGCCGAGAAAACGAAGCCGGTGATCCAGAACGTGATGACGAGAGTGCTGTCGATGTAGCCCCAGTTGGAGGCTATCGGCGTCCACCACCAAGGGCTCAGCACATGGAACAGCACCGAGCCCACGACGACCAGAACGAGCACGAGCACAATGGCCATCCTCAGTTCCTCCCGGCACTCCGAGGGACACTTTCCCTGCAGGAAGGCCACGCCGCATCATAGCTTGATTTGCGAACGAAATACTAGGGGAAGGCGCGCCGCCTGCCCGCGTCACATTTGCGCGGCCGCCGGGTGTCTGGAAACTCTTCCGCATGCCCGACAAGTTCTTGCGAACATCGCGGAAATACAAAGGGCGGCGCGCCGTTTCCGGTACGCGCCGCCCCTGCTGCAGTCCTTGCGGGGAATCAGACTGCCTGCGCGGGATAGCCGGCGACGTCGAGCGCCTGGGCGATCTTGGCCGCCTCGGCCGAGGTGGTGATGGAGACGGTCTGCGACTTCAGATCGACGTCGACGCGTGCACCCGCATCAACGCTCTGCACCGCCTTGGTGACCACGCCGGCGCAATGGCCGCAGGTCATGTCGGGTACATTCATCTTCAGCATTCTATGGTCCTTTTGTCTGCTCGGCGGTGGCGCCGTTGCCCCTATTTGGGGATTCCAGCAACTGGAAGGTCAAATACCGGAACGATCACGGTTTCGTGATCGACATCCTGCAGTGGCGGGATCGCCATCCCGAACGGGAAACACCGAAATAAACATTATTTTCCAAACGGTTATGCCAGAATGCACCAAGAGCGAAGATTCCTGTTGACCTTACCAACACTGGAACCCTTAGACCTCGATCCGAAATGTGATGAAATAGAGGTCACGTACCATGAATGCTCCCTTGAACCCGCCAGATTTGTCCGGAGGCGCCGTGCGGCAGAGCTTCCCGATCGAAGGCATGACGTGCGCCTCCTGCGTGCGCCGCGTCGAGCTCGCCATCGCCAAGGTCCCGGGCGTGAGCTCGGCCGCCGTCAACCTGGCGACCGAAAGCGCCGACGTCACCTTCGGCAGCAACGCCGAACCGGGCGCCGTCATCGCCGCCATCCAGAATGCAGGCTACGACGTGCCGGTCGAAAAGTCGGAAGTCGAGATCGAAGGCATGACTTGCGCGTCCTGCGTGCGTCGCGTCGAACTGGCGATCGCGGCGGTGCCGGGCGTGCTCAAGGCGTCGGTCAACCTTGCCACCGAACGTGCCACCATCGAGACTTTCGCAGGCAGCGCACCCCGCACCGCGATCGACGCGGCGATCCGCAAGGCCGGCTACGAGCCGCGCCGCGGCGACCCGTCGAACGCCGCCGCCGCCAGCGACAGCCGCGAGGAGGCCCGCAACCGCGAGCTTTCGCATCTCAAGCGCGACCTGGCGATCGCCGGCGTGCTGACTTTCCCGATCTTCGTGCTGGAAATGGGCTCGCACCTGTTCCCGCCGATGCATCACTGGCTGCTGGCGACGGTCGGCCAGAAGGAGCTTTATCTCGCCTACTTCCTGCTCGCCACGATTGTGCAGTTCGGACCCGGTCTGCGCTTCTACAAGAAGGGCGTGCCGGCGCTGCTGCGCATGGCGCCTGACATGAACTCGCTCGTCGTCCTCGGCTCGACGGCGGCCTGGGCTTATTCGGTCGTTGCGACCTTCACGCCCGGCGTGCTGCCGGAAGGCACAGCCAACGTCTATTATGAAGCGTCGTCCGTGATCATCACCCTGATCATCCTCGGCCGCTTCTTCGAGGCCAAGGCCAAGGGCCGTACCAGCGAGGCGATCAAGCGCCTGATGGGCCTGCAGGCCAAGTCGGCGCGCGTCGAGCGCAACGGCGAGTTCGTCGACGTTCCGCTCGACGAGGTCGCGGCCGGCGACGTCATCCAGGTCCGTCCGGGCGACAAGGTTCCGGTCGACGGCGTCGTGCTGACCGGTTCGTCCTTCGTCGACGAATCCATGATCTCGGGCGAGCCTATCCCCGTGAGCAAGGGCGAAGGCGCGGAAGTCGTGGGCGGCACGATCAACAAGACCGGCAGCTTCACCTACCGCGCAACCAAGGTCGGCGCCGACACGCTGCTTGCGCAGATCATCCGCATGGTCGAGACCGCGCAGGGCTCCAAGCTGCCGATCCAGGCCCTGGTCGACAAGGTCACTTCCTGGTTCGTGCCCGTCGTGATGGTCATTGCCGCGCTCACCTTCGCGGTCTGGCTGTTCTTCGGACCCGAGCCTGCCGTCACCTTCGCGCTCGTCAACGCCGTTGCCGTGCTGATCATCGCCTGCCCGTGCGCCATGGGCCTCGCCACCCCGACCTCGATCATGGTCGGCACCGGCCGTGCGGCCGAGCTCGGCGTCCTGTTCCGCAACGGTGAGGCGCTGCAGTCGCTGAAGACCACGCAGGTCGTGGCGCTGGACAAGACCGGCACCCTGACCGCCGGCAAGCCTGTGATGACCGACCTCGAAGTGGCGAAGGGCTTCGACCGCGCCAACGTGCTGTCGCTCGTCGCAACCGTCGAGGCCCAGTCCGAGCACCCCGTGGCCGCGGCCATCGTGGCTGCCGCGAAGGACGAGGGTATCGCGCTTGGTGAAACCGGCGAGTTCGAGGCCGTGCCCGGCTTCGGCGTCAGCGCCACCGTCGGCAAGCACAGCATCGCCGTGGGCGCCGACCGCTACATGACCAAGCTCGGAATCGACGTCAAGGAGTTCGCCGAAACCGCCATCAGCATGGGCCACAAGGCCAAGACCCCGCTCTACGCCGCCATCGACGGCAAGCTCGCCGCCGTGATCGCGGTCTCCGACCCGATCAAGCCGACGACGCCGCAGGCGATCCGCGCCCTGCATGACCTGGGGCTCAAGGTCGCGATGATCACGGGCGACAACCGCCGCACGGCGGAGGCCATCGCCGCCCAGTTGGGCATCGACGAGGTCGTCGCCGAGGTCCTGCCCGACGGCAAGGTCGACGCGATCAAGCGACTGCGCGCCGGTGGCCGCGAAGTGACCTTCGTCGGCGACGGCATCAACGACGCCCCGGCGCTCGCCGAGGCCGATGTCGGGGTCGCGATCGGCACCGGTACGGACGTTGCGATCGAAAGCGCCGACGTGGTGCTGATGTCCGGCGACCTGATCGGTGTGACCAACGCGATCGCCCTGTCCAAGGCAACGATCCGCAACATCAGGCAGAACCTGTTCTGGGCCTTCGCCTACAACGTCAGCCTGATCCCGGTCGCCGCCGGCGTGCTGTACCCGATCAGCGGCACGCTGCTGTCGCCGATGCTGGCGGCCGGCGCCATGGCCCTCTCCAGCGTCTTCGTGCTGGGCAACGCCATGCGCCTCAAGCGCTTCCAGGCACCGGTGCGCGTAGCGGCCGTCAATTCCGGCGCGTCCCCGGCGCTGGCCGGCGGTCACTGAGCCGCCATCCGGCCCGCCGCCAAGGCGGGCCGGTTCCCCCTGGACCTCGAGGCACCCAGCTATGTCCACCGAAGCCGCTCCCCGGATTGAAATCTTCACGACCCCCACCTGCCCCGATTGCCTCGCGCTCAAGCGCTGGCTGAACGCGCAGGGTCTCGCCTATGTCGAACGCGACCTGCGCGAGCCGGAAATCGCCGACGAGGCGAAGCGCCGGACCGGCGTCCGCGTCGCTCCGATCACCATCATCGACAACGAACACGTGTTCTACGGAACCTTCGCCGACCAGCTTCGCGATATCGAAGCGGTGCTCGGCAAGAACCGCGCAGCCTGAGCATCCCGATGACATTCCTCACGCTTCCACAGGTCGGCCGCCGCATCCCGGTCGCCGAAGGCCAGAGCATACTCCTCGCCGCGCTCGAGGCCGGCGTCCCCTACCCGCACGGCTGCCGCTCGGGCCGGTGCGGCTCTTGCAAATCGCACCTGGTGAACGGCGACGTCGAGATCGGCAAGCACTCGCCCTTTGCCCTCACCGACGAGGAGAAGGCTGAAGGGCTGGTCCTCGCCTGTCGCTCGGTGCCGACCGGCGACGTCACCGTCGAGTGGCTGGACGATGCCTATGTGGCAAAGCCATCCGCCGCGCAGGACGCGGAGGTGGTCTCCGTCCAGGCCATGACCCACGACATCGTCGCCCTGCACCTGCGCCTGGCGGATCGCGTCGCCTTCCGTTTCGCCGCGGGGCAATATCTGTCCTTGACCATCCCCGGAGCGCCCTCGCGCAACTATTCGATGGCCAGCCGCCCCGACGAGGAACTGATCGAGCTGCATGTGCGGGCAGTGCCCGGCGGACAGACCAGCACCCGCATCCACAGTGAACTGAAGGCGGGTGACATGGTCCGCATCGAGGGGCCGACTGGCGCCGCCTATCTGCGTGAGGCCCACCCGGGTCCAATCGTCGCCATCGCCGGCGGCAGCGGCCTTGCGCCGGTGAAATCGATCGTCGAGACGGCCCTCCATGGCGGCAGCGACGTGCCGATCCACCTCTATTTCGGCGTCCGCGCCGAGCGCGACCTCTACCTCGTCGACCATTTCAGGGAGTTGGAACGGCGTTTCGCCAATCTGACCTTCGTGCCGGTGCTGTCGCAGGATGACGCGGCCGGCTGGCGGCAAGGCTTCGTTACGGACGCGCTGACGGCCGATCACGCCACGCTCGCCGGTGCCAAGGCATATGTCGCAGGCCCGCCGACTATGGTCGATGCCGCCTGGGCTGCGCTGTCCGCCCGCGGAGTGCTCGCTTCCGACATTCACGCCGATGTGTTCTTTACGCCGCAGGCGGAAGCGGGCAAAGAGACTTGACCTTCGGGGCAATGAAAGCATCATAATACGCAATGCACACGAAGCATCGGCACATCAAACGACGCATTGGCGCCGCCTACGCGGTTGGCGCCTCGGCGTCCGTGGTGGAGATGCGTGAGTGACAGCATTCGGTTGCCATCTGCTGGCGCGGTCGGCGATGCGCTTGCTCGTTTCGGCGTTGCTGGTGCTTTTGCTTGGCTTCGGCCAGGCGGCCATGGCCCACACGACCGACAAACAGCACCAGTCCCAAGCCGTCGAGACCACGTCGCATCACGCCAAACCCAGCGCAACTTCTTGCGGCGATCTGGTCAAGAACGCCGACAGCAAGGCCTGCCTTTCGCAATGCATGGTGACTTGCAGCTACTGTGCTCCGATACCGATGCCGACCGCTTTCCCCGAGGGCGGGCAGAAGAACATTCTGCCGCGCACGGCGGAGTCCTTGGTCGGCGCCGCTTCCGCACCGCATCCCAGACCACCCTCATTCTCCTGAACTGACAGGCGCCACATGGCGCCCGATCCGGCCGGTCAGGGCCGGAGTACTTTCAGTTTTGGAGACTTTTGGAAATGAAAACGCTTTCACGCCGTCGCTTCCTGACGGCATCGGCCGCCACGCTGTCGGTCGCCGCAGTTCCGTCGCTGCTCCTTCCGGCACGTCCGGCCCGGGCCGAGGGCCACAAGGTCATCACCGCCGGCAAGCGGGTCATCGAGGTCAAGGGCCGCGCCGCTAATGTCTTCGGCCTCGCGCAGGACAATGGCACTCAGGGCCTTGTCATGAATGCCGGTGAGCGCTTCCGCGTGCGCCTGGAAAACCGTATCGGCGAGCCGACCGTGATCCACTGGCACGGCCTGACGCCGCCCTGGCAACAGGATGGTGTTTCCGGCATCTCGCAGGAGCCGATCGCCGACGGCGAGGGCTTCGACTACGACTTCCCGGTCGCCACGCCAGGCACGTTCTGGATGCACTCGCATTTCGGGCTGCAGGAGCAGCTCATGCTGGCAGCTCCCCTGATCGTCCGCGATCCGGCCGAAGCTGGCGCGGACATGCAGGAGGTAGTGGTGCTGTTCCACGACTTCACCTTCCGCGACCCGAACGAGATCCTCGCCGAACTCAAGGCCGGCGCCCATGACATGGCCGGCATGGAAGCGCCGGCCGCCGACGCCAACCCCCATGCCGGCATGGACATGGGCGGCAGCATGGGTGGCATGAGCATGGGCGGAATGAGCGGCATGAGCATGGGTGGTATGCAGATGGGCGGTGCCGCCCACCTGCAGGATGTCCAGTACGACGCCCTGCTCGCCAATGACCGCACGCTCGACGATCCGGAGGTCGTATCGGTGGAACAGGGCGGCCGGGTCCGGCTGCGGCTGATCAACGGTGCCGCCAGCACCAACATGTGGGTCGACCTCGGCCAACTGTCGGGACAGCTCATCGCGGTCGACGGCATGCCGGTCGAGCCGATCGACGGTTCGCGCTTCGAGTTCGCCGTCGCACAGCGTCTCGACATCGTGGTCGAGTTGCCCAAGGAAGCCTCGGCCTGGCCGGTCTTCGCCGTCCAGGAAGGCGGCCGCATGCGCACCGGCATCGTGCTTGCCGCCAAGGGCGCGACCGTGGCCAAGTTCGCCGACATGGCCGATGCCGACTTCCCGGCGGTGGCAGGCGAGCTCGAGCAGCGCCTGCGCGCTGTGAAGCCGCTCGCCGAGAAGGCTGCCACCCGCCAGCACACCATGATGATGATGGAGGCCCCAGGTTATGTCTGGACGCTGGACGACGGCAAGGCCACGCCCATCCCGCTCAAGAGCGGCGACCGGTTCGAGATGACCTTCATGAACCACACCACCATGTCGCATCCGATGCACCTGCACGGGCACAGCTTCCAGGTGGTCGCGGTCAACGGCAAGCGTATCTCGGGCGCAATGCGCGACACGGTGCTGGTGCCGTCCAACATGGGAATGGTGACCATCGCCTTCGACGCCGACAACGCCGGCAAGTGGGCGCTGCACTGCCACCATCTCTACCACATGGCGGCGGGCATGATGACCTCGCTGGCCTACGAGTCCTGATTGAGCATCCGCGGGCCGGCAGCCTCGGCCAGTCGGCCCGCGACTCTTCACATTTTCGACAGTGACCTTGAACTTCCAGTTACTGGAACCTTTATATCAACCAAGAAGATCGCTCAGGGAGTGACCTATGAACATTGGTGCTGCTTCGGAAAAGTCCGGCCTGCCGGCCAAGACCATCCGCTATTATGAAGACATTGGGCTGCTGCGCCCGGACCGCGCCGGTAACGGCTATCGCGACTACTCCATGTCGGACGTGCATCGCCTGCGGTTCCTGCAGCGCTCGCGCAGCCTCGGATTTTCCGTCGAGGAATGCCGCCAGTTGCTGTCGCTCTATGGCGACACGCGGCGTGAGAGCGCCGACGTGAAGGCTATTGCCGAGACCAAGCTGGTGGAGATCGACCGCAAGCTCTCGGAACTGACCGAACTGCGGGACACGCTTCGCCATCTGGTGCACAACTGCCATGGCGACAATCGCCCGGATTGCCCGATCATCGACGGCCTGTCGGGCCGCGCCCACGTCACCCAGTAGTCCGACCGGCGCATGACCAGCCTCGCCGCCTATGGCGGCCTATTCGTCGCGGCCTTCCTGGCCGCGACGCTGTTTCCGGCCCAGTCGGAGGCGGTGCTGGCCGGGCTAGCGATGCAGGGCGAGTATTCCATCGCGCTGCTGCTGCTCGTCGCGACCGTTGGCAACGTGCTCGGATCCCTCGTCAACTGGCTGATCGGCCGCCAGGTCGAGCGCTTCAGGGACAGGCGCTGGTTTCCGGCCAGCCCCAAGACGCTCGCGCGTGCCGAAGGCTGGTATAGCCGCTACGGCCGCTGGTCACTGCTGCTGTCCTGGGTTCCCATCATCGGCGATCCGCTAACGCTGGTCGCGGGCATGCTGAAGGAGCCGCTGTGGAGCTTCCTGGCCCTGGTCGGCTTCGCCAAGTTGGCCCGCTACATCGCGGTTGTGGCAGCCGCGCAGAGCCTCGTCTGACCGTCACGCCCTGATGAGGACCGGTCCTCGTGCGGCGAAGCCGATACCGACCTCCTGCCCGGCGTGGAACGGCGCGTCGACGTCGGGCGACACGGCGAACACCTCGCCGAACTCGGTGCCCACCATGAATTCCAGGTCGGAGCCGACATAGGTCACCTTGTCGAGCCGGCCGGGAATGGTGCTCGGTGCGCCCGCCGCCCGGATCTGGATCCTGCTCGGCCGCACCGCCAGCTTCGCTGGCCCCGGCTTCATCCCGCGCGCGTCGAGCTGGGTTTCGAAACCGCCCAACCGCACATTGGCAAGGTCTCCCTCCACCGATGCGATCTCGCAGTCGAAGATATTGGCCTCGCCGATGAAGTCGGCGACGAAGGCATCCGCCGGCTCGTCGTAGAGCTCGCGCGGGGTACCGTCCTGGGCGATCACCGCATTGTTCATGACGATGATACGGTCGGAGACGGCCAGCGCCTCCTCCTGGTCGTGGGTAACATAGACGACGGTCAGCCCGAGCTTGGTCTGGATATCGCGGATTTCCTCGCGCACCCGGCGCCTCAGCTTGGCGTCGAGGTTGGACAGAGGTTCGTCGAACAGGAGCACCTGCGGCTCCAGAACCAGTGCGCGCGCCACCGCCACACGCTGCTGCTGGCCGCCGGAGAGTTCGCTCGGCAGTCGGCTGCCGTAACCGCCGAGGCCGACCAGATCGAGCCCGGCCCGCGCCCGGTCGGCGATCTCCTTCTTGGCGAAGCCCGAGAATTTCAGCCCGTATTCGACGTTCTCGTTGACCGTCATGTGCGGGAACAGCGCATATGACTGGAACACCATCGACACGTCGCGGTCGGTCGCCGGCAAGTGCGTGACATCCGCCCCGCCGATCAGGATCCTGCCGCGCGTCGCCATCTCCAAGCCGGCGATCATGCGCAACGTCGTTGTCTTGCCGCAGCCGGAGGGCCCAAGCAGCGTCACCAGCTTACCCGCCTCGACGAACAGCGACACGTCATTGACAGCGGGAACGCTGCTCTTGCCGTAGATCTTGGTGACCTCGCGGAACTCCACCGAAGCGGCGTTGCTCTTGATCTCGGCCATCAGAGTTTCCTCGATTTCTGTCTGCGTCTGGCAGCACCCCCACCCCTAACCCCTCCCCACAAGGAGGAGGGGGACTGCCGGCGCACAGCCTCGGCCGATCGGCAGGTAACGCAGATCCCTGAAGCCGGGGTGCGGGAATCCCCCTCCCCCTTGTGGGGAGGGGTTAGGGGTGGGGGTATCAGGTCCACTGATGACGCCAGGAAGCCCCCCATCACCCGCCTCCCGAAAATGCCGACTGGCTCACATTGGTGCGCGATTGCGACAGTTCATGCCCGCGTCGGCCGATATTGCGTCGGCCGACGAGCAACTGCATCAGCCCCACCACCGCCAGCATGACGCCGATCAGCACTGCCGAATAGGCGATCGCGATCCCGTATTCGTTATTCTCGACGCGGCCGACGATGTAGCTGGTCGACATGTCGTAGCGGGCGCTGACCAGGAAGATGATGGCGCTGATAGCCGTCATGGCACGCACGAAGGAATAGACGAGTGCGGCCACGATCGCCGGCCGGAGCAACGGCAGCACCACCTTGCGGAAAGTCTGCCAGGAGTTGGCGCCGAGGGTCAGCGACGACTCGTCGAGGCTCTTGTCGATCTGCGACATCGAGGCAACGCCCGCCCGCACGCCCACCGGCATGTTGCGGAAGATGAAGGACAGCACCAGGATGATGCCGGTGCCGGTAAGCTCGATCGGCGGCACGTTGAAGGCAATCACGTAGCTCACGCCGATCACCGTGCCGGGAATGGCGAAGGACAGCATCGTGCCGAACTCGAATGCGTTCTTGCCGGCGAAGCTCTGCCGCACGAGCAGATAGGCGGTGAGCAGGCCGATTGCCGCCGTCAGCGGCGACGAGATCAGCGCGATCTTCAACGTCGTCCAGAACGAACTCCAGGCCGAGCCCTTCCAGTGGATGCCGAACTCGTTCCAGCCCACGGCGAACGCCTTGACGTAGTGAGCGAGGGTCAGGCTGTGGTCGACGCCCCAGAGCTTGACGAAGCTGCCGTAGAAGATCGTCGCGTAGACAAAGATGGTGAAGGCGACCCAGAAGCCGGCGACGCCGTAGACGGCGCGCTTCAGGCCGGTGGGCAGTTGCGGGTGCACGCCGGCGTCGCCCTTGCCCGACATCGTCGTGTAGGATTTCTTGCCGAGCCAGAAGCGCTGGGCATAGAAGGCGAGCAGCGTGAAGGCGAGCAGTACGATGGCCAGCACCGCCGCCTGCGCTTCGTCGTTTTGCGCGCCGACGATGGCGAAGAAGATTTCCGTCGACAGCACGTCGAAATTGCCGCCGAGCACGAGCGGGTTGCCGAAGTCGGCCATGCTTTCGATGAAGCCGAGCAGGAAAGCGTTGGCGAGGCCGGGCCGCATCAAGGGCAGCGTCACCGTCCAGAACGTCTGCCAGCGGTTGGCGCGCAGCGTCTGCGCCGCCTCCTCCATCGACGGGCTGACGCCCTCGACCACGCCGATCAGCACCAGGAAGGCGATCGGCGTGAAGGCGAGAAGCTGGGCGATCAGCAGTCCCGGCAGGCCGTAGATCCAGCGGGTCGGCTGGATGCCGAACAGTTCCGAAAATGTCTGCGTGACCGCGCCCGACAGGCCGAAGAGCAGGATGATGGCGAGGCCGATAACAAAGGGCGGCGTGATGATCGGCAGCACGGTCAGCGCGCGCAAGAGCTTGCCGTACCGAAACCCGGTGCGCGTCATCACCAGCGCGAAGATCAGCCCCAGCACGGTCGTCAGGACGCCGACGAGAACGGCAAGGAAAAGCGAATTCCAGGCGACGCCGCAGCGGCTGCCGCCCATCAGGCAATCGAGCGACCACAGACGCGCACTGAACAGCTTGGCGAGGAAGGTCGCCAGCGAATAGGTGCCCTCGTCGGTGATGAGCGCATTGGCCAGCATCTGCAGGATGGGCATGAAGATAAACAGGCCGACCGAGGCCACAACGAAGGCTATGGTCGAGACCACGAATACGTCGCCACCGACAGCACCGCGCGCGGCCAGCCCGAGCGAGAACAGGAAGAGGAAGGCGAGACCGACCAGCAGAGCGCCGTAGCCCATGCCGAACTGACGGTCACCGAGTTCGCCTAACAGCGCCTCGAGCCAGCCGAACTGCCAGCCGCGGAGGCCGATGGCGAAGCCCTGGAACAACAGCCACGCGAAGCCCGCAGCACCCACGGCGACGAGCAGCTTGCCGAACAGAGGGTCGGACTTCTTTCGTCCCCACAGCAACAGCGGAGCTGCAAGCAGAAGCCCGAGCGGCGCCAGCCACAGCTTCTCCGCCTTGAGATTGAGAATCAGCGCGGGCGCAAGTTCGCTGTCGAGGGGATAGCCCTCGAACAGCCAGGAAAAGCCGAAGAACCCGTCTTCGACGCCATACCAAGGGAGCACGGCAAAGCCGAGCCACCCGACCGCCATCCAGAGGATGACGGCCGGATGCAGGCCGCCGCTAAGGTCGCGCGAGCGCATGGACTATTGTGGCAGGGTCGCGACTTCCTCGTCCCATTTCGAAAGAAGCCGCTTTCGCTCCTCGCTCGAGCCATACTTCTTGAAATCGTAGTCGATGAGCTTGATTGTCGACAGGTCCGGCGTCAGCTCCGAAACCGCGGCAGCCTTGTTCGACGGCAGCTGGAACGACTTCACGTCCTTCGCCTTGCCCTGCATTTCGGCGGAGAGCGCCCAGTCATAGAACTGCTTCGCTTCGTCGATGTTGCGGGCGCCCTTGATGATCGACATCGAACCGATCTCGTAGCCGGTGCCTTCGCACGGAGCCACCGTGACGATCGGGAAGCCTGCGGCCGTCTGCGACACCGCGTCGTGCATGAAGACGATGCCGACCGTGGTTTCTCCCAGGCCTGCCGCCTTAATCGGCGCCGACCCCGACTTGGTGTACTGGTTGACGTTCTTGTGCAGGGCCTTCATGAACTCGAAGCCCTTGTCCTCGCCCATCAGCTGCACCATCGTCGCCAGCGTCGTGTAGGCGGTGCCCGACGAGTTCGGGTTGGCGATCTGGATGTGGCCCTTGAATTCGGGCTTGGTCAGGTCGGCCCAGCACTTGGGCTCGGGCAGGTTGTTCTTGGCAAGAAGATCCTTGTTGTAGCCAAAACCGAGTGCGCCCGAATAGACGCCGATCGTCTTGTTTCCGGCGGCCTCCGCCTGCTTGATCGCCCAGTCGTGCAACTCGCCGCGCATCGGCGAGATGTACTCCTCGGTCAGTCCTTCCTCGGCAGCCTGCAGATGCGGGTCGCCGGTCCCGCCCCACCAGACGTCGCCCTTCGGGTTGCCCGCTTCTGCGCGGACCTGGGCGTAGGTCTCGCCGGAACTCTTGCGCGTCATGTCCACGGTGATGCCGGTCTTTTCCTCGAAACCGGTCTTGATCTGCTGGCACCAGGCCTCGTCCGCGCTGCAATAGAGCGTCAGGCTCGCCGCATTCGCCGATCCTGCTCCCGCAACGACAAGCGCCGCCAGCGCGGCCGAACACAAATAGGCAGTCCTCATGTTTTGGTTCCCTCCACTATATTTCGCCGTCTAACGATCTTTTGCCGTTTTGGTCTGTTGCAGAGTGAGTGGTTTTTGCGCATTTTGCAATCGTGTTCATTGCACTATCTAACGTGCGATGAACCGGAGCCGGCGGCCTGCTACAAATGGTGCGAGCAGCGGTCGGCAGCATGAGAAAGGAGATGCCGGGCGCAAATGCCTAAGGACAAGAAGACCATTCGCAAGGCGAACAAGGGCGAGCGCATCGTCCAGGTCGCTGCCATTCCGTTCAGGATAGATGGCGGCGGCAAGCTTGAAGTCATGCTCGTCACCTCGCGTGGCACGCGGCGCTTCATTGTACCCAAGGGCTGGCCGATGAAGGGCAAGAGCGCGCGCCAGGCAGCGTTGATCGAGGCCCGCGAGGAAGCCGGCGTAAAGGGCAAGGTATTGAAAAGGCCTGCCGGCAGCTATTGCTACTGGAAGCGCCTTTCGACCAGCTTCGTCCATGTCGAGGTCACCGCCTACCTCGTCGAGGTCGTAGAGGAACTCACCGCCTGGCAGGAGGCTGGTGCCCGGCAGCGCGCCTGGCTGACACCCGCCGACGCCGCGATCCTCATCGACGAGCCGGAACTTGCGACGCTGATCCGCAACCTGACTGCGGCCGACGTGGCGCAGCCGGAAGAGATGGCGGCCACGCCGGCCTGACGGCCGACGGCGCGAGCGCTGCAAGATTACAGCAGCAGGATTGCAGCGCTCGGAATCCGATTGTATCAGGAGAGACGATTGCACATTTGTGCAACGCCTGCGGGTCCGTCCCCAGGGTGGCCAAACTGGAGCTGTGAATGTCCGAATTGAAGCCGGGCAGATCCTTCGTGAGCGCACAGCAGGTGGCCGAGTTGGCCGGGGTTTCGCGATCAGCGGTATCCCGCACCTTCACCGACGGCGCCAGCGTTTCCGAGACGACCCGCAAGAAGGTCCTCGAGGCAGCGGATAAGCTCGGATACCACGTCAACCACTTGGCCCGCAGCCTCATCCATGAAGACAGCGGCATCGTCTGCCTCATCGGCGCCGACATCAACACGCCCTACCATTCGCGCCTGATCGACGCGATCACCCGTCGCCTGCAGGCGATCAGCCGCGTCGCCATGGTGATCAACACATCGGGCGACAGCGCCAGCGTCGAGGCGGCACTCCGGCAGACGCTCAACTACCGCGCCAACGCCACCATCGTGCTTTCCGGCACGCCGCCGGCATCGCTGATCAATACCTGCATCAACAGCGGCCAGCACGTCATCCTGATCAACCGCGACGATCACCTCGCGGGGCCGGAGAGCATCACCGTCGACAACACCGTCGCCGCCCGCGAGGCATTCCACATGCTGCACCGCGCCGGCTGCCGGCGCATCGCGGTCGTCTCGTCAAATGCCGGCACACCCAGCCTCGTCGCCCGCGAGCAGGGCTTCGAGGAAGCCGCACGCGAGGCGGGGCTTGCGGTCACCATCGCCCGGGCCGGCCCCACGGGCTACGGCGCCGGCTTCGAGGCGGGACGCCTGCTGCTCAGCGGCTCCGACCGCCCGGACGCCGCCTTCTGCGTCACAGATCTGCTGGCCTGCGGCTTCATGGACGCGGCGCGCGTCGAGTTCGGCATGGACGTTCCGTCCGAGCTGTGCGTCGTCGGCTTCGACGACATCGAGCAGGCCGGCTGGGCCTCCTATCAGCTCACGACGTTCCGCCAGCCGATCGACCAGATCGCCGACCACATCTCGGCGCTGCTCGAAAAGGAAGAGATTGGCCCCGCAGCCGGAAGTCGCGCCTGCTTTCACGCAGCGCCGGTCTGGCGGCGCACCGTTCGGCCCAAGTGATCCCGAGCGGTTACCTCGCCGGTCGAAAGATCGACCGAGAAGTCGCGTGACGGTTCGCTCTCCAGCCAATCGATCATCATGCGCATGAACGAAGCCAGACGGTCCTGCAGGCTGCCATCGGGCCAGGCGCCGGTCATGAAGCGCATGGCCAGGTGGCGATAGGCCGCGATCCGCTCGGGTGCGATGAAGTCGAGCGCGATGTCGCGGCCCTTGCGCAGCCGGTACCAGTCGACGACCATTTCGAAGAAGGGCAGCGCGCGCCAGCCGTCCCTGTCGCCTTCGTCAATCGACGCGAGATACGGCAAGGCGTCGCTCGCCGTCAGCGGCGCGGTGCATTCCGCCAACCGTTCGAGATCCCCGAGCCTGATTTGCGGAACCAGCCCCGCGAGATCCTGGGGCCACTCCTTGGGCAGGTAGCGGTGCCGCACCATCTCGGCGAGATGGCGGCTCAGGAAATCGGCGTGGTTCGTAGCCTCGGTGACGGCAGCCGAGGTATCTTCCCGCGCCGCCTCCGCGCGATAGAGCGGAAACGCGGCGTCATGCCCGGGCACGTCGGCAACCGTGACCGTCTCGATGTCCAGCCTGCCCTCCTCGATCTCGACGATCTTGTAGGCCGGAGGGAAGCCAACCATCGACGGCACTGCGATGTTGACCAGCCAGTCGTCGCCGTCGCGGAACACCGCCGTGTCGTTGATGTGAAGGTGGCCGCTGAAATGCACCTTGATGCCGGTCGCGGCAGCCGCCTGCGACACCTCCGACCGCGGCGTGCGGCGCAGGAAGCTTGTGTCGTTGAGCAGCCTCGACTCGTCTGCCGATGTGCCGTTGAGCGGGTCGATGATCGGGTAGTGGGAGAACGCGATCAACTGCTTGCCCGAGGCCTTCGCCCGCGTGGCCACATCTCGCATCCAGTCGAGCACGAAGCCCTTGTTGCGCGGCATCGAGTTCCAGCCGGCGTCCGTGCTGTCGTGGTAGCTCTTCTCAAGCAGCGGATTGAGATCACCGTTCTTCGGTTCGAAGACATTGGCATCGATGGAGAGCAGCCACAGCCCCTCGACCGGCTCGACCAGAAACGATGCGTCGGCCATGCGCCGGCGCGTCTGCCCGTCGGCCGACACGATCTCGAAGCTCCGCGCCTCGAGCGCGTCGTCCTCTCCGAACGGGCACTCCCAGTGCAGGTCGCCCTTGCCGCGATAGAACCCAAACGCTCCCATCGCCGGGATCGCGCTGCCGTAGCCGCCGCAATACATCTCGGCCGAAACGATACGCTCGACCGAGGCCCCCTGCTCCATGTCCGCATCGCTGGTCACCAGCGTGTGCGAGCCGTCGGGGTTGAGGAAGCGCTTGCTCTGGTGCCTTCCGTGGATGGCATAGAGGTCGTGGTTGCCCGGCGTCGCCACGAAGCGCAGGCCGAAGCGCCGGGAATAGTCGGCGAACAGAGCCGTCGCCGCCGCCATGGTCGACTGCTGGCCGTCGTCGGTCAAATCGCCGGCAACGACGACCAGCGAGATGCCGCGCCGGACGATGTCGTCGAGCAGCGCGCGCGTGGCATGGAAGCTCTCGTTGAACACGCGCGTCGAGGCGTTGGTGTCGGCCAGGGTCCGGATCGCCACCCGGTCGCCTCGCGCCACACCCTGGCGGTTGTCGATGTCGTGGAAGTGCGGGTCTGCGATGACGGCAATCTTCATTTCATTCTCGCTGCGCAGGCGGGCGGCCGTCAGTCACGTGCGGCCAAGGCGGGGGCCGGCAATCCCTTGTCGATCACCGCAATCCACTGGGCTGCCTTGCGGGCGGCCTCGACCAGCATCGGCTTCGGCGCCTCGTGCCATTCGTCGCGGCGCAACTCGCGGCGGGTACGCACATGGTCGAGCGCATCGTCGAGCGTCGGGAATTTCTCGGGCATCTCGACATGCAGGAAGAGGGCTACCAGCGACACCGAGCGACTGCGGCCGCCTCGGCAGTTGACGAGAACGTTGCCCTTCTCGCGCCGCCGATAGGTGGCTTTTTCAGGCAGCACCTGACTCAGGGCGCCGCGCAGCAGATAAAACCCCGACAGCATCATGGTCTCGGGATTGCCGTGGCCATCGATCAGCCCGAGCTTGTAGTAGCGGACGGCGCCGACGCCGTAGATGACATCCGCCGCCTCTCCTTCGCCGAACGGCTCGGTGGCATAGTTGAAGTCGAGATTGACCGCGCAGTTCACCACCGTGGTGATGTTCTTTTCCCTGAGCAGGTCCAGGTCGCCCGCCCCCTCCATGCCGCCGATGTAGACGTCGACGCCGTAGCCGGCGACGTCGCGCTCGATCAGGCTGAGCACCGGCCGCTCGTAACGCGGGCTGTTCAGATCCATGACGTCCTTGCCTCAGCGTGCTTCGAGCGGAATGCCGGTTGCAGTGCTCATGCCTGCCGCAACGCCGGGCGCTGCCGCAAGCACCGCGCCACCATCGGCCAGCCCCCCGACCGCGAGATATGGCCCGACGACGCCGCCCGCTTCCTTGACCATCAGCAGGCCCGCGAGGCAGTCCCAGGGATGCATGTGCAGTTCGGCATAGGCGTCGGAGCGCCCGTCGGCCACATAGGCGAGACCCAACGCCCCCGAAGCGCCGCGGCGCACATTGGCGCCCTGGTCGAGAATGTTGGAGAGCACCTCGATATAGCGCGCATTCGACTTGCGGTTCGACCAGCCGAACTCGACGCAGGCCGCATCGAAGTCGCCCGTCTTCGCCACCGAGATGGGCTTGCCGTTGCGCGTCGCCCCCTCGCCGCGCCGGGCGAAATAGAGTTCGTCGAGGGCGGGATTGTAGATCGCGCCGATCTCGGTCTGCCCGTTGCTGACGAAGGCGATGGCGATGCAGAAATGCGGAATGTCGCGGGCGAAGTTTGCGGTGCCGTCGATGGGGTCGACGACCCAGATCTCCGGCTTGATCGCTCCGCCCGTCTCCTCGCCGAGGAAACCGTCCTCGGGAAACGCCTCGGCGATCCGCGCCTTGAGGTGCCTTTCGACGGCCGCATCGGTTTCCGTGAGGAAGTCCTGCGGCCCCTTCATGCCGAAGCCCGGCACACGGTTCCTGAAGCCGTCCATCGCGACCGCACCCGCGGATCGGGCGATCTCGCGGCAGAAGGCGGAACGCCGGTCGAGTTCGGTATCGACGCTGTGCTGCGGGGCTGTGGTGTGAACGGTCATGTCAATGCTCATGCGTAGTTCCTAAGGTCAATTTGCACACGCGTGCAAGTTCGTCAACACCATGCATTTGATAATTTTTTGGCGTCCTTCGGAGCCGATTTGGCAATCTAGCTGCAATCTCGTGCACAACCGTCCCCGCCACCGTCATGCACCGCCTCCGGCGACCGAGAGCTTCGGCTGGCCGGCGGCATCGCGCCTGTCCGAGATATCGCGCGCCACCCGCATCAGCGTCGGATAGTCGGCGCCCTCACCCAGTGCGACATAGCCGGGGCACGTGAAATCGCGTGCGCCCGCATCGACCTTGCCGAGGGTCAGGGGCCGATAGCTGCCCCCGGCCTGGCGCAGGATCAGGATCGACGCCGCCACGTCCCAGGCGTTGACGCCGAAGCCGGCTGCGGCGTCCATCCAGCCCGCAGCGACGTGGCAGATGCTGAGCGCGGCACTCCCCGGCCGCCGCAACGCCGAGAACGTCTCGACCAGTTCGCTGAAACTGGCGAGCGCCCGCTCGCGGCCGTCGAGCCTGAGATCGCGCTCCACCGGATAGCCCGTGATCAGCGCTGCATGCCGTTCGTCGGGCACCGAGCGGGATTTGAGCCGCTCGCCATTCAGCCAGGCGCCGGAAAGATCGGCCGAGAACAACAAGTCTGCCACCGGATCGTAGACGGCACCCGCGACGATCTCGCCGTCGATGACGGCGCCGACCGAAACACACCAGAAGGCAAGCCCGCGGGCGAAATTGGCGGTGCCATCGATTGGATCGACATACCACTGCACCCGGCCCGCGCCGCTCGCCCCCTCCTCCTCGCCGAGCACGGCAGAGTCTGGCACTTCACCAAGGATGAAGGCACGGATCGCCACTTCCGATTCCTTGTCGTGCCTGGTGACCACGTCGTGCAGATCGACCTTGTAGTCGACCGAAATGTACGAGCGGAACGCCGCCAGCAGCGGCTCGCGCATCAGCCTGGACGCGCGCTCGGCGACGTCGCGCAAATGCCTGGATTCGTCGATGCCGGTCATGCTGCGATCCCCCGCGTCGCCTCGGTGAACAGGGCGAGCAGCCCGACCGGATCGGCCACGATCGCATCCGGCTTGAGCTTGAGTTCGTAAGGCAGGTCGTAGGTGCCCTTGGCCTCCATCAGGATATTCCCCCCAACTCCGGCACGCTGGCCGCACAGCACGTCGCGGTCGAAATTGTCGCCGACATACCAGGCATCGCCCGCCTCGATGCCGAGCGCGCGCGTAGCGAGCCAGATCATCTCCGGATTTGGCTTGCGCACCTTCACCTCGTCGCTGTGGATGACCACGGCGAAGCGCCCGGTCAGCCCATGTGTTTCGAGGAAGTCGACATGCACCTGCCCGCACAGTGCATTGCTGACGATGCCCACCGGCACGCCCGCCGCATCGGCCGCATCGAGAAGATCCATCATGCCGTTGCGCACGACGCGCTCGCTCTTCCAGGTGCCCATCTTGCGGCAGAGGTCATAGGCCTCGGCCACCACCACGTCCCGGGCCTGCCTGGGCCAATCGCCTGCAACGAAATCGCCCCAGAATTCCTCATGGCGCAGTTCGCGCGGCGAGAATGGCCGCGACATCGCATCCTTCCAGTGCGAGTCGGCCACGCCGCCCGCCTTGATGTCATCAGCGATCTGCTCGACCGAAAGCTCGGGCGCCTTCACCCCGGCCTGACCGAGCAGGCCATGCACATGCGTGGCCAGGCGCTGGCGCCATCCCGGCGCATGCGTGGTCGCCACGATCACGCCGCCGAAATCCAGCAGCAGCGCCCTGGGTGGCACGAGCTTGCGCCCCGAACTTTTCGACATCTTCAAGTCTCCATTTCGTCCCGACGAAAAAAGCGGGACGGAGCCGAAGGAGAAGGGCTCCGTCCCCAGCCCACCGGGAAGCTATTTCTTGTAGGAGACGCGCCAGAGGTCCTGCCAATCCTGGCGCGCGTCCCAGTCCTCGAGCGCGGTCGAGGCGTCGTATTGCTGCAGCTTGTCCAGCACCTTGCCGATGCCCGAGGGCTCGTCCGCCGGCAGACCGATGTCGGGATTGGTCGGCAGTTTGCCGTCCTTCACCTGCGGCGCGATGCCTTCTTCGGTCAGGATATAGTGGATGAACAGCTTGGCCGCGTTCGGGCTCTTGGTGCCGGTCGCGATCAGTCCGAGCTTGACGTAGGTCCAGCCCGGCCACGGCTCGAGCCCTTCGCAGAGGCCGAGCTTGTAGCCCTTGTCGGCATTGTCGCGGAACTTGGCCGAGCTCATCAGCCCGAAGAACGGCTCCTTCTGGCCCGGTGCGCCGACTGCTTCCGAAATCGCGTCGTCGGCGTCCGCAAGCAGCGGTGCGTTGCCGGCGAAGGCTTTCACCCAGGCGGCCGTGGCGCTGTCTTCGCCGACGTCGATGTCCTTGCCGAAGTGCGCCTTGTAGGCCTCCTTCATCTTGTCGTCCGCATGCGTCGCGGTCTGGTTGAACCAGTCGGGATAGGTGCCCTTCGACAGCGGGTCGTAGAAGGCGACCCTTCCCTTCCATTTCGGGTCGGTCAGTTCCCAGATGTTCTTCACCGGGCAGCTGTCATAGACCTCGGTGTTGTAGGCCCAGATGGCAGCGTTGGTGGTGATCGCCAGCGGATCCTGGAACTTGGCCGGGATCTTGTCGGCCATATCAGGCGGCAGATAGCTCTCGACGAATTTCTGCGGCAAGAGCTGCGCCAGTCCGGCCGGCGCGTCGGTGATCAGCACCACGTCGCCCTTGACGTTCTTGGCCTGGCCCTCGCGCACGATCATCTCGAGCTGCGCGGTCGCCGAAACCTTGATGCCCGTCGCCTGCACGCCGTACTTCTTGGTGAAGTTCTCGGCCATTTCGACGATCTTGCCGGTGCTGTCGTAGATGTTGATCGGCGCTTCCTTCTTCGCCGCTTCGACCAGCGCGTTGATATCGAATGCCTGGGCGCGCGCCGGGCCCGCTGCCAATACGGCGCCAGCCATCAGGCCCGCCAGCGCCGTCGTCGCCAATGCCATTTTCCTGTTCGTTCCAAACGCCGGTTTCATCGCTTCCTCCCGTCAGGTTCCGGCTGAAACGCGCCCGGCAGGCCTGCCGGGCGCGGCAGTGCAAGCGCTATTTCTGGTAATTGACCCGCCAGAGATCCTGCCAATCCTGGCGCGCATCCCAGTCGCTCTGGGCGGTCGCCGAGTCGTAGGGGAAGATCTGGTCGAGGACCTTGCCGATGCCGGACGGTTCGTCTTCCGGCAGCTTCGCGTCGGCGTTGGTCGACATCTTGCCGTCGTCCGCCTGCGGGGCGATGCCCTCCTCCGTCAGCAGGTAGTGGATGAAGAGCTTCGCCGCGTTGGGGCTGTCGGTGCCCTTGGCGATGAAGCCGAGGCTCGGATACATCCACCCGGCGAAGGGCTGGAGCCCGGCGCAAAGGCCGAGCTTGCTGCCGACGTCCTTGTTGTTGCGGAACTTGGCCGAGCTCATCAGGCCGATGAACTGCTCCTTCTGGTCCGGTGCGCCCACGGCCTGAGCAGCTCCCTCATCGGCGTCGGTGAGCAGCGGCCCGTTGGCGGCGAGCGCCTTCACCCAGGCAGCCGTTGCGCCCTCCTCGTCGGTCACCAGGTCCTTGCCATAGTGCTCCTTGTAGGCGGCTGCCACCTTGTCGTCGGCGTTCGTCGCCATCTGGTTGAACCAGTCGACATAGGACGCCTTGTTGAGCGGGTCCTGCATCGCGACCTTGCCCTTCCACTTGGCCTCGGTCAGCTCCCAGATATTCTTCACCGGGCAACTCTCGTTGAGCTGTGTGTTGTAGGCGAAGACGTTGGCCTCGTTAGAGATGGTCAGCGGGTTCTGGTACTTGGCCGGGATCTTGTCAGCGAGATCCGGTGGCAGCCAGCTCTCGACGAAGCCCTGCGGCACAAGCTGCGCCACGCCGGCCGGCACGTCGCTGATCTGGATCACGTCGCCCTGCACGTTCTTGGCCTGGCCCTCGCGGATCACCATCTCGAGCTGTGCCGCGGCGTTCGCCTTGGTGCCGGTTGCCTGCACGCCGTACTTCTTGGTGAAGTTCTCGGCCTGCTTCACGATCTTGCCGGTGCTCGAATAGACGCTGATCGGCGGCTCCTTCTTGGCCGCCTCGATCAGCGCATCGAGGTCGAACTTCTCCTGCGCGCCGGCCACGCCGGCGTACAGCACGGCAGCGACCGCCAGCGCAGAAGCCGCCATCCCCTTCGCTACCCTCTTGTCGAACAGTCCAGTCATGCTCTCCTCCCTGTGTCGGACCGCCCGGCAAGGCGATCCTGGTTTCCCGTCGTCTTATGCCTTGCGCGCGCGTTGCCTCGCCGCGTCTCCCTCAGTGAACCTTCACCGGCCTGAACAGCCGGTCCGCCGCCTCCGAACGGTTGCCCTCGGCATCGAACACATGCAGCGCCTTGGGCTTGACCCAGAAGGTCACCGCGTCGCCCACCTCCACCTCAGGCGACTGGTGAGTGGTCATGAACAGCTTCTCGCCGGCGGCGGTGAGCTCGATGATCCAGCTGCCGCCGGTAGGCAGGATGCCGGTCACCTCCGCCTGGCCGGAGAACGCACCCTCCGCAACGCCGCGTTCGGCGTCGGCAAGCCTCAAAGACTCCGGCCGGATGCCGATCGAGCCGGCGTCACCGAGTTCGGCGTAGCGCTCGCCGAGGTACTGCCTTGCCAGCCGCGATACCTCGGATTTTCCGTTGCCGAGTTCGACGATGTTGATCGGCGGATTGCCGACGAACTGCGCCACGAAGCGGTTGGCGGGGCGGTCGTAGATGTCGTTGGGGGTGCCTACCTGCTGCAGTTGCCCCTCGCTCATCACTGCGATCGTGGTGGCGAGCGTCATCGCTTCCCACTGGTCGTGAGTGACGAACACGATCGTCGTCTTGAACTCGCGGTGCAGCCGCTTGAGTTCGGCGCGCATCTCGAGACGGAGCGCCGCGTCGAGGTTGGACAGCGGCTCGTCGAGCAACAGCACCTCCGGGTTGACCGCCAGCATGCGGGCCAATGCCACGCGCTGCTGCTGGCCGCCCGAAAGCTGGGACGGATAGCGCTCGCGGTACTTCTCGATGCCGAGCGTCTTCATCACCTGGTCGACGCGCGCCTCGCGCTCGGCCTTGGGCATCTTGCGCAGGCGCAGGCCGAAGTCCGTGTTGCGTTCGATGGTGAGATGCGGCCACAGTGCATAGCTCTGGAACACCAGCCCCATGTCGCGCTTCTCCGGCGGCACGAAGACACCTTCGGTCACCGAGTCGACCACCCGCGCCCCGACCCTGATCTCGCCCGCGGTCAGATGTTCGAGCCCGGCGATCATGCGCAGCGTCGTCGTCTTTCCGCAGCCCGACGGCCCAAGCAGGCACATGAATTCGCCGTCGCCTATGTCGAGATCGAGGTCGGCCACCGCGTTGGCGGCGTTCGCCCCGTAGTTCTTCTCGACGCCGCGCAGGTTGATCTTCGGCATGTCAGGTCCCCAGTCCTTGGGCGAGATTGGTCTTAGTCAGCTTCTGGCCGAGCAGCGCGCCGAAATAGGCGAGGCCGGCGATAATGAGCACGACGGCGTTGGCCGCCTGCGTGTAGTTGTAGTCGACCAGCCTCAAAGAATAGGTGGTCAGCACGTCCGTGGACGGCACCGCGAGCACGACGAACAGGCTGAGACCCTTGATGCCGGAGATGAAGGGCAAGAGCACGCCGGTCGTCAGCGCCCCCTTCTGGATCGGGATGACGATCGAGGTCATGCGGCGGAACCAGCCCGCGCCGGCGATCTGGGCGGCCTCCTCGGGTTCCTTGCCGAGTTGCGTCATAGCGGCGATGCCGGCGCGCGAGGCATAGGGCATCTGGTCGGCGATGAGCGCCAGCATCAGGATCAGGGTGGTGCCGTAGAGTGCGGGTATCGGTCCGCGTGGCACGGCAAACAGCGAGAGATAGGCTGCTGCGAAGGCAATACCCGGCACCAGGTAAGGCAGGAACGTCACCTGGCGCAGGAAGGTGCCCAGCGGCTTGACCGGGGTGCGCGCGACAACATAGCCGACGAGAAGGCCGAGCAGCCCGGAGGTCAGCGACGCGATGCCGACGATCCTCAGGCTGTTCCAGGCCGCGTTCCACAGATCGGGGCTGAGCAGGATGCCTGTCTGCAGGGCGACGGTGTTGAGGTCGGTCCCGAACCAGTAGTCGAGCGTGAAATTGTCCAGCGTGAACTGCGCCGGCACCCGCATCACCGTCGATAGCATGAGCGTCATCAGCGGCAGCCCGACGCTCAGCAGGAACATCAGCGCCGCGAAGGCGGTCGCGGGGATGCGCATCGCCCCGAGTGGGCTCAGCCGGTTCATCGACCCCTTGGAGCCGATCGTCACGAAGCGGCGTGCCTCCCTCATCAGGCGGGCGTCGATGGTGATGGTGATGATGCCGATCAGCATGATCGAGCCGGCGAGCACGGCGCCCACGCCGACCTGCCGCGAGGCGATGTTCTGGTAGAGCGAGGTCGCCAGCACGTCGAAGTTGACAGGCAGGCCGAGCACGTAGGGCACGCCGAACTCGCCGAGGCACTTGGCGAAGATCAGCACCATCGCCGACATCAGCGACGGGCGCATCAGCGGCATGATGATCTTGCGGGCGACCGTCAGGCGGCTGGCGCCCAGGATGCGTGCCGAGTCTTCGAGCTGAGAATCGAAGCGACGCAGCGCGTTGCCGAAGAGCAGGATCACGAAGGGCGAATAGTGCAGCGCCAGGATGATGGTGACCGGCACCTGGCCATAGGCCAGCCAGTCCGGCGGGGTGAAGCCGAGCGATTCCAGCCAGCCGGGCTGGCCGCCCACCGTGCGGTTCTTGAACAGGGTCGTCCAGGCCAGCGCGAAGGTCCAGGCCGGCAGCATGTAGGGCACGATCAGCGCGGTTGCGAACCAGCGGCGGCCGAACATGTCGGTGCGGCTGAGCAGCCAGGCAAGCGTGCCGCCGACCAGCATCGACAGCGCTATCGCCCCGACCGCGACACTCAGCGTGTTGACCAGCGGCCCCCAGAACAGATCGTAGGACACGCGCGAGGCGAAGACGCGCTCGATGTAGTACCATGTCAGGTCGCCGACGTCCTGCTTGATGCGGCGCTCGTCGCCGAACTGGACGCGCATGGCGTCCGACAGCATCGAAATGATCGGCACGACGATGAGATAGGCAAACAGCGCCGCCGCGAGGATGCCGATGGTGGTAGTCGGTTCCCTAAGCGCGATCTTGAGCCGGTAGCGCAGGCGCTGCGCCCGGCTGGGAGCCGCCATTGCCTGCCGACGGGCCATCGCGCCCGAAGTCTGGGAAGTGCTGCTCACGAGGCGCTGCCTCTGGCCGGGCGGGAAGCCTGAGCGGCATAGCTGCCGTCCGAATGCTGGCAGGCGCCTCGCCAATCAAGTGATGGCACGAACATCATCCCTCCTCCATTGCGCCGCCACCTGTCGCGAGCCTCGAAAGATCCGCCGGTTCCGGTCGCTGCCGCCCCTCCTCCGGGCGGCCGGCAGATTGCCTGCCTACGGCATATTCATTCCATTCCCGATACGCTTGTGTCAATCGGGATTCGGCAAATTTTTGCACAGGCGTGCAATCCATTAGGAATTGTTTGAAAACGCTATATTTTCGGCCATCCGTTGGCTCTCACGCCACAACCGCGAACATCGATCGATAGAATTGTGCACTGCCGTGCAACATCAAAAACCTGCACGGCAATGCAGCACGCACAGCTCGAAACCGCCAGAACAAAGAGCCCGCCAGGAGCGGTCAAGCTCCGGACGGGCACTCGCCACCCAGCCCGAAGGCCGCGGCCGCCTACTTCATGATGACGATGCTGGTGTTCGACGGCCCGAACGACTCGACCAGTTGGTAGAAGTCCGCGGCGTTGTCCGGGTGCAGGCGCACGCAGCCATGGGATGCCGGCCGGCCGAGGCGGCTGATGTGGTTGGTGGCGTGCACCGCATAGCCGCCGTTGAAGAAGATGGAGTTCGGCATCGGCGCGTTGTCGTATTTGCGCGAATACCACATCTCGTGCATGCGCGTCGGCTTGAACGATCCGGTCGGCGTCACGTAGCCCCGGCCGGCGGTCGACACCTTCCAAAGAAAGGTCGGGCGACCATCGACCAGCACCTGCATCCTCTGCTGACTGATCGAGACGCGGGCGACGATCTGGCTTGCGGCCTGTGCTGTGCCCTCTCCGCTGGCCAGCAGCAACACTGCACCGGTTGCGGCTATCGCCGCGATGTTGATGAACTTTCGCTTGAACTGGATTTTCATGGCAGCCCCCTGGGCCGGTCTGGCCGGCCAAATGTGTTTGGTAATGAGGGGCTTTTGTCAGCCGCATGTTTCGGAAAAATTTCGCTTATCAGTTCGTATTGTTTCTTATGTGTTTCTAAATTCGCTTACGGATCTTCATATCAGCCATTTCTCATGTGGCGCGTCCAGCTGGGCATGCAAACCGCATCGGAGCGGCGACAGCTTTTCTCCAGCAGTTCCGCGGGGTCATGCAGCTTGCAGAAACAACTTTGAAACATTGGGAACAGCTCGCCGTCACTCGGCGGCATCTTCCTGATACAGCCGCAGCACAAATTGCTTCCTGCGAAACGAATGTTGCGAAGGCTGGATGGGCGCGAAACGGTTGTTTGCGATCTGGTTCCTGCGGGTGGGCGTCGCTACGGCGATTCTGACGGGGATCGGTGTTCTCGCAAGCCCGGGCAGCGCCACGGCGGCGGAAATCTCGGCGAGGCAGGACATGGCCCCGGCGACCGCAGCTTTCCCCGACGCGATGTAGATGTTCGTCTAACTGCGTTTCCGCCGGGTCCATGGGCGTGGGCGGTCCGGTCTCGTGCCGGCAGCGGTACGCAGAGCCTCGCACGTTCAAAGCGTAGCGAGGACCGGGCACCCGCGCCGTCTAAGGCAGGTCAGGCGGCGCGGGTCTCGGCAAACAGAAAACGATGTTTGATCCCCACGCCGGAAAACGGGACCGGAACAATGAACAACAAACGCGCAGCATCGGTGCTTTCAGCACTGCTCTATGCCCAGGCCCTGTTGGGGTTCGCAGGCGTTGCCGGCGTTCTCCTTCGCGACAGGGCGCATGCCGAGCCCACCGTCGAGACGATCGCTCCGGCGACCACCGCCGCCCTGCGTTGACATCTTGAAGGTCAGGCGCGCTTCAATCCCGGCTCTCTGCCGGTCCCGCATCGGCCTCCTGCCCGGCAGGCTTGGTCGGCGGGTCGAACCGGTAGCCTGCGCCCCTGATGGTGATGATGCTCTCGGTGTCGAGCTTGCGCCGCAGCCTGACGATGCGCGAGTCGATAGAGCGGTCGAAGGCGTCGGCGCTCTCGGCCGGTGCCGCCGCCATAATGTCGTCGCGCGTCAGCACCCTGCGTGGTTGCGCCAGAAACAGCTTGAGCAGCGCGATCTGTCCCGGCGACAGCTGCTCCTCCTCGCCGGAACGGTGCATGACCAGCGCCGAGCGCAGGTCCACCGTCGAGTTCTCGAGGACCACCAACTCCTGCGTGCCGCGTCCCCGGCGCGCGAGAAGGCCGCCGATGCGCGCGGCGAGCTCCCTGACGTTCAGGGGGCTCTCCACGACATCGGCGGCCCCCAGTTCCAGTCCGAGCACCTTGTCCACCAGTTCGGTCGGCCGGCAGATGAGAATGAAGGTCGGCCCGGATTCCCCACCGAAGATGCGCAGCAGGTCGCGTCCTTCCGCCGGCGTCATCCCGTCGCCGATCACGGCGACATCGATCCCCTTGGCCGAGAGCAGCGACTCCGCCTCCCAGCGCCGGCGCGCGGTGCGAACGTCATGGCCTCGCCGCTCGAGGTGATCGGCAAGGTCGGAGGCGACGACCTCCGCAATGGCAATGAGTGCTACGACCGCTCTTCCAGCCATATCTTCTTCCGCAAGATGAACTCCATCGCGATCATCGCCTGTCGCAGCGGCCGCATCGGCGCGTGCCGGGGCAAGAAGATGCCGCGGGACGCGATAGGCCGGGGATGGATCCCCAGTCTGCACTCCCCGATGACTTCATTCGCCCGGATTGGTGCGAAAACCGACAACAACTGCCCACGCCAAATGATCACTGGACATCATGTTTATACCCAATCTACTTTCCGCCGGTAGCGGAGGCGAGACGAAACTGCGCGCCCGGATAGTCATAGTCGAGGACGAACCCGACCTCAGGGACGCCGTCGCCGAATATCTCGGCGCGAACGGCTTCGACGTGACCGCGCTCGAGAGTGCCGCTGCCCTGCGCGCTCTTGTCGACACGGAGACGTTTCAGCTCGCGATACTCGATATCGCCATGCCCGGAGAAGACGGACTGTCGCTCGGCCGCTGGCTGCGTTCCAGGATGCCCATCGGCATCATCTATGCGACCGCCGCAGGCACCGCGCTCGATCGCATCGTCGGCCTCGAGATCGGCGCCGACGATTACATGGTCAAGCCCTACGAACTGCGTGAACTACTCGCCCGCGTCCGCAGCGTGCTGAGGCGCGTTCCGCAGCCGGAGAGCTTCCGCCAGGCTGCTCTCGCAGCCCAGCCACCCCGACGCACCATCGCCTTCGGTCCCTTCCAGGCAGACCTCGACGGCCGCCTCGTCACCGGTTCGGGCGGTGCCGTCATCGAGATGGCGAAAAGCGAGTTCGACATGCTGGAGGTGTTCCTGACGCGGCCCAACCGTCTGCTCAGCCGCGCCACCATCTCCGAGGCGATCGGCTTCGCCGAGGATCCGGAATCGTCGCGCGCGGTCGACATCCGCATCATGCGCCTGAGGAAGAAGATCGAAGACGATCCGGCAAACCCCAAATATCTTCGCACCGTTCGTGGAGAAGGCTATATCTTCTCCCTTCCCGGCAGCGAAGGTTATTGACGCCCGGTTGCCATGGCACTGTTGACCGTCTCACGGACCGAGAACCAGTCCGGCACGCCCAGCCCGACCGTGGCGGCGGCCCAGATCGTGCGCCGGCTGCGCCAGGCGCAGGACTGGCAACTGGAGATCGACCACATCCTGGCGTGCTTGGCCCGCGCCTTTGGCGGTCATCGAACCATCCTGTTCAGGCTGCGCGAGCTGCCTGGACAGGGTTTCGCACAGTCCATCGCGGCCTTTTGGGTCGATCCGGAGATCGATGAGATCGCCGCTCCGCCGACGACGATCAACCAGGCCATCGTCGATTCCGATCCGCTGCTGGAACGGCTCGCCGAGGAAGGCCGCCAGGGCAAGATGTTCGCCGGCCTCACCAGCGACCTGTCCGGCTTCCTTCGCAACGATTTCGAGAAGCAGCACATCAGGTCCTTCCTCTCTGTGGCCGTCTCGGCTCACGGCCACCTGTGGGGGACGCTTGCGGTCAACGACTGCGTCACGGAGCGCGACTGGACAGATGACGAGGTCGCGGCGCTGGAGGTCATCGCCGCAGCCCTCGGCGACGCCATCGAGAGGTCGCTGTCGGAATACCATGTCAGCGAGATCATTCGGCGCACCATGCTGCAGTCCTCGCTCGACGCCATCATGGTGGTCGACGAGACCGGCTCGATCATCGAGTTCAACCCCGCCGCCGAGAAGATGTACGGCTGGACCCGTGACGAGATCCTCGGCAAGGACCTGCTCGACACGGTCATCCCTTCCTACTACCGCAAGGGGTTCGCCAACGGCGCCGAATACATGGCCGGTCGAGGGTCGCCGATGGTCGGCCAGCGGCTCGAAACGGTAACGCAGAACGCTGCCGGCGAGATCATCCCCATCGAGCTCACCGCCAACGAAATGCGGCTCGCCGATCGCCGGCTGATCTTCGGTTCGATCCGCGATCTGCGTGAGAAGCAGAGGGCGGAGGAAGAGATCAACCGCCAGCGCGAGCGGCTCCACCAGAACGAAAAGATGGCGGCGATGGGCTCGCTGCTTGCCGGCGTGTCGCACGAACTGAACAACCCGCTCGCCGTAGTCGTGGCCCAGTCGACCCTGCTGCACGAATTCGCGACGGACACCCAGACCAAGATGCGCGCCGAAAAGGTCCGCGCGGCGGCCGAACGCTGCGGCCGCATCGTCAAGAGCTTCCTCGGCATGGTGCGCCTGCACCCCACCACGCGGGCCGAGACGGACCTGAACCAGGTCGTCCGCGCAGCGCTCGAAGTCACCGCCTACGGCGCCCGGTCGAGCGGCATCGGCATCGATACGGAGTTCGCCGCCGCCCCGCTCATGGTCATGGCGGATACGGACCACATGACCCAGGTCGCCGCAAACTTCCTGGTCAACAGCCAGCACGCCCTCGCCAGCGCCAACGGGGACCGCATCATCAAGGTGCGCACCTTCCGGACTGCCGGCGGAGGCGCCGGGTTCTCGGTGGAAGACACTGGCCCCGGCATCGCCGAAGCGATCCGCGACCGCATCTTCGAATCCTACTTCACCACCAAGCCGATCGGCGTCGGGACCGGCATCGGCCTGTCGATCTCGAAGTCGATCGTAGACCGCCACAACGGCCGCATCTGGTTCGAACCGGCCGAACCGACCGGCGCGCGCTTCGTCGTCGAGCTGCCTTGCATCGGCGGCGGGCCCGACGTCGTGGCGGAAGCCGCGCCGAAGTCGAGCGGATTGCGCCACGCTGTGATCATCGACGACGAGCCCGATGTCGCCGCCTCGCTCGCCGACATACTCGAACTGATGGGCGTCAAGACCCGCATCGTGCAGACCTGGAAGTCGGTCGCCGACTCGCTCGGTCACGGCCAGGTCGACATCGTCTTCTCCGACCTGCGCATGCCTGCCCGCAGCGGCATCACGATCTTTCGCGAGATCGTCGCCGAACGGCCGGAGATGGTGCAGCGCTTCGTGCTGGTCACCGGCGACCTGATCGGCGCCAAGGCCGAGATCGAGCAATTGCCGCCCGATCTCAAGCCGCACATTCTGGAAAAGCCGTTCAGCACCTTCGATGTGCGCAGCGCGCTGACCGCGGTCACCGAGCAGGTGACCCTGCAGGATTGACCGGGCCGGGCGCACGCGCCTCCCGCCAACCCTCCAACAAAAAAAAGCCCCCGCAGCCGAAGCTGCGAGGGAGGTACGCGCTGGAGGAATTCGGGCGCGGCGGGGAAGAGGTTTCGCGGTGGGCGGCCTCTAGAACACGTTCGGCATGGTGTGCATCGGTTCGGCACTGGCGATCATCCGGACCTTGCGCGGCTCGCGCTTGCCATCCTTGTCGATCGCCACCAGGCAGTCTTCGCTTTCGCTGCCCCAGGCCTGGCCGTGGCATGCAATCTCGGTTTCCGAAAGCGGCAGGCGGTCGCCCTTTTCGGTTGTCCGCACAACGTCAGCCTGCCGTGGCTGCGATCCCATCGAAGCGAAGGCCGGGCCGGTCGTCGGCGCCAGCGCCATTGAGGACAACGAGGCAAACACGAAGATCGCGAACATCGCCATCGGGTGCTCGTTCGCCCGCTGGCGCACGGCGATCCTCGGGCGACGGTACACGCGCGAGCGCGGCTGGAAGCGGCTGTCGAACTCGGAAATCTGCTTGGAACCGGACATCGGCGCGGCCTTTTTTTCGGTAAATTTCATTCCCCTGTTGAAATGAACCTATCCGCGCTCTGTAACGAAGGGATGCCTTTCAGAAACAACTAATGCAACAAACGTGAAACGACACATTCGGTCAACATTTCTGTCAAACCGGTCATAATCGGTCGTAAATTCAGTCATTTCGGACCAATGTATGTTCCACCCGAAGAGGCGCCGACTCGAGCCTTCGGTAACAGCTAATGAAAAATGCGAACGAAACGAAAGAGCCGACGCAGTGCCTCTGCGTCGGCCCGATGTCTGGGCTAAGGCCTTGGCCGCGTCGAGAGCGTCAGGTCTTCAGCACGTCAGCCCATTCCGGATGGCGGCGGAACTGCGCCGCCGCGAAGGGGCAAAGCGGAATGATTTTCTTGCCGGCGGCCCGGGCGTCCTCGACCGCGCGCGTCACCAGCCGCAACCCGGCACCCTGTCCCCGGAAGGAATCAGGGACCTCGGTGTGGTCGATGATCAACTGATGTTCGCCGATCCGGGTGAAGGTCATTTCGGCCTCGTCGCCATTGGGTGCGCGGATGACGTAGCGTCCCTTGGAGCCGCGCTCCTCGAGTTCGATGGCTGCCAGTTGCTCGGTCATTTGCTCAATTCCTTCGATGCTTCGGCGAAGAACCGCTTCGCCGCTTCGATTTCGTTCGGCCGGACTTCGTGCCCGCCCTCGTGCCATTCCAGTCTGACATCGGCCCCTTCGGCGCGCAGATAAGCGTCGAGACGGCTCGTCAGCTCCGGCGGGCAGATCGGATCCCGCCTGCCGGCGGTGATGAGCACGTGCCTGCCCTGCAGGCTGGCCATCGCCTCCGGCGCGAACGGGATCAGCGGGTGCATCAGTGCAACCGCATCGAACAGCCCCGGCTCCGCAAACAGCGTCGTGGCCAGGATGTTGGCCCCGTTCGAGTAGCCGAGCGCGAACACCCGCGACGGCTTGGCTGCCTCGACATGGGCCTTCACGAACCCTGCCATCTTCGTCGTCGCACGCATGAGATCGGGCATGTCATAGACGCCCTCCCCTGTGCGCCGGAAGAACCGCGCCGCACCCATCTCGGAGACGTCGCCGCGGGGCGAAACCACCGTCGCTCCCGGCACCAGTTCGCGGGCAAAGCCCACCAACTGGTTCTCGTCGCCGCCGGTGCCATGGAGGGCGAAGACCAACGGGCTGCCCGGCCCTCCGGGCAGCAGCTTGTGAATATAGGCGTCCTTGCTCATCGGTCCTCCTCAGTCGCCCAGCGGCTGCAGGTGCTTTTCAAGATAGTCGCGCAGATGCGCATGCTGCTTCGGCAGCTTCAATGCTTCCCCGAGATGCGCCGTATCCTCGTCTCGGTCGAAGCCCGGCTCGTTGGTCGCCACCTCGAACAGCACGCCACCGGGCGTCCGGAAATATATCGCCCAGAAATAATCCCGGTCGATCACCGGGGTGACCTGGTAGCCCGTGTCCATTAGCGCCTTCCGCACCTCGAGTTGCTTGGCCCTGTTCTCGACCGCGAACGCGATATGGTGCACCGAGCCTGCGCCGAGGCCTGCGAAGGGTACGCCCGGCAACGTCTCGATGTCGATGAAGTCGGCGCCATTGCCGCCCTTCACCGCGAGCCGCTTGGTATTGCCGGAGGTATCGACCTCCTCGTAGCCCATGAACTTCAGCAGTTCCTCCGTGGCTCCGCCGTCGCGCAGCCTGAGCGAGGCGGAGTGGAAGCCGCGGATCGCCTCGTCGGCCGCCACGCCGCCCTTGACCCAGGGCGCGCGTTCGTCACCCTTGGCTTCGACCAGGGCAAAGCCGTCGCCGTCCGGGCCCGCGAAGGCAAGGCGCTTCTCGCCGAACTTTTCGTCCCGCGTAAGGCCAGCCACACCCTGCTCGGCAAAGCGCTGCTCCCAGAAGGGCAGCGTGCCTTCGGGCACGGAAAAGACGGTCGTGCCGACCTCGCCGACGCCCGGCCGCCCCTTGCCGATGTTCGGGAACGGGAAATAGGTCATCACCGAACCCGGCGTGCCGAACTCGTCGGCGTAGTAGAGATGATAGACGTCGGGCGCGTCGAAATTGACTGTCTTCTTGACCCGCCGAAGCCCGAGCTTGTGGGTGAAGAACCGGTTGTTCTCGGCCGCATCCCCGGCCATCGACGTCACGTGGTGCAGGCCCTTGATCTGATCGAGCATCGTCTTGCTCCTTTCCTCGCTGCGGCCCCTGCCGCTGTTGGGTGGAATATGGGCGCATCCACTGTCGCGGCATAGTGATCGGTCGCAGGATGGTCCGTGCTCAATCTGTGAACAATCGACCGCCGCATGTTCACAGTTCCTGGTCCACGCCGTCCAATCGAAAGGAGCTTGCGCCCCTGGGCGAAACCGGCTTCCTTGGCCGCGATTTTTACTCTGGGGGCGAACTTGGCAGCCAACCGCAAACGACCGAACATCCTGCTCATCACCTGCGACCAGTGGCGCGGAGACAGCCTGTCGGCGGTGGGCCACCCGGTGGTGAGGACCCCGAATACCGACGCGCTCGCCGCCGAGGGCGTGCTCTTCCGGCGCCACTATGCCGGCGCGGCGCCGTGCTCGCCGGCGCGGGCCTGCCTCTACACCGGCCTGCACCAGATGAACAATCGCGTCTGCCGCAACGGCACGCCCATGGACGACCGGCACGACAACATCGCGCGCGCCGCACGGCGTGTCGGCTACGACCCGACGCTGTTCGGCTACACCGACGTGTCGCCCGATCCGCGCGGCCGCGCCCCCGGCGATCCGTTCCTGCGCACCTACGAGGGCGTGTTGCCGGGATTCACCACCAGGCAGCTCCTGCCCGAGCACCAGAAGGCGTGGCTGTCGTGGCTCGCCGCGCGCGGGATAGATTCCAGCGCGGGCTTCCCCGACCTCCACCGGCCAGCGGATACGACCGCCCCCGAAGTGAGCTCGGCCGTCCCCGTCTACTCGAAGGAAGAGACGCCGACGGCGTTCCTTGCGGGAGAGTTCCTGCGCTGGCTCGGCGAGCAGGATGAGGGCGAGCCCTGGTTCGCCCATGTCTCTTTCCTCAGCCCGCACCCGCCTTTCATCGTGCCCGAGCCCTTCAACACGATGTATAATCCCTCGGAGGGTCCCGCCTTCTCCCGCCTGGACGATTGGCAGGCGGAAGCTTCGAGCCATCCCTTCCTCGCCTACCACCTCGAGCATCATCAGAAGAAGTCGAGCTTCATTCCCGGCGCGCCCGGCAAGGTGCGCGAGTGGAGCGAAGACGAATTCCGCAGGATCCGCGCGCTCTACTACGGCATGATCTCCGACGTCGATGCGCAGCTCGGCCGGATCTGGCAGGGCATCAAGGCCGCCGGCGCCTGGGACGACACCATCGTCATCCTGACCTCTGACCACGCCGAGATGATGGGCGACCATTTCATGCTCGGCAAGGGCGGCTGGTTCGACGGCAGCTATCACATTCCGCTCGTCATCCGCGACCCGCGCCGGGCGGGCGCAGCAGGCACCCATGTGGATCGTTTCACCGAATCCGTCGACATCATGCCGACGCTGCTCGAACTCGTTGGCGCATCCCCCTCGCCGCATCTCGACGGCAGTTCGCTCGTACCGTTCCTCGACGGCCAGACACCCAAGACCTGGCGCGACGCGGCGCATTGGGCCTACGATTTCCGCTCGATCGCCGAAGGCTCCACCGAAGCCTATTTCGGGCTCGGCTCGCGTGCCCTCAACCTCGCGGTGATCCGCACGGACAAGGTCAAGTACGTGCATTTCGCCGGCGGCTTGCCGCCGCTGCTCTATGACCTCGTCGACGACCCCGCCGAAACCCGCAACCTCGCGGACGACCCCGCCTGGTTGCCGGTCCGGCTGGAGTTCGCCGAGCGGCTGCTTGCCCTCAGGGCACAGCATCTCGACCAATCGCTCGCCTTGTCGGAACTGACCGACGATGGTGCCGTCGGTCATTTCGCGCGGCTGCCCTGACGAACGAAAGGGCCCGCGCATTGCGCAGGCCCTCCCGGCCCGGATGCCGCCGCATCTACTGGGTCATGATCAGGCGCTGCTCGTCGCGCTTCTCGGCCCAGCTGCTCTCGTCATAGGCCGGCTGCTTGTCGAGCTGATCCTTCGTGAAGGTCGTGTAGAGGTACTTCTTGCCATCCTGGTCGACCATGAAGGCCAGGTTGTCGCTGCCGACGGCGACCTTCTTCTCGCCCATGCCGAGGAAGCCGCCGACATCGATGACATAGGCGTCGATCTTGCCGTCTGCAGTCATCAGGATATCGCCGATCTCGCCAATGTTGGCGTCATCGGCGCCGTACACGGTGGTGCCGACAAGCTCCTCTGCCCGCATGTCGGCGCTCGGCATCTCCTTCAGCGTCGACTTGTCGATTGCGGCCGTCTTGGTCTGATCGGTTGCCGAGGCATCAGGCGTCGCCGGCGCCTGGGCCGTCTGGTCCGTCGAAGGCGTCACCGGTTCGGTCGACGCGGTCGGCGCCGCTGCCGGGTCGTAGACACGGCGATCGAAGTCAGGCAGCGCCTGTAGTTGCTCCTTGGTCATCGGCACGACGAGCCAGCGATCGCCGTTCTTCTCGGCCCAGTCGAACTGGTCGAAGGCGATCGCGACATTCTTCTCGCCGATGCCGAGGAAGCCGCCGACCCCGATAACCAGCTGATCGGCCTTGCCGTCGGGCGTCATGACCACGTCGTTCACATCGCCGATGTTTTCGGCATCATCAGCGGTGCCGTTGTAGACGGTCTCGCCGATGATGTTGGTGGCAAGCAACCCGTCGGCACGCGGCACCATCTCGGTGGCCGCCGGAGCAGCCTCGGTCGCGGCAGGTGCCGGGGCCGCCGGCGCGGGCGCAGTCGTTTCCTGCGCGAACGCAGCGCCGCCCAGCAATGCAACAACTGCCGTCGTAGCCAAGAGTTTATGGATCATGTTAAATTCTCCTAGTGCGTGGGTTCCATGCATTCCGCGCCTCGACCGGTCTTTTGCGGGAAAGGTCTGGCGCGGCCCCTTTACGGGTTCACAACGCCGGGGACCTTGCATGGTTCCGATCCGGCGTGTGTTTGGTTTGTTCCCGATCCGACCGGAAAACGCTTTTCGATGCTCCACTTAGCAGGGTGTTGCCGGACCGCGTCTTGCCCGACGACGTGGCCGTAGTGCGCGGCCAGCGGCAAGTGGCGGTCTGGGCGCCTTGGCTCGCCTTCCGATCCGGTTGAGGCTTTCCATTCCTGCTTCTCGCGGCTAGGTTTTCCTGGCGAGGCTCAGGGATGGCGGCACAGGACAACGGAACAACCGTCGCAGGGACGGCTGGAGAGGTTGCCGGCGAGGCAGGCGCTTTGCCTGCCGCGGACGCATCCGCGGTGCCTTCGGATCCGGACTTCGACAAGCTGACCGCCCTGGCCGCGGCTGTCATGAACGTGCCGATGGCCTTGTTGCTGCTCGTGGATGGTGGGCATTCCACCGTCGCTTCGCGCTTTGGCCTGTCGGCCGGCGAGGCTTCCGTCCTGGCCTGGGCCGGCCGTTCCGATGGAATCCCCGAAGCCTCGTTCCCGTTCGGCATGTCCGTACCCCTGACGGTCTCGGGCCGGGCAGTGGGTCGCCTGCTTGTCCTGGACCGCGTCGCCCATTCCGCACCCGATCGCGACAGCATCGAGCACCTCGAATCGATCGCGGCCCTTGGCTCCAGCTTGCTCACATTGCGCGACCGTTCGCAGGCGGTCGCTCGCGCCGAGGCCGCGCTGGTGCAGGCCGAGACTCGCCGCGCCATCGCCCTGGAAGCAGCAGACCTCGCCAGCTGGGTCTGGGATCCGCGCACCGGCGTGGTCGAATGCGACGCGCTGCTGCCGAAGCTGTTCAACCGCCCGGCTTCGACGCGAATGCGGGCGCGCGACATCCTGGTTTCCATCGACCGCCGCGACATCGGCAGGACGCGGAAGCTGTTCAGGGAGGCGCTCGCCGGCAGCGACGACTATTCGGGCGAATATCGGGTGCGAGGCGTGGAGCCGCCGCGCTGGCTGGCTGCGCGCGGCAAGGTCGTGGGGCGGGACGCCGCAGGCAGGCCGACGCTGGTGTTCGGCGTGAATTTCGACGTTACCGAACGGCGACTTGCGGAGGAGCGGCAACGCTTCCTGCTGCGCGAGATCAACCACCGGGTCAAGAACACGCTCGCAACAGTGCAGGCGCTGGCGAGCCAGACCGTCCGGCACGCACGCGAGCCGCGCGAGTTCCTCGATGCCTTCAGCCAGCGCCTGCGGGCGCTGGGGCTGGCTCACAGCCTGCTGTCAGATCACGAATGGCGCGGCATAGGCATACGCGAACTCGCCCGGCTCGAACTGAGCGCCTTTGACGATGCGGAGGCTCCGCGCATCTCAATCACCGGCCAGGACGTGCTGCTCGATCCCGACCAGACGCTCGGCTTGGCCCTGATCCTGCATGAGCTGGCAAGCAACGCGCTGAAGCACGGAGCCCTGTCAGTGCCGGCCGGGAAGGTCGCGGTCTCCTGGACCGTCCAGGGCGCCAAGGGCAGCAGGCGGCTTCAGATGGAGTGGATAGAGAGTGGCGGGCCGCCGGTCACGCCGCCGGCCCATCACGGCTTCGGCTCCATCCTCATCCGCCGCAGCCTGGCCAAGGTGCTATCGAGCGAAGTGCGTCACGAATACCTGCCGGGAGGAGTGGAGGCGCGCATCTCCATGCCGATCGGGGAAGTCGACGAAACCTCGGGCCAAGCCTAATCCCCCGATACGTCGTCGCCGTCCCCCGGCCCGCTGTTTTCGCGATAGATGGCATAGGCGACAAGGGCCACCAACGGCCCGAGCAAGGCGCCTATTCCACCCTTGCTGCGCAGCAGGGTCGGCACGATCGCGGCGGCCGCCGTCATGCCCAAGGCTGCCAGTTCGGACGACCGCCGTTGCTTGTCCTCCCGCGCCCTGGACCGCGCCGCAATGGAATGGACGGCGAGGATGAGGCCGGCAAGTGCGAGAAAGCCCAGTCCGAAGGCGACCGCCGCCTCGATCTCGCCCCAACTGCGCGCTGCCCAGACATAGGCAGCGCCCACCAGGAAACCCAGTCCGCAAAGACCGGCAATGCCCGCGGCAACATAGGCAATGCCCGCGCGCTTGGCTCGCCGCAGGGCAAACGCCGTTTCGCCCGAGGCATATCCCGCAATCAGCGATGTCAGCATATGACCCCCAGATACCGGCCTAGCGCCGGGCAAGCAGCGCTACGAGAAAACCGAGGCCCGCGGCAATGGCGAGGGATGTGACGGGCTTCTCCCGGACGCTGGCCATCAGCCGCTCCTCGATGTCGCTGGCGTTGGCGCGCAGCGCTTCCACCGCCGCCTCACCCTGGCTCCGCAACTGCTCGGCACCCTGTGCCGCGGCGCGGCGCGCTGTCCCGTAGCCGTGTTCGCCCGTCGTGGCCAGTTGCTTGGCAAGAGCCTCGATATCGGCCTTCAATTGCTTGATGTCCGCTTCGAGATCCGGCGCGGTCTTGGTTCCGTTTCCGGCTTTTCCGGTGGCAGTGGCCATGTTGCATGCTCCTTTTCCGTGGTCGGGCCGAAACGTCCGATGCACGGCTCGGTTCCCTCCCGGCCGAAACCATCGCCGACCGGCGCGCGTTTTTCCAGTCCGATCCAGCCGGAAAGCAGGCTCGGATCGCAAGTCTTTTAGAGCAGCGGCCGTGCGCCTTCGTCGAGCCCCTGCCAGCCTGCCAGTTCCATCAGCCGATCGAGATCCAGCACCTTGCAGCCGCCGTCTCGCCACTGCACGAGCTTAAGCTGGATCAGCTTGCGGATGGTCTTGTTGGTGTGGACGAGCGACAGCCCGAGCGTGTCGGCCACGTGCTGCTGGGTGATGGGGATCTCGACCTTGGTCGAGCCGTTCATGCCCACCTTTCTCGCACGGCTCGCGATGAAGGCGATGAGGTAAGCCGCGCGCTCGATCGCCGAGCGGCGTCCGACGCTGAGCAGGTTCTCGTCGAGCATGCGCTCCTCCCGCGCCGCGATCCATGTGATGTCGTAGGCGAGCCCGGGATGATCGCGATAGAGTTCGGCCAGCTTGTCGCGATCGAAGACGCACAAAAGCATCAGCGACAGGGCCTCGACCGAATGCTGCATCTCGCCCATCAGCGTCCCCTGGAGCCCGATCAGGTCACCCGGCAAAACGTAGTTGAGTATCTGCCTGCGCCCGTCCTCGAGCAGCTTGTAGCGGAAGCCCCATCCCTTGAGCACGGTGAACAGCGGGGCCTTGCTGGCGCCTTCGGCCAGGATCGTCGCGCCGCGATCGGCCACGAGTTCACCCCGCTTGAAGCGGCTGATGAAATCGAGCTCGCTCTTTTCGAACGGCCGGAACGCCGCCAGGCCTCGCAGCGGGCAGGCCTGACACCGGATCTGGCGCGGCGCTTCGCGAGCAGCGTCCTGACTTCTCATGCCTTGCCTTCGCCTCCATTCTATCGAGCGGACCGCAGGTCTTCCGCCCCGGCGCGACGCCGACTGCGCGAAGATCGGGCCGGATGTCTTTTTTTAATGACAGCGGCCCCGTCTGGCACCATCCTCGGACTCCCAAGATGGAGTTGCCGCGACGTGCCCACCCAGCTTTCCGGTCTGCGTATCCTGCTGCTCGAAGACGAGGCGCTCATCGCCATGGACGTCGAGCAGCTGTGCCGCGACAGCGGCGCCGCCGACATCATCGTCGCCGGCAACCTCAGGGACGCGGAGTCGGTTTCGCTGCCCTACGATGCAGCCATCATCGACGTCATGCTCGGCGGGGAGCCCACGCTCGATTTCGCGCGTGAGCTCCAGGCGAACGGAATCCCCTTCGTCTTCGCCTCCGGCTACGACCGGCAGGACGAGATTTTCACGAGCTTCCCGGGCGTCACGCTCGTGAGCAAGCCCTATTCGGGCGCCGATCTCGTGGACGCAGTCGCCTCGAGCCTTGGTGTTCCAGGATCAACTCACCGTTGATCCCATCACCTGTGCGGCGATCGAGTCGGGGCCGTAGTCGGCTTCGCCGGAGATGCCGAGGATTTCCTGCAGCCGATTGCGCGCGCGGCTCACACGGCTCTTGATCGTGCCGACGGCGCATCCGCAGATGTCGGCCGCCTCCTCATAGGAGAAGCCGGAAGCGCCGATCAGGATGATCGCCTCGCGCTGGTCCTCGGGCAACTGCTCCAGGGCCCTGCGGAAATCCTCGAGATCGAGCCGCCCGGGCTGGGCGGGGTGTACCGCCAGCCGTCCGGTCATGATCCCGTCGCTGTCCTGGACCTCGCGTCCGCGCTTGCGCATCTGCGAGTAGAATTCGTTGCGCAGGATGGTGAACAGCCAGGCCTTCAGGTTGGTGCCTGGCTGGAAACTCGCCTGCTTGTCCCATGCCTTGACCAGGGTTTCCTGGACAAGATCGTCGGCCCTGTCTGCATTCTGCGACAAAGACATCGCGAATGCGCGCAGGCCGGGGATCGCGGCGAGAAGGTCGCCCTTGAAACCGGGATTAGCTGCCATGCGATGTCAGTCCTTCTGCTGCGCGGGTTCGACTTCTTCCAGCTGGCTCAGCAGCTGGGCGAAACGATCCGGCACCTCATCGGACACGAGTTCGTCGTAATATTGCTTGAGCTTTCGGCCGATTTCGGAGTTGGTTCCCAGAAGGTCGCCGTCAGTGCGGCGGTTCGGCCCGGCGTTGGCTACGCCACTTGTCTGCCTTGTCATAAAATGCTTCGCCCTTTGTATCGTCAGGCTGTCCCCCAGTGCCAGGGCATGTATCACCCTTGTCCGGTCGCCCGAATTCTGCATCAAACTCGTCAGCACTGGATAGGTTCCATGACAAGGAACTTTAACAGCGACAAAACGTTGAAGGCTCTCTTCAAGGTCAACAACGTCATATGAGGGAGACGTCCACTAATGACCCTTTCTACCCGAATTGCACCGCATCTGCCCTATCTCCGCCGTTTCTCGCGAGCGGTTTCCGGCTCGCAGGAGAGCGGCGACGCGCTGGTGGCGGCGATGCTGGAGGCAATCATCGCCGACATCGACATCTTCCCGCGGGCATCTAGCGACCGCATCGCGCTCTACCGCATGTTCGCCAAGCTGTTCACCTCGGTCTCGATCAAGGTACCGCAGGAAACGCCGCCGCTCGCCTGGGAGCAGCGCGCCGCGGCCAACCTTTCGGCCATCGCGCCCCGCCCCCGCCAGGCCTTCCTGCTGGTGGCAGTAGAGGGCTTCACCGAGTCAGAAGCGGCCGAAGTGCTCGATGTGGACGAAAGCCAGTTCTCGGATCTGCTGCAGGAAGCCAGCAGCGAAATCTCGCGCCAGGTTGCGACCGACATCCTCATCATCGAGGACGAGCCGCTCATCGCCATGGACATCGAGGAAATGGTGGAGAGCCTGGGCCACCGTGTCGTGGGCACCGCCCGTACGCGCGCCGAGGCGACCGCGCTGTTTGCGAAGACGCACCCAAAGATGGTGCTGGCCGACATCCAGCTCGCCGACGGCAGCTCGGGCATCGACGCGGTCAACGAGATTTTGTCGTCGCGGTCGCTGCCGGTGATCTTCATCACCGCCTTCCCCGAACGCCTCCTCACCGGCGAGCGGCCGGAGCCGGCCTTCCTCGTCACCAAGCCTTTCAACCCGGATATGGTCAAGGCGCTGATCAGTCAGGCGCTATTCTTTGACAGACAAGCCAAAGCTGCTGCATAGGCATTTTTAACGCCGCCCCTGGGGAACCAAACCCAGGGGCGACACGTTTTTTTAGACATCATTTGAAGGAGATAGACGATGCTTTACTGGGCGCTTGTATTCCTTGTGGTGGCGATTATCGCCGGCGCGCTCGGCTTCGGCGGCATTGCCGGAACTTCCGCCGGTATCGCACAGATACTGTTCTTCATCTTCCTGGCGTTCCTGGTCATTTCCCTGATCGCGGGCCTGTTCAGGCGCGCGGGATGACGCCGGCAAAATGCAGAATGGACCAAAACTGGAGACCGTTCCCCTCAACCGGTTTCCAGCGCCGCCGGGTAGCGCTCCCGCAAGGGCGCACTATCCGGCGGAACCTTTTTGGGCACTGCGATCAGTAGGCTGACGGTTCCGGATCCCCAACCGCTGGCTCTGCCTTTCGCGTCATAGAACGGAGCAAGGCGAACCTGATCGCATGGCCGATCCTCCTTCCCACATCGACCCGGACACTCGCGTGGACACCGCACTGCTGCACGCCTCGCGCAATGCCGGCATTGCCGTACTCTACCAGGACCGACGCCTTCGCACCGTTTGGTCGCACAATCTGAACCCGCCCTGGCTCGAGGCTAGCCACGAAGGCAACGGCGCCTTGCCGTCACAACAGGCCGACCGGCTGGATTCTGCCAAGAAGAACGTTCTCGCCACCGGCAATGCCGACGTGCTGGAAATCAGTGTCGCGGACGACGGCATGGGCATGCGCTGGTTCGAGATATGGATCGACGCCGACCGGACGCCGGCGGGCAAGATCAAGGGTGTCATCGTCACCGTGCTCGACATCACCGAGCAGAAGCGGCGCGAGCAGACGTTGAAGGCCCTGCTGCGCGAAGTCAGCCACCGCTCCAAGAACCTCCTGGCCATCATCCAGAGCATCGCCAGCCAGACCGGCCACTATTCGGGCACCATCGACGGCTTTCTGGTGAGCTTCCGCGGGCGGCTGCAGTCCATCGCCGCATCGCAGGATCTGGTGACTTCGTCCAACTGGCGCGGTGCCAGCTTCCGCGAACTCGTCGTCGGCCAGTTGGGCCGCTACAGCATGGACACGGAGCATACCGTGCGGTTCGCCGGTACCGACCCGTACCTCAACCCCAACGCTGCCTTGCACGTCGGACTCGCCATGCATGAGCTTGCGGTCAACTCAGTGAGCTTCGGGGCCCTGTCGCATCCCGACGGTTATGTCGAGGTCGAGGCCGATCTCTCCCAGGCGCCCGACGGCAACGAGCAGATGACGCTGAGGTGGGTCGAAATCATCGACATCGACACTGACGCCAAGGCGCGCCAGAAGCGTTTCGGCAGCGTCGCCCTCGAGCGCGTCGTGCCTACGGCATTGAGCGGCAGTGCCGCACTCGACATCGGCACGGACAGGCTCGAATATCGCCTTACCATGCCCAGGGCGAACTTCGAACTGGAGTAACAGGCCTCGCCCGATCGCCTTATCCACTTACAACCGATTGAAGTAGGGCTGCTCAGGAACTTCTGAGCCCGTCGACCGTTTCTTGGCTCAGGTGATCGGCCATGGAACATATAGCTGCGCTTCTCTTACTCGTATCCTGTTCGCAAGACCTTTCCGGCTGCCGCGAGGTCGAACCCCGTGTTGCCGTGTTCGAGGTCTATGAGGATTGCCAGGCGGAACTGCCCAAGGCCATCGGGGAGTTCGCTCCGAAGTATCCGCGTCTGTTTGCCAAGTGTTTGGAAGTCGACCCCGCTCTCGAGGACGATTACAACGAGCTTGCCTGGAACGTGCAGCCGAACGGCACCCTTCAGGCCGAACTCAGGGTCACGAATGTCGTCTCGGCATCGGCGCGCCCAGAAAAGGACTATGTTCACGAGCATTGATTCGCCCGCCTGTTCGGTCGCGCTGGCCGCGTATGTCACAGCCCCGAACGCGGGCCCTGTACTTTCCGAAAATCGATTTCGGATTGCCCACCGATGCGCTAAGTATCGGCGGGGACGATGTTAAAGTGAGAGGACCACACACATGAAGTCAGCAATTCTTGCGCTCACTGCAGTCGTAGCACTGGCAGGATGCACCACCACCGAACGCGACGTCGTTACTGGCGCGGGCGTCGGTGCAGTAGCCGGTGGCCTGATCGACGGCGGCAGGGGAGCGCTGATCGGTTCCGCCGTCGGCGCGGCCTCCGGCTTGCTCGTGCGCAACCTGCGCAACGGCTATTGCGAATACCGCGACAGCCGCGGCCGCATCTACACCGCGCGCTGCAACTAATCTGCGAAATCGCAGATCGAAGCGGCCGGCATTTGCCGGCCGTTTTTTTGCGCCCCCCACGCCTCGTCAAACGGCGTAGGGAATATCTATCTCCACGCGCAGCCCGTCTTCTGCGTAGCTGCGCTCGATACGGCCGCCCAGTTCGCGCGTGATGTTCATGTCGATGAGCTTGGTGCCGAAGCCGGTCTTCTCAGGTGCTGCAAGCCCCTTGCCGTTGCGCTCCGACCAGTTGAGGACGAGCCGCTTCGTCCTGCCGGTTCCCCGCAGGCGCCAGTCTACCCGCAGACCGCCGCCGGTGATGTCCGATTCGCCGTATTTGAGAGCGTTGGTGGCGAGTTCGTGGAAGGTGAGGCCGAGCGCTTGCGTCGTCGTTTCGTCGAGTTCGACGGGCGGTCCGGACACCATTTCGGACGGCAGGTCCTTGCCGAAGACCTGGCCCAGTTCGATGCGCAGCAGCTCGCCGAGGTCTGCCCTTTGCCAGCGCGAGCGGGTCAGCATGTCCTGGGATGCCGCCATGGCCTGGAGGCGGGCCGAGAACGACGACGAGAACTCCTCGACATCCCTGGAGCCTGCCGCCGTCTGGCGCGCCATCGCCAAGACGCGCGCTATGGAATTCTTGATGCGGTGCTTCATCTCCTGAAGCATCAGGTCCTTTTCGAGCAGGCTTTTCTCGGTCGCCTCGTGCAGCTTCGACGCCGCCTCGTAGGCGCGTTGCTGGTAGCGAGCGACAAGCGCTATGGCTCCGGCCAGCATCAGGCCGAACAGCCCAAGCATCAGCGGTGCCGCGCGCGGCGACGGCGGCTCGAAGGCGCTGCTGGGCCTGAACAGGATCGTCCAGGTCCGCCCTGCCACCTTGGTCTCGCGGCGCACCACGAAGTCGTCGCCGAAGGAGGGGTCGGGCGGCGTTTCCGTGCGGAACAGCAATGCTTCCGCGTCAGGCTGGCCATCGAACACCTCGGCGCTGATGGGCAGCAGCGCGCCCCTTCCCAAGGCTGCCTGGAACAGCTCGGCGGTGCGGAACGCAACGTAGACGAACCCCTCCGGCGGCGTGTCGGCTCCTGCCACCCCGTCCAAGCGCGAGAAGACGAGAATGCCGGGCTGGCGATTGGGACTGGCGGTCGCAGCGCCAAACAGCACCCGGCCCGTCGCGCGCGGCTCTCCATCGGCGGCCATGGCGGCTTCGATCGCGGCCCGTCGAGATTGGTCGGTGAACATGTCGTAGCCCATGGCGTCGAGGCCCGCTTTGTCCATCGGCTCGAACAGGATGATCGGCGTGCGCCAGGCCTGGTCGGACGGCGGGAAGGGCTGGCGGTCGATGCCGTATCCTTCCTTGAGCTCACGCGCGATCGCTGCTTCCTCGCCGCGTTTGACGAGCCGTAGGAAACCGATTCCGCGCAATCCGGAGAAGTTCCTGGGAACATCCAGCGCCGCAAAGAACGTTCGGAACTGGTCGCGCGAGATCGCGCCTTGCTGGGCCGAAAACATCGCCTGCGTCGTACGTAGCAGCGACAGGTCGAACTCCACCCGCCCCTCGATGCGGTTGAGGGCGTCGTCTGCGACCGCCTGGAATTTGATACGGGCGGCTTCCACCGTCGCGAAATAAACGAGCCCCGCCATCGTCAGGCTGACCAGCGTGACGGCCACGAAGATGAGGCTCGGGAAGTATCTCTTCAAATCCGGCTGGCTCGCGGTATCCCCTGCTCCATTAAAGCACGTTCCGCGAGCAGCGGAATACTGTCATGCCGCGATCTGCATCGCCCCCGGTCCTGGCACTGCCCCCGGCGGGCATTTGCCCAGGATGATCATGCCGAGCACCTCGTCCTTCGTCACGTCCTGCGTGCGGGCGGTGCCCACCACCTGCCCGTTCTTCATCACGCAGACGCGGTCGGCGAGATCGAACACGTCGTGTATGTCGTGGCTGATCAGGAAGATGCCGATGCCTTCGGCCTTGAGCTGCTTGACCAGTTCGCCGACCTGCGCGGTCTCCTGCGGCCCGAGTGCCGCCGTCGGCTCGTCCATGATCAGGATGCGCGCGTTGAACAGGATGGCGCGCGCGATCGCCACCGACTGCCGCTGGCCGCCGGAGAGCTTGATCACCGGCTCCTTGAACCGCTGGAAGCGCGGGTTGAGCCGGCCCATCACCTTGCGCGCCTCGGCCTCCATGGCGACGTCATCGAGCGTGCCGTAGGCGGTCATGATCTCGCGGCCGAGGAAGAGGTTGGCGGCGGCATCGACATTGTCTGCCAGCGCCAGCGTCTGGTAGATCGTCTCGATGCCGTATTTCTTGGCGTCGCGCGGATTGGCGATGTGCGCCTCCTCGCCATTGACGAAGATCGTGCCGCTGTCGCGCTTGTATGCGCCCGACAGGATCTTGATCAGCGTCGACTTGCCGGCACCGTTGTGGCCGAGAAGCGCTACCACCTCGCCCGGATAGAGGTCGACCGAGGCATCGTCGACGGCGCGTATGCCGCCGAAGGCGATGGAGATGTTCTTGACGTCGACGAGGGGAATGCGGGTCTGTTCCATGATCCTGGCTCCCGGCTAGATGCGCTTGCGGTAGATGGTGTCGAGCCAGACGGCGATCACGAGCACCAGGCCGACGACGATGTTCTGCAGCGGCGTGTCTATGCCGAGCAGCACCATACCCGACTGCAGCGATTGCATCAGCAGTGCGCCGAGCATCGCTCCGGCAATCGTGCCCGCACCGCCGGCGAGCGAGGTGCCGCCAATGACGGCCGCGGCGATCGTCAGCAGTTCGTCGAGCGTACCCTGCGCGTTGGTGGCCGCGTTGAGGCGGGCGGTGGAGATGGCGGAAGCTATCGCCGCGAGCAGCCCCATCAGCATGAAGATCTTGAGTACCACCCAGCGTGTGTTGATGCCGGCGAGTTCGGCGGCCTCGGGGTTGCCGCCGATGGCGAAGACGTAGCGGCCGAAGCGCGTGCGGGTGGTGATGAAGGTCATGACCACTCCGACCGCGATCGCGATCAGCACCGGAATGGCGATCCCGTGAGCGATGAACAGCCCGCCCTCCGGAATGGCGATGCCGTTCGCCTCGGCGTAGCGGCGCACGATATTGATCGGCCACGGATAGGAGTTGGCGACCAGGACGGCGGCCAGGATGGCCACGCAGGTCACCGTGCCGAGAAAGACCTCGGCCCAGACAGGCCTGAGCGGGAACTTGAAGCGCTTGCGCTGGCGCCGCCCGTTGAGCAGCATCAGCACCACCGCCGCGCAGGCGACAAGGCCGATCACCCAGCTCCATGTCGAGCCTATGGAACCGTCGGGGCCGCCGCCCATGAGCCGGAAGGTCGCGTCCATGGGCGCCACGGTCCGGCCACTGGTCATCCACCAGGCCGCGCCGCGCCAGACCAGCAGACCACCGAGAGTGACGATGAAGGCCGGTATGCTGAGATAGGCGATCAGGAACCCATGCAGCGCACCGATCGCGGCACCCACCACGAGGCCCGCGGCAAGCGCGATCACCCAGATCCACGGATCGCCGAGCGGCAGGCCGATCACCCGGGGCAGGAACTCGGCCTGGGTTACGCCCATGACCATGCCGACGAAGCCGAGGATCGAGCCGACGGACAGGTCGATGTTGCGCGTGACGATGACCAGCACCATACCGGTCGCCATCACGGCGACCGAGGACGACTGAACCGACAGGTTCCAGAGGTTGCGCGGGGTCAGGAACAGGCCGCCCGAAAGCAGGTGCAGGCCGATCCAGATGATCAGCAGCGCGCCCACCATGCCGAGCATGCGGGTGTCGAGTTCTGTTGCCTTGAGGAAGCGGCCAACCGCTGAAAGTTCGGAGGCCCGCGCGCGGTCGACCGGCGCGCCAGAGGTCGTATCGGTCATCGTATCCTCCCGTCCGGCCACCGTCTGCGGGCGGACGGCCGGAGCGCTCATGTTAGGTCAAAGGACAGTCGGATGGAACTGGAGCAGGCACAGTGCGCATCTGCCGTTCGTTGCCGACGCGGTGCGGCGGCTTCCGGATGCGCCGCGGCCCGGTGGACCGCAGCGCTTGTCTTGCCGATACCGGCCGACGTCAGTTGCAGGCGGCCACGGAGCCGGCGGCGACGCCCTGGCAGACGACGTCCTTCGAAACCCAGCCCGCGTCGATGACCACGTTGAGGTTGTCCTTGGTGATCGGAACCGGCTTCAGGAACACCGAGTTCGTCTCGTTGCCGCCCGGGGTCGTGAACTTCTGGACGTTCGGGATCTCTTCCATCTTCTTGCCGTCGGCGAGCTGCGAGGCGATCTCCGCCGCGTTCTTGCCGAGTTCGCGCGCGTCCTTCCACACCGAAACGGTCTGGGTGCCGAGCGCGACGCGGTTGAGGGCGGCATGGTCGCCGTCCTGGCCGGAAACCGGCACCGAACCGGCGAGACCCTGCGCCTGGAGCGCGGCAATCGCGCCGCCGGCCGTGCCGTCGTTGGAAGCGACCACCGCATCGACCTTGTTGTCGTTGGTGGTCAGGAACTGCTCCATGTTCTTCTGGGCGTTGGCGGGCAGCCAGCCGTCGGTGTAGGCCTCGCCGACGCTCTTGATCTTGCCGGCGTCAACGGCCTCCTTCAGCACTTCCATCTGTCCGGAGAACAGGAAGTCGGCGTTCGGGTCGGCGGACGAACCCTTGATGAAGACGTAGTTACCCTCGGGCTTGACCTTGAACACCTCGGCGGCCTGCATGCGGCCCACTTCCTTGTTGTCGAAGGTCAGGTAGAAGACGTCCTTGTTCTCGATCAGGCGGTCATAGCCCACGACCGGAATACCCTCGGCGAGCGCCTTTTCGACGGCGGGGCCGATGGCGGATGCGTCCTGCGACAGGATGATAAGCGCGTTGGCGCCCTGGCTGATCAGGCTTTCGACGTCGGTCAGCTGCTTGGCAGCGGAGGATTGCGCGTCAGCCGAAATATACTTGTCGCCAGCGGCCTCGATCGCGGCCTTCATCGCTGCTTCGTCAGTTTTCCAGCGCTCTTCCTGGAAGTTCGACCAGGAAACGCCGATGACCTTGCCCTTGGCTTCGGCGACCGCCGAGAGAGCAAGAGTCATGGCGACACCCGCCAATATGGCGGTCGTAAATCTCTTCATCATTTCCTCCCTGCGCCCCACGGGCGCGCTTATCTGGCGATAGCCCTTGGAGAAGCTCTTTTTTTCGAGCCTCGAAAAAAGACTGGAGTAATGGCTGTCCGCTGTCAACCGCCTTTCGCGCGGCATTCTTATTTTTTTCGGAGACCGAAATAAATAAAGACATTTGGAGTGGCATCTGTCACAATCAATATTGCGTGAGAGTCTGCCTGCCTCCGGCGAACAGAGCAGCTCTTCGCCCCGGAGGAAAGCGAATTCATGTCGGTCGGCATTCGTCACGACGATCTCAGGAAGCGCAATCGCGCCATGGTCATTTCCGCGGTGCGCCGTGCCGGCCAGCCGTCGCGCACCGAAATCGCGGCAACCACCGGCCTCAGCCACTCGACGATCTCAACGATCTCCTCCGATTTGATCGGCGAAGGCATCCTTGCCGAATCCAAGGGCGGCGAACCGGCGCTCATGAAGCGCGGCAGGCCCCAGGTTGGCCTCGCGCTCGACCCCGACGCCGCCGCGGTCGTCGCCGTGGTGCTTTCACTCAACAGCCTGTCGGCCGCGCTCATCGACTATGCCGGCAACACCATCGCAGAGGAGAGCCGCAGGCTCGTTACCCAACGCATGGAAGCCGATACCCTCGTGGACGAATGCATCGGCATTGTCCGCCGCCTGATCGAGGCCAACAGCAAGGGCGCGGGGGCTGTCCTGCGCATCGCGGTTGCCATCCAGGGGGTCACCGATTCCGGCTCGCGCACGCTTCTGTGGTCGCCGATCACCCCGCATGACGACATTCCATTCGCCGACAAGCTCGAGCAGGAGTTCGGCGTGCCGGTGACCGTCGAAAACGACTGCAACATGATCGCCGAGGCGCTGCGCTGGCGTGATCCTTCCCGCTACCGCGACGACTTCATCGCCATCCTGCTCTCGCACGGCATCGGCATGGGGCTGGTGATCAAGGGTGAGCTCTTCACCGGCACGCAATCGTCGGGAGGCGAATTCGGCCACATGATCCACCGCCCCGACGGCGCGCTGTGCCGTTGCGGCCGGCGCGGCTGCATCGAGGCCTATGCCGGCAACTACGCCATCTGGCGCAACGCCAGGCAAGGCGACGAGAACGCCGAGCCCCTCGCGGACCTCTCCGACGACGATATCCGCGCACTCGCGGACGCCGCCCGCGACCACGACGGTCCTGAGCGCGAGGCCTTCCGCAAGGCGGGCGAAGCCATCGGCTTCGGCCTCGGCTCCATGTTCGCGCTGTTCGACCCAGCGCCGCTCGCCTTCGTCGGCGTCGGCGCCACCGCCTTCGACCTGATGGAACCGCATGTCCGCGCCGCGATCGCCAAGACCGCGGGCGGACTGCATTCCAAGGCGATCTCCTTCGACACCGAGCCCAACGAGGTGCCGCTCATCCGCGAGGGCTGCATGATGCGCGCCCTGCTCTATGTCGACGACGAGGTCTTCGCTCCGGGCACGCCGGCCCGCCGTACGCAGGCCGGCGTCGCCTGAGCTCCCTCCCGGTCACGCCTTCCTGGCCGAGACCACGAAGCCCATGCCGAGCCGCTCCAGGAACGGCCATTCGAGCAAGGGCTCGAGCTTGCGGTTGAGGCGAAGCGACAGCCCGGAAAGGCGCTGGTCGAGCGGCATCGGCAGGACGTTGATCGAGAAATAGCTTTCCTCGGTTACCTCGAGTCCCATGCTGCCGAGCAATGCGCAGCGCTCCCTCAGCCTGAACCTGCGGGTTGGCAGGGCCTCCCCTGCGCATTCGTCCAACCGTACGTGCATGGCGCCCCCAAGGACCGCCCGGCTGTTCCTGACGACGAATTTTGCAAGCGGATAGCAACGCTCTACCCAGATCCAGTAGGGACTCGCCGCGTTCAGGAACGAGAAGACTGCCCGGCCTCCCGGTTTCAAAACCCTGGCCATTTCGGCCAGATAGGCGACTTCATCGTCCTTGGGGACATACTCGAGCATGCCCAGGCACAACAGGGCGTCGACGCTGTTCGAGGCGAGCGGCAGGTTGCCGACATCGCCCACCATGAACTCCGCGTCCGTGAGATGGGCATGGCGCCTGCGCGCGTGCGCTATCATTCGCGGCGACAGGTCGAACCCGATGTACTTGCTGCCGCGCTCGGCGACTTTGACCGCATAGGCACCCGGACCGCAACCGAGGTCCGCCACCACGTCGCCCTGCCTGGAATGCAGGCAGCGCATGACTATGGCCTGCCGCCTGCGATAGAAGAACCCTCCGGGCGTTTCCTGCCGGAGATAGACGTCCTCGGAACGGTCGGTGGCGTGGTCGAAATGACGTGTGACCCGCTCCTCGTTCCATTGGTTCGATGCCGGCTTGCCTGGATGGTGTGCTGGCTGACCTTGGGAAGAACTGCGAAGTTTCGAAAACTGATCCATGACCGAAATCCTCCGGCGGTGCCGCGGGAGGAATGCGCGTTCGGTTCCCGACATCGGGTTGCGCACAGCTGTTGCGCCATGGCTTCCGGATGGCAGGATTGCGCTCACGACCATTCCCCTGGCGGACACTGGAGTTGCACTCCGCGCCGAGCTTGCTCGGCGCATGTCCATCACGCGGGGATGGAGGCTCGCGGAGGGTGGTCGATGGCGCCGAAAAGATCGGCCCTGGTCGCGAGGGAGGCTCGGTTCGGCCAGCAGTTGGCGGACGCAGCGAGCACGAGCGAGACGAATGCGACCTTGCCCAGCGGGTGATGTGAATGGCTCGAAACGTGGCAGTCGTGCTGCGTCTGGCCGGAGGCCTTGCCGCAGTCGACGTGGCCAGTCGCGGCATGGCCGCCATAGAGGTTGATCGCCTCATGCTGCGGCGCAGCCGTCGACGCCATGGCCCCGATCGGGATCATGAGCATTGCCAGCCCGAGTAACAGCACAACAACGAGGCGCATCGCCAGCCGTGACCGCTTAGAGACGGCCCAGGTTAGGAGCAGTCCCCAGCGGCCGGCAATCGCCCCTGCCCTACCTCTTTCGGGCAGGGCCGGGGCATGTCATGTCCCGATAGGCTTGCAAATGCGGGTGTCACCGAGGCCCCGGCTATGTGCTTCAAGTCGAAGTGATCGCGACAGGGTCTGGCACCGTCTGCGGCGCCAGACCGCCAATGCCCGCATGGGCGCGTTACCTGAAACTATTTCCTCTTCTTGCCCCAGGTCGAAAGAGTGGCCGCGACGCGCAGCAGGAGCACCGAGAGTATCGCCGCCACGAACGGCCACTGCAGCGGGCTAGGCTCGGGCGTCGGGCGATGGAAGCTCAGGAAGTGCAGGAACAGGAAATAGGCGGTGTGCAGCAAGGCAAGTCCCCACAGAACGGTCGCGCCGTTCTGCAGGAATTTCCACACCGAAGACCCGAGCACGCGGATCGACCAGTCGTTCGAGGTGGACATGAGCAGGAGCGCATAGGCCAGGGCGGCGATCCCGATCACGTTTGCGAGCCCGAAGCCCTGCTGGAACATCACATACTCGCCGGTCTGCGGGATGACCTCGTAGCCGAACAGCCGCGCGAAATCCCACTCGACCCAGCCGGCGAGTATGACGACCGTATGCACGGCCGCCAGCAAGGTCGCATAGATGCCGGTTTCGCGCCGGTAGGCCACGATCCGCATCGAACCGGGCCATAGGCGCGTCAACGGCCCAATCGACATTGTGATCACCAGAAGCGCCAGCGATGCGTCCGCGAATGCGCGGTTCCACCGGTGCATCGGGCTCCACTGCCCGTGAATGGCGCCGAAGGCGTATACCAGCGCGGCCGAGAGGCCGACGACCACAAGATGGCGAAGCAGCGTGCGGCGCCACAAATGAGGAACTGGCTGGCCGGCGCGGACGCGCCCGGCGGATATGTCGGTCACTTCGGATACTCCAGTTGCGTTGGGTTTGCTGCATCCACTCGGCGAGCGCGTATTTCGTGCCATGAGGCGACGGCGAGGAGCGCTATGCCGAGCGCCGAAACAAATGGGCGGATCGGGTCGAACCACAGCATCAGGAACTCGCCCCCGAACAGAAGCATGAGAATCTTGTTGCAGGTCGGGCAGGCGATGCCGATGAAGCCCGCTATGCCTCCTGCGCCCGCGCGGCGAACTGAGCAGACGGGGCGCCGCACGGCGATGTAAAGCCCCGACAGCACCGACAGCACGACCAGGGCGGGCAATTCCCAGGCCCCCACCGGGGTCATGCGGGTGAAAAGCGGATTGTCCCAGAGAGCCGAAACGGTTCCGAGCGACGCGAACGCCAACGCGGCCGCGGCCACTCCCTTCAGGATAGCGCGGCCATGCCAGCCGATGGCTGTTCCGCGCAGACCGAAAATTGCGTCAACTTGCATCGGCTCGACCTCTCACAGGACCATGGTGGCCGGCGGCGTCCTGTTTCCGCCGACGACGACTGCGGGTGGGAACACGACCTGTCCGTGTTCGGGAAGGAACTGAAAGCCGGGCGAGTTGCCGCTCATGCGGCCAATCTGCGCCAGGTGCATCATGCGCGCGTTCATGTCGAACCTGCTCCATGTTGGCCGGACGGCGATGCGCCGCCGTCCGGCGAGGACCTGTTCGTCGTATCAACCCGCCTGCGGTGCAGGCACGCTGTTGCCGGTAGCGACCTCATGCGTATGGGGTTGGGTCGGATCGCCCAGCACGAGGATGGGAGACTGGCTGGGCACCCGGTCGTACAGATCGATGATGTCCTGGTTCATCAGGCGGACGCAGCCGCTCGAAACCGCCTTGCCGATGGTCCAGTATTCCGGCGTTCCGTGGACGCGATAGAGCGTGTCGACCTTGCCCTGGAACACGTAGAGCGCGCGCGATCCCAGCGGATTGTTGAGGCCGGGCGGCATGCCGCCGCGGTCGGCGCCCCATTGGGCGAGGTTTGGCTGACGCGCGATCATCTCGTCCGGAGGCGTCCACTTCGGCCATTCCTGTTTCCAGCCGATGCGGCCCCTTCCCGCCCAGGTGAACCCGGCGCGGCCAAGCCCGACGCCGTAACGCATGGCCTTGCCCTCCGGCTGGACGAGATAGAGGTAGTAATTGTCCGTATCGACCACGAGCGTCCCGACCGGCTCCTCGGTCGCATAGTCGACCTGCTGCCGGTAGAACTTGCTCGGCACCTTGGTCAGGTCGATCGCGGGGATCGGGAACCGCTCATTCGGGAGCGGGCCGTACATGGCGACCGCACTGGGATCGATGACCGGCGGCTTTTCGACCGGCGCGACCGCTTCCTTGGTGCTGACGCAGCCGGACACGACAAGCGTCCCCAGGCTCGCCGCACCGGCGAGGAAACCGCGGCGGCTCAATGCCGGGCCACCCTCCCGCATTGGCACCACGGCCTTCGTTTCGAGTATGTCTGTTTTCATTGGCAGTCTCCTGGAATCATTTCCTTTGTTCAGGGGCGACGCGAGGCCAGGGAGGTCGATGCCCCGGTCGCGATCATGTGGATGCAACCGTCCGCCCCGATCCCTGATCGATTGCGGCCCAGTCGCGGGTGGAATCCGGCACACAACTCTCGCGGCTACCGCGAGAAACGGCTGACGGCGAAGGGGCAGGTCGCTTGGATGTGTTCGACGAAACCGGGTCAGGCCCGGGCGCACGGCACCTTCGGAGGACCATCCATTTCCCCTTCGAGACGGCCAGCCGGCGTGAACCGCAGGCCGTTCGATCGGAGATCAGGCCGAGATCGGAGGGCGAAGGTCCAATGCGGTCGAAGCGACACGCAGCAAGGGGTGCGGGAAGTACATCACGACCGCGGCGCGATCAGTGGTGAGGGATCCGGTACGGGCCAGCCAGGCAGGGCACTCGCCCGCGCAATGCACGTCGTCCAGGCGCTCGGAGAAGTACTCGCCGGCGCAGCCGCCCAGCGACGGCAGGCACTCGTCGGACACTGTCGTGATTTCCGCCACGGTCTCGACCAGTTGCTCGGCTGATATGCCAATGCCTGCGGCCCCTGCCCGTTCGACGGTCAGTCCGTTGAAAATGGTGATCAGCACCAAGAAGATTGCCAAGATCAAGCTACGCACGGGAGCCCAGCTATCATGAAAAAAGGCAATTTTTAGTATAGACGCAATCAATAAAACGTCATCTTGAACCGATCCGGCAGTCTCAGCAGCAGAAACGGGTCAACATGTGGCACAATGTCTTCAAGAAAGCTTCCAGCCACTAGAAGCCGCGGATGGCATACAGAGCAACGCCGGAACAGCGAGGTAAGGAAGGCCGACCCGTCGGCCTGCCTCTCAACTTGTTCCCGGGGCAACAAGTTTGATTCTCAGTCTTCCCGGATGGCGTAGCCGGCCCCGCGGATGGTGCGGATCACGTCGGGCATGCGGCCGTTGTTGACGGCCTTGCGCAGGCGCCCGACATGCACGTCCACGGTGCGCTCGTCGATGTAGATCGTCTCGCCCCAGACATTGTCCAGGAGCTGGCTGCGCGAGAACACGCGGCCGGGATGGCGCATCATGAATTCGAGCAGTCGGAACTCGGTCGGCCCGAGCTTGATCTCGCTCTTCTTGCGGTAGACCCGGTGCGACTCGCGGTCGAGCATGATGTCGCCGACCTTGAGCACCGACGACAGCACCTCGGGCTTCGCCCGGCGCAGCAGCGCCTTCACCCTTGCCATGAATTCAGGCGTCGAGAACGGCTTGACCAGATAGTCGTCGGCACCCGTCGAAAGCCCGCGGACCCGATCGCTCTCCTCGCCGCGCGCCGTCAGCATGATGATCGGCAGCCGTTCGGTCTCGGGGCGCATCCTGAGCCTGCGGCACAGCTCGATGCCGGAAAGAGCCGGTACCATCCAGTCGAGCACGAGCAGGTCGGGAACGTTTTCCTGGAGGCGGATCTCGGCCTCGTCGCCTCGTGTGACCACCTCGACCTGGTAGCCTTCGGATTCGAGGTTGTAGCGAAGCAGCACGCCAAGCGGCTCTTCGTCTTCTACGACCATGACCTTCGGAGCGATCATCGCCTGTACCTTGTCCTTGCGCACGACCCCCTCGGGACCGTGCGCTGGTTTAACCTATGCAGCGCCCCCGCGCCAAACGCATGCGGTTCAGAAATTCCTACGGCGCCGCGCGTCTCCGAAAATCGATTCCGATTTTCGGGGTCATGCACTAGGCCGAGACGGCCGACGTGGTTTCGTCGACCTTGGGCCGGTTGAGCGGCAGCTGCTCGCCGGTCACCACGAAATAGGCGTTCTCGGCGATGTTGGTGACGTGGTCGCCGATGCGCTCGAGGTTCTTGGCGCAGAAGAGCAGATGCGTACAGGCGGTGATGTTGCGCGGGTCCTCCATCATGTAGGTCAGGAGTTCGCGGAACACGGCGTTGTACTGGACGTCGATCTTCTGGTCGTCGATGCGCAGACCCTTCAGCCCTTCGGCGTCGCGGGCCACATAGAGGTCGACCACGCCGCGCACCTGGCCGAGCACGAGCTGCGCCATGGCGTCGATCGAGTGCGAGAGGTTGCGCGGCATCGCCGACTGGCCGACGGCGCCGACACGCTTGGCGATGTTCTTGGCGAGGTCGCCGATGCGCTCGAGATCGCCCGCCATGCGGATCGCGCCAACCACCGCGCGCAGATCCTGCGCCATGGGCTGGCGCTTGGCGATCAGCGTGATCGCCGAATTGTCGAGCTCGCGCTGCTTGGCATCCATCACGACATCGTCGGCGACGACACTCTGCGCCATCGCCTGGTCGGACGAAAGCAACGCGCGGATCGCACCGGCGACCATCGAGCCGGCTAGGTCGGCCATGTCGCGGATCAGCTGGTCGATGTGCTGGAGCTCTTCGTCGAAGGAGCGGACTGTGTGCTCGCCCATGATCGTTTCCTCATATGCTGCGTGATCGTGGCTTCACTCAGCCGAAGCGGCCGGTGATGTAGTCCTGCGTCCGCTTGTCGTCGGGGTTGGTGAACATCTTGTCCGTCGGCCCCTCCTCGACGAGATAGCCGAGATGGAACATCGCCGTGCGCTGCGAGACGCGGGCCGCCTGCTGCATCGAGTGGGTGACGATGACGATGGTGTAGTTCTCGCGCAGCTCGTCGATCAGTTCCTCGACCTTCGCGGTGGCGATCGGATCGAGCGCCGAGCAGGGCTCGTCCATCAGGATCACCTCGGGCGAGACCGCGATCGCGCGGGCAATGCACAGGCGCTGCTGCTGGCCGCCCGAGAGCCCGGTGCCGGGTTCGTGCAGGCGGTCCTTGGCCTCGTTCCACAGCGCCGCCTTCTGCAGGCTCTTCTCGACGATCTCGTCGAGCTGCGCCTTGTTCCTGGCGAGGCCGTGGATGCGCGGGCCGTAGGCGACGTTCTCGTAGATCGACTTGGGGAACGGGTTCGGCTTCTGGAACACCATGCCGACGCGTGCGCGCAGCTCGACCACGTCGATCTTGGGATCGTAGATGTCCTCGTTGTCGAGCGTGATCTTGCCGCCGACCCGGGCGCTGTCGATGGTGTCGTTCATGCGGTTGAGGCAGCGCAGGAAGGTCGACTTGCCGCAGCCCGACGGGCCGATCAGCGCGGTCACCTGGTTCTGCCGGACGTCGAGGTCGACGCCGAACAGCGCCTGCTTGTCGCCGTAGTGCACGGTCACCTTGTCGCCGCGCATCTTGATGATTTCGTTGGGTCTGTTCATCTCGGCGTTTACCGCGTTCTCGAGGGTTTTCTCGCTCATGATGTTCATAGCTGGGTGCTCCTTGTCCACGCCTACCAGCGCCGCTCGAAACGCCGCCTGAGAACGATGGCGACGATGTTCATGGCCATGAGGAAGATCAGTAGGATGATGATGGCGCCGGACATGCGTTCGACGAAGGCGCGCTCGGCCTCGTTCGCCCACATGTAGATCTGTACCGGCAGCGCCGTAGCCGGGTCGAACGGGGTCTTGGGATAATCGGCGACGAAGGCGACCATGCCGATGAGCAGCAGCGGCGCGGTTTCGCCGAGCGCACGCGCCAGCCCGATGATCGTGCCGGTCAGGATGCCGGGCGCGGCCAGCGGCAGGATGTGCTGGAACACCATCTGCATCTTCGAGGCGCCGAGGCCAAGTGCTGCCGAGCGGATCGACGGCGGCACGGCGGCAAGGGCGGCGCGCGTGGCGATGATGATGGTGGGCAGCGTCATCAGGGTCAGCACGAGGCCGCCCACGAAGGATGCCGAACGCGGCAGGCCGAGGAAGTTGATGAACACGGCGAGGCCGAGCAGGCCGAACACGATCGACGGCACCGCGGCCAGGTTGTTGATGTTGACCTCGATCAGATCGGTGAAGCGGCTCTTCTTGGCGAACTCCTCGAGGTAGATGGAGGCGGCAACGCCGATCGGCAGCGCCAGCATGAGCACGATCGCCATCATGTAGAACGAGCCGATGATGGCGACGCCCACGCCCGAGGTTTCGGGACGGCTGGAGGCGCCGAAGGTGAACAGGCCCGTGTTGAAGTGCTCGACCATGGCCCCTTCGGCCTTGAGCTTGTTCATCCACTCGACCTGCTGGTCAGAAACCTTGCGGCGGCTCTCCGGCACGCTGAGGTCGATCTGGCCCTTGTAGGCGGAATCGATGTTTGCGGCCGCGAGAATGTCCACGTCGCGCGTGGTTCCGATCACAGAGGGGTCCGCCAGGACGATCGCACGCAACTGCACGCGCGAGCCCTCCGACAGGAAGCCCTTGAGCTTGCGCACCGTCGCGCGGTCCTTGGGGTCGATGCCGAGCTTCTCGATCAGCGCGTTCTCGGCGAGCTTCGGATAGTTCGCTGTGATCAGCACGTTCGGGTCGGTCGCACGCTTGTTGCTGGGATCGATCACCTTCTCGTCGAAGGTGATCGGCACCGTCACAGTTGTCTGCCAGAAGGCCGTATAGCCCTTGGAGACGATGGAGGTCAGCATGATGGCCAGGAACACCAGGCCGATGGCGATCGCCAGCACGCCGTAGAGGCGGAAGCGGCGTTCGGCGGCATAGCGCTTCTTGAGGCCGATGTCGCGGCGCGGACGTGCCGGCTGCTTGGCGAGTGTATCGAGCGAAATATCGGTCATTCGTACTGCTCCCGGTACTTCCGGACGATGTAGAGCGCGACGATGTTCATCACCAAGGTCAGCGCGAAGAGCGTGATGCCGAGGGCAAAGGCCACCAGCGTCTGCGGCGTGTTGAACTCGAGGTCGCCAGTCAGCTGGTTGACGATCTTGACCGTGATGGTGGTCATCGCCTCGAAGGGGTTGAGCGTGAGGTTCGCCGCCACGCCCGCCGCCAGCACGACGATCATCGTCTCGCCGATGGCGCGCGAGGCCGTCAGTAGGATGGCACCCACGATACCCGGCAGCGCGGCTGGGAGGACGACGCGCTTGATCGTTTCCGAATGCGTGGCGCCGAGGCCGAGCGAGCCGTCGCGCATCGCCTGAGGCACTGCGGTGATGATGTCGTCGGACAGCGACGAGACCACCGGGATCAGCATGACGCCCATCACCAGGCCGGCGGTCAGGATCGACTGCGCCTGGATGAAGGCCGTACCGCCGGCAAGGGCGGCGCTGATGTCGCGCAGGAACGGCCCGAGCGTAACGAGCGCGAAGATACCGTAGACGATGGTCGGGATTCCAGCGAGCAGTTCGAGCGCGGGCTTGACCACCGCGCGCACCTTGGGGGCGGCGTATTCCGACATGTAGACGGCTGACATCAGCCCGATCGGCACCGCGACCAGCAGCGCCACCAGGGCAATGTAGAGCGTGCCTGCCAGCAGCGGGATGAGGCCGAACTGCCCCTCCGCCCCGCCCGACCCGGCGGCGGCGAAGCGCGGATCCCACACCGTGCCGAAGAAGAAGCTTGCCGGCGAAATTTTCTCGAAGAATGCGATCGTCTGGAACAGCATCGACAGCACGATGCCGATGGTGGTGAGGATGGCGATGGTCGAGGCGCCGAGCAGCCCCCACAGCATTATCTTCTCGACATTGTTGCGCGCCCGGGCGCGTGGGCTGATACGGCTGAGGCCGTAAAGCGAACCGGCGACAACAAGGCCGATCGACACTACCGCCGCGATCAGGTCGAGGCGGTCTGAGACGCGGTTCGCGTCAGTCGCAATCGGGACCATGTAGTCCTGGGTGTCGGGAGCAAGCGCCACGCCCTTCGCGGCGAGCATCGGCTGCAATTCGGCGAAAGTCGCGGGCAGCGCCGCAAGCTGCTGGTCGTCGAGCCGGCGCAGACCCCTGGCGAGGCTCTTCACCAGGCCCGCTGCCAGATCCTCATGCGCGACGGTACCATCGGCGACCTCGGCCGGCAGCGAGGAATGGATGTGGCTGTTGATATAGGCGCTGGCGCCCGTGTCCCAAGCCGCAAGGAAGATGACGGCCGGCACAACGCCGGTCAGGAAGGCCCACCAACCGTGATAGTGGGGGCGCGAGTGCGGCTTGACCGTTCCGTCGTCCTGCGCCAGCGCTCTTTGCCGGCCGGCCAGGAAGGCGACCAGCCCGATAGCGAGCACGATGGCGAAGACAAGCAGGAAGGACATGGGCCAGCCTCGGTGAATTCAGTTCTTTGTGCCGAACGGGACAGCCGGCGGAATATTCCACGGGGCGACGGATTTTTCCGCCGCCCCGTGGGGTTTCGAAATTACATGGTCTTGCCGGCCGAGAAGGCCTCGCGCTGGGCAGCGCGCTCTGCGTCCGGAGCAGCGACCAGGCCGTAGTCGGCGAGCGGGCTCTCCGGGCCGACCATCTGGTCGTCGAGGAAGAACTCGACATATTCCTTCAGGCCGGGGATGACGCCGAGATGCGCCTTCTTGACGTAGAAGTAGAGCGGACGCGACACCGGATACTCGCCCTTGGCGATGGTCTCGACCGACGGCGTCACGCCGCCCACGGTCGCGACCTTCAGCTTGTCGGCGTTGTTCTCGTAGAAGGCGAGGCCGAACACGCCGACGCCGGTCTTGTTCGAGTCGATGCGGGCCAGCGTCTCGGAGTAGTCGCCGTCGATGTCGACAGCCTTGCCGTCCTTGCGCACTGCCTTGCACGAAGCGTCGGCAGCCTTGTCATCGAGGCCAGCGGCCTTGGCCGCGTCGACGCCGCCGAGCGCCTTGCAGCCGGCGATCAGGAGCTTCTCTTCGAAGACTTCGCGGGTGCCGTGCTTTTCGCCCGGGATGTAGGCGGCGATGTCCCAGTCGGGCAGGTTCGGATTGACCTGGTTCCACTTGGTGTTCGGATTGTCGACCAGCTTGCCGTCGACGACGATCTTGGCGGCCAGAGCCTTGTAGACGTCCTCGGAGGTCAGGGCCCAGTCCGGTCCGTTCACGTCCGTCGCAAAGACGATGCCGTCATAGCCGATCTTCACTTCCTGGATGTCCTTGACACCGGCGTCGACGCAGGACTGGATCTCGTCCTTCTTCATCGGACGCGAGGAGTTGGCGATGTCGATGGTGTTCTCGCCGACGCCCTTGCAGAATTCCTTGATGCCGGCGCCCGAACCGCCGGACTCGACCACCGGGGTCTTGAAGTTGGTGAAGGTCTCGCCGAACTGCTCGGCAACGATCTTGGCGTAGGGCAGAACGGTCGACGAACCGGCAACCTGGACCTGGTCGCGCGCGGCTGCATAGCCTACCGAGGCGGCAAACGCGACGGCAGCGGCCGACGCGGTGAGAAGAGCTTTTTTCATGGGGCCTGCTCCTGTGGGAGTATCTCGTTCGACGCCTTTCCTCGGCGCCCGGTGAGCCAATAGCCCCGCTCTATTACAGTTAGATGACAGTTTCGTGTCACCCCTGTTACGGACGCTGTGCATGACGCTTGAGCAGCCGCGAGGCCGCTCGTTTGCCGGCGCGAGGCAAACTACACACAGGCAACGAATGCAAGCCGTCTACCGTCCGGGTAGCGGCCTATACCCACGCCAAAACGTCACATTTCCACAGTCTTCGACCGAGCGGCCTAAACGGCGCCGCGCTGTCCCTCGTCCTTCCAGGACCAGCGCTCGATCTTCTCGAGCAACGCGCGCGGGCTGATCGGCTTGGGCAGGTAGTCGTCCATGCCCGCCGCCAGGCAGCGATCCTTGTCGCCCTTCAACGCATGCGCGGTGACGCCGATGATCGGCACGCGCGTGCCCGTTCCGCTTTCGAGGCGGCGGATTTCCGCGGTCGCCTCGAGGCCGTTCATCTCCGGCATCGACACGTCCATGAGGATCATCCTTGGACGCCGCTCGCCGAAGGCTGTCACCGCGCGCCGGCCGTTGCCGACGATCTCGAAGGAAAGAGCGGTCTCGGCCAGTATCTGGCTGAACACCATCTGGTTCACCTCGTTGTCCTCGGCGACGAGGATGTCGAGGATGCCGTCCTCGGCAGTGGGCCGTTGTCCCGTGCGCAACCGCGTCACGCCGGGCTGCTCAGCCGGAGTTTGGTTGGCCGGCATCAGGGCTTCGGCGGCCTCGGCCGGCGAGAGACGCGGCGTGCGCCGCTTCTGGATGGTCGCCACCAGCGCCTCGAGCAACGCAGAGGAGCGCGCCGGCTTGATGAGTTGCGCATCGATGGCGAGATCGCGATAGCCGGGGCCGGACAAGGACTGGTCGACCGACGTCAGCATCACGATCGGCGTCTCCGCCAGTTCGGGCATGCGGCGCACGATGTTGGCCATCTCCGCGCCGGTCATGCCCGGCATCTGGTAGTCGAGCACCACGCAATCGACCGTCACGCCCATGGCGCTCGCCGCCTGCAGCACGCTGAGGCCCTCAGCTCCACTGCTGGCCGCACAGGAATCGAACCCCCACGAAACCATCTGCTCGGTCAGGATGGTGCGGTTGACGGCGTTGTCGTCGACGATCAGCACGCGGGCGCCGCTTACGTCGATCAGCGCCGACGGACGGCCCTCGAGGCGCCCGGCGTTCGGCAGGGCGAGCGTGAACCAGAAGGTGGACCCTTCACCCTCCCGGCTTTCGACGCCGATCTCGCCGCCCATGAGGTCGACGAGCCGCGAGGTGATGGCGAGGCCGAGGCCGGTGCCTTCGTGCCGGCGGGTCGACGATGCGTCGACCTGGCTGAACTTCTCGAACACCTGCTTGAGCTTGGCCTCGGGAATGCCGATGCCGGTATCCGTCACGGCGATGCGAAGCTCGGTCTGCTCGCCGTCGCTCTTGCCTGTCACGTCCACCAGAACGTGGCCGGCGTCGGTGAACTTCACGGCATTGCCGAGCAGGTTGGTGATGATCTGGCGGATGCGGCCGACGTCGCCGACATAGAGATGCCTGAGGTCCGGCTGCATCCGGACGATCAGCTCCAGGTCCTTCTCCTTGGCCCTGGTCGAGATCAGGGTCGCCACGTCCTCGACCGCCTCCGACAGGTTGAACGGCGCCGGATCGAGCACCAGCTGGCCGGCGTCGATCTTCGAGAAGTCGAGGATGTCGTTGATGATCGTCAGCAGCGCGTTGCCGGACTTGACGATGATGTCGGTGAAGGTGCGCTGCTTGGGATCGAGGTCCGACTTCGCCAGCAGCTCCGCCATGCCCAGCACGCCGTTCATGGGCGTGCGGATCTCATGGCTCATGTTTGCGAGGAACTCCGACTTGGCCCGGTCGGCCAGCACGGCCCGGCGCTGCGCTTCCTCGAGCTCCTTCTCCCGCTGCTTGAGCTCGCTGATGTTGGTCGTCGACCCGATCAGGTAGAGCGAGCCGTCCGAGGCGACCATCGCGCTCTTGCGCGCGAACTGATGGCGGAGCCGCCCATCTGGATCGGTTGCGGTTTCCTCCGCCTCCACTGTGGCGCCCGTCCGCATGACTTCGCGGTCGGCGTCCATGAAGGCTTCGCCTTCCTCTCCGAAGATTTCCGCATCGGTGCGTCCGATAGCGTCCTGCTTGGAATAGCCCGTCAGGTCGCACCAGCCCTGGTTGACGTACATCAGCCTGAGGTCGTCGCGCTTGGCGTAGATCGACACCGGCACATTGTCGATCAGGCTGCGGAACACCTCGTTCTCGCGCATCGAGTCCTGCAGCGCGCGCTCGCGCTGCTTGAGCTCCGTTATGTCGACGCGCACCCCAATGAAGGTGCCGTCGGGCAGCCTCTGGTCGAAGATCTGGTACCAGCGGCCGTCGGGATTGCGCCTCTCGCGCACGGCCTGGCTGGTGTGGTAGCGGCGGATCATGCCGTCCACCCAGGCCTCCGGGTCGGCATCGTAGAGAGCATCGAGATTGCGGTCGCCGGTGTCCCGGTAGTAGCCATTGCGCTGGGCGAGAACCAGGCTTTCGCGCAGCGAGCTGCCCGCGACCATTGTGGGTGAAAGCGCCGGCAACGCGCTCTTCAGCTTGTGGTTGGCCAGTACGAACCGGTCGTCCTTGTCGTAGATGACCACGCCCGCGGGCAGGGATTCGAGCACGTCGGCAAGCCGCTGGCGTGCCTCGTCGGCTTCGCTCTCGCGGCGCTTCATCACCGTGATGTCATAGTAGGAAACCAGCCGCTTGCCGCCCGACAGGGCCGTCACCGAATAGATCATGGTACAACCGTCGGCGCGGCGGAACTCGCGCGGGGCGACGTCGCCGGCGGCTATCTCATCCTCGCGATAGGCGACATAGGTTTCCCACCTGTCGTCGCTGATGTCGTAGACGCCGTTGTGGCGGTTGATGTCCATCAGCGCGCGGAACTGGCAGCCCGCCGGGAGTTGCTCGGCGGTGATCTTCCATATCTCGTAGAACGCCCGGTTGATGAACAGGACCCTGAGGTCGGCGTCGATCAGGACTATGCCCATGTTCATGGAATCGATGGTGCGTTCGAGATCGGCATAGGGCAGTTGGGCCTCCTCGCCGCCCCGCCGCGTGTCGATCGGCCGTCTCCCGCCGTTGACCGGCCCCATGGCCGTGTCGTCGGCGTCCGGCCCTGTGTTCTCAACCATCCCGTCCAGCCCCGCGCGCAAGGGCGGGCCGCCCCTCCGCAGTCCGCCGCGCCGAACATTGCCGGATAAGCATTAACGATCGGCTAACCTTAACGAGCCGTTTCGTCCTGCCGGTCAGTCGTCGTTGGTGGCGTTGAGTTCCTCGGGGCGCATGCCGCCGTTCGGCACCTTGAGCGCAAGCGAAGCGGCGAGCGTCAGGCGCCGCGACTTGAGCAGGGGCGACATCGCTGCCTGGACGTCGGGCATGCGCGGGTTGCGCTCGTGCGCTGCCACTGCCGCCTCGTCGGCATAGAGCTCGTTGACCATCACCAGATTGGCAATGGGCGTTCCGTCGCGTTCGACCGGCTTGATCACCTCGAAGCGCAGGCAGCCGGGTTCTTCCTGCAGCGTCGCGCGCGCATGTTCGGAGATCAGGTCGAGGAATTGCGCCTCCGCTCCGTCGAGCGTCTCGAACTCGACGATGATCGTCATTTCAGCCAAGCGACATGCCTTTCTGCTCGAACATCCAACAGATCGCGCTCGCCGCCGCACGGGCGCGCAAGCAGATAAGGCTAAGTCATGCCGGATCGATTGAAAAGGGCGCCGAGGGGTCTCGCAACGCACCGGCGGGCTGAAGGGTTGTGCTGCCCGCCGGGCGTTGCCGAAGACGCGCACTCAATACACTGCGCATCGGAATGGTGCAGCCGTGATGGTGAACAATTGATGAAGGAAGGCGTGATTTCCCCCGGATGGTTCCAAACCGATGCGATCCCGGATTCACAATTCGTGATCTGTCGCAGCGGTTCGAATGCCGCTCCCTTGGGAACCAGGGGGATATCTCCAGAGTTCAGATCAGGCGCAGCCGAGCGTGGTCTTATTCCTTTCAGCCACGCTCCGCAGGGCCTGCCGCGCGCCCCTGCGGCAGGCCTTTCGCGCCCGGAATCCCGCCATATCCGGGGATTTCAAACAATTCAATACAACCCAAGGTGACTCGACATCGCCGCGGTTGTAGAGCAAGCTTCACCCGGAGATAGAAAAGCGGCAACATGCAACCGTCGCGTTAGGGAGGCAAGGTCGATGCAATCGACTATGGGTAGCGTTGTCCCGTACGCGGACGACCTGACCATGCTGACCCGGATCCTCAGCCATTCATCGAAGAAAATCGGCTGGTCGATTTGACGCGCCGCCGCGCATCGAGCGCGCGGGGGTGACGCTTTCTGTCGAGACGTGCAGGCACAAGGCGAGTAACCAAGTAACTCTTTGGGAGAAGACTATGGAGCACGTACTTTTCACGCGGCCTAACTCCCCGATTTATCCCGCCGACCTCAATCTCATCCAACGTGTGTTCGACCAGATTTGCCTGGATCGTGGAGAAGACCCGAGCTCCATCTGGGCTAGCGAGATAGCCAGAACCCTGATCTCCCTCTACCGGTCAGGCGTGCGCGACGAAGAGCTGCTGCTTGCAAGCATCCCGCGCTTCCGCGCTAGGAACGCGGCCTGATCCGGGCGGCCGGCGGCAGCCCTTGAGCGCCGCCGGCCTCCGGCTTCCCTCCAGCCCGCAACTTCCCCCTCAATACTGGTCGCTGAATTGGCCGATCGCAGGTGTGCGTCCGGATTTACGCATGCCTTCGAATGTCACACTATTGCAGCCGGCATTCATCGAGAATCACCGGCGGGGTCTGTCGCGGACGATGGAACGGCTTGCCATGACGGTCGCAACTGCCCTTGCCATCCTCGCCGCCTCGCCGGCGGCCGGAGGCGCGCAAAAGCTCGGCCGGGACCTGCTGCGCGACCCCCAACAGCACGGAATGGCAGCACTCTACGCGCAATGGCCGGGCATCGCGGCCAACTACGTGACGGCGATGATGCGCTATCGCACCGCCGCCGAGCACGAAGGCATGGCGCCGCGAACCTATCCCTTCATCCTGATGGATCGCCCGCCCTTCGGCGGCCCCTGGACATGGACCGCGGCCAACGGCTCGCTCGCCCGCCGCACGCGCGACGGCGCCTTCCATCTCAGCCTGACAGACGGGCTCGGCAACTGGTTCGCCGAGATCAATTGCCACGACGCCGGCTGGCCGGCCATCAGTTGCGACGACATGGTCGACCGCGTCGCCCGGGCTCCCGATCCCAGCCGGTTGATCATCGACGGCATCGAGTTCGACCGCAAGCTGCCGACTGCGGAGGTACCAGAACCCGCCGCAGGCGATAGTTCCGCCCCCGAAGCCGGCCCCGAATGAAGAGATTCCGCTCGGGGCCGGAAGGCTATCGTCAGTGGGTGTAGAGATACGCGGCGGTCAGCACCACGCCTACCAGGAGCAGCATCACGATCCAGCCCATCAGGGCGTCCTTGTTGCCCGCGGCGCGTGCATCGGCCGGGTTCGTCTGGTTCTTGCTCATCGTTTTCCCTTGTCGCGCAAGAAGTCTGGCTACGCCGCACCCATGCCCAGCGCAGGCCGAGGCGATGGCGGTACGGCGATCGGAAAGTTTGCCTAGACTTGCGCGGGAGGGGCCCGCGCGGAAAACGCGGAGAAGACGGCAGTGACGGCAACGGTATCGCCCGGCCACGCGAGGAGCCGGCGGCCGACAGAGGGCACCGGCAGGCGTGGACCGCCGCCGATGGCGGCATAACCGTCATGGCCCGGAGCCTTGGACGGCGCCTTCGGTTCGGCGCTGCGCAGGGCGCTTTGGCTGCGGTCGGTGTTGGACAGCGCCAGCAGCGGCCCGCCGTCGATGAGGACGGTCGACTTGCCGTGACCGTCATAAACCTGGATGGGGGCGAGGCCGGCAGGCAGGAGCAGCAGCGCCCAGACCAGCACAGCCAGCATCGAGCGCATCAGCAGGGCGGTCGCCCGACTGCGTGCGCGGGATGTCGGTTCTTGTGTGTCCGGCGTTTGGATGGCTGGTGCCCCCAAGGTTGCGGGGCCCCTTTTCGCATTCCTGGGCTTCGGGTTCAACCTCCCCGAACGTCGACGGCTATCGGCAACCCTGCGCCCAGCTCACTCCATGCCGACGAACGCCCCGCCCGTCGGTTTTCGAATGCCGTGTACCGTCCTTACGGGACGTCGTCGCTGGCGACCGGCCCGCCCTCGCCTTCGAGCGTCGAGAGCCGCCTAGTCACCGAGCGGCTGAACTTCAGCCGCACGCCTGCGCCGTCGGCGCCCTCCTCGGGAATGAACGTCGCCCCAAGACTCTCGAGCGCCGCCTGCAGCGTTTCGATGACCTTGTCGGAAGGCGTCGATATCTTGCGCTCGAAGGCCTCGATGACCGCCGCATCCACCTCCGACGCTGCCGCGAGTCTCGCCCTGTCGATCTCCACCAGCGCGCGGGCTGCCCTGCACAGCGGTCCTGTCATCATTCGAACGTCTCCTTTCACCTGGATGGACGGATGTCGAGGCGGTTCCCGCGAAGGAAAGCCGCATTCGCAGTGATTTCAGTAGCTTATATGGCCGATGGAACCGCTTCAACGCGATGGGGCGAACTGTCGCCTGTGGCAAGGTCGCAACACTAAATTAGCAATGACTTAAGTTCCACCTCGCAGCGCTTGCGACCCTCCCTTTCGGCGAGCATGATTCTCGGCGGGCGGCCTTGGGGCGACGGAGAAAAGTCGTGGGTCGCAGCTATTTCTCAAGGTCTCTTCATCCCGTTTCTGCAAATTCCGCAACGGACCACCGCAGGCTCAATCGCATCCGCTGGCTCCGCTCGGTGTCTCATCTTTGCGGCCTGGGGCATCGACGGAAACTGTGGCCGCTCGCCGCCCTGGTGCTGGCACCCTCGCCCTTCATCATGCAGCAGCCCGCTTCGGCGCAGGCCTGCGGCGCACCTGTCGGCGGCAGCGTGACTTGCACGAATGCGGGCAATCCCTACGCCAGTGGCATTGCCTACAATCCGGCCGGTGTGGCTGGCCTGTTCACAATCACCCTGCAGCCGGACGTCAACGTGATGGCGAACCCCGGAGTGCGCGGTGTGGATGCCGGGAATTCCGCCGGCGTCGCTGTGACATCCGCCGGCACTATCGCCACGCAGGGTGTCTCCGCCTACGGGGTATTCGCTGGTTCGGACAACGGCGCGACGATCAACAACAGCGCTACCATTTCCACGAACGGCTTCAACGCGCGCGGCATCGACGCGGAGGCCACCGGCGGAACGGTCACCATCGACAATACCGGGACGATCAACACCCAGGGCGACCAGGCCGCAGGCATCTGGGTGCCAGGACTGGGGCTGGGCACCGGTCCCGCCAATACCACCGTCACCAACTCCGCCGACATCACGACGAATGGCGGCACTGCCGCAAGCGCGATACGCATCACGCTGAACGAGCCGCTCAACACCGGCAGCGCCACGATCAACCTGCAAAGCGGAACGCTGACCACCAATGGCGTGATAACCAGCGCAGCGGTCATCGTTGGCACCAACGGCCCCGGCAGCGCCACGCTCAACATGAATGGCGGCACTATCGTCAACAATAGCACCCACATGGATTCCCACGGGCTGACTGCCCAGGCCCAGGGAAATGGCAGCGCGACGGTCAATTTCAACGCAGGCACGATCACCACGCAGGGCGGTATCGGCGCTGTCGCCTGGAACGCGGGGCTCGGCCTGGGTAACATCACCCTCATCTCCGCCGCCGGTACCGTCGTGAACGCCCAGGGCACCACGACCAATTCCAACGGTCTTGCCGCCCTGGGCGGCTCCGCCGCAAACGGCACGTCGGTGCTGCTGGACTCCCAGTCCGTCATCACAGCGACGAATATGGGCATTGATGCCCAGTCGCAACTCAGCGCGCCGGTCACCGTGAAGCAGACGGGCGGCAGCATCACAGCGGGCAATATCGGCATCCACGTCACCACCGATGGTGCGGCGACCGTCACCAATACGGCGCCGATCCAGGTCAGCAATGTCGAATCCCGCGGCATGCAGGTGCTCTCCAATGGCGGGCCCACGACCATCGATCACTCGACGTCGATAGCGGCCCCCGGGGAGTTCGCCATCGGGATCGAGGCTCTCGGCAGCACCGCCAATGTCACGTTGCAGGCAGGCGCGACGGTGGCGGGCGGATGGCAGGCTGACTCGGGCGCAGTTGGACCAAGTGGATTGCCTGCCGCGGGTGTCGCCATCGGCTCGACGGGGGGCGGTGCCACACTGACCAACAACGGCAAGATAAGCGCGCTTTCGGATCTCGCCGTGGCCGAACTCGATCGCTTCGGCATTGGCGCGGCAGGACCGCTCACTATCGTCAACAATGGCAACATCACCGGCTTCGTGACGCTCGGCGACGGCGATTCCACCTTCCGCAACCTGACGCCCAACTCATTCGACATACGCCACTTCGCCGACATAAACGGCGACGGTGTGCCCGACATCAAGCGCGTCGCGATCTCCAATTTCGGTGGCGGCAACGACACGTTCCTGAACGAGGCGAACGGCGTGGTGAGGCTGGCGCCCGTCGCAGGTGCGACCCCCGATCCGGCGCAGTATTTTGTCCCGACCACCGGCATCGACAGCCGCCCCCTCGAGGGGACCTTCTACGACTTCAATCGTGAGGGCCTTCTACAAGGCCAGATGACCTTTCTGGAGACCTTCGACAACGCAGGCATCATAGACCTGCGAGGATCGGTGACCGGCAACACGCTGGTCATCACCGGCGGTCCCGGGGTCGACATCAACCTGTTGCCCGGCAATGGCGTGTTCATCGCCAATGGTGGGCAGTTGCTGCTGAACACGGTGCTGAATGCCGGCATACCGCTCGGCGGCCAGACCAACTCCTATTCTGACATGCTGATCGTCGATTCGACCCAACTCGGCGCGGGCGGGCCGACGGCGATCGGCATCACGCTCGATCCGACCTCTGCCGGCGCGCTGACGCCGGGCAACGGCATCGAAGTGGTCGAGGTCCGCAATAAGGATGCATCCGCTCCCGGCATCTTTGTGTTGGGTTCGCGGGCAGCCAGCGGCGCATTTGAGTACACCCTCTATCACAACGGCGTCGGCGGCGACGCCGCGGACGGCAATTGGTACCTGCGCTCGGCCTTGATCCCACCTCCCGTTCCCCCTGGCCCCGTACCTCCCGGCCCCGTGCCGCCGCCCATCCCCGACTACCGCAACGAGGTGCCGGTCGACATCGTGTTGCCGGCGCTCGCCAACCGGCTGGGGCTCGGCACGCTCGGCACCTATCACGACCGCATCGGCGACGATTATCCCGCCCCAGTGCAACCGGCCGAGCCGATCATCTGCAAGGCGCCGTCCAAGGATGGCGGCTGCGCGGTGCCGGCTGCGGTCGCGGCCGAGATGCAGCCCACCCGCGCCGCCTGGGGCCGCCTGTTCGGCGAGACCGGCTCGGTCGACTTCGACGCCACCAATCCCGCAGGCGCGGTCCAGAACATCGTCGAGCACGGCCCCTCCTACGACTTCGACATGTATGGCCTGCAGGCCGGCATGGACCTGCTGCGCCGCCTCAACGACGACGGCTCGCGTGACATCGCCGGCTTCTACATCGGGGTGGGCCGCATCACCGCCGACGTCGATGCCGTGCTCGGCGGCCCCGCCGGTACCTCGTCGGTCAACGGCTATTCGCTCGGCGGCTACTGGACCCGCATCGCCGAGAAGGGCTGGTATGTCGACGCCGTGCTGCAGGCGACCTGGTACGACGCCGAGGGCAATGCCGAGGGCCGCGGCCGGTTTGCCGGCGAAAGCTTCGACACCGACGGCTGGGGTTTTGCCGCCTCGCTCGAGGGCGGCTATCCGTTCGACCTCGGCAATGGCTGGTCGGTCGAGCCGCAGGCGCAACTGGTCTACCAGCACGTCTCGCTCGACGACGGCAGCGATGCCTTTGCCCGCATCGACTACGACGCCACCGATGCGCTCTACGGCCGGCTTGGCGGGCGACTGACAAAGGACTGGCTGACCCAGAGCGGCAAGCGCATGACCGCCTGGGGCAAGGCCGACGTGTGGAGCGGCTTCGGCGCCTCGGCCACCACCACCTTCTCGGGGCCCGCCGGCGGCAATCCGATAAGCTTCGACACCGACATCGGCGGCACCTGGGGCAGCGTCGGCCTCGGGCTGCAGGGCGAGGTCAAGAAGAACGTCACCATGTTCGCCTCCGGCGACTACAATTTCGGGCTCGGCGGCGACGGCGACTTCGACAGCTGGAGCGGACGCATCGGCATGAAGGTGAAGTGGTAGGCTTAACGCGACGTGCTCCCTGACTGGGCCCGCCCTTCTCCCTGGCGGGCCTTCTTTTTTGGGGATGACAGGGCGATGCCCTCCGGCCAGGCGCATCGGCAGGGATCGGCCGCGTCCGCTGGGGAACACTCCCTCGACCTTTGAGCACGCCCAGTGGAGCGGAGAACTTTGAAGGTGTTCCCTTCAGCAATGAGGCCTAACGGCGGCTGAACGCGATTTGAGCAGTCACGACCGGCTGTCCGTTGTCGGGGTGCTTCTCGGTGGTCACCAGCCGCATGTGCCCCGCTCCCGCGGTTTCCACCTGCATGCTCGCGGTGCGGGGGCCTGAGCCATTGTCGGGCCACCTCACCTGCAGCGTCAGCAGGTTGCCGGAGCGTGCACCGGAAAGCCGGGCCGGTCCACGACGCGAGCCGACATACGACCCCAGATAGCGCGCGCCGCTGGCCTGGAGATCGACGCCGATATGGCGCGAGAACACTGCCTTTGCCCGACAAACGCCGCCCATCGAGATCGACGCGCCGTTTGCCTCATTGTTCAGGCTGCAGGAGACGTTGATGAGTTCGCCCTCCGGCCGCAGCCGCACGAATCCCGATCCCTGCCAGTTGCCTTCGAGGGAAGAGAGGAAGTCGTTCTCCGCGGCCACCGCCGGCAAGATGGTCGCCACGAAACTAAGGACTGCCAACGTTCGGATCATCGCATCGATCCCTTCTTGGCTGCCCGCCCTGCCGTGTGTTCGAGAATAGCGCATCGAGGGCCACGCCGCGACCCGGAACCTCCGCTTGAGGCGGACACCGACGCTCTGCACGCGGCATAGCGTGAGTGCACGATTGCCGGGTTCCTGCCCCTTACACCTATCCTATCGGTTGAATTGACGTTGAGTGCCTTCCCCCATCAACAATATCCAGCAACCGGAGGGTTTCGGTCGATGTCGAAGGATTTCTCGCAGGGTGACGCGCCGATCGACTTGCAGAGTACATTCTGGAACCGCTGGAATGCCAACCATCGCGAACTGGAACGTGGGGAAGTAAGCGTCCGCCAGGCCGAGGTTGTTACCGGGTGGCTTGATGCTATTGGCCGTCGTGACCTCAAGATACTTGAGGTCGGCTGTGGGAGCGGCTGGTTCACCCCGGATCTGGCCCGCTACGGCGAGGTCACCGCGACCGACCTGTCCGACGAAGTTCTCAGCCGTGCGGCAAAGCGTTGGCCTGAGGTGAGATTCGTGCCCGGCGACTTCATGGCGCTGGATCTTGGCGAGCGCACTTTCGACGTCGTTGTGACGCTTGAAGTCCTGTCGCACGTATTCGATCAGAAGGGGTTCATCCGCAAGCTGTCGAGCCATCTTCGGCCGGGTGGGCTTCTGATGATGGCGACGCAGAACCGCTATGTCCTTGAAAAGCACAACGCAGTTCCGGCACCCGAGCCCGGTCAACTCCGGCGATGGGTGTACAAGGAAGAATTGGCGGAGATGCTCAGGCCCGAGTTCGAGGTCAGGGAACAGTTCACGGTCTCCCCGATAGCGCGTGTTGGCTATATGCGGCTCGTCAACTCCTGGAAGCTGAATGCCCCCATCCGCTTCGTCTTCGGCAACCGCGTCGAAAGGCTGAAGGAACGTCTCGGCCTTGGCTGGACCCTGATGTCGCTTTCCAGGGCGCTGCAGTGGCTGATGGGCTGGCTGCCGATAGCTGTTGGTTGTGCGTGACACTTGAGCCTTCAGAAGCAGTTTCTGCGCACAATCGGACAGGCGCGAAAACCAGGTCACTATAGACACTGCTCGCCAGATGGACTGAGCCCGATCGAACAAGCAGCAGACCTTTCAGATTTTCAGCGCCCCTCAGAATCATTCATCTTAACACAAGACATCCGGCCGTTAATTTCGCGGCACTCTCTTCCTGATGAATTGGGCCCCGCCCAAACAGAAGTGATGGCGATGAGGACTGCCATCCATGCAAGAATTACCTTGGCCATGTAAGCCTCCCTTGGGATTTCGTGCGCCGCCAGATATCGCCTTGGCGCTTCTGTTCGGCTGCCCGCCCCGCCCGAAACCAAAAGATAGTGCACCGGCATGCGAGCGGCCATCTCAAGTGAATTGAACGGCGCGCGGTCGACGCTCTATCGCCATACGACAGCGCCTCGGGGCCAATCCGCCCGAAGGATGCCGCCTCGCCCGTTGATTCGATGGAGGGAGCTTGCAGGTGTCAAAAACACACCGATTTGGACGCCGTGCGAACAGCTCGTTTGACCGCTAAGTGACGGTTTCGGCAGGCTTGGAGTTAACGTATTGAAAGAGTTGGTACACCATAACGAACAGAGACGCGAACCGTTTAAGTCACTGGGAAATAACAATAGATTACAAGAGACCACCCCGTGGAAGCAGCAAAATCACTGTCGACTACGCGGTTTGCTCCTTTGGTGCGCTCAGCTGACAAGTCCCGTTTTCGCTGGGTAGGCAATTCCGCGTGCCAAGCGAAGCTGCCCTTATGGTCAGATGAGTCAGAGATCTACCAAGCTAGGCACGCTCAAGATCGCGGCGTAAACTTCAGGCAGCGGCGTTGGCTGCTCTCCGACTGTGACCAGGACAATTGGTTCCTTGGCCGCAATGTCGGCAATCGGTACTCGGACCAGAGGCTTTCCGTCGTAGCTCAGGGTACCAGTTGGATTGGTGTAGCTGATACCCACCCCTTCGCCGTTTGCGGCAAGACTGCGAAGCACCTCGATTGACGCGGCCCTGTGGGCAATATGCGGCGTTACTCCTATCGATCGGAAGAGCCCGAGCATGTGGCGTATCGATAGTCCCTGGTCCGAAAGGATCAAGGGCCGGTCGACAAGATCGGAGAGGTGGATCTGATCGCGGTTCGCCAGCGGATCGGCAGGCTGAAGCCACGCTTGTGGCGACACCTCGGCATACAGCTCCCGTTGAAAGCTGGCATCGAGCCCCAGGTCATAGGTCAGGGCCACGTCTATCTCGCCTGACAGGACCGCTTCCGCGAGAACTTCAAAAGTGGCCACCTTTGTCCGGATCTCAAGCTCCGGAAACCGCGCCCGCAGCAACTTCAGCAACGGGGCAAGGTGGCCAGGCGCTAGATCCTCGAACACGCCAAGCGCGATGCGACCAAGCCGTCGTTGGCTAAGCCCTCCTGGACTTTCAAGTCGAGCGGCTTCGGCTAGCAGGACCTCTGCATCTTCAAGGAAGAGGCGGCCGAAACCGGTGAGTGTGACAGGTGCACCTTTTCGACGATGGAACAGTTTCTGTCTCAGGTGCCCTTCGACTTGGGTAATGGCAACGGATAGCGCCGGCTGCGAAACGTTTACTTGCTGTGCGGCGATCGTCAGACTTCCGGCACGTGCGACCGCAACGACGTACTCCAGCTGTCTGAGCGAAAGATATAACATGCACCTATATATGCAATTTTGATATATTATTGGAATTTAAAAAGCGCTGCCAGCATGCTCTTCCGGTCAAAGGGAGACAGCCATGCCTCATCCACTCATCACCCAAGAACACATCGACAGCTACCAGCGTGAGGGAGTTGTACTCGTCAAAGGCCTGTTCCGAGAACATGTAGAGACCCTGCGGCAAGGCATTGAGACCAACATGGCCGAACCGGGAGAATATGCCGCTGAGAACCTCAAGGCGGGCGAAGGAGGACGGTTTTTCGACGACTACTGCAATTGGCAGCGTATTCCGGAGTTCGAGGAAGTGATCCGCACTTCGCCTGCAGCCTTGGTCGCCGCAGATCTGATGCAGTCCAACACCGTGCAGGTCTTCCATGACCACGTGCTCGTTAAGGAACCCGGTACGTCCAAACCAACTCCGTGGCACCAGGATTCCCCCTATTATTTCGTCGAAGGTGAGCAGACGATCAGCTTCTGGTGCCCACTCGACCTTGTGCGAGAAGCTTCCCTGCGTTGCGTCGCCGGATCGCACCGATGGGAGAAGCCTGTCCTGCCGACGCGCTGGCTTTCGGAAGAGAACTTCTATCCCGACGCTGAAGTCTACATGCCCGTGCCTGACCCTGATGCCGACGGGATGGCGATCCTGGAATGGGAGATGGAGCCGGGTGACGCGGTAGCGTTCAACTACAAGACCCTTCACGGGGCCCGAGGAAACCAGACCCAGTCACGCCGCCGCGCTTTCTCACTCAGGCTCCTTGGAGATGATGCCCGTTATGTGGAACGTCCGGGCCGCACGTCTCCCCCCTTCCCCGGACATGGAATGAAGCCGGGCGAAAAGCTCCGCGAGGACTGGTTCCCGGTCATCTTTCAGCGTTGATTTGCAGAGCGGACGGCGTGCCTGGCGACATGTCCCAGGCACCGAACACGTAATTTGCCGGCGAACACAGGCTGCTCAAGTGAGAAAGCCGTTCTCGCGAAGCCATTTGACCAAGATCAGTTCGGCCATCGATGCGGTGGTCCGCACATCGGCCCTGGCGGCGTTCTCAAGCGCGGTCTTTACTGCCGGGGCAACACGTATCCCGAGCGAAGCGCTCGGTTTTTTTCGGCATCTTCGCAGGCAGCTTCGAACTTCCCCCAAACCTGCACAGCCCCTGTGCGATCTGCCTGGGATCTTCGTGGCAGGCGTGGAAATGGAAAGCCATCCGGTACTCGCTAGAAACTGATAGGGGCTCCAGCGCGGCAGCTAGGCAATTGCCGGCGGTAGTATCAGGCTCATGGGTCATCGCACCGGATGGCTCCCGGGATCCCCTGGTCAGGAGGAGACCAGGGTTCCGACGCGTTCGGCGTTTACTTCGGCGGCAAGAAGTGCCGACCGCTTGCCTCTGTGGAGGTCTTTGGCGAACACGCATGCCGCATCGTGCCCGGGAGACAGCCTGGCCGCCGGGGGCACCTGTTGCTTGCAGTCGTCGACGACCATCGGGCAGCGCGTCCGGAACCGACAGCCGGAAGGCGGACTGGTCGGACTTGGCACCTCGCCGATCATCAACGGTGCCTTGCGCTGCCGTTCGGCGATGGGGTCAGCCTCGGGAACCGAAGCCAGGAGCATCTGCGAATACGGATGGCTCGGATGGTCGTAGAGTTCCTGCGACGGTCCGTGCTCCACGATCTTGCCGAGATACATGACGTACACGCGTGACGCGGCCTGGCGGACGAGCTCAAGGTCATGGGCGATGAACAGGCAGGCCACGCCCAGATCCTTCTGCAGTCGCAGGAACAGGTTCATCACCTGGGCCCGGATCGACAGATCGAGCGCACTGACCGGTTCGTCGCAGATCAATACCCGTGGGTTGACGGCAAGGGACCGAGCGATTGCGACGCGCTGACGCTGACCACCGGAGAGCTCGCGGGTATGACGGCCCTTGACCACTTCAGCCAGTCCGACCTGGTCCAGCAGTTCCTTGGTCCTGCGCGCGCGGTCGGCCGGCGACCTTACCCCGTCGATCTGAAGGGCCTCGTCGATCGCTTCTCCGACCGTCTGTCGCTCATTCAACGACGAGTATGGATCCTGGAAGACGTATTGCAGCGCCCTGCGGCTGTCGCGCAGCGCCGAACCGGACAACGTGCTGAGATCGACCCCGTCGAGCAGAACGCGCCCGGCGCTGGCCTTTTCCAGGCCGACGATCGTCCGGCCAAGCGTGGACTTTCCACATCCGGATTCGCCGACGAGGCCAACGATTTCACCCGGATAGAGTTCGATGGACACATCGTCCACTGCATGGACGAACTTGCCTCGCTGAACGCTCTTGAAGCGCGTCTGCAGGTTCTCGACTTTCAGAACAGGCCCGTGCGTCATGCTGCTGCCCTTCCTTGATTGACGACGGTGCAGGCAACCACCACCGAACTGTCGGCCGACTGCACCAGCGGAGGACGGCTTGCCGTGCAAACCGGGACAGCGAGCTCGCATCGTGACGCGAACGCACAGCCCTTGATAGGAGCGCCCAACGTTGGCGGAATGCCGGGAAGCCCGCGGAACTCCGAGCCGATTGGATCCTCCCGGCGCGGGATCGCGTTGATGAGCCCCTTGGTATAGGGATGGCGCGGCGTGACTAGGACCTTGTCGACAGCCCCCCGCTCTGCGGCCCGAGCGGCATACATGACGACGATGTTGTCAGCGGCGCCGGCGACCACTCCCATGTCATGCGTGATCAGCACCATGGCCATGTTGAGCCGCTTCTGCAGATCCTTGAGCAGGCGAAGGATCTGGGCTTGCACGGTCACGTCGAGGGCCGTCGTCGGTTCATCGGCGATCAGGAGCTTGGGCTCGCCCGCCAAAGCGATGGCGATAACGATGCGCTGCCGGAGACCGCCTGACAGTTCGTGCGGATACTGGCGCAACCGTGCCGCCGGATCGGAAATGCCGACCAGCTTGACGAGCTCGAGCGCCCGTGCCTCTGCCGCCCGCGGCGTCATGTTCAGGTGCAACTCCGCCATCTCGGCGATCTGCCTCCCGATGCGCCGCACGGGGTTCAGGGCGCTCATCGGATCCTGGAAAATGAACCCGATGGACTTACCCCTGATATGGCGGAGTTCGGTCTCAGACAGGCCGATCAGTTCGCGGCCATCGAAGCGCACCGACCCGGACAGCTGCGTTGTCACGCCGGCAGGCATAAGGCCAAGCGGAGCGAAGTTCATGACCGTCTTGCCGCTACCGCTTTCGCCGACGATGGCGAGACATTCGCCTTGCCGAACGGTGTAGCTGACCCCATCGACCGGACGAATTGCAGATTTGGCGGTCAGCAGATCGACCGTCAGATTGCTGACGCGCAGCAGTGCTTCATCATGCATCGGAGTTCTCCTTGCTCCAGCCGGCGACTTCGAGCTTGCGCATGGCGAGCATCCGGCGCGTCAAAGGCCGAGGAACACGATTGAGCGCGATGGCTTCTCCGAGGATGTTGAAGCCGATGACCGCGGCAGTCAGTGCCAGGCCCGGCAGGATGACCTGGCGGGGATCGGATTCGAGATAAGGCAGCGCATCGACGAGCATCTGCCCCCATTCGGGCGTGGGTGGCTGTATACCCAGGCCGAGGAAGCTGAGCGTCGCCACCGCAAGGGCAGCCGTTCCTGCATCCGCCGTCGCATAGACCATGACCGCGCCGATTGTGCCGGGCAGCAGATGGCCGAAGTAGATCCGCCAGGGACTGGCGCCCAGGACGCGCAATGCCTCGATATGCGGCTTGCTCATAATGCTGACCGCAACCGCACGGCTGATGCGCCCGCTCATCGGCCACCAGGCGAGAGAAAGCGCCAGCACCATCGTCCAGTAACCGGGCCCGACGATGCCGATGACTGCAAGCGCCGTGATTAGGCTGGGGATGGACAGGCCGACATCGACCACACGCATCAGAAGGTCATCCACCCAGCCCCGATGATAGCCAGCAATCGTGCCCATGAGGATGCCGATCGTCATGGCAATGATCAGCACGGAGCCGACGCTGACCAGTGAAGTGTTCGCGGCAAGGATCAACCGACTGAAGGTATCGCGTCCAAGGTGATCAGTGCCGAGCCAGTGGGCTGCGCTCGGCCCCTGGCTGGCGGCCAGCAGATTTTGGGCGCTGGGGTCCTGCGGGGCCAGCCACGGAGCGAATGTGCCCAGGGCAACGAACAGGCCGATAACGATCAGCGCCACACGAGGCATCTTGTTCAGCTGGGCGAGAATTGGCTTAAGTTTGTTCATGATCAGCTCCATTGGCGCCGAATACGGGGATCGGTCATCAGGACCGCCAGATCGACGATCAGGTTCACCACGATGAAGAAGGTGAGGAAGATCAGCAGGCACGCCTGCACGACCATGAAATCGCGGAAACGCACGCCCGCCAGGAAGTAGTCGCCAATGCCCTGCCAGGCGAACAGCGGCTCGACGATGATGCCCGTCGCCGTCATCAGTCCCACCTGCGTGCCGAGAGCATTGATGAAGACTGGAGTGATGTTGGGCAGCGCCTCCTTAAACAGGATTGCAATCCGCCCGAGCCCCTTGCTTTTGGCTGTCAGCACGTAGGGGCTGGCCATGGCCTCTTCCAGCCCGACACGTACGACACGGCTGAGCACTGCCGCAGGCAGCACCGCGACGGTGAGCCATGGTAAAATCCAGCTCTCCGGCCCATTAAAGCCGAACGATGGGAACAGCTGGAAGGTGACGGAGAAACCGTAGATCATCAGCGCGCCGACGAAGAATGTCGGTGTCGACGCGCCGAGAAGGGCCAGACCGCGCGACGCACGGTCTGGCAGTTTGTAGGGCCACAAGGCGCCGAGGAAACCGAGCACGAGGCTGAGCAATGTTGCGATGACAGCGCTGCCCGCCACAAGAGTTCCGGTGACGAACATGCGCTTCGGCAAGTCCGCACTCACCTCTTGGCCCGTCCTGTAGGAGATGCCGAAGTCCCCGCGGACTGCATCGCCAAGCCAATCCACGTAGCGCACCAGCAGTGGCTTGTTCAGTCCGATTTCCTCGGAAATTTGCTCGACGGCGCCTGGCACCCCGATTGCGCCACGCAACTCTGCGATAAGGACTGCCACATTGCCCGGGGCCGAGACCACGAGCGTGAAGCAGACGACCGACGCCATGAATAGCAAGACCAAGGAATGCTTCAGCCGCTTGCTGATGAAGTGAATCAAGGCAGCCTCCCGCTACTCGGACAGCACGATGTTTTCGTACGGCATGTCGTATTCGGTGACCGGGCTGGCAAAGCCCTGGACCCGCTTGGAATGGGCCCAGATGGTCGGGACGTAGACCAGGGGGGCAATCATGTCTTCGTCGCGCAGCCAGTCGTAGAATTCCTGGAGCTTGGCTTCGACCTGATCTTCCGACGCCGACGTCGCAGCGTTGATCAGCGGATCGGCATTGACCGGATCGATGACCAACTTGCCTTCGACATCATTCTTGAAGGTCGAGAGGAAGAGACCGACGATGGTTCCAAAGGGTTCGAATGGTGCCCCGTAGGTGAGGAAGAAGCCGAGGTCGTACTTACGCTCCAGCATGTCGGTGTGCTTCGTCGCGTGGTCGACAGTGCGAACCGTCAGATCGATCCCAATCTCTCTCAGTTCCGCCTGGATGACTTCTGCGATCACACGTGAGCCCGGCACTGCTTCAGGGCTTACGACCATCTCCAGCGTGAGCGGCTTGCCGTCCTTGGACCGTACAGGACCACCCGTCCATCCAGCCTTCTCGAGCAATGCGCCGGCCACTTCCGCATCGCGCGTCGGCGCGTCGTATTGTTTGCCGGCCAGTGGGAGCGCGTCCGAGAACAGATTGCCGGCCGGCCTGGCGTAGCCGAGATAGAGCGCTTGCGCGATGGCGGCCCGATCGATGCCTGTGCTGATCGCCTTGCGCACCAACGGATCCTTTAGGGGCTCCGAACGATCGGGATTGAACGCCATTACGAGGGTGACGTTGCCTGGGTCGACCATGACGCTGAAGCCGGCATCCTCGAGTTGCTTTGCCTCGACTGGTGTCAGAGCGGCGATCCAGAAACCGCCAATCAGATCAATCTCGCCAGCGCGCAGCGCTGCGACGCGCGAACGCGGATCCGGGACGACCTTGGCTTCAAGACGTTCATAGGAGGGCTTGTCGCCCCAGTAGCCGTCGTAACGTTCGAAGACGCTCTGGGTATCGTCAGCGCTGATCTGGCGCCATGGTCCCGTGCCCACTGGCTGGCCGAACTTGCCGTCGGCGCCGACGGATTTGGGGCTCAGGAAGCGCGGCGGCCGCGTATAGGTGAGCTCCTGCAACAGCGAAAGCGGCGCTTCGGTAAAGCGCAGCGTGATATGGTTGTCGTCGATTACTTCGGCCGACTTGAAATATTTGGAGCAGTTCATCCAGCTGAACTGCGCAGTTCCCATCCAGCGGTCGAGGTTCCACTTGCAGGCATTGGCGTCGAACACTGTGCCGTCCTGGAAGGTGACACCTTGGCGCAACGTGAGTTGTAGTGTCTTACCACCGTCCTCAAGCTTCCAATCGGTGGCGAGGCAAGGTTCGATCTTGCCGCCCTTGCCATACTTGACCAGCGGTTCGAACATCACGTCCTGAATGGCCCAGATCGCGTAATGCCCCAACGGATCGAGATTGCCAGCGGGTTTGGCAATGGCGACGCGCAGCGTGCCTTTCGCACCTTCCGCGTACGCTATCCTGGCAAAAGCAGCTTCGGCTACGACCAAGCCGACAGCGGCTGACGACGCCTGCAAAAATGCACGCCTATTCAATGACATAGTAATATTCCTCTCGCGTTTCGGGTTCCCGGCGCTTTGTTCCTGCCGTAGCGGCAGCTGCGCTCTTTTGTATAGACATATCAAAAATGGCATGTATACAATAACATGTCAATACGGTCGATCATTTTGTAATTTTATGTCGACAATCGCGTCGACAACCGATGCGCAGGGTGAGTTTCGCAGCCTCCGGACTAGGCTCGTCCTGGATATCACGCGAAGACTTCCAGGCCTTCGCGCCGATCCAACAATGCCGCGGAGAAAGGGGAAAACATGAAGATCAAGCTGATAAATCCGAACACCACCGCATCGATGACTGAGCTTATGGGATCGGCGGCTCGAGCCGTTGCCGCTCCGACCACTGAGGTTGTTCTGGCAACTTCGCGATCCGGGGCAGTATCAATTGAGGGACACTACGACGAAGCGCTAAGCGTCCTCGGCACAGTTGACCAGATACTGGAGGGAGATCCCGCCGATGCCTATTTGATCGGTTGTTTTGGCGATCCTGGACTGCTTGCCGCGAGGGAGATCGTGGCAGCACCAGTCCTTGGCATCGCGGAAGCCGCCATGCGTGCGGCGACCTTCGTTTCGACGAGTTTCTCGATCGTAACTACGCTAGAAAGGACCCGCATCATCTCCGAACAGCTGGTCCGGAACTACGGCATGGAGTGCCACTACCGCCAAGTCCGAGCAACGGATGTGGCCGTCCTGGACCTGGAGAAGCCCGATTCCAGTGCCCGTGCGATCATCCTGGGTGAATGCGAAGAGGCACTCCGGGAAGACAAAGCGGAAGCCATCGTGCTTGGCTGCGCAGGTATGGCGGACTTGGCGAAGTACCTTGAACAACGTCTTGGCGTGCCAGTGATCGACGGTGTCGCAGCAGCCGTGAAATTCGCCGAAGCCATCGTTGGTATGGGCCTACGCACCTCCAAGGTCGGGGACCTCGCATACCCCCTGCCAAAACAGTATGTCGGGAAACTCTCGAGCTACGCACCAGCCAATCTATTCCCGACAGCTCCAACCCCGCCCCAATTTACAGAACGCCTTGTAGGATAGTCCCATGGATTTAGACTTCGAAAAGCTCTCCGAGAAGGACCGATATCGGCTGCTCTCGAACTTCGTTGGACCTCGCCCGATCGCACTCGTGACCACTGTCGACGAGCACGGCTGTAGCAACGCCGCGCCGATGAGCTTCTTCAACGTGTTCTCCCACGAACCACCGCTGCTGATCCTCGGTATGCAGTCCCGTCCCGATGGCACAACCAAGGACACGGTTGTCAACATCCGGCGCACCAATGAGTTCGTGGTCCACATGGTCGACATGTCGATCGCAAAGGAGATGATCATCACGGGCATCAACTTCCCAAGCGACGTGGACGAGATCGCCTTCGCGGGCCTGACGAGCGTGCCTTCGATCAAGGTTAGCGCGCCGCGCATCAAGGAGTCCCCCTGTGCCATGGAATGCCGGGTATCGCAGATGCTCGATTATGGCCGCCGCACGATCGTAATCGGCGAGGTCGTGCAGATGCATGTCCACGACGACTGCCTGGACGAGGATGGCCGCTATGTTCGGCCCGAAGCCTATCAGCCGATCGCCCGGCTGCATGCAGACAACTACATAGTCGCCGACAACCAGTTCGTGATGAGGAAGCCAGCACACCTACTTGAGTATGAAGAGACAGGAGAACTGGCTCCCACGAGATGATCCGTTATGCTTTTGGCGACATCGAAAGGACCGACGTTCCTATTTCGCGCAGACGCCCCGGCTTCGACGCGTCCTTCGCGCTCAAAAGGACCGCTAGTGAGGAGGAGCTGCGCCTTCGTCGACGACTTTACCTATGCCTGCGGAAGGTAACACTCTCTCGATCAAGGGCGAGGCCGCCCTTTTGGGGGAGTAATTGGGTTCAGCTTTTCGCTCTGGCTTGACGGCATTCGCGTTTGTCCTTGGTGCTGCCACGGCGCATGCTCAACCCAGTGATGTTGTCGGATCTGGGACTAGTTTTTTCATCAACGGCAACGGTTGGATCGTCACCAACGCTCACGTTGTAGAAGGCTGCCAGCGCATCAGCATCCCATCGCTTGGAGAGACAAGAGAGTGGGTCCTGGACCGAAGGCTTACCTGCGAGGTGGGTGACGCCATGATCCGTATCATTGGAGATCAAGAAATCCTCGGCGAGCTAGTAGCTGCACAAGGCCAAGACGGCACAGGGCATGCGTACGTCAACGACGCTTCGGTTCGCAACTCTATGCAAGCTTGGTACGCCCAAGGGGAATCGAACCCCTGTTTGCGCCGTGAGAGGGCGCCGTCCTGACCGCTAGACGATGGGCGCAGCCGAGAGCCGCGATATAGTCGGGCGTTTCCGAAAAAGCAACAGCCCCGGCGAGGTTATTTGCAGCAAAGTGCAAATCACCGTTTCGGCTCGATCAGATCCCACAGATTGCCGTAGAGATCGGCGAAGACGGCGACCGTGCCATAGGCCTCGCGGCGCGGGGCTTCGCGGAACTCGACACCCCTCTCGGTCATCAGCGCATGGTCGCGGGCGAAGTCGTGGGTCTCGAGGAAGAGGAAGACGCGTCCGCCCGTCTGGTTGCCGACGCTGGCCTTCTGCCGTTCGCCATCGGCCCTTGCGAGCAGGAGCCGGGCGCCCTGCCCTTCGCGCGGCTCGACCGTGACCCAGCGCTTGCCGCCGCCGAGATCGACGTCGTCGCACAGCTCGAAGCCGAGCTTGTCGACATACCAGGCGATCGCCTCGTCATAGTCGGCGACCACCACCGCCACGGTGGCGACGCGCCGGCCCGAGGCGGGAAAGCCGCTCATTGCGCCTTGACTGCGAACTGGCCGATGATGCGGCGCTCGGCCATGTCGTAGACGAAGATCGAGCGGCTGCCGTCGGCGAGTTCGGCGTCGAGCGAGATGCGGCCGCCCGAGATCGACTGCGACACGATTTTGGCGCCGGCGGGAAGGACGATGTCGCCGCTCAGCACGCCGCCGGCGGGCGCGGGGATGTCGCCGCCGACCGCCGGCACAGCCGTCTGGGTGGTGCGCGATTTGTAGACAAGCGCGCCTGCGACGGCCATAACGGCCAAAAGCAACAGCCCGATATTGATGACGGCGAAGCGGACGAGTTTCTTGCGCACGCGCTCCACTGCGGGATCGAGCGGCTTTTCGTCTTCTTCGTCGTGATGCGGGCCGGCCATGGGCAAGAACTTCCGGAAAATTTGCGATGAGCGCATCAGATAGCGAAGAGGCTGGCACATTGATAGTGCTGCGGGCGGACGCAGATGCCGCAGGCCAGCGGCTCGACCAATGGCTGGCCGCGCGCCTGGCCCCCGACCTGTCACGCAGCCGCGTCCAATCGCTGATCAAGCAGGGCGCGGTGCGCGTCGCCGGCAAGCCGGTCGACGAGACCAAGCGCAAGCTCGCAGCCGGCGACGAAGTCACCATCGAGATGCCAGAGCCCGAGCCGGCCGAGCCGGAAGGCGAGGATATCCCGCTCGACATCCTTTTCGAGGACGACGAACTGATCGTCATCAGCAAGCCCGCGGGCCTCGTCGTTCACCCCGGCGCCGGCAACTGGACCGGCACGCTGGTCAACGCGCTGATCCATCATTGCGGCGACAGCCTTTCCGGCATCGGCGGGGTCAAGCGGCCAGGCATCGTCCACCGCCTCGACAAGGAGACGTCCGGCGTCATGGTCGTGGCCAAGACCGACCGCGCCCACAAGGCGCTGTCGGAAGCCTTCGCCGACCATGGCCGCACCGGCGATCTCGAGCGCGCCTATAATGCGCTCGTCTGGGGGATCCTGCCGCGCATGACCGGCACCATCGACGCCCATCTCGGCCGCCATACCGACCGCGTCCGCCGCGCCGTCGTCCCTGAGCATCGCGACGACGCCCGTCACGCGGTCACCCACTACACCGTGCAGGAGCGTTTCGGCGAGGACCAGGCCGAGTTCACCACCGCGAGCCTGGTCGAGTGCCGGCTGGAGACCGGTCGCACCCACCAGATCCGCGTCCACATGGCCCATATCGGCCACCCCGTCGTCGGCGATCCCGACTATGGCCAGGCGTTCCGCACCAAGTCCAACCGCCTGCCCGAGCCGCTGCGGTCCTCGGTCAAGGCGTTTCCACGCCAGGCGCTGCATGCCCGCCTGCTTGCATTCCGGCATCCGGCAACCCATCTATTGATGCGGTTCGAGGCGCCCCTGCCTCGCGACATGGAGGAGTTGGTCGAAGGCTTTCGGAATATCTGATCGCTCGATCAAGAAACCTGACTCGCATTGTTCACTTTGGCGTGACACACTGTTTCGCGTTGAACAAAAGCTGTCTTTTCTGGTTTTGTTCCGATATAGAACTCGTGGCGCGGTAGGCATCCGGCATCCGCGCCTCATGCTCGCCTGGATCAGGGAGCATATACTCGTAGAGAGGGAGGGCGCTTTATGGCCCAGTCACTACCAAGTATCGTTTCCGGTGAAGGCGGCCTCAGCCGCTACCTGGAAGAAATCCGCCGCTTTCCGATGCTCCAGCCGCAGGAAGAGTACATGCTCGCCAAGCGGTACCAGGAGCATGAAGACACCGGAGCCGCCCACAAGCTGGTCACCAGCCACCTGCGTCTCGTGGCGAAGATCGCCATGGGCTATCGCGGCTATGGCCTGCCGATCGGCGAAGTGATCTCGGAAGGCAATGTCGGCCTCATGCAGGCCGTGAAGAAGTTCGAGCCGGAGCGCGGCTTCCGGCTGGCCACCTATGCCATGTGGTGGATCAAGGCCTCGATCCAGGAGTACATCCTGCGCTCGTGGAGCCTGGTCAAGATGGGCACAACCGCCAACCAGAAGCGCCTGTTCTTCAACCTGCGCAAGGTGAAGGGCAAGATCCAGGCGCTCGACGACGGCGACCTGAAGCCCGACCAGATCACCGAGATCGCGACCCGGCTCAACGTCTCCGAGGCCGAGGTCGTGTCGATGAACCGCCGCCTCTCGGGTGACGCCTCGCTCAACGCGCCGATCCGCGCGACCGAGGGCGAGTCGGGTGAATGGCAGGACTGGCTCGTGGACGACCACGACAGCCAGGAAGAGATGCTGATCGAGCAGGACGAACTCGACAACCGCCGCGGCATGCTGGCGAGCGCAATGTCGGTGCTCAACGACCGCGAAAAGCGCATCTTCGAGGCACGGCGCCTCGCCGAAGACCCGCTGACGCTGGAAGAGCTGTCGGCCGAGTTCGACATCAGCCGCGAGCGCGTCCGGCAGATCGAGGTCCGCGCCTTCGAGAAGGTGCAGGACGCGGTCAAGGCCGCCGCCAAGAAGCAGGCCCAGGCGCTCCGCACCATCGACGCCTGAGCCGTCGGCACAGCCCGAAACAAGAAACGCGTCGGCATGCCGGCGCGTTTTTTTGTTGACTGCTGCACGTTCGGAGAGGCTGCCGGCGACAATTCTGCTCGATCGAGCGCTTACTCCCGAAGGGCACGGCCCTTCTGCGCCTGCCATTGCGCCGCATGTATTGTGTTTCGAGTTCCTGACTTGAGCTTTGGCTGACTTGGAGGTCGGTAACCGCATCTCAAGGTTGGGCGTGTAGCACCGCTCAATGTTCTGGAATGACCTCCGAAAAGCGCTCCTGACGACGGTGCTGAGCTTCTTGATGCTTGCGTCTCTGGACGCAGCACCCGTTGGCGCGGCTGAAGCCACGGACATCCGCAGTTCCTGCTGGACATCAAGCAGTTTGTCGGACGACCTGGTCACTGTCGTCCGCTCGCCCGGTAGCTGGATCTGCGGAGATCAGAACTATTCGCTCGAAGGCGAGCGGGCGCTGCTGCGTTTTGAAATCGGCCCGCAAGATGACCTTCCCAAATATCTCTTTTCGAGGCGAAGTGCGCTCGCGGCCGTGCATCTGCTGGCGATCGACCGCGACGGCGCAATGCGCCAGACCAGCATCCCGGCGGGTGAACTGCGCAGCGCTCTGCAGGGCGGCTACTTCAAGGCACCCCTGCCGGCTGTAACCCGGGACACGCTGCAGATCGTCGTCGCCTTCGATTTGCCGAGCCACCTGATGACGCTGGAGCGGGCCTATCTGTCGCCGTCTGACCTTGCCATGGGTCCGGACCTCGTACGGTCCCTGCTCCTCTTGGCAACCCTTGCCGGAATGCTGTCCATGCCGCTCATTTTCAATGCGGCCTTCTATAGGATCCTGCGCGAGCCATTCGTGCTGTGGCATTCCATGCTCACGATCTCCTTGCTGCTGACCATCCTGGTCTCATCAGGGCTTGCAGTCGTTCTTTTCGATCCGCCGGCCATGACGTTGAGCTGGATGACGACGGTGATCTTCGGCCTTACCGTCGCATCCGGGGCGATGTTTACCCACAGCTTCATCGAACCCGGCTGCATGCATCCGCTCTTGCGGCGGGCGCTGCTCTGGTGCGCCGCGTGGGCGATATTCCTCAGCGCGTCTCACGCGGCATTTCCCTTCGTGGGTCGTTCGGTTCAGTCGACGCTGTACACTGCAGCCTTTGCTCCGGTGGTCGTCGTTTTCATATTGTCGGTTGCCGACGCACTGCGGCGCGGGAGCCGGGCCGCCAAGTTCCAGGCGGTCGGCTATATGCCTATTATCCTGGCTGGACTGGTGCGCCTGGTCACGGGCGTTGTTCCCTCGTTGCAGAGCAACGATGCCATGCTCCTGTTCTATGCAGGTTGCGTGTTCGAAGTCCTGTTCACCACACTCGGCGTGGCAGACCGCTTCATGACGATCAAGCGCCAGCGGGACCAGGCACGCTTCGAGGCTGACATGCTTGAGCGCCTGTCCGAACGCGACGCATTGACCGGATTGCTCAACCGGCGGGCAATCGAGCAGAATTTCGACAAGTTCCGCGCCGAGGGCTACGGCACACTTGCCGTGCTCGACCTGGACCACTTCAAGGCAATCAATGATGTCCACGGTCACCTGGTCGGCGACGCCGTGCTCAAGGCCGTGGCCGAAGCGCTGAAGGCCGACCCGCAGGTTCATGCCTTCCGCCTCGGCGGAGAGGAATTCGTGCTGCTTGTGCGCGGAGAAGATGCCCAGGGGCAGGCGGAGCGTCGGCGCCAGGCAATCCCAGCCGTCGTCGCCAATGCCGTTCCGGGCCTTGGGCGCCCCGTAACTGCCAGCATGGGCATGGCAGATGCGTTGCCAAATGCTCATCTGGAATTCGCAGAGCTCTACGAGAGAGCCGACAGGCTGCTATACAACGCCAAACTTGCAGGCCGAAATCGAACCAAGACAGCATTGGCGCAAGGATCGAAGAAGGATGCGGATCCGGTCTTTGATACTGTGGCCAGCGCAGAGGAAACCAGCGACGTGCGTTACTCTCCCGGCGTGAGTACGATGGCCGCTCCGCCGCAGAACCTGTATTTGATGTCGAGCAGAAACCGCTGATAGACGCGGATTGCGAGAAGCTTCAAAAGCGGTGAGCGGCGGCGATCGGCTCGAAAGATCGGGCTCGCCCGCCCTACCCCTTCTGCTGGGCCAGCCTCATTGCCAGGTCTTCCATGCGCTGGGCGAGCGCGCCGAGTGCGCCCGTGAGCGCCGTGTCGTTCTTGTCGGCCTTGGTGAGCGCGTCGTCGCGGGTCTTGCGCAGCGTCTGGACTTCGCTCTCCATGCCCTTGACGCGTTTCTGCAACTCGTTGAGCTCGTCCATCACCATGATGCCGGCCATCACCGTCAGGCGCTGGTCGCCGATCTCGCCGAACGAGTCCTTGAGGTGCATGACATACCGGTCGAAGCGCTGGGAGAGGTCCATCAGGTGCTCTTCCTGACCCTCGTCGCAGGCCATGCGGTATTGCTTGCCGTCGATGGTGACCGTGACTTGCGCCATCTCCATCCTACCTGTCCAGCACGGCGCGGATCGTCTCCATTGCGGTAACGAGCCGCCGCGAGACTTCCTTGTTGGCCTCTTCCAGCCGCTCGGCGCGGGCTTCGGAGTTATCGAGCTCCTGTGCCAGGCGCGCACGGTCGGCGTTCATCCGCTGCACCTCGGCTTCAGCCTCGCCGTAGTCCTGCTCGTGTTCCAGACGCACGCCAACAGCGCTTTCCAGCGTCTCGATGGCCCTTCCGAGCCGGCCAATAACTTCCTTGAGTGTCGTTTCCCCGGTCATGGTTCCCGTATGGACCCTCGCCCATCACCGAATCGCGCACGTTTGAGAACGCGTTATGACTGAAACATTAGGCACCGGTTGAACCAAGCGTCAACAAAGCTGTTTGGCCTATCCCCCACTAACGACGCGGAAGCGTGACGTGCCGCCGCAATTGGGCCCGAAAGCGCACCGATTTGTTGACTCAAGCCCTGTGCCTGCTATGTGTCGCGCACCTTTCTGGGGCCTGTGCAGCCCCGCTTTCCTTGGGTTATGGGAGGGACGATGTCCTCGCGCGAAAAACACGACCGGATGGCCAATGCGATCCGCTTTCTTTCGATGGATGCGGTGGAGAAGGCCAATTCCGGCCATCCCGGCCTGCCCATGGGTGCGGCCGATATCGCGACCGTCCTCTACACCCGCTTCCTGAAGCACGACCCGGCCAACCCGCACTGGCATGACCGCGACCGTTTCGTGCTGTCGGCCGGCCACGGCTCGATGCTGCTCTACTCGCTGCTCTACCTGTCGGGCTACGAGGACATGACCCTCGACGAGATCAAGCGCTTCCGCCAGCTCGGCTCGCGCACCGCCGGCCACCCGGAATACGGCCACGCCGCAGGCATCGAGACTACCACCGGTCCGCTCGGCCAGGGTCTCGCCAATGCGGTCGGCATGGCGCTCGCCGAACGCATCATGAATGCCCAGTTCGGCGACGCGCTGGTCGACCACTACACCTACGTGCTGGCCGGCGACGGCTGCCTGATGGAAGGCATCTCGCAGGAAGCCCTGACGCTTGCCGGCCACCTCAAGCTCAACAAGCTTATCGTCTTCTGGGATCACAACAACATCTCCATCGACGGCCCGATCTCGCTTGCCGACTCGACCGACCAGCTTGCGCGCTTCGGCGCCTCGGGCTGGAACACGCTCGCCATCGACGGCCACGACCCGGAAGCCATCGCCGGCGCCATCGAGGCCGCCAAGCGCTCGGACCGCCCGACCCTCATCGCCGCGAAGACGACAATCGGCTTCGGCGCACCGACCAAGGCCGGCACCAACAAGGTCCATGGCTCGCCGCTCGGCGCAGCCGAGATCGAAGGCGCCCGCAAGGAGCTCGGCTGGGAGTATCCGGCATTCGAAGTGCCGTCCGACATCCTCGACGCCTGGCGCCTGGCCGGCCTCAACTCGGCCAAGAAGCGCAACGAGTGGGAAAAGCGCCTCGCCGAAGCCGGCACCGAGATCCGCGCCGAGTTCGAGCGCCGCATGCGCGGCGACCTGCCGGCAGGCTTCGACGACGCCATCGTCGAGTACAAGAAGAAGCTCGCTGCCGACAAGCCGAAGGTCGCCACCCGCAAGTCGTCGGAAATGGCGCTCGAGGTCATCAACGGCATCGTGCCCGAGACGATCGGCGGTTCGGCCGACCTGACCGGCTCGAACAACACCAAGACCAGCCAGACCAAGCCGATCTCGGCCGGCGACTATGGCCAGCGCTTCGTCCACTACGGCATCCGCGAACTCGGCATGTGCGCCGCGATGAACGGCATGTCGCTGCATGGCGGCGTCATCCCCTATTCGGGCACCTTCCTGTGCTTCTCCGATTATGCCCGCCCGGCCATGCGCCTGGCCTCGCTGATGGGCATCCGCGTCGGCTTCGTCATGACCCATGACTCCATCGGTCTCGGCGAGGACGGCCCGACCCACCAGCCGGTCGAACATCTTGCCGCGTTGCGCGCCATCCCGAACCACATCGTCTTCCGCCCGGCGGATGCGACCGAGGCTGCGGAATGCTGGCAGCTGACGCTTGAATCGCGGAAGACCCCGTCGACGCTGGCGCTCACCCGCCAGAACCTGCCGGCGGTGCGCACCGAGTTCGTCGAGGAAAACCTCTGCCGCTACGGCGCCTACGAGCTGGCCACCGCCGACGGCGAGGCCAAGGTGACCATCTTCGCCACCGGCTCGGAAGTCGAGATCGCGCTCAAGGCCCGCGACCTGCTGCAGGCCGCCGGTCACCCGGCCCGTGTCGTCTCGGTTCCCGCGTTCGAACTGTTCGAGCAGCAGAGCCCCGAATACCGCAAGGCCATCATCGGCAACGCCAAGGTCAAGGTCGCCATCGAAGCGGGCATCCGCCTCGGCTGGGACAGCTTCATCGGCACCGACGGCGTCTTCATCGGTATGCACGGCTTCGGCGCCAGCGCGCCGATCGAAGACCTCTACAAGCATTTCGGCATCACCGCCGAGGCAGCCGCTGACGCTGCCAAGGCCCGGCTTCAGGCTTAAGACGTTCCAGGAGAACCAGACATGACCGTGAGAGTTGCCATCAATGGTTTCGGCCGCATCGGCCGCAACATCGTCCGCGCCATCTTTGAATCGGGCCGCAAGGACATCGACGTCGTTGCCATCAACGACCTCGGCCCGGTCGAGACCAACGCCCACCTGCTGCGCTACGACAGCGTGCATGGCCGCTTCCCGCACGAGGTGAAGGTCGACGGCGACCAGATCATCATCGGCTCCGAGAAGTTCCGGGTCACCGCGATCAAGGACCCGGCACAGCTGCCGTGGAAGGAACTGAACGTCGACATCGTGCTCGAGTGCACCGGCATCTTCACCTCCAAGGAGAAGGCTTCGGCTCACCTCGCGGCCGGCGCCAAGCGCGTCATCGTCTCGGCTCCAGCCGACGGCGCAGACCTGACCGTCGTCTACGGCGTCAACCACGAGAAGATCACCAAGGATCACATCGTCATCTCCAACGCCTCGTGCACCACCAACTGCCTCGCGCCGGTGGCCAAGGTCCTCAACGACGCCTTCGGCATCGAGAAGGGCTTCATGACGACGGTCCACGCCTATACGGGCGACCAGCCGACCCTCGACACCATGCACAAGGACCTCTACCGCGCCCGCGCCGCGGCGATGTCGATGATCCCGACCTCGACCGGCGCCGCGAAGGCCGTCGGCCTGGTCCTGCCGGAACTCAAGGGCAAGCTCGACGGCGTGTCGATCCGCGTGCCGACCCCGAACGTCTCGGTCATCGACTTCAAGTTCGTGTCGAAGAAGTCGGTCACCGTGGATGAGGTCAACGCCGCACTCGTCGCTGCGGCCAACGGTCCGCTCAAGGGCATCCTCGCCTTCACCAACGAGCCGCTGGTCTCCATCGACATGAACCACAACCCGGCCTCGTCGACCTTCGCGCTCGACCAGACCAAGGTCATCGACGGCAACCTCGTGCGCGTCATGTCCTGGTACGACAACGAGTGGGGCTTCTCGAACCGTATGGCCGACACCGCTGTCGCCCTCGGCAAGACCATCGCCTGAATTCGACGCTGATCTTCAGCATTGCTAAACGCCCGGCCTCGGCCGGGCGTTTTGTTTTTGCTGCACCGCATAAAAATCCTTGGCACAGTCCGCCAAAAACGCATTCCTGCTTGCCGATGGCCTTTTCTTCGCCGCACTCTGAAACGACGCAGCAATGATCTGCTTCGTGGACGGGTCGGGATGGAACAGGCGGTATATCTGGTAACGCTGGTCGGCACGGCGCTCGTGGTCGCGGCGGCGTTCTCGAGCCTGATCGCCTTCCGTTTCGGCGCTCCGCTGCTGCTCCTCTTCCTTGGCATCGGCCTCGCCAGCGGCGTCGACGGTCTCGGCATCGTCTTCGACAATGCCCACATCGCCTATTTCGTCGGATCGATCGCGCTGGCCGTGATCCTGTTCGACTCCGGCTTCGGCACGCCCATGGGGGTTCTGCGCCAGGCCGGCATGCCGGCGCTGACGCTCGCCACATTGGGCGTCGCCATCACCACGGTCATCTTCGGCGTCGCCACCTACTACCTCACCGGCTTCAACTGGCTCGAGTCCTTCCTGCTGGGTGCCGCCGTCGCCTCGACCGACGCCGCGGCGGTGTTCTTCCTGCTGCGCGCCGGCAACATCAACCTGCGCGAACGCGTCCGCTCGACGCTCGAAATCGAGTCCGGCACCAACGACCCGATCGCCATCTTCCTCACCATCACGCTGGTCGAGATCATTGCCCTCGGCGCCAAGCCCGACGCCGATCTCCTGCTGGTCGATCTGGTCATCGGGTTCTTCGTCCAGATGATCCTGGGTGCTGCCATCGGCCTCCTGGGCGGCTTCCTGATCGTCAAGCTGGTCGAGCGGCTCAACCTTGATCGCGGCCTTCTGCCGATCTTCGTGATCACCCTGTCGCTGCTGGTCTTTGCCACAGCGGGCGCGATCGGCGGATCGGGTTTCCTGGCGGTCTATCTCGCCGGGCTCGTCGCCGGCAATTCCGACATCCGCGCCGTGTCGACGCTGAAGCGCTTCCAGGAGGGCATGTCCTGGCTTGCCCAGATCATCATGTTCCTTGTGCTTGGCCTGTTCGCCACGCCCTCGCAGTTCCCCGCGATCCTTCCTGCTGCGCTGGCGCTCGGCTTGTTCCTGATGTTCGTCGCACGCCCCGTGGCCGTGTGGCTCTGCCTTATCCCCTTCAACATCCCGCGCCAGGAAACCGCCTTCATCTCCTGGGTCGGCCTGCGCGGGGCCGTCTCCATCCTGCTCGCGATCACGCCTGTTCTCGGCGGGCTCGAGCACGGCCGCACAATCTTCAACATGGCCTTCATCATCGTGCTCGCCTCGCTGCTGGTACAGGGCTGGACCGTGGGCCCCCTCGCCCGGCGCCTCGGCCTCATCGTGCCGCAGCGCTACGGCCCGCTCGACAAGGTCGAACTGGAGTTGCCCGGCTCCGCCCACCACGAATTGCTCGCCTACCGCGTCGTGCCCGGCTCGCCCGTCGCCAGGGGCCAGCGCATCCCGCGTTGGGCCAGGCCGTCGCTGGTCGTGCGCGACGGCCGCTCCATGCGCTTCCAGGACATGGGCCGCCTCATGGCAGGCGACAACGTCTACATCTTCGTGCCCGACCGCTATCCCCGCCTGCTCGACCGCCTGTTCGCCAGCCGCGCCGAGGTGGACGCCGAGGACGAAGACTTCTTCGGCGCGTTCACCGTCGACCAGACCCATCTCGCCGGCGAGCTGGAAGCGGTCTACGGCGCCTCGATCAAGGAAGAGGAACGCAAGCTCACCATCGGCGACCTCATCAAGCAGCGGCTCCGTGGCCATGTCGAATATGCCGACCGCGTCTCGCTGGGGCTGATCGACCTGATCGTCCGCGACGTCGACGAAAAGGGCCGCATCGTCTCGGTCGGGCTTTCCGTCGAGCCCGCCCCGCCACCGCCGCCGGTGCCCATGTTCCTCAGCGGCGGCGAGATCAGCGACCGCATCCGGCGCTTCTTCGCCAGGCGCCCGCAAAAGCCCGCCAGGCAGGACGTCCCGGCGACGACCTCGGAGGGATTGTCCGAGGACGCCTGACGCAGTCCTCGGAGGGCCAGGGCGAGCCTTTGCTCACCACTTGAAGCTCAGTCCGACATTGCCCTCGAAGGCCCTGTCGGTCTCGCCATCGACATCGGAGGTATAATCGGCCGTCGCATAGAAGCTGAGATTGTCGCGCACCGACGCGATCAGGCCGCCGCCGAGCTCGAGCGACGTCCCACCGAAATCCACCTGGAACGGATTGATGTTGAAGTTGACCGTGTCGCTTCCAGAGAAGTCATGCCAGAGATTGGCTTTCAGATAGGGTTGCACGAGGCCAATGGACGTCTGGAACTCGCCCTCCAGGCGAAACCCGATCCTGCCTGTGACCCCGTCATCGGTGTCGAATGCGACTATCGCGAAGCGGCTTGCGGCATCATCGAGCGACTCGTGTTGCCATATCATTTGCGCCTGTGGTTCGAGTTTCCAGGTCGGCGAGAGCACGAATGGATAGCCTCCTTCGAGGGAGAGCGTGATGCCCTGCCCGCCCGCATCGACCTCGACGTCCCGACGCGAAGTCCCGCCACCCCCGTAGAATGATCCCATCAGAACGCCGTCGAGATACCAGCCGCTCGGGCCGATATGGGTCCAGTAGGCGCCGATGCTGGTTGCACTGACGTCGAGATCGCCGACGGCAAGGTTGTTCCAGCCGAGAGCAAAACCGGTGACGTCGGCATTGATCGCCGAGTAACCGAGGAAGAGGCCCGCGATGTCGCGATGGCCGCCTGCGCTCTCGCGGCGCAGCAGATCGAGGCCAGCCTGGATCCCCCAGAGCGAACCGTCGATGGCGGGATCGGCCGTTCCCTCCAGGTCCCGTTCGATGCTCTGCCCGAAGACACGTCCCCAGGCTGCCGAGTAATTGTCCGCAGGCGAGAGGATGTCCTGGCCGCCGCGACGCTCGTGGAAGGTCCCGAGCGTTGCAAGCGTCGCCTGCCGTGTCGCGTACGGAAGGGCGGAAGCGACCGGAACTTCTATGCTGTACAAGGGAATGACCGGGCCGATGAAAGCCGTGGCACCCGGCGTTGGCGGAGCGGGCTGGACCGGAGGGTTGGCGGGATCCAGCGTCGGAACCGGTAGCGGGAACGTGTCCCCCGGTGTTGGGAGCGGCTCAGGCGGCAGCGGCGCAAGCGGATCGGGCGACGGGGCCACCTCGGGAGGCGTCTCCCCCGACGGAGGAAGGACGATCGTGTTGCGCAGATACCAGTTCTCCTCGCTTCCAGCGGTGATCCCTCCGCTGAACAGGAAATACTCATAGCCGCCGGCGGAGACGAAATTGCTGAGCGCAAACGTATGGGTTGTAGCGCCATTCAGCGCTTCGACAACCAGAATGCCGTCTGCCAGTGTCTGGGCGCCTGCCCCCCCGATGTTCGTGAAGGCAAGGCCAGTCATGCCCGACGCCGAGCCGCCGTCGATGACGATCCTGTCGGACGGCGAACCATCTGCTTCAAGGAAGGTATTGAGCGCACCGGTTGCCCCGGCTGCGCCGAAGTAATTTCCGGCGACGACCAGACGGTTGCCGACGCCGGTTCCGCCGATTTGCAGAAGTCCGCTGTTGATGAGGTCGCCGTTGACCGTAAACGTACCGATCGGACCCGCCGAAAAGGCCGAGACCGCGTTGGCTACGGCGATGGTGCCGTTGTTGGTCACCGCGCCGGTCACGCTGCCATAACCGCCAAGAAAGGCGCCCGCCGCGACATCGACGGGTCCGCCTCCGGACAGCGACGCTGCTGGATGCGTTCCGTCGCCGATCGCCAGCGTCCCGGCCTTCACCGCGGTTCCGCCGCTGAAGGGGTTGTTGACGTTCAAGATCCTCGTTCCGCTACCGATGTGCTCGACGGAGCCCGTGCCGGAAATGACCCCGTCGAAGCTCGCTATGTCGGAACGGTCGAAGACGAGTGTCCCGTTGTCGACGACATTGCCCGTGATGGTGCCGCTTGCGCCGCCATTGCCGAGCTGCAGTGTTGCGCCGGCTGCGATTGTGCTTCCTCCGCCAGCGCCGATGTTGGTGACTGTGCCGGCCAGAACAAGCGTTCCGCTGTTCACCGACACGGCGCTGAGGCTGGTGCCCGTGATGGTCGCGTTGCCTGACAGCGTCCAGTTGCTGCCCTCCATCACCAGCGACTGGAACCCGTTCCCGGCGCCGCCGCCGATGAAATTGCTGTCCTCGGTGCCGGTGCCCTGCAGCCGCACACTGTTCCCCACACCCGTGCTCTCCGCATCGCCATTCAGGACGGAGCCCGTATCGAGGATCAGGGTGTTGTTGCCGGAGTCGAACCGGACCGCAAAGCCAACGCCGCTGGTGATGGTGCCGGCATTGCGCACTGTGACGAGACCGTCGCTCGCCACCCGGACGCCGGCGCCGTTCAGGCTCGATATCGAGCCGCCGGCCTGGTTGAAGAACGTTCCCGACGAACCGGCCTGGAACAGTACGCCCGAGGGGAAGTTGGGCGCCGTTCCAGCGCTCGTGACGGTGATGGTGCCGCTGTTGACGAGCGACGTGCCGGTGGCATTCGTCCGAATGCCGGCACTGTCCTGGCCACTTACGGATATGGATCCGGAATTGACGAGCGTCGTGTTGGACCCGCGTGTATCCATGCCCCAACTGGTCGTGCCCGACGTGATGATCGCTCCCTGGTTGGTGAGTGTGCTCCCGCTACCGGTCGCCGACATGCCGAAGGCGTTTATGCCGTTGGTCGTGATTTGCCCCTGGTTCAGTACGGAACTGTTGGAGACCACGCCGATGGCGCGAACGGTGGAGTGCATCATGGCGCCAGGCAACACCGTCACACTGACGTTGTTGCTTCCGGCGGCCGCGGTGATCGCAGTCGATGAAGGGGTAGGATTGGGCGGAGACGTATCGCAGACGACGGCCTGATTGGACGTCGGCTGCCCGCTACCACTGGTGACCTCGATGCCAGTCGTGGTGTTTATGCACCTGGCCTGAGCTTCACCCGTGCCCAGGAGACCGGCGAGTGCGGTTAGGGCAGCAAAGGCGCAGAGTATAGGTCCCGGCGCATGTCCGGCGGACTTCACGGAGGTGTTGGGCGCTCTCCGTTCGACCGGCATATCCCCTATTTGGCGGACCGAAACGCTCGTAGCGCGTCACCGTAAGACGGACTGGCGTCTTAGTCCCGCACAGCGAAGCCTATTGCTCAACCTATTGTTTCAATATCGGTTTACGGCGCGGCAAGCAATATTCGCGCAGCCTCATATAAGCGGATTTGCCCGGCGCGTTGCACTTCTGCCTCACCGCGCGATCGAGCTGGTTCAGACTACAGCCGCTCAATACCCTGCATCCCCACCTCGACAGGTGATTGCCCTGGCAAGAAACGTTTCTCCCCGACGGAAACCGGGTCATTGCAGCCTCAGCCGTTGTAGACAACCGAGAGCTTGTTTCCTGCGGGGTCACGCACATAGGCGGAATACCAGTTCGGACCGTAGTGGGGACGCGGGTTCGGGCCGCCTTCATCGGTCCCGCCATGGCGCATGGCTGCCGCGTGAAAGGCGTCCACTTCGGCTGTGGACTTGACCATGAAGCCGACCATCGTGCCGTTGCCGGCGCTGGCGGCTTCTCCATCGAACGGCTTGCAGACCCAGAGCACAAAGCCGTCCCCCTTGCCGCCCTGCGAATAGGCGCACCAACCCGGGAACTCGGTGTGCTTGCTCCAGCCGATCGTCGCCAGGGTCGCGTCATAGAAGGCGTGCGACTTGGCATCGTCGATCGCGCCAACAGTGGCATAAGCACTCATCATCATTGTCCTCCAGGTTTCTGGAGGAACGTATCAGCAGAACAAGAACATATCAAGAACATCCGAGATCGAACGATGTATGGGTTAAGCATCCCGAAGCCCATGGCCTGCAGATGGCGCCGCGATGCGCATGCGTCCCCCCGTTTCCCCGGCGATAGCCGCTCGTGACCGCGACCGGAAGAGCCGTCGGCATCAAAATTTCGCCCATGCCCCGCGCGAACCTTGCATCCGCGCCGGCGATTTGTATGGTCCGCGCGATCTCTCCACCGGAAAGGGAACCTCATGGCCGCCTTCAAGACTCTCGACACCATCGGCAACGTCAGCGGCAAGCGGGTTCTCGTCCGCGTCGACCTCAACGTGCCTGTCGCCGACGGCAAGGTGACGGACGCAACCCGCATCGAACGCATCGCGCCCACCATCACCGAACTCGCCGGCAAGGGTGCCAAGGTCATCCTGCTCGCCCATTTCGGCCGCCCGAAGGAAGGCCCAGACCCGGCCCTGTCGCTGGCCCCGATCGCCGCAGCCACCGCCGAAGTCATCGGTCGTCCGGTGGGCTTCGCCGCCGACTGCATCGGCGAGAAGGCAGCCGCCGCCGTCGGCGCCATGAAGGACGGCGACATCCTGCTGCTCGAGAACACACGCTTCTACAAGGCCGAGGAGAAGAACGACTCGGCCTTCGTCGAACAGCTCGCCGCCAATGGCGACATCTTCGTCAACGACGCCTTTTCGGCCGCCCACCGCGCGCATGCCTCGACCGAAGGCCTCGCCCACAAGCTGCCTGCCTATGCCGGCCGCACCATGCAGGCCGAGCTCGAGGCGCTGGAAAAGGGCCTCGGCAACCCGGTCAAGCCGGTGGTCGCCATCGTCGGCGGCGCCAAGGTCTCGACCAAGATCGACCTGCTGATGAATCTGGTGAAGAAGGTCGACGCGCTCGTCATCGGCGGCGGCATGGCCAACACCTTCCTGGCCGCGCGCGGCACCAATGTCGGCAAGTCGCTGTGCGAGCACGACCTCGCCCCCACGGCCAAGCAGATCATGATCGAGGCCGCGAGCGCGGGCTGCGCCATCGTGCTGCCGTCCGACGGCGTCGTCGCCCGCGAGTTCAAGGCGGGTGCCGCCAACGAGGTCGTCGCCATCGATGCCGTGCCTGCGGATAGCATGATCCTCGACGTCGGCCCCAAGACCGTCGCTTCCGTCAACGAGTGGATCGACCGTGCCGCAACCCTGGTCTGGAACGGCCCGCTCGGCGCCTTCGAGATCGAGCCCTTCGACAAGGCGACCGTCTCGGCCGCCCAGCACGCAGCCGCACGCACCAAGGCCGGCAAGCTGGTCTCCGTCGCCGGGGGCGGCGACACGGTGGCAGCACTCAACCATGCCGGCGTGGCCGACGACTTCACCTATGTCTCGACCGCAGGCGGCGCCTTCCTCGAATGGATGGAAGGCAAGGAACTGCCGGGCGTGGAAGTGCTCAAGGCCTGAGCCAGGGCGTTTTCCTCCCTCGCACGGCGAGGGAGGAATTCTCGATCCGGCAATCGGCTTGGCCAGTGCCGGGGCCCCTCTCCGCCTCGCTTCGCTCGGCACCTCTCCCCAGAGGGACGAGGAAACCGGTCCTGACGAGGCTTCTCCAGCCTGGGTTCCTCGCCCCTCTGGGGAGAGGTGGCCCGAAGGGCCGGAGAGGGGTCTTCACCTCACCCCTCCCCTCAACGCAAAACATCCACTCACCGAAGCCCCTATGCCGGCTTGGCATACTGCTCGGCGCTCATCACCTCGATGCAGACGAAGCGTTCGTTGCCCTCGACCCAGGCATCATGGCCGGGCGGGATGGTGTAGGACGCGCCCTTGGTCAGCGTCTTTTGGGTTCCGTCGTTCAGCTTGACGGTCAGCGTGCCGGAGACGACGTAGCCGACATGCGACACTTGGCAGCTGTCGGTCTTGACCACCGGTTTCACGCACTCCGACCAGCGCCATCCGGGCTCCATGTTGAGCCGCCCCAGCGTGAAGCCGGGCAGCCGCACCACTTCGACCCGCGTCTTCGGAGGTGACCGGACTTCGTCCGGACTGTCGTGGGATTTGAATTCGAAATTCGTGACGCTCATTCCGCTTTCGGCCATGGCATCCTCCCATATCGTCGCACGCGCAAATGCACGCCGACGACCTTTATTTTAGCACCTGCAAATATAAGTGGTAGGCAGGCGGCCGCGCCTGTCGAGAGCCACTGGCACTAAACCGATTGAAATAATTTCAATCGGTTATAGGCTTCCCGACGGCATTCCGTTCGGGAAAACCATCTGCTATGCGCCCGGCATCTGATCAGGAGAAACTTGTATGAGCGAACGTCTCGAAGACATCGCCGTCGCCATGGTTGCGAACGGCAAGGGCATTCTGGCTGCGGACGAAAGCTCCGGCACCATCAAGAAGCGTTTCGACGTCATCGGCGTCGAGTCGACGGCCGACAGCCGCCGCGACTATCGCGAGATGATGTTCCGCACCAAGGAGGCGATGACCAAGTACATCTCCGGCGTCATCCTCTACGACGAGACCATCCGCCAGAACGCCGCCGACGGCACGCCGCTGGTCGAACTCATCAAGGCAGCCGGCGCCATCCCCGGCATCAAGGTCGACGCGGGCGCCAAGGCCATCGTCAATTTCCCGGGCGACACCATCACCGAAGGCCTCGACGGCCTGCGCGAGCGCCTGGCCGAGTACTACAAGCTCGGTGCGCGCTTCGCCAAGTGGCGCGCGGTGATCGACATCGACACGGCGAAGAACGTGCCGTCGGCCTACACGCTGTCGGCCAACGTCCAGGCGCTCGCCCGCTACGCAGCACTCTGCCAGGAAGCCGGCATCGTGCCGATCGTCGAGCCGGAAGTGCTGATGGACGGCGCCCACGACATCGACACCTGCTACGACGTCACCAAGGCGACGCTGGTGAAGCTCTATGACGAGCTCTACGCCGCCCGCGTGAATCTCGAGGGCACCATCCTCAAGCCGAACATGGTCATCTCGGGCAAGAAGGCCGCCAAGCAGGCCGGCGCCGAGGAGATCGCCGAAAAGACCATCAAGCTTTTCCGCGAGACGGTTCCGGCTGCGGTCCCGGGCATCGCCTTCCTGTCGGGTGGCCAGTCCGACGAGGAGGCAACCGCCAACCTCAACGCCATCAACGCCATCGGCCCGCATCCGTGGAAGCTGACCTTCTCCTACGGCCGTGCGCTGCAGGCAGCTCCGCAGAAGGCATGGTCGGGCAAGTCCGAGAACCTCGCCGCCGGCCAGGCCGCCTTCACCCACCGCGCCCACATGAACTACCTGGCAGCGCTGGGCCAGTGGAAGTCCGCGCTGGAAAAGGCGGCGTAAGCCTCGCCTTCAGGCACGAATTCGAAAAGCCCCGCCCGCGCGGGGCTTTTTCATTCCGGCGTTGTCTCGGGGCGCGGCTCCTGCCGCCAGAACAGGAAATACGCCACCGCCATCGCCACCAGATACTGCGCCAGCACCACCATTTGCTGCGCTGCCAGCGGGGTGGAGATCTTGCCGAGCGTCATCAGGCCAAGCACCGCGGCGAACATCCAGAAGACCGCGCGCTCGCCAAAGGTTTCAAAAGCCAGGTCGCAGACCAGCCGAGCACTGCCCATGCCGGCGACTGCACCCAGGATCGCGGCTATGACAAGCACGACATTGGGCCGCACGCCCAAGAGCAGGAATGCCACGATGTCCGGGAAGACATCCGCCGCAACGGTGACGATGCTGACAACGGCATAGTAGACCATCGTGTAGGTCACCAGCGCCAATACCATGGCAGCCGCGGTCTGAACCGCCGGGGGCACCTTGACCTCCCCGTCCGCTTGCATCGTCATTTCTGGTCCCGGGCCTTGAAGAGAAGCAGCAGATCGTCCGATGCAATGGCGTCGGGACAGGCCGCCCCGGTCAGGGCAAAATCATTGGTCAGCGGCACGCGATGCATCGCCCCGTTTTCGGTCAGCGTCGTCGCATATATCGGCGCATCGCGACGGAAAAGACAGAGGCCGTTCCCTCAGGAGCCCGCACAATCCACGGTTTCGGTGGCCCGGAGCGAGGCAGCGCCGGTCAGGGTTCCGAAAGCTGCTCGCGGATCGCCTTGAAGCACTCCTCGAGGTCCTGCTGCAGTCCGAAGGCCGCCTCTGCCCCTGCGGTGTCATCCCGCCCCGGCGCGCCGCGGACGGACGGGTCCGGAAACGCGTTCCGCTCCGGCGGGCTCGCATTTCGCGACGTCTCCTGCATTGCTTATACTCCGCAGCCCTTTCGAGAGAAAACTCCCGACGCACTGCAGCGTTCCATGCACCAGTGCCAGCGATTCCGCGCGGCGACTTGGTGGGTCTGGATGTGACCCAAGGCAAGTCGGCCGGCGCTCCAAACCAAGACGCCACCCGGCCTCCGGCGCGGAAATCGGCCCCTTTCGTGCCATTCCCGCACAGAACCGTCTGGCATGGCTCATGCATTGCAATGCCTGCCGGCGATGGCCGGACCTGATCTGTTTCAGATCAGAGGGCTCGCCGGAGTTGGGACGGGGTTTTGCTCCGGCGGGCCCTACCTTCCCAAACATAGCCCGCATCAGGGTGCGCGACTTCCAACGGGCTTAGGATCGCGCGCCTCGTCGTAGAGACGACCATGTCGCCTTGGGCTCTCACATCCGGTGCAACATCGTCCCAACGTGACACAGATCCGGTTGGCACGCCTGATGCATCTCTACTGTTGCCGGCGCAAGCCGGTCCTGGTCTGGCTCAGATCGGGGATAGGGCTCGCCGGGGTTGGGGAGAGGGGTTTCTCCTCCAGCGAGTTTACGCCGGGGCGAGCGCGCGGGGGCCGCTTGCCCCGGCCCCCCTAGAGCAATTCCAGGAAAAGTGCGAAGCGGTTTTCCGTCCGGAATTGCGTAAAAACAAAGAGATAGAGCCATTCCGCGATTCGAAGAAAAGCGGAATGGCTCTAGCCGTGCCCCAAGAGCGCGGTGACCGAGATCGCTCCGAGCGCGAGTATCGCCAGCTTCCAGAAATCGCGACGCTGCTTCAGCCCGGGAAGGCCAAGCGGCTTGATGATCTGCACCGCCATGATGGCCAGGATGATGAGGGAGAGCGCCTTCGACATGGGCTCCCTTTGATCAACTTCGTGGACCCCTGTCAAAGCCATGCCTGCGATCTGCTATGCTGGGCGGCGGCATCGGGATGGCACCTGCCATCGCTGCCGCGTGCCGGGAGCACTACAGTCCGTGAACATCGGAAGTGCGCAAAACCGTGTCGGATTCGCCTGCCCGAAAGGCGGATTTGCCCGCAAGATCGCACCAGGGGCCGGGTTCTTAAACCAAGGTCAAATGGACGCGGTACTTGATCGACCGCTAAAAAGCCTGCCAACGAGAAAGCCCTTCGAGGGCGCGGAACTCATCCTGGGAAGGAGACGCCATGCAATCTCGCTATCACGAGGTCTATGACGGTTGGGTCAGGGATCCCGAAGGTTTCTGGGCCGAGGCGGCTCGGGACATCGACTGGTTCAAGCCCTGGGACAAGGTTTTCGACGCCGATGCCGGCGTCTACGGCCGCTGGTTCACGGGCGCCGAATGCAACACCTGCCACAACGCGCTCGACCGCCACGTCGCTTCCGGCCGCGCCGACCAGGTGGCGCTGATCCACGACAGCGCCATCACCGGCACGATCGCCAAGCTCACCTATGCCGAGTTGCTCGCCGAAGTGAATGCACTGGCCAGCGTGCTGCGCGACCAGGGCGTCGGCAAGGGCGACCGCGTCATCCTCTACATGCCGATGGTGGCCGAGGCCGCCGTCGCAATGCTCGCCTGCGCCCGCCTTGGCGCCATCCATTCGGTGGTGTTCGGCGGCTTTGCAGCCAAGGAACTCGCCACCCGCATCGACGACGCCACGCCGAAGCTCATCGTCTCTGCCTCATGCGGCATCGAGCCGGGCCGGGTCGTCGCCTACAAGCCGCTTCTGGACGCGGCAATCGAGCTTTCCGCCCACAAGCCGGAGACCTGCATCATCCTGCAGCGCCCGCAGCTCGGTTGCGATCTCGTGGCTGGCCGCGACCTCGACTATGCCGAGACCGTGGGCGCCGCCCGCGCCGCCGGTCGCACCGTCGAATGCGTGCCGGTGGCTGCCACCGATCCGCTCTACGTGCTCTACACCTCGGGCACCACCGGCCAGCCCAAGGGCGTGGTGCGCGACAATGGCGGCCACATGGTCGCGCTCAAGTGGTCGATGGAGAACGAGTTCGGCGTGAAGCCCGGCGAAGTGTTCTGGGCAGCCTCGGATGTCGGCTGGGTCGTCGGTCATTCCTACATCGTCTACGCCCCGCTGCTGCACGGCTGCACCACGATCCTCTTCGAGGGCAAGCCGGTCGGCACGCCCGATGCCGGCACATTCTGGCGTGTCATTTCGGAACATGGCGTCGTCGCCCTGTTCACCGCGCCGACGGCCTTCCGCGCCATCAAGAAGGAGGATCCGCAGGGCCTCTTCGTCCCGCAATACGACCTGTCGAGATTCCGCACGCTGTTCCTCGCCGGCGAGCGCGCCGACCCCGAAACCATCAAGTGGGCCGAGCAGAAACTGAAAGTTCCGGTGATCGACCATTGGTGGCAGACCGAGACCGGACACCCCATCAGCCAGAACCCGATCGGGCTCGGCATCTTGCTGGTCAAGTACGGTTCGCCCTGCGTGCCGATGCCGGGTTACGACGTGCGCGTGCTGGACGATGCCGGCCACGAGGTGACCCGCGGCACGCTCGGCAATGTCGTGGTCAAGCTGCCGCTGCCGCCCGGCTGCCTGCCGACACTGTGGAATGCCGACGAGCGCTTCTTCAACGCCTACCTCGCCGAGTTCCCCGGCTACTACAAGACGGCGGATGCCGGCTTCATCGACGACGACAACTACCTCTTCATCATGGCCCGCACCGACGACATCATCAACGTCGCCGGCCACCGCCTGTCGACCGGCGGCATGGAGGAGGTCGTCGCCGAGCACCCCGACGTCGCCGAATGCGCCGTTATCGGCATCGCCGACGCCATGAAGGGCCAGATCCCCTGCGGCTTCATCGTGCTGAACTCGGGCGTCGACCGCGACGTCGCGATCATCGAGAAGGAGGTCGTCGGCCTGGTCCGCGACCGCATCGGCCCGGTCGCCGCCTTCAAGATGGTGGTCACCATCAAGCGCCTGCCCAAGACCCGTTCCGGCAAGATCCTGCGCGGCACCATGCAGAAGATCGCCGACAGCGAGGAGTGGAAGATGCCGGCGACCATCGACGACCCCGCCATCCTCGACGAGATCACCGAGGTGCTAAAGGCACGCGGCATCGGGGTGATCTAGCGCCCTCGTGGTTCGACAGGCTCACCATGAGGGCTACTGAGGCAACGTCACTTGAGCTTTCGGCCTTAGGTATCTTGAGGCAGGGGTTAGCCCAAAATTCTCATGGTGAGCCTGTCAAACCATCGGATTTTGCGCGGGCGCCGCCGCCTCCGGCGATACTTCGGTGACACACGCAACGCTTCAACAGCCCTCATGGTGAGCCTGTCGAACCACGAAGGCGCTAGGTTCTGTCCAAAATAGAACCGAAGGCGCCAGGCTCAACACTGTCCCTCCCCAGACATTCGGACGCAGTGCCATTGCTTGCACGCCGGGCCCGAGGCAAGTTGCCCTGATATGCATGAGGGGCACCGAAGATGCTGCGCAATTGGGTCGTCAGATACTGGTATTCATTTTCGACGACCGGCCTGTTGATCGGCACGCTGTTCTTCGCGGCCTCGCTGACACCGACGCTCATTCCGCGGACCTATGTCACGCAAGGGGTGCTGTCGGGCCTGTCGGCCGCCGCCGGCTACGGCATCGGCTTCTTCCTGCGCTGGCTGTGGCACTACCTCGAATTGCCTGAACTCGAGGCGCGTACGCTGAGCCTCGGCAAGCTCGCGGCAGCGCTCGGCTCGGGCATCGTCGGCATCATCTTCCTCTGGCGCGCGGCCGAATGGCAGAACTCGATCCGCGCCGTCATGGGGATGGATCCCGTCGACACCGGCCATCCGCTCGAAGTCGGCGCCATCGCGCTGATCACCTTCGTGATCATCGTGGCGCTTGCCCGCCTGTTCAAGATGACGCTGATCTTCGTCTCCGAACGGCTGCGCCGATTCGTTCCGACCCGCGTCTCCTACGTCATCGGCACGACCATCGCATTGCTGGTGTTCTGGTCGGTCGCCGACGGCGTGATCTTCCGCTACGGCCTGCGCGCCGCCGACAGGTCGTTCCAGCGGCTCGACACGCTGATGCCGCCTGACACCCAGCAGCCCACCGATCCCGCCAAGACCGGCAGCGCCGCCTCGCTGGTGCGCTGGAACGAACTCGGCCGCATGGGCCGCTCCTACATCGCCACCGGGCCGACGGCCACTGACATCGGCAGCTTCACCGGCAAGCCGGCCAAGGACCCGGTCCGCGTCTATGTCGGCCTGCAATCCGCCGAGACGCCACAGGAGCGCGCGCGCCTCGCACTCGAGGAGCTGAAACGCGCAGGCGGCTTCGACCGTTCGGCGCTGGTCATCGTCACGCCCACCGGCACCGGCTGGGTCGACGAACAGGGCATCGATCCAGTCGAGTATCTTCACAACGGCGACATCGCCAGCGTCGCGACCCAGTACTCCTATCTCGCCAGCTGGCTGTCGCTGCTGGTCGAGCCGGGCTACGGCGCCGAGCAGGCGCGCGCGCTGTTCGCCGAGGTCTACCGTCACTGGACCACGCTGCCGAAGGACAAGCGGCCCAAGCTCTACCTCTACGGCCTCAGCCTCGGCGCCCTGAGCTCCGAACTCTCCAACGAACTCTTCGAGGTGCTCGGCGACCCTTACCAGGGGGCCCTGTGGGTCGGCCCGCCCTTCCCGAGCCGCATCTGGAACTCGATCACCGCCGAACGCAACCCGGGCACGCCCGAATGGCTGCCCGAGTTCCGAGACGGCTCCTATGTCCGCTTCACTGCCCAGAAGAATGCGCTGGCCATTCCCGGCGCCACCTGGGGGCCACTGCGCGTGGTCTACCTGCAATACGCCAGCGACCCGATCACCTTCTTCGATCCGCACGCCTTCTACCGCGAGCCGGACTGGATGAAGACGCCGCGTGGCCCGGATGTCTCGCCGGAGCTGCGCTGGTACCCCGTCATCACCTTCCTGCAGCTCATCCTCGACATCGCCATGGGCACCACCTCGCCCATGGGCCACGGCCACGTCTACGCAGCCGAGCACTATATCGACGCCTGGGTCGAGGTGACCGACGCGCAGGACTGGTCACCCGAGCAGATCGCTCGGCTGAAGCAGCACTTCATTGACGCGCGCAAATGAACGACGGCGCGAGCCCGGCAGGCTCTATCGAATGAGATCGGCCGCCTTGGCGCCGAGCGCGGCGATCAGGTCGTCAGGGCGCATGCGGATCTGCAGGCCCCTCTGGCCGCCGTTGAGGTAGATCTCGTCCTCCAGCGTGGCCATCTCCTCGACCGCCGTCTGCACCTGCTTGCGCTGGCCGAAGGGGCTGATGCCGCCGACCTTGTAGCCGGTCAGGCGCTCGGCATCGACGGGCTTCATCATCTGCGCCGCCTTGCCCCCGAACGCCGCCGCGACCTTCTTCATGTTGACCTCCTGGTCGGAGGGCACCACCACGCAGGCCGGCTTGCCGTCGACCTCGACCATCAGCGTCTTGAGCACGACGGCAGGCGAAACACCCAGCGCCTCGGCCGCCTGCAGCCCGACCCGCTCGGCGCCGGCGTCATAATCGTAGGTCGCGACCGTGAAAGGAACACCGATCTTGGTCAGCGCGAGGGTGGCGGGAGTGGTCTTGGACATGCCTTGTTGTGCACCAGCGGATCGTCATCTCGCAAGGTGTCGGTGGATGCGCGCTCGATCCACTGCCGCGGGTGCCCCCGCCATTGACAATCCCATACCCAATTGGCTATGTGTCCATCGCATAGCCATTTGGGTATGAGTTATGTCTGAACCCCAGGACGCGATATTCCGCGCGCTTTCCGACCCCACGCGCCGCGGCCTCTTCGAGCGACTCTGCCGCGACGGCTGCAAATTCCGAGGCAATCCGCGCCCTGATTCCGAAATGATCTCGCCCCTCCATT